>ERZ772973.21-NODE-21-length-159712-cov-26.2784_pt1 | contig 159712 bp, 155 predicted proteins | sample MGYA00580672_ERZ772973 | MGnify/ENA primary metagenome ERZ772973 (study PRJEB29015, sample SAMEA2737938) | human oral metagenome | biome: human oral; feature: human-associated habitat; material: dental | place: China | collected 2152 ...
CTAAATTTCAGGATCTATTTCACTCCCCTCCCGGGGTTCTTTTCACCTTTCCATCGCTGTACTAGTTCACTATCGATCGTATATTATATTTAGCCTTGGCTGGTGGTCCAGCCAGATTCAAACAGGGTTTCTCGTGCCCCGTCCTACTCGATAAAACATACATAAGGTCAGCGTCGTTTTCGCGTACACGGCTTTCACGCTCTTTGGCTAGTCATTCAAACTATTCTGCTAACCACGCTATTTTCTTACCTTACTACCAGTTGATAGCCTGGTATCGCAAATCAGATTATTTGAATGAATTCAAATGCTCTGACTTGGTCATATGTAATATCACAACCCCTTATTAAGTATTCGTCTATCAACTTATTTGCCTAAATAAATAGGCAAAAACTTAAAAGGTTTGGGCTGTTGCGATTTCGCTCGCCACTACTTTCGCAATCGTTATTTACTTTCTCTTCCTCATCCTACTAAGATGTTTCAGTTCAGATGGTTCCCGCTCGCTTGCCTATGTGTTCAGCAAGTGGCAACATGACATGACTCATGCTGGGTTTCCCCATTCGGAAATCCCCGGATCAAAGCTTGTTGACAGCTTCCCGAGGCTTATCGCAGTCTTCCACGTCCTTCATCGGTAATATACGTCTAGGCATCCATTTAGTGCCCTTGAGTACCTTTTTATGCATTGACTTAACTAGTAGTTACTACTTTGCAATTACTGTTACCGTCAATTAAAAACTCAATTTCTTCTCTTCAAATTGTTAATGATCCTGCATCGCGTTTGAGTGCACATCTCGACCCGTCAAAATAACGTAATCTAATCTACACTCAACGATATTATCACCACTGCCCTCGCACGTTTTTGCAGTGTGTTGCCAGAGGTTCACCTGAACATTCGCGTAACTAGTAATCAACTATACAGCAGCTGTAGTTGTTTTGCAAGAGTTTTTTCAAAGTTTTTTCACCTTTTTTGACTCGCTGCGAAAATCCGCGCCAACTGCCTCGGAGATATGAGAAAAACCATCCTTTTTTAATAGCTCCGCCAACCCGCGATTGATTTGCCCAACCAGCTGCGGCCCTTCAAAAAATAGCCCGGTAATCAGCCCCACCAGGCTAGCACCAGCCTTAATTTTGGCATACGCATCCTCAGCCGAAAACACTCCGCCGACGCCAATAATCGTCAATCTATCGCCGTATTTCTTATATGTATGGCGAATTAGATCTAGGCTATGCTCGCGCGTTGGCGCACCACTCAGCCCACCGCGAATTTCATCAGTCAGTGGATCTTTGATGTCAATTTTACTACGGTCTTTTACCAAATTAGCCACCGTCACACCCTGGACGTTATGCTGAACGATAACTTTTAGTAGCGAATCGAATTGTTCTACATCGTACAAATGCGGCATTTTCACCCAAAACGGCACGTCACGCGGTACACTATCAAGTGTTGTTAATAATTCATCAAGTGACTCCGTCTCAATAAACGGCTCTTTCCCGGCGTTGGGACAAGATATGTTAATTTCTACAACACTCGCCAATTTGTTGTCATTAATATATTCTGTTGCTTTTTTCACATCGTTAATAATCGCTTCCTTCGTTAGTCGAGTGCCCATACGCTCACGTGTTGTTTTATTCGCTACAACTGCCACTGACACAACTGTTGGCATGTTATCCAACCGCCACTGATTACGGCGGACATATCGGCTAATTTTTCGTAGACCATAATTTGGCATACCAGCATACACCACCACCGACTTTGTCTTCGGCAAGCGATGAAACCACGGCCGTCGATTCCCCCTCCTCGGCTCTAGCGTCACCGATCCGCCCGAAGCAAACCCAAAGCCAACATCCTCCATCAGCGGCGACAGCTGGGCATTTTTATCAAATCCTGCCGACAAGCCAATTGGATTAGAAAAAGTGACACTATTAATCTCCTGCCGGAGCGAGTTATCTTGAAAACTCCATGACTTACGAATAGCCCACCGAACAGGCGGCAACGCTTGTGCCACACGACCACAGAAAACAATCAGCTTATGCGTAAAGTCTGGCGTTAGCAAAAATAATAACGGTTTGATAACATGCTTATACATCTACTTACAGTATAGGGTAATTATCTATTAAAAGCGATATTATCCGGGTTTATATTCCATGAGGCAGCATTCATCCGAAACTTCCTGGCATCGTAATCAGCCTCCTTGATGACTCGCTGCCTATGATCTGTTAATGACTCTTCGCCATCCAACCCCACTGGATTTTCCCCAACCGCAAAACCAGGAGCGATGGCTAATGGGATAGCTCCCGTCTCCCTACCTTCAAAAGCACTCTCATACTGAGAATAAACTTCTTCAACTATCCTCAGTAATTTGTCTTTAGACTCCTCAAAGCCATAAAATACTATCGGATCTCGTCTTGTTTCCAGTCGCCCAGCGGCTAGTCTAGCACAATAATCAACTGCCTTGTCTACAAGGTGCTTGGTGTAACCACTTGGCGCCATAATCTTTGCCTGAAAGCGAAGCCCCTCTCTTGTAGCTTTCGCAAAAATCTTTTTATAGATATCAAGGCTATCTCGTAACTGAGGATTAAGATATATTCTTACCGTTGGGTATTTGTTAGGGTTTTTACCATCTTCCTGCAGAAACTTCAAAGAGTTATGCTGTATCCAAAGCAGACTGCATTCATCTGCCAACATTCTTTCCTTTATTTGATTACCCCCACCGTACCGCTGTCGATATTTGTCAGAAAAAGCATAGAGCTCTTCGATATGCCGGCGCACTCCTGTCCTATAAAACTCGACATCATCGGGGTCGTTCACTGACGTGTCGGTATCAAGCCGCCCCAGCACCTCTTCTATAGAATTACCTGGCATCTTTCTTGCCTCATCAAACGATCGAGGGAGTCCAGCGTATCGCTCCGCAGAAAACGCATTGAGCGCGGTGCCCCCCATCGCCTGTTTTTCATGGGCGATCTCATGTGCTAACTTATAAAAATCTGCATCGTTAAGGTTCTGATCAAACGCAAGGTGCGCAATAGTACTCTTGTTAGTGTCGTCAAGATCACCGTAGGCGGAAAACTGCCGCACAAAACCTAAGCGTTCACCATATGGGTTACTTTTTAAATTATGTTTATTCTTTACCATATACGTTTGGTATAGTAGCATAGTTTACCGCATATGTCAATCTCGACACCTCTAAATAAAAACACCCCAAACGGGATGACTGTTTATTTGGTGGGCGACAAGGGACTCGAACCCCTGACCCTCTCGGTGTAAACGAGATGCTCTAGCCAACTGAGCTAGTCGCCCTTATCAAAAACGTGATGGGTAATAGGATTACCCTCCAAAAGGTTATTATACCTCGCTCTGTTCAACATAATGACATTATGGTGGGCGATGAGGGACTTGAACCTCCGACCTCGTCATTATCAGTGACGCGCTCTAACCAGCTGAGCTAATCGCCCTCATTGCAGTCTTGGTGGAGTGTCGTAGACGTAAGCCTACTTCACCCCATATGGTGGAGGCACAGGGACTCGAACCCTGGACCCCCTGCTTGCAAAGCAGGTGCTCTAGCCAACTGAGCTATGCCCCCATCTCGCCAAGACTTTATCCATTGTACCGTATCTTTTTTATTCTGGCAAGTGTATAATGGAGATATGTATTATAAATTTACCTTTGGATCTTTTTTTGTCGGCCTCATCGTTTTGATTATCGGCGCCGTCATGACTGTCTACCACCAAAAGTTAGCGGACAATCTCGCGAGCGGCATCAGTAGCTACGAGCGCTTCAAGTTCTGGGGTCTGGTCGTCTGTGGAGTTGGCTTTGGGATTATGCTGTGTCTCCACACTATCCCGCTAGGCTGGCTGGCAGAATCGCTATTCGGTCGCCGATAAGCTCCGCAGCCATCGCCTCGCCATATTACGTTCTATCTATACTCAAGTAGACAGCCACGTGAAAGACCCCGTCATTAGTCATAGACGACAAAACACCCTCCAAACAGGAGGGCGTTTTTATATTAACAACTTGATCGTGCAATTCATCAATCGGCTCATCGTAGAGAAGGTTTTGAACTTTGTCTCGTCCCTAGAAGGACTATTGTAAATATGTAAGCTCAGCATATTTACGAGACCGACCTAGCTCAACTTGTGATTGCTCGACAAGCTGGCATCTATTCTCCCTAGAAAGGAGGTAATCCATCCGCACCTTCCGGTACGGATACCTTGTTACGACTTAACCCCAATCATGCCCCCCACCTTAGGCCGACGAATCGGACTTCGGGTGTTGGTCACTTTCATGGTTTGACGGGCGGTGTGTACAAGACCCGGGAACGTATTCACCGCAACTTGCTGATTTGCGATTACTAGCGATTCCGACTTCATGGAGGCGAGTTTCAGCCTCCAATCCGAACTGGGACAAGCTTTGGTGCGATTTGCTTCACCTCGCGGCTTCGCTGCGCATTGTACTTGCCATTGTATCACGTTTCTAGCCCAGGATGTAAGAGAAATACTGACCTGACATCATCCCCTCCTTCCTCCCCGTTGCCGGGGCAGTCTGAATAGAAAAATTCAACTATTCACAAGGGTTGCGCTCGTTGATGGACTTAACCAAACATCTCACGACACGAGCTGACGACGGCCATGCATCATCTGTCACCGAGTTCCAAAAGGCACAATCTACTTTCGTAAATCTTCTCGGGATGTCAAACCCTGGTAAGGTTCTTCGTTTATCATCGAATTAAAGAACATGATCCACCGCTTGTGCGGGTCCCCGTCAATTCCTTTATGTTTTAGCCTTGCGGCCGTACTCCACAGGCGGGATACTTAACGCGTTAGCTTCGCTACTGAAGGGGTCGATACCTCCAACAGCTAGTATCCATCGTTTACGGCGTGGACTACCTGGGTATCTAATCCAGTTCGCTCCCCACGCTTTCGTGCCTTAGCGTCAGAAATAGTCCAGTAACCTGCCTACGCCATTGGTGTTCCTTCTAATATCTACGGATTTCACTCCTACACTAGAAATTCCAGTTACCTCTACTACTCTCGAGTTTAACAGTTTGAATAATAGTCTGTATGGTTGAGCCACCAGGTTTCACTATTCACTTATTAAACCGCCTACGCAACTCTTTACGCCCAGTCACTCCGGATAATGCTTGCACCCTACGTATGACCGCGGCTGCTGGCACGTAGTTAGCCGGTGCTTATTCATGAGTTACCGTCATATTCTTCACTCATAAAAGAAGTTTACAACCCGAAGGCCTTCATCCTTCACGCGGCGTTGCTCCATCAGGCTTTCGCCCATTGTGGAAGATTCCTCACTGCTGCCTCCCGTAGGAGTCTGGACCGTGTCTCAGTTCCAGTCTGGCTGATCATCCTCTCAGACCAGCTATGGATCGTCGGCTTGGTAGGCCATTACCCTACCAACTACCTAATCCAACGCAGGCTTCTCCCAAAGCGGATAAATCCTTTAATCCGAAGACCATATGCGGTATTAGCTACCCTTTCGGGCAGTTATCCCTCACTTTGGGGCAAATTCCTACGCGTTACTCAGCCGTCCGCCGCTCGCCGACATTCTGCACCATCAATTCGAAATCACCCTGGACACTCACTCCTCCCGAAATGATACGGCTGATTTCCTTCGGAAATCCCCGCGTCCAGGCTTCAAGTTGATAGTGCAGAACTCGCTGCCGCTCGACTTGCATGTGTTAGGCACGCCGCCAGCATTCATCCTGAGCCAGGATCAAACTCTCCGTTAAAAATCTACTTTGTATCAAAGTATTAAGGCTCTACAAAAATATAAACTGACGATGATATTGCACAATCAAATTGTTAAAGACCATAGTCGGGTTTGTGTACCGCTTTCGCTTCACCTAACAAATTAGCGTGATTGTCGCTTGGCTCGCACTCCAGCAACCAGACTGATACTCATCTTACCTGATATTAGTGGTCAGGTCAAGGGTTATTAGCAATTATCTTGTAGCGAAAATTACAACAAATGTTACAACCGTGCCCACAGCCGCCCCAACAAGCATTTCTGGCAGTGTATGGCCATGCGCCACCCTAATCATTGACAGTTTTGGATAATCTTTTTGCACCACTCTATTTAGCAAGTCACCTTGCTGTCCAGAGGAGAACCGCACCATCACCGCATCATACAATACGATCGCCGCGAACCACGCAGCCAGGCCAAACAGCGGACTCTCCCATCCCTGGTAGTAGCCGATAGTCAGCGCAAGCGACACCACCGTTGCACTGTGAGCGCTCGGCATACCACCCGAAAATAATACTGGCGAACGGGGGTTCGACTGCGTAACTCGACGATTGCGGCCAAACAGCCGGGCCAGATGCTTTGATGACTGCGCTACAAACCACGCGATGCCCGGTATCAGGATGTATTGCATCGGCACCTGGCTAATCCTCCTCGTCTGGACGTTTCTCCATTAGGCCAATCGACGACACCGCATCGCCATCACTCAACCGCATAATCGTCACACCCTGCGTTGTTCGACCGAGCAACTTGATGTCACTCAAGCCCAGACGAATTGTTTGACCATTTTGCGACACCAACAGTGCTTCGTTCATCGTCGGATCAATCGTCTGTACTGAAATGATTGGGCCAGTCTTTGCTGTCACAATTGCCGCCTTTATCCCGACACCACCGCGCTTATGACTTGGGAAGTTAGTCACTTTCGTGCGCTTACCAAAGCCCTTTTCGCTAATGACCAGTAGTGTCTGCTCATCGCTGGTAACGATATCCATGCCAACAACGCAATCGTTCGGACGTAGACGCACCCCGCGTACGCCACGAGCCGCTCGACCCATCGGCCGGGCATCCTGCTCGTTGAAACGAATCGCCTGGCCAGCTGATGTTGAAATAATTACATCACTTTTACCATCTGTTTTCTTGATCCAGCGTAACTCGTCACCATCGTCTAGCTTAATAGCAATAAGCCCGTTCGTCCGGATATTGGCATAGTCGCCAAGCGGAGTCTTCTTCACCGTACCATGCTTAGTTGCCATAAATAGGTAGCCCTGGTCACCAGCGTTCTTCTCGTGTTTAATGATGGCGGTGATCTTCTCTTCTGGCTGTAGCTGGAGCAGGTTCACCGCCGCCACACCTTTGGCACTGAGACTGGCAGCTGGTACTTCATACGCTTTCAGACGGAAAATCCGACCTCGATTCGTAAAGAACAACAAATAGTCATGGGTGTTTGCTGGCACCACCTGGTCAATGATATCCTCCTCTTTGGTGGTCATGCCGCGCTTACCCTTGCCGCCACGGTTCTGCTTGCGATAGTCACTGAGCAGGGTCCGCTTGATGTAATTCTCGCCGGTTAGCAAAATGACCGCTTCCTCATCTGGAATTAGCTCCTCATCAGAGAACTTACCCAGTTCATGGTTGATAATTTTACTACGCCGCTCGTCGCCGTATTTTTCCTTCATCTCTAGAAGCTCAGTCTTGATGATGTTCAAAATCTCTTGCTCGTCGGCCAAGATAGCCTCTAACCTTGCGATCAGCTTCAGAAGTTCGCGAAGTTCATTCTCGACCGCTTCACGCTCAAGTCCAGTCAGGCGTCGCAGCTGCATTGCCAAAATAGCCTTGGCCTGGATCTCGCTAAGTCCGAACTTAGCACGCAGATTCTTTTCCGCTTCATCCTGAGTTTTTGAGGCACGAATCGTCTTGATCACCTCGTCGATATGATCCAGTGCAATCTTATAGCCTTCCAGAATATGCGCCCTCGCCTTGGCCTTTTTCAACTCAAACTCAGTACGGCGGCGCACCACAGTCTGGCGGTGTTTCACAAATTCGCTCAAAATATCGTGCAAGCCTAAGATCCGTGGCTGCATGGTATTAACCAATGCCAACATGTTGTAATTAAAACTCGTCTGGAGCGCTGTCAGCTTGTATAGCTGGTTCAATACTTTCTTTGGATACGCATCTTTTTTCAGCTCAATGACAATGCGGACCTTACCTCGAGAACTTTCATCGCGCAGGTCAGCCAGTTGTACTCGCTTTTCTTTGTGTAATTCACCAATCTTTTCAATTAGTGTTGCTTTATTTACACCATATGGTATCTCGGTTACGACAATCTGATGTCGGCCTCGTTTAGTCTCCTGAATCTCTGCCACCGCCCGCATCATTACACTACCGCGACCAGTCGCATATGCCTGACGCATCGGCGCGCCTCCATAGACAATCGCCCCCGTCGGAAAATCCGGACCCTTAACGTGCTTCAGTAAATCATCAACTGTCGCCCCAGGATTATCAATCAGCTCAATCGTCGCATCAACCAACTCACCCAAGTTGTGCGTCGGGATACTCGTCGCCATACCAACAGCGATACCAATCTGACCGTTCAGTAGCAGGTTTGGTAATTTTGCCGGCAACACAATTGGCTCACGCTCTGAACCGTCAAAGTTATCCTTGAAATCAACCGTTTCTTTCTCGATGTCAGTTAGTAGTTCTTCAGCTGGCTTGTCGAGTCGCGCCTCAGTATAACGGTGAGCGGCTGGTGGATCTCCGTCCATTGAGCCAAAATTTCCCTGGCCCTGCACCAAGGTATAGCGCATCGCCCAATCTTGCGCCAGACGCACCATCGAATCATAAATCGCTGAGTCACCATGCGGGTGATATTTACCCATTACATCACCAATGATGCGCGCTGATTTGACGAATTTTGCAGTACTACGGTTGCCGTTTTGGTTCATTGAATACAAAATACGGCGATGCACCGGCTTTAGACCATCACGCACATCTGGTAGTGCCCGGTCAACAATGACACTCATCGAATAGCGGAAGAAATTATCCTGCATCACGTGTTCGAGTCGACGTCGCTCTAAACCTGTTGGCATATCGGTTACCATATCCGGCGTCGCCTCAATTGACTCGTGGTGACTGGTTGATTGTATCTGTTTGTCCTGATCACTCATGATTAAATATCCAAATCCTCCAAGTTAGCATTTTTTGCCCAGCTTTGAATAAAGTTTTTGCGCAAACTCACGTCATCGCCCATCAACCGCGTAAAGATCGCATCCGCCTCTTCGGCGTCTTCCACACTGACCTGAATCAATACACGATTTTCTGGATTCATCGTTGTCTCCCACAGCTGGTCGGCATCCATCTCACCAAGACCCTTAAATCGTGAAATTGTCACGCCAGCCTGCTTGGTGACATCTTGTTCATCATCGATTGTTGTACCACGACTTTTCTTATCGGCAATTAGGCTCGCCAATACTTTGTCTTTCTCATCCTCATCATACGCATAAATCTTCTTCTGCCCGCGGTTGATTGAGTACAACGGTGGCTTGGCAAGGTACACATAGCCACCCTCAACCACCTCTTTCATATAGCGGAACAGGAATGTCAAAAGCAACGTCGCGATGTGACTACCGTCAACATCAGCATCGGTCATGATGATAATTTTGTGGTAACGCAGACCATTGATATCAAACTGATCACCGATACCAACACCAAATGCCTGAATCATCGCTACAATTTCTTTATTGGCAAACATTTTGTCAAGTCGCGCCCGCTCAGTGTTCAGCACCTTACCACGAAGCGGCAAAATTGCCTGGGTTTTACTGTCGCGGCCCTCTTTGGCCGAACCCGCTGCCGAGTTACCCTCAACAATATAAATTTCGCTATCACTCGGGCTCTTACTTGAACAGTCCCACAACTTACCTGGCAGTCCCATACCATCAAGCGCACCCTTACGGATCACATTGTCGCGAGCTGCTCGCGCTGCCTTGCGTGCTCGCGCTGCCAAAGTCGCCTTACCGACGATCTTCTTGGCAACGCTAGGATTCTCCTCCAGATAATATGAGAAGTATTCATTCATCACCTGCTCAACATAGCGGCGCATCTCTGGATTACCAAGTTTATTCTTGGTCTGACCCTCAAACTGTGGATCGGGCAATTTAACCAAGATAATCGCCGTCAAGCCCTCGCGAATGTCGTCACCGGTCAGGTTATCTTCCTTTTCTTTCAGCAGGCCATTCTTACGCGCGTAGTCGTTGATGACCCTGGTTAAGGCTGAGCGAAAACCGATCAAGTGCGTACCACCATCTGGTGTTAACACGTTGTTAGCAAATGGCTTCACCGTCTCAATGTAAGTATCATTATACTGTACGGCAATCTCTACCATGCAATCTTCAACCTGTCTCTCAACATAAAAGACATCGTTTGATAAAACATCTTTACCGATGTTAAGGTGCTTCACGTAGCTCTGAATACCACCCTCAAAGTAAAATGACTGTCGCTCACCTGTTCGATTGTCGATAACCGAGGTGTGCACGCCTTTGGTGAGGTATGCCTGGTGGCGCAAATAACTAACCACCCACTTATAGTCAAACTCCACTGTCTCCTTAAAAATCGTTGGATCTGGGTAGAATATTATGCGCGTTCCGGTTGGTCGATCAGTTTTACCAACCTTCTTCAATGGTTCGGCAATACCACCAGTCGCAAACACTACGCGATACAGCTGACCATCACGCACTACTTCAGCGATCATTTTGGTTGAAAGCGCGTTTACCACGCTTGAGCCTACGCCGTGGAGTCCAGATGACACTTTATAGCCACCGCCGCCAAACTTACCACCAGCATGCAGTACTGTCAGCACCGTTTCTAGAGTAGACAGACCAGTTTTTGGATGTTTATCAACCGGAATACCGCGCCCATCATCGGTCACCTGCACACCACCGTCTTCTAGCAGCACCACCTCTACTCTCGTCGCATGGCCCGCGATTGCCTCATCAATTGAGTTATCAGCGATCTCCTTGATCAAATGGTGAATACCATCATATCCCGTGCTACCAATGTACATTCCCGGCCGCTTACGCACCGGTTCGAGACCCTCCAAAACCTGGATTTGCGAGCCATCGTAGGCTTGCTTATCTGTTTGTTTAGCCATGCTTCCCTCACTATTTCTGATTTGTCAGCTATTTACAACTCCCCCATTATACCGCAAAAAAAGTGTTCACTCAAGCTATTTGCGTAAAAGCGATCGCTGTGCTATAGTGGAGACGGAATTTTTACGAAAACATAAAACTAATGGAAAATAAGGAACGGCATGTTTAAGAAAATCGTCTCCCACCTCGCGTTTAGCCCAAGCCTCATCCAAGAGCTTGGCTTTTACGCGAAACGCCTCCACAAAGAGGAAATCACTCGCAAAACCGGTCTCATTCTGACCGCCCTAGCGCTCATTGTGCAGTCATTTGCCGTTTTCCAACCACCCGAATCCGCCAATGCTGCCAATGCTTCAGACCTCGTTTATGGCGGTATTCACACGAAATCACAGCTGCTTGCTGCGTGGGATAATAACTCGCAAAATTATCGTGATATGCTACAGCATGCTGGCATCACACGCGAGAACTTGGCGAGTGCTCGCGACTCTGAGATCAGTACCCGCAGCAGCGGCCGCGATAATGGTTGGCAGTCCTGGAGCCGTGCCTCACGCTTCGGCCTTCAGCGCGGAGAAGTTCAGTTTCAGGTTGGTAGCCTGACGCTATATTCGCGACCAATGGCTGAATTTGACACTGGGCGCAACCGCAGCGGGTCAGGCTCATGGTATAAATCATTTGTCGGTACGACCAGTGAAGGTAAACCATTTGCCATCATGAAGGCCTGCGCTAACATCATGCTCAAAGAGTTGCCAAAACAAAAACCGAAACCAACTGCCGCCTGTAAATTGCTGGAGCGGCCCGTCGTCACCGATCGTACCAAGGTCTCGATGACAGCGTATGGTGATGTCCAAAACGGTGCAACGATCGCTGGCTATACCTTCATCATTAAAAACTCAGCCGGCACCGAGATGCTCCGCAAACGTGTCAATACCACCGCTACGAGCACGTCATTACAGCACACACTCGACAAGGACGGCACGTATACCGTGTCCGTTATCGTCCACACCAGCCTCGGTGACCAGACGAATAGTGCCTGTGCTTCAACCTTTACGATCAGTCCACAGCCACGCTGCCCGCTAAACCCAAGCCTACCAATAGACCACCCTGACTGCCAGCCATGCCCGGGTGATGCTACAATTTGGGTCAAGGACACCAACTGCAAGGCGCAGGTTACTCGCACCAAGGCAGCACACAACCTCACTTCTGGCGGCGATGCCACCAAGAAAAAAGCCAACGCCAGCGACCGCATTGAGTATAAGCTAACCGCTAAAAACGAAGGCAAAGCTCCGGCAACAGTTGATCTAAAGGACGAGCTATCCGACGTACTAGAATATGCCGATATCTATGATAATGGTGGTGGCACCTTTGATAAGGAAAAGCGCACCCTTTCGTGGCCACGAGTCACCCTCAAACCAGGCGAGCAAAAGGTTATGACCTACGTCGTCCAGCTCAAGGGTCAACTTTCGGCTAAACCACGTGGCACCAGCGACCCGTCATCGTATGACTGCCGTATGACAAATGTCTTTGGTACCAGTGTCGAAATTGTTGTTAACTGCCCAACGCCAAAGGTCGTCGAGCAGACCGTCGCTACCCTGCCGCGAACCGGCCCTGGAGAAAACATGTTATTTGCCGGTATCATTGCGGCTGTTGTAACCTTCTTCTATTGCCGCTCACGACAACTGAGTAAAGAGGTTCGCATCATTCGCCGCAACATCACAGCGGGAACATTATAACATAGGGAGGGTAACACATGTCAGAAAAAATTCATGGGGCTAATCCGGAGCTAGCAAAAAACGCTGGCGAACTTGAACAGTCAGCCGGCGAAGTAGAACGATCAGCAGCTGAACAACTGGAGCGGCGGGCCGAACAAGCTGCCGAACGACAACATGAAAAGCTCGACGATGCTCGTCACGAAGCATTAGAGCAAGCCGAGGCACGCCAAACCGCTGAAACGGAGAAGCCACCAACCTCAGAAACACCTCACCAGATCACTAAAGACGACCGCACCAACAGCTACCGGGAAACTATGAAAAGGATGCAAAGCGAACTACCGCCAGCTTCACGCACCTTTAGCAAGGTCATTCACAACCCAGCCGTTGAAAAAGCCAGTGAAGCTATCGGCAGCACCGTCGCGCGCCCGAACCTCATTATTGCCGGCGCGCTTGGCGCGATTTCCTCAGTCGTCATCTACTTTGTCGCCCGCCACTACGGCTACGTTCTCTCTGGATCAGAAACCATCATTCTCTTTGGTTGCGGTTGGGTGATCGGCGCCATTATTGAGTACGCTCGCGTTGGCTTTCTTAACAAAAGATAGCTTAGCTCATAGCTCATGCCTAGCGTAGCTTGATTGATACTTCACCATTATCGTTATTATCGCCACGCAGGTCGAGGCGATTTTGCGGCTCTGCCTGCTGCAGCTCCGCCGCCATCCTATCAGCAATTGATAGCGGCGCGGCCTGCGCGGCCATATCCGAACCAGCCACTGTCGGCGCAGGCGCCGGATACCGATCTGGCGATCGTAAACCATCATGAGGCGCACTCGCTGGCTGCCCCAATGGCCCGTTCGGCGAAGCACCAACCCCCTGCGACATCTGGCCAGCCGTCTGGGCGGGCATAGCGACACCTTGTGGCGCAGCACCTTGCCCAATCTGTGGCGACCGCATAGAAGCCAACTGTGGTTGCGCACCCGCCAAGCCTGAGGTTGGCGACGCTAGTCGCGACGGAGCTGGCTGCCCCGGCTGCGAAGCTAGCGGCGATGGCGTACCCAACCGAGATTGTCCCGCACCTGGAGCAGCAGCACCCACAGCCCCTGGCTTACCACCACCAAGTTGTTGACGTTTTGACAACCACTCGTCCAGGAAAGACGAACCACTCTTTGCAGTCGGCCGATTGAGTGATGGGCCAGTCGACGAAGCCGCTGGCTTTTTATTGCGACCAAGCCGCTCAAATATCTCCTTCTCAACCACCGCGCGTGGTTTGCCATATTTTGCTGCCGATAGTCGCACCAACGCATCGCGAAGCTGATTGTTAACCTGCCCCATCGGTGGCACCCAGTTCATGCTAAACGGCGCTGACGGCACATTATTGATCATCACCGAAGCGATCGACTGGAAATTTGGTAGCTTTGATAAATCATCAATATCAAACACTGGCTGAAACTTCTTGACCATCAATTCCGCGTCGGTGATACCAATACGCCCCGAGATAACCGTACCAATGTTACCAATGATAGCCTCACGAATCTTCTCCGTTAGTTGTGTCATAAACTGGTTACCCATGATCAGGCTCAGCTTATATTTTCGCGCCTCAGACAAAATTGATTCAAAACTATCAGTCGCAAAGTTCTGCACCTCGTCAACATATAGTGAAAAGTCTTCACGCTGCTCTTCCGGGATATCAGCCCGCGACATAGCTGCCGCCTGGAACTTCATGATAAAGATAATTCCTAGTAGCTTGGCATTGAGCTCACCAAGCTTACCTTTCGACAGATTAACCAGCAGAATCTTCTTATTATCCATAATCTCACGGATGTTAAATCCTGATTTTGTCTGACCGATGATATTACGCATCGAATCATTAGAGATAAATGGGCCAAACTTCGAGACCACCCACGATATCACCTCACCAGCCTCATTTGATCGCTGTGAGGCCGGGAACTCCTTCGTCCAGAAATCAATTACCTGCGGATCAGTGACGTACTTCAGCTTGCTCTTCACAAATTCTGGGTCAATGAGACACTTTGGCACATCAATAAATGTTCCGCCAGCCGGATCCGCCATCAACAGCAGCGCACAGTTACGAAAAATATGCTCAAGCCGTGGCCCCACAATACCGGTATGCCCCGGATCGTACAGCCCATACAGCATGTTAATCGCCTCCTGCACCAGAAAGTCCTTTTGATCCGGACTGTCGAATTCAAACATGTTAAGGCCAATCGGGTTTTCCATATCGGCGGGGTTGAAATAGATAATATCCTCTACCCGCTCTTTCGGCACCTTCCCCATGAGCGACTCGACCAAATCACCGTGCGGATCGATCAGTGCAAACCCTCGGCCATCCATCATGTCTTGATAGGCCATATTTTCCTGCAATACCGACTTACCAACACCAGTCTGACCAATGATGTAAACGTGACGACGGCGATCCTTCGTACCGATACGGATTGGCTTTTTCGTACCACGAAATTCATTGTAACCAATCAATAATCCCTCGTCCAAGACATCAGTCGGCCCATCAACCTGCTTGGACATCTGCCGCTTAACCTGTGAGGTTGGAATAGCAGTTGCGCTCGGCAAGTGAAACAGAGTCGCCATCTCAACACTATTAAGGATATTACTGCGAATATGCTGTGGGAAAAACCGCATAATATACGCCGTGGTCATTTCCTCAATATTATTTGTCAGCGAAAAACGAAAACCATTATTGCGCGGTGAGTCAAACATCGCAAACGCAGCGATAATATTTTTAAGCAGCACCTGTGAACGAGCGGCAGTATTTGATGAAATTACCACCCGCACCAATACCTCATACGCCGGATAGCGTGTCTTCTCGCTAACGGCATCAACCTCTGCCTGCTCTAGTGACGACAGCTGTTTGTCCTCAGGCTTGATCTCACCTTCTTTTTCTTTTGCCGACTGTGGTGGTTTCCACAACGCCTCAAAAATGTCCCCGACCATTGAGATATCAACGCCCGCCACCTTCGTTGATTTCTTACCCTTGTTCTTCTTCATTTTCTCAACATGCTCTTCCGAAGCGCGCGACCAGCCTTCCCGCGCCGGCCGAACCAAAAACTGCAAGCCGATACCATCATCTTTTGTCGCCGCCGACATGGCATTCAGTAGCGCCCGCGACGCATCTCGCTTTGACTCTTGGTAGGTCGCGATAGGATAGACGAACGACTTACGGAGCGAGAATTCGCCGCCAATCGTCCCGCTCATCTTGCCAATTTTACTAAACACATTCGTATCAGCCACTTCTTCCAGCCGCGCCGCCGGATAGGCCGCCGCGATCGCTTGGCGAATTACATCAACCAATACCGTCGGTACCACGGCATAATAATGCACCAAACCGCCACGCGCAATAATCTCAAACGATAAATGACGCTGCCCGTAGAGTCGACTCTTAAATCCTTTCGTTGCGGTACTTGATATAATGTTATACATCACTTGCGCTTGGCTGAGAATTTCTTCCGTTAGATCACGCTGGTCACGACTTGCCCCGTCAATATCTTCACTCGATGGCGGCAAGTGAATCAGTAGCGGCACCATTTTTAGCCCGCGCTCATAATTTTTTGCTTCACGTAGCATCTTGCGATACTGCAGCGTAACGATCGTCACACCGATCGCCAACACTACGACGACGATAAAACCAGTAATTAACGGCCCGCTATCCATATTCCTATCCGTTCGATTGGCCCATCTCCCTGTTGTATCTCTTTTTGAGATAATCAGCCTGCAACTGCGCGATTACCCGTGCTCGCTCGTACGGATCATCCCTTGTCAAGGTAATAATCCGTTTCAATTTGTCAACCCACTCCTTTTCAATCAAATCATCATCACCAGCTATCAGCGGCGTATCGTCAGTTGACGTCGTCGTCGACGCGGGAGCCTGCACCACTGGAGGCGCTGGCATCGGAACGGTCGGTAGTACCGTTGCTGGCATCGGTGAGTTCGCCACATTTACCGCTGGGCGTTCGGCAGAGCGTCTCTCAGCCTCTACCTGATTTGCATCACCATCCAGCCGAAACTCGCCGCTTGAAGCGGGCGGTAAACTCTCAATCGGTGGACGCACCTGAGGCAACTCTGGATTCATACCTATATTGTACCACGTTACCGATAGAGTTCCTACGCCCTAAAATCGTTTGTGTATGTAAAAACAACCAAGGCCCAAAAAAAGTGTCAGAAGCAAGATATCCCATGCCGTAACGCCGCCAATTGATTGCATACCAAGTAAGATAACCGGTATAAGCCCGATGATACTCGCATAATAATATAATTTCAACGGCGTTACCGAAGCCAGGCCACGATACATATTATGTCGAACAACACGCATCGCTACACGCCGCGCCGCGACCATCACTAAATAACAGCACGACGCAGTTGCTACATACAGACACACGAAAAACGCTAGGACGCCCAACGGACCAACGCTCATTGGCGTCACCGTGTGCACCAATACGACATCTGCCGTCGCAGCCAGCGCCGCGACCATAGCAACATACCGATACTTCATACTCACACTATACCATAAACTAAGGGAGCCCAGGCGACGAACCATTATATGATCAAGTGAACCATCCGCCGCATTCAATAACTATTAGGGCGCGGTCACCTGTTCAAAGTCCGCCGCTCAGGGCAACTGACCGCTCCGAATTTCGGAGCATGTCCTTGCGCAACGTTCCTCATCCTGCACATCCAGTAGTCTCATTGCTAATCACCTACCAAGGATTAACTGGAGTGCAGTGGTACTAATTATACGCGCGCTCAACGCGTTACATCGCAACTATTAACTACACATACACGTTAATAATCACAAGTTCGGCGGAGCATCGGCAACACTATGGCGGAATAATCTTTTGTTATTCCGGCTTCATACTGCTGCCGACTATACGCCAAACGACATGCGTTACTGTGAATTCGGTCACGTAAATTGTTAATGTTATTATTATTGTACTGATTTTTGCTTTTTATTTTCTTAAAAGCTTGTACTAATACTATCATGCATACGTTTATCGGTCAATACTTCACATAAAAAATATGTTGTATTTATAACATTTTTGTAATAATCTTTACATATTTTCATCTGTTATGTTCTATGAAATGTTTTATACACAACATTGTAATATAAACATATGCTTATTATACCGCCCGCTAGTCCATAGTTCTTGTATAGCCACACCATACGACATCATAAATCTAACAAATAATCTAGCAATTAATGCGGCTCGCTGAACGTTTATACAAATAAAATACCAAAACAACCAAGCCCTCAGCATATCCCGTTTCGCCATCTCGCGGGTAAAACACCGGCTGTGCGGGGTACCAACCAAGAACCGCCAGGGTTCAACCGCCTCGTCCGACAACAACCTATATTTTCTTGTCAAACCGCCCCACTAACCATCTAAATTATGTGGTATTTTTTACCTAGATTTTTTCTCAAAAATTATTGACATAACCATTTTTATCATTTACTATAGGGGTAGCTTCTGAATAAAAAAGTTATACACAACTTATCAGGAGCCAAAAATAAACAGCACACGTAAAACTCCACTTTTTGAAAACAACCACTACTCGCAGGTGGTTGTTTTCGTCTCCTGGCAACACGCTCGAGCTGCATTCTCACTGATTACGATAAAAAATAATCGACCACCCTGGGTCGATATATCACTATATGGTGGAGCTGCCGGGTACCGCCCCCGGGTCCAACTGGTATCATGACATTCGTCTACGAGCATAGGTTCTTTTAATTTATTTTATAACGTTGCTTGGCTTAAAAACAAACCGAAAAAACCAAGCTTCGTTACGCGGAGAAAGTCCCACATGTCCACCGCTTCCGAACATACGGCTAGCAACATAACTATAACACCCTAGACTTTGCCTGTTGCCGCAAAGCAAGGACGGTCGCTTAAATTAAGCAGCGACTGGTGCAGCAGCCATCGGAGTGAAAACACTCTTCAGGCTAGCAAATGCACCTGCAAGTTTAGACTTTACAACTAAAACATACGTTACGCGTATCGTCGGCCCGCAGAATACCTTGATAAAGTCCAATTGTCGAAAGCTATATCAGCCCCATCAATCCACCTTAATTATAACAATCTTCCCTTTTCAAGTCTAGTTATCTATGCTTTACTATGTATATGGTTAGCAAGGTAGTTTCAGCGACGCCATATGGCTTTCACGGTCAGCTTATTGAAATTGAAGGCGACATATCACGAGGACTACCTGGACTACAAATCGTCGGACTTGGCAACAAAGCAATCGATGAATCACGCGATCGCGTTCGCAGCGCCATCAAGAACTCCCTCCTTGATTTCCCAAAAGGTAAAATTACCATCAATCTCGCCCCGGCGGAACTACCAAAAGACGGTACGCAATTTGACCTACCGATAGCCCTCGCGATTCTCTGCCTCGGCAAACAACTTCCTCAAACCGCCCTAGAGGGAGCGCTATTTGCTGGTGAATTGGCACTCGATGGTAGTCTTCGCCCCATTCGCTCAGCCATCACCATCGCCGAAACCGCCAAACAACACGGCATCTCAACCATATACCTACCGGCCTCCAACAGCAAACAAGCCCTGCTCATCCCCGACATTACTATTATCCCCATCAATAATCTAACGGAATTATTCCTCCACCTCAAACAAGAAAAACTCATCCAACCCACAGTAAAGACAAAGCAGCAATATCGCCAAAAGAAACGCGGCATCATCATTGATGACATCCGCGGACAAGAGCAGGCCAAGCGAGCTGTCGCCATTGCCGTCGCGGGTAGGCACAATATTTTGCTGTCCGGACCACCGGGATCCGGCAAGACCATGTTAGCACGCGCACTCAATTCGCTCCTACCGCCGCTATCTGACACTGAGATTATCGAGGTGACAAAACTCCACAATCTTGACGGCAATCAAGTTAGTCATGATATCGTTACCGACCGACCGTTTCGCACACCACACCACACCGCAAGCCGCATATCAATGATTGGTGGTGGTGCAAAGGCCACGCCCGGCGAAATTAGTCTCGCGCACCACGGCACACTTTTCTTAGACGAATTATTAGAATATCCACGAACTACATTGGAGTCGCTTCGTCAGCCGCTTGAGGATAAGCAGATCACAATTTCCCGCGCCCAAGGTAAATACTACTACCCCGCCAATTTTATGTTAGTTGCCACGATGAACCCTTGTCCATGTGGTTATCTGGGCGATCCTGAAAAAAGTTGCCGTTGCTCATCGACCCAAATCTTGAACTATCAGAAACGATTATCCGGCCCGCTCCTTGATCGTATTGATCTAACGATCAATGTTTCCCGCGTCGCACATGAAGATTTGTTGTCCCGTAAGTCATCGTCGGATTCACAACAAAAACAGTTTGAAAATATGATTAAGGTAGCCCGTACACTACAAACTAACAGATACGGGAATAGTAATAAATACAACGCTGATATAAATAGTATTAGTGTTGATAAAATGACTGCACTAACGGCTGAGGCCAAGCAATTTCTCCTTGCAGCCGCCAAAAAGCTTGACCTAAGCGCTCGTGGCTATTTCAAAGTTATCAAGGTTGCTCGCACTATCGCTGATCTTGAGTCATCACTAGAAATAACCATTCCTCATGTCGCCGAAAGCCTACAATACCGACAGATTATCCCGAGCTAGCGCTTGAAATCCACCCCTATACCTGATACAATGGCTGATGAAATTAATCTAAAATTGCTTCAAAAGGAGAGCTAGGAGATTAATAAATCAATTCGTATCAACGGAGCGATCCGTGCTCGGGAACTGCGCGTTGTTGGTTCTGACGGTGAACAGCTGGGGATAATGCCCCTGCGCGACGCCCTTCAAGCGGCGGAGGATGCGGGACTTGATCTCGTTGAAATATCACCAAATGCCAATCCACCAGTCGCCAAGATTATTGACTGGGGCAAGTTCCAATATCAAAAGATCAAAGACCAGCAGCGCAACAAGCGCGCGGCAAAAGTCGGCGATCTCAAGCAAATGCGCTTTGGCCTGAAGATTGGCGCTGGCGACCTCGAAGTCAAGCTGCGCAAAATACGAGACTTTCTCGCCAATGGGCACAAGGTCCGTATCCAAGTCGTCTATAAAGGTCGCGAGATGGCGCATAAAGAAATCGGTTACGAATTGATTCAAAAAATCACTGATCAGCTTGAGGAAGAGGCAATTCTAGAACAAAAACCTCAGATGGCTGGTCGCAATCTGAGTGTGGTAATAAGGAGTAAATAATGCCAAAACTAAAGACCCACAAAGGTACCGCAAAGCGCATTAAGTTAACAAGCTCTGGCAAGCTAACTCGTCAACGCGCATTTGGCGGTCACTTCTTAGCTAAGAAGTCAAAAAGCCGTAAGCGGGCGATTAATATAACAGCGAAAGTAACAGGCTCGATGGCAAAAAATGCCCGACGAGCGATGGGAGTTTAATCTATGAGGGTAAAACGAGGCGTCCCTGGACACGCAAAGCACAAGAAAATTCTAAAAGCCGCTAAAGGCATGCAGCACAATCGAACTCGTAGCTTTCGCTTAGCGAAGCAGGGGGTAATTAGAGCTCTGCAATACGCCTATCGTGATCGACGCAATAAAAAACGAGACCTCCGCAGCCTGTGGATTACCCGCATTAATGCAGCCACTCGCCAAGAGGGCGCAACGTACGGTAGGCTCATGGCTGCTCTCAAGGCAAAGAATATTGAGCTTGATCGAAAAGTGTTGGCAGAGTTAGCCGTTAACGAACCTACGGCCTTTACCGCGATTGTTAAAGCAGCACTATAAGAAAGTGCTTTCAGTAAACTAAAACCTTCTCCGCTGAGAGAAGGTTTTAGTTTACAGCCTACCGATAAGCCGGGTTCTGTCGCGAGCGATCATCTATCTAGTTTACCTGTTGCCAGATAAATCAAGCGGTTATCGGCCTACGAGCGGACAACTCATTTGTAGGCCTCCTTGCAGTCGACAGGGTTTACCTCTCCTCTGTGTCACCACCGAGGACTGTAAGCTCTTACCTTACTCGTTTCACCTTTTCCTTTGTGTCTATCGCCACAAAGGTAGTCTTGTTTCTGTGGCACTTTCCCTAGGGTTACCCCCGGTCGCCGTTAGCGACTGTCGGTGTCCTTTACTGCCCGGACTTTCCTCTTGGCTTCACTGCCAAGCGATCGCTTAGTAGGCTGCCCTATTATTATACATCAAAAAGCCCCAAGCAGTGCAAGCGCGTGATATTCCCCCGCATAAATGCAAGGTGGGTATCCGCAACCAGTCACCACGATGACTGACCATTAGGACTCCCTATCATATGATGTTAGGAAAATCATATGCGCCCGCCTACCTGGGGCTATCTCTATTATACACCAAAAATCATGCAAAAGAATTGGATAATACCGTTCGTAGCGAACGTCATAATTCGCCCAATTGCCGCCTGTCCAATCATAATAATGATAAACACCACCATTACCCCGTAGCGCTCAATCCACTCCATGCCACGGCGCACACCCTCTGGAGCGAGCGCGTACAGCACCCGCGACCCATCGAGTGGTGGCAGCGGCAACATATTAAACACGAAAAAACCTAAATTAACCAACACGACGAGGCTAATGATTTGCCCCACTAATGTATTTTGAATCAGCCCGCCGCTAGTAATAACCCCGCTGACGACACCCACGCCAAACGCTAAAAACGCTAAAAACAAATTAGTCAGTGGCCCAGCAAGCGCTACAAACGCTGCGCCCCATTCACCGTGTCGTACGCGCTGAGGATTAAATGGCACCGGTCGAGCACCACCAAAAATTGGCAGCCCTAGCATAGCTAGTAATAATGGCAACAAAAGCGTCATGAACGGATCAATATGCTTCAGCGGGTTTAATGTCAGCCGCCCCTCTGCCTTGGCTGTGTCATCTCCAAGGAAATAGCCCATAAACGCATGCATCGCCTCGTGTAGCGTCATTGAAACGAGAATGACCACCAAGACCATACCTAAATATGCCAAATCCATAATTACCATTATAACACCTTGACTAATTATAGAAATACCGCTACAATACGATAGATTGTTTAGTTAATATAAAGCGAGGTTGGAAATGGCATCACGATGCGAACTAACCGGCAAGGGCAAGCAACACGGTCACAACGTTAGCTTTTCCCTTCGCCGCACCAAGCGCACTTTTAAGCCAAACCTACAGAAGAAAACTCTTGTAGTAGATGGTCAAAAAGTCACGTTGGTTCTGAGTACTCAAGCAATTCGTACTCTTAAAAAGAAAGGGCTGTTACGCCCAGTGCAGACAAAAACCGCCTAAGCTCAACCCCCTCCTGACAAGGAGGGGGTTTATTAGTGCAACGTATCGACTGGCCTAGCTCCGCGCGACAGTAATGATTGATAGTTGCTCAGGCAGAGATACCGCCCCCTTCACCTTCCACTTTGGCCCAGCGTCAATAGCCTCCACGCCCATTTCGCTAACAAATACCGACAGGCCGTCTTGCGGCACTTCGTAGTGTAGCGCGCCATCAGCATAATGCACCGGGATAACTACTTTCGGCTCCAGCTGGCGTACCATATGAGCCGCAGATGTCGCGTCAAGCGTGTAACCACCACCGCCAACCGGTATCACAACAACATCAACGACACCAATCTCCTCTAGCTGAGACTCTGACAATTTTGGGGCAACGTTACCTATAACCACAACACGCACACCGCCAATTGTTAAACGGTAAATCGTTGATTTTTTAACATCAGTTTCCGTATCAATGTGTCGCCAGGCTGCCACTCCTTTCAGAGATACGTCGCCGACCTCGTATTCACCCGGACCGCTGAAGAGTAACCGTGGTGTTACATTACTTGCGGCAAATCTATCCTCTGACAATATCTCAACATCCTGCCCCCCGAGATTATCCTTAAGACCAACCAGCGATAACGCTGGATCAAACGCAATTTTTACCATTTTCGTTGTAAAAATAACATTATTTGCACCTTTGTATTCTACTTCAAACATATACGTCTCCTTATCCTAGTATGCTCTCTGCGTCTACCACAACCGAGTGCTTACTATTCATTATTTCCATCACAAACTTATCTCTAACGCTCAGACGATAGTAAAAATCATCATAGCTCATTACAGCATAATTCAGCTCTCTCCCCTCGGCTTTTTCAATTTTCTTAATGGCGACACCAACTCTCGACTCCGATAGTCGACCAACTAACAGTATATCAACCCGACTCGTCGATCCACGCACTAACGCACCGGCAACTATAGCGATCTTCAGCCCGGACAGCCGAGCAATATCGCCCACCCACGGTATACTGTTCTTTTTGTTATGGTCGGTTTGCCCACTCGGTCGCTCATCAGCAAAAATCATCTTTAGTGGCGTGAAGTATGCATACTGCTGATTCGCAGCGTAATACAATTTATTGTCATAATTATTCGAAACAATGACTCCGACTCTGAGCATATTTGACAGTTCACGCCGCACCGAGTTAATTTGCTCGCCGATCAATCGCGTAATCTCTCTAACATAAAACGATTTTTCAGGGTTCGCTAAAAACAGGTGTAGTAACTTCACCCTCGTTTTTGAGCCGAACAGCGCATCAATCATGTATTAAAAATTGTACCATAAATTTTACGCCTGAGCCAAAAGTTGTGACAAATAGTGTTCAGCAGAGTCAAGCGTCGCCCACATGATAAACGGGTTACGCCGCAGCCACGTCATCTGTCGCTTCGCCAGTCGCCAATCAGCCGTGATAAATCGCTGTTTTAATTCACCCTCAGTAACATTTTTATTCAGAAACTCCTGGGCCAGCGGATAAACATTACCTGTCATAGCCTCATTGCCCCAGCCATATTTTTGGCCTAGTCGAATTGCCTCATCTACAACATTATTTGAAAATAATTGTTCAGATCTGAGTATAATTCTTGTTCGCAATATATCTTTATTCGTAGCAATTCCTACAACGATACTATTATCTCTAATTCCTGTATTATATCTGTTAATATTATTTTTTTGTTCAATAGCATGTATAAGATGGCGTTTATTTTTGTCATTTTCTGGTAATTTTATGTTGTGTATACTACAATAATATTGTAACTCGGCTACTGTCCTTTTTTCTAGCTCATGCCGTAAAGTAGGATCAGGAGGAGCTCCAAATTGAAAATCAAAAATTACTGCATCGATATAGAGGCCCGTGCCGCCAACAAGAAATGGTAAACGCCCCCGAGAGCGAATTTCACTTATTTTTTGCAGAGCATACTCCTTAAACTGTACGGCGCTAAATGTCTCGCCCGGGCTGACCAAATCAAGGCCCCAATGGGGCACGGCTTCTCGCTCAGCCATAGTTGGCTTTGCCGTACCAATATCCATGTCTCGATATATTGTTCTGCTATCGGCACAAATTATTTCGCCATTATACTGTTTTGCCAGGCGAATCGCTAGCGAGGTCTTACCACTAGCAGTCGGCCCCGCGATAACAACTAGGGGTAATTTTGCTTTTATAGTTTCGGCCGCCATCGTCGTTCCTCAAAATCAATTATCCGCCACCTCTCATCGCAATAAATACCATCTTGTTCAAGTAGCTGCCTTTGCACACCTTGCCCACCCGGAAAACCTACCGCCAAGCCACCTTTCGCGTTCACTAGGCGATGCCACGGCAAATTCTCTGGGCCACCATGCGCTATCCCGCCCACAATTCGCGCTGCGTGCGGGTGTCCAGACAGTGCTGCCAAGTCACCGTACGTCGTCACCTTGTCGTCAGGTAGCTGCGCCATGAGAATATAGATCCGGTCTCGCAAGCTAGCTATTGGCAATTCGCTCAATTTCCACCTCCACTTCTGACCACGAATGGCATCGCACCACTCTATCCGGCAAACTATCTGCTCTATTCCAAGTATAATCACCAAATAAGATGGCGTTACGACCAGTCTCGGAAACAGCTAAACAATGTTTCAACTGATCATCAATTAAAACATCAGCATTAATTTGCGTGATTAACTCTGTTTTTGTCAGTTTATGAGAGTCCTCGTGCACCGTATCCCATAGGCCAGAGAAGTAGACCGCAGAACTGGCGAAAACCCCTGGAAAATGCTCCTCGATCCAAAGCAGTGTATCGCTTTGCACCTGCAAGCGACGCGAAGTAGCCACCATGAGATGATGCACCTGCGACATGTTTCTAAGCACCTCCTCCGCCCCCCCCTATATGAGCATATCCCTTTATCGCACCAGAGTCGTGAAAGATATGAGCACGCCGTTCTGCCTCCTCGCTATCAACATGCCACATCTCTGACCAATGTTCGCTATAGTCATCAATCCTCAATCGTGTGCCCCACCGTTCATTACTAAATGCCACGAACCCGATTGCATTTTCTGCTAGAACATCGTCAATGTCAATTGCAATTCTTAGCCTACGCACAAGATTACAGTCCCCGTACATACTCAGCTAGCTGTTCAAGCGGAATTTGCTCTTCACCCGCATGCGTCCTGATGCTTACGACACGTGCTATCTGATCCTTTGGCCCAACAATAATCTGTATTGGTATTTTTACAACAGTCGCCTCACGAATCTTTTTCCCGAGTGACTCATTGCGACTATCTATTGTAAATCTTACATCGTTGTATTTTATTGGTTTCATTAATGTTACCTCTGATAAAACCGATGTAATTTCATCAACGTAGCCTGAGACAGCATCATTAATCGTTAGAATGCGTACTTGTTCTGGCGCCGCCCAAAACGGGAACCAGCCACCCGTGTGTTCAATGAAGACGCTCAAGAATCGTTCAATCGACCCGAGCAGCGCACAGTGAATCATCACAGGTGTTGTAAAATTACCATCACTCTCGGTATACTCTAAGCCGAACCGTTGCGGCTGCACGAAGTCCAGTTGCACCGTCGCAACTTGGTGCTCACGTCCGATCGCATCGGTTGCCATAAAGTCGATCTTTGGTCCGTAAAAAGCAGCCTCACCTTCCTGCTCAAAATAGTCCAAACCAACTTTTTCAACGGCTGATTTCAACTGATTTTGTGCGGAAGCCCACAGTTCACGTTCGCCCAAGTACGCATCAGAATCATCGCGATAACTCAGTCGAACCCGCAGTTTCATATCAATAGTACCGTACAATTCCTGGGCAGCGGACAGCAAATTATTGATCTCTTGCTCAATTTGATCTGGACGACAAAAAACATGACTATCGTCCTGGGTTAATGAGCGCACGCGATTCAGACCACCAAGCTCACCGGTCTTCTCGTCACGATAATCAGTGGTCGTCTCCAAGTAGCGCACCGGCATATCGCGGTAGCTACGAGGTTGTGAAGCAAAAATCTGCGTATGATGCGGGCAGTTCATCGGCTTTAACGCCATTTCATCACTGGTTTCCTGGCTTTTAACCAAAAACAGCTCTTCGCCAAATTTGGCCCAGTGGCCTGACGTTTCATACAGATCCTTTTTGGTAATATGCGGCGTCCAGACTTTTTCAAAACCAAACCTCTGACGCAGCTGATTTGAGTATTGGGCCACGATATCGCGCAAGATAGTTCCACGAGGTGTAAATAACGGCAAACCGACACCCACTAGAGGCGAGGTTGTATATAGATCAAGTTCCCTGCCTAGCTTTCGGTGATCACGCTGTTTGGCTAGCTCTAGCTTCTCTAAATATTCATCCAGCTCTTCCTGCGTGGCAAAAGCTACGCCGTATAGTCGCTGCATTTGAGGATTCTTTTCATTGCCCCGCCAATAGGCGCCTGCAACCCGCATCAGCTTAAACGCGCCAACCTGACTGGTATTTGCAACATGTGGTCCACGACACAAGTCCTTAAATGATCCGTTGGTATAAAACGAAACTTCATCAAGCGCGCTATCACCTTCGGCAATTGTACCCATTTCTGCAGCGTCCAGGTCTTTTGCTACCGTTGTCCCGGCACGTTTTAGGTCATTAAGAAGTTCTTCTTTATACGGCTGATGGCTATCTTTAGCCCATTGAATTGCTTCATCAATTGGGCATTTTGTGTACACAAAGTCTTGCTTTTCGGCAATGATTCGTCGCATTACCTTTTCGATCTTGTTGAACTGTTGCTCGTTAATCTTCGTTTCGCCAAGATCAATATCGTAATAAAACCCATGCTCAACAACCGGACCAACCCCGAATTTCGCATCTGGCCATAATCGCTGCACGGCTGCTGCCATGATATGTGCTAGGCTGTGTCGCATTGTATAGAGTTTGTCTTCGCTCATAGAACCTCCTTTAAGTAATTATAAAAGCACGCCCAACGCATATAGCGTGCGTGCCTCGGTCCCGGGAACAAGCCAGGAGGTTCCACCTTGGCGATGACTCTTGCTCCGGCTGGTTTCGTGCGCCGCAACCGCTTTCACGTTGCTCGAGAGGTGGTTAGTCTCTGTCCTTGCTATTCTCACCGTATCATAGTTAAAAGTTCCGGGCAACCCTTACGACGCATAGACTAGGTAGCGGATTTGTAATACTACACCAAGAAACGACGTAACAGCCAACCCCTGCACTCTCCGCAAGAGGTATTTGCATTCACCACTAATTCCTGCTATTATTGGAAATAGACGGGCGATTAGCTCATTTGGCTAGAGCGCTTCATTGACGTTGAAGAGGTGAGAGGTTCGAATCCTCTATTGCCCACCATCATTACATACAACCCTCGCAGTGCGGAGGGTTTTTAGTTTTTTCTATTTTACACATTTTCATATACTTTTCCACTAGTATTTTTTATAGCGATATGTCAATATATTGATATGATTTGTATAAATTGTTTTCACGATAAAACTACTACCAAAAACTCCCGCAAGCACACGAAACACCCCAGCGTCTGGCGGCGACGGGCCTGTCCAGAATGTGGCGCAGTCTTTACGACATACGAACGGGCTACACTAGACGGGCGCATGGTGCTAACACACGACGGGTCAACCACCCCTTTCAATCTAGGAAAGCTCATCATAAGCATTAGCCGTAGCTTTCAACATAATAAGCATGCTGCAGCACATGATAGCTACTTCCTTGCACAAACCGCGCAGGAACAGATTATCAAGCAAGATAAACCGCTATCTACGCAAATCATCGCTCAAATAACACACATAATCCTCCAGCGCTACGACCCAGTAGCAGCACTCCAGTACGCCGCCCAGCACCGACTCATCACTTCTCGGCGACGCGGGAGGCCTTCGACCGTTTACGTGCAGCCGCCTTCTGGCGAGCGTTAATCGCCGCTGTGGCTTTTTCGGTGACGTCAAACTTATCAAGATATCGCCCGACTAACAAACGAGTCTGCGCGGCAAACGCCGCAGCAGAGCTATAGACAATAGACGTCACTGGCATCAGCACCCACTGTAAAAGCATCCAGACACTTCGACGTCGCGTGTAGCGAACTGGACGCGGTGGTAAAATCTTGAAGGCACTAAAAATCGCTATCGCCATACCAATCAACGCAATTTGCTGCAGCGTACTCACCGTATCAGGCAATTGATGCGCGGCGACACTACGAGCTGCCTCGGCATTAACAATAAGCGGTACCCAGCCACCAAAAGCAACTAGAACCGAATTACAGGCTAACGTCACATTTCCATCAAGTAGCCGCACAAACCGTGAGAAACCAGCCCAAAATGGTACATTACGCTGCTTAGTAAAGACCCGTTCACCAACATACGCAACATCAGATGCCCCATACGCCCAACGACGAAACTGGATAAACTGCGCTTTGAGCGTTTTTATATACGTAGCTGACAATACCGCGTCTTGATAAATTGGTACATGGAGCGGCACGACCCCGTAGTTACCACCAAAATAGAAGTAGCTGCGCCAATACTGGTGGCCGTCTTCGACGATCGTTCGAACACTCCAGAAGTCCATCTCAACGAGCGCATCCATCGGCTGAGCATGTGAAGCAAAATTACGTAGCGAATGAGGGCGCATTGAGCTAATAATATTCCAAAATGAGTTACCCGTCGCAACCACGCGCATCGGCGCCGGCACGTCCCAAATATTACTAGTGAATAGGCAGACTGGTTGATACGAGTAGTGCTTACGATCCTCGCGGACGATATATTCGTATGTCAGGTAGTCAAAGTAGGTTTCATGTGGCTTATTATCACAGTCCATCGTCGTGACAATAACATTACCGTACGGAATATGCTGCTCCTTGAGCCACCCCTTCAGCCAGCGCCCGGCATGCGTAATATTACCACCCTTGCCGATCACCTCATTCGGAATGTCTTTTGGATGCTTGACGATATGAAAGGCGTGAAAATACTCGCCATAGCGCTTTTGTAGTGTCTTGGCAGTTGTGTCAATATCCTTACCGCCTCGCTCTTCATACGCAAATACCATAATCATACGCTTTTTATCATACGTAGTAGCGATTACTGCTTGAATGGCTGGTTCGATTACCTCAATGCTCTCATTATAGGCAGGCATGATAACTGCGTTATAAATTTCAGATGGTTTCGGGAAAAACCCTGGCTGTGCAGAAGCAATGAGACGTAAGTTTTCTTTGTGCTGCGCAAAACCAACCTCCTTATGTCGCTGGTCGCGAATACGTGCATATACCGCCTGCGGATCTTCGAGATCTTCAAGACGCGCATGCCAATTGATCAGACACGCCTTATCCATCTTGGCACGGCCAGCGACCATATGATAGGTAATGCCAACCACGCGCACCATCATCGACAGGATGATAATAAGCAGATAGAGTGACGCAAGCAGTGGACTAAAAATCGACAATATGACAAGAAGAATAATTGCACCATAGCTCAACAGACCCGGCAGAATCTCTAAAAATCGATAGAGCGGCTTTCGTTTACCAAGTGGTATTTCTATATCCATAATTCTACACCACCGACGCGATTACGATTATTGAGTAAGCAAACATTGCTAGTATAACTGATATAGCGATTGTGAGCCAAAGAAGTGCCAGTGCTAAGTCTCGACGCTGTACCACAGCAAGCTTAGCGCTCAATATGATGTGCCCAATCGTAATCATAAGCTGCAACACGCCATACGTCCAAAGTGAATACCAATGACCACGATAAAGCCCCGTCACACTAAATGCACTATGCTGAACAATAACTTGGGTTTCTTTAGGCTTGATAGTAACAGCAAAGGAGATAATAATTATTGACGCTAGTAAGATATTAACAATAACAAGACCAAGTAGCCAGCGATCTTTCATCATCTGTCGTAATGTGCTTGTGATATGCTTCTTCATACTACTCTGGAGCCGCTGACCGGATTCGAACCGGTGACCTACGCTTTACGAAAGCGCCGCTCTACCAACTGAGCTACAGCGGCATACCTCCCCAAGGATTATAGCAGATGGGCGAGGCTTTCGCAAAGATGACGATGGATAACGGAAAGCTATTTCTACTCACTTGACTTTTGTTCAGCCGGCTGGTCAAGATGGACATAGTAAGTGACTTTTTTACCATTGATCAACTTATCAAAATTAGTTTTGAACGTCGTCAGTGGAATCTTGAGATATGAATAAGTGACCGAACTATCGTCTCGCGAGCGTGGCTGAACAAAGTAGTAGCCATCGCCACCGAGCGGCTTAATAACCCCAGAGATCGTGCCATCTGCAGTTTTAATCGCCGCCTCGGTCAAGCCACCATCTTTGTTGGTCTTCGGAACAACCGTCTCTGGCATTAATTGTACTCGTTCACCTAACGCCGCTGCGACATCGGTCAACGATTTACCGGCCTTGAGCTGCGCTTCGACTCCCTTAACAAGCTTGGCCGCCGCTTCATCAACAGCAAACGATACTTCCCAGCGCAGCAGCGATGCCCTGATACCATCACGCGCCTCATCAAGCGACCAGCCAATCATATCTTTTACCGCCGAACGGTAGGCTTCTTTTGACAGGCCGGCATCCTTTTGCTGGCGATCCATCTCTTCATCAACTTTTCGATCATCAACTGATATACCTCTTTCTCTCGCTAACTTGCGCACATATGCATCCTGCACCGCTTGGTTCATGGCTCGCTGCCGCTGAAAAGCAACTTTATCACCAGCCTGATCTTGACCCTGAGTCTTAAGCACCGCCATATTACCGCGATTATATAGTAAATAATCGCTATAGCGTACAAATTCCCCTTCAACTGAACCGGCCGGTAGCGGCAAAATTTTGGTAATACGATATGCTAAATCGCTCGTGTCCTTCCAAACATAGAGCTGAAGATATAATAGAACAATCACCGTTACAAGCCCGGCTATGCTAATAAAAATCGTGTTCCAGACTAGCTTATGCTTGGAGTACTGTATCGGATATTTGTGTTTACGCCCACCAGCCAGCACCTTTTCGCGATGCTCCGCGACCGTGTCATTGGTAATCCGTGACGGCAGTGAACGCTTGTCCTTTTTTTTACCCTTCGTTGTTTTCTTTAGCACGATCACTCCTTTCAGCAGCGAGGTCCACCGCATCTTGCAGCTTATTATAAATCTCATCTGGGTGCTCGACATTTTTAATGACAAGGTCCCCGACAAACGTCTGAATAACTATTGTACCAAATTTGAACATTTCGCCCGTAAACCCAGGCACGACATAACTGATATTCTGGACTTTCGCTAGTTTAAGTTCAATTACATCCTTGCCAAAAAAACCATGCTGCGTTATCTGGCGAAGTCGCTGGTTCGTTACAATGTAATATGTATAGAACCACATTAAAAAATGATAGCTGAACAGAACGAGCCCAAAGATGAAGCTACCGAGAAATACCCATAAAAGATTGAGATTATCCTGCCAAATAAGATATGGTAGCGCGCCAATCGTCATCGGAACGAGCAGTAAGTAAAAACCCTTGCGCATGGCAATAATATGTCGACGAAACACGAACAACAGCTCCTCGCCATCGCGCTGACCATCAAATGCTTTGGTTGATTTGGCTTTCTTCGTCATAATGCTTTGGTACCCCGGGCAGGAGTCGAACCTACAACCTTATCCTTAGGACGGATCTGCTCTATCCAGTTGAGCTACCGAGGCGCACATAAAAACCACCCGTGTTAATTATAACACGGGTGGTCGTCGGTCGCGACAATGCTACCGAGTAAACTTCTCGTTTAACGTCGCATAATCCATCAACTCTTCGGGTTTAAACCAGTGGGCGACTTCTTGCGTTGCCTCGTCAGGATCACCCGATGCGTGAATCAAATTCGGCACACCCTTCTGGCACTCGTTGGCGTAGCCAAAGCTAACATGCGAATAGTCACCACGAATCGTACCCATATCGGCAGACTTTGGCTCGGTTGGGCCAACAATTTTACGCACCACGGCAACCGCTTCAACTCCTTCAAGAACCATAGCGATAACCGGCCCGTCCATCATCATATCAAGCGTCATGTCAAAAATTTCTTCACCACGACGGGTCACCATCTTGCCAATCGTTTCGTAGTGCGCAAAGTAATGCTCACGACCCGGAGCTACCATCTTGACACCGATAATCTTGAGACCAACACGCTCAAACCGCTGCAAGATTTCGCCGACGATCCCCCGCTGTACTGCATCAGGCTTGAACACAATCAGTGTTCGTTCAATGCCACACATGTTCTTCTCTTTTGATTCGGTCATACGCCTCCTTCGTGTATTATTTTCTTCATCATAACAAAAACTAGCCATTTGATAAACGGTATAGATGTTGTTAAAATTAAATCATGTATCTTTCTGAAGCATTAGCAGATTTCCTGGAGCACCTAGAAGTTGAGGGCGGACGCAGCCCTCGCACCATTGAGAACTACAAATTATACCTTGAACGCTTCATTGATTTTGCTGGTGATATTGATGTTGCAAAAATAACATCAGAGACAATTCGTAAATATCGCCTCTGGTTAAACCGTTATAAAAATAGCAACACCGGTGAAGAATTGTTGTTAATCACACAAAACTATCACTTGATCGCCCTGCGTGGATTATTGACGTATTTATCACAACGAGACATCTCATCACTGGCAGCCGACAAGATTACCCTACCAAAAACCGTTCGCAAACAAGTCACATTTCTTCACTACGACGAGGTGGTACGACTAATTGAGCAGATCCCGCTGGACAATGAACCGGGCCTTCGCGACCGAGCAATCATTGAGCTTTTGTTTTCGAGCGGACTGCGCGTGTCGGAGCTTGTTAACTTGAATCGTGACCACATCAATCTCGCTCGACGCGAGTTTATGGTACGCGGCAAGGGCCAGAAAGACCGGCCGGTATTCGTTTCAATGTCCGCTGCCGAGCACGTCAAAAACTACCTTGATGCGCGAAGTGACAGCTTGCCGGCTCTATTCATCAGCTATAGCAGGCGCCTAACAAAACCATCAGTTTCTGGCGATTATCGTCGGCTGGGTGCTCGCTCGATCCAGCGAATGGTGTCGCACTACGCCCGACTTGCTGGCATCACCAAGCACGTTAGCCCGCACACTATGCGTCATAGCTTTGCCACCGACCTTCTGATGAATGGAGCGGACCTACGGGCGGTACAATCGATGCTCGGTCATAGCAATATCGCCACGACCCAGATTTACACACACGTCACCGACCAGCACCTCAAAGACGTCCACGAGCGCTTTCACAGTGATACGAGATAGACCCCTAAGACACTCTACGGCCGACAGCTACCCGGCGTTACACTACCCTCAGTCACCGAAAAGTCTTTACAGAGGCTATTCTCAAGATCGATAGCATTTTCAGGATACGGGAAATCGTCACCTATCTGCAGGCGCGCCTCAACCCGCCGAAACACATTACTAGCACGACCAGTCGCATCAACCGCTGGCTGAACACCATCAAACTTGACCGGTTCTGCGCCATTATATAGGGCAATTCGTACGTGTGACATGCGATATAGCGGCGTCAGACGCAAGAATGAATTAACACTGGCGGCAGCCGTAACAGGCGATACATCAATTGTGGCTCGGCACGAATAGCCACTATTCGCAAAATCCGGAGAACAGCTCACCGGTGTCGGAGCATTATTAAATTGCCCACCACCGCCCGCTCGCGGTAGATTAATTGCCGATACACCTCCGTTCGTCGGCCCGGGGACACTCAGCGTCCGTGGATAGAGGAACATCGTCGCAACGCGAGAGCTATCAAGACTAGCAAGGTCGAATGTATCGCCTGGAAAAATCATCTGAGTGCGTAGTAGCGCGGGTGCAGGACGAGACGGCGACTCATCCCAGTCACTGTACGCCGGCAGCGAAGTTGATACGGAGGCAGCATTTTTTACTCGTCCAGCAGCCACGTTGCCGTTCGCATCCTCTTTAGTAAACCACTCGAGGACAATTTTATTAAATTCAGATTTGGCTTTCAGCGGCACCAAACGAGATGATCCTTCGGGTATGTTTACCAAGAAATCTTCCGTGTCCATCGTGATGTTGACGCAGGTATAGGCTTGGTTGAACTCTTTACCATCCCCCGAGCGACGTGACTGAATCAGCGTCTCGTTAGCGGCCACATTACCGGCAACGCCCGCACGTGCGACCACTTTACAGTCATTAGGCAGTCGTAACTGTTCGCAAGCCTTGCCACCGTTATCTCCTTTTTGACAGGCACGCACGACTCGCTTGGCGTCTTCAACACCGGACAGTGCCGCATCATACGCACTTTGTGACAGCTCATTGTTCAGGGCCTGTCGCTGATCAACCATTATGAGCCGCATGAAGCCGAGCATCAAAACCGTTAGTAACAGTGTCGCAAAGATCACTGCAAATAACGACACCGCACCTAATTGATTATTTCTCGCTATTTTATCCATTTGTCCTCACAATCATCTCAAAGCTATTTATTGCGCAAAAGTCGAGATTCTCACTGTTATCCGCCGGTGGCTTACAGGTGCCATTAGCTGTATTGACCGCCTCAAGCTGACTGGTTCCAAGGACAAATTCCAAACGATACAGACTGTCTGCCCCGCTATCACCCGCCACTCGCGCTGCTTTCATTTGATGAATTGCCAGCACCACATCATTCGACCCGGCTGGCTTGAGAAGATGTGTCACTTTATCCGTCGCGACTGTTGACATGTACGCCCCCGTTGTTTCATTTTTCTGGCACAGCATACCATCTGGGTCAATCACTCGAGCAAAATTAATCGGACGACCAGAATGCGGCCCACCGACTTCGGTAATAATACCCGCACCGGCCTTCACTTCTCCAGAGACAACCTTTGGCACATTCCAGACATATGAATAGTCACCGAGGCAGAGTCGGCCGCTCCGATCAGCACCCCCCGCCTGCACCATGACAACAGCCGAACTAGCATTACCACTTATCTTGCCGGCATTAGCCTGCAAAAAGTCGCGCCGCAAGCTATCGCTAATCTCGCGGCCGGACTGATTGATACTTTTGAGCGTGAGGCCTCGATTATATAGCTTGCCGGCCTGGATCGCTATCGTAGCAATCGCCAGCAGCAACACCGACACAAATGCCATCGCCAGCATCAGTTCAACCAAGGTAAATCCATATTGTCTATACCGCTGTGTCATACATCCTCACAATCGTCCCCGTGGTCATTGGCCGGTCAGTCCCCACACTCATCCAGCAGGCCTGAATATACGCATCATAGGCGCGGCCACCTTCAACACGCACCAGCTGAATGGAAATGCCCTGAGAAATTGGATTTCGGGCAGTTGAAATCTTGGCATACGTCGGCGATAATTCATACTTATTAGTAATCAACTGAAAGGTATTTTTGCTGGGCGCTAGGGCAAATCCCCCACTCGGCATTGCCTCTGGACATCGATTAACATTCAATAGCGAATTAGCGTGGTCAATAGTCCGACCTTTCATTGCGTCCCAGAGGGTAGCAAATGAGCTGCCGGCCTGAGATGACTTGTCGTGAATGTAGCGCAGCATTTCTGCTTGACTATCAATCTGTTGCCGCACAAGCGTCAACTCTAATGATCGCTGCGCCATAGCAATACCGCTGTTCATGAGTGCCATGATACCGATCGCCAGCATGCTAAACATCGCTACTGCCATGACTACTTCGATGATCGTGTCGCCCCGCGCGCTATGCCGTCGCTTCATTATCGCACCCCTTTGTCGCATGACCAACCGTCACGGCCTCGCTCGAGCCAGCCTTTGCTCCCAAAAAGACTGACAGCCTCTGGCCAACTGACCAGCCAGTATCATAGATACAAAACTCTCGCTGCCGCAGCTGTAAATCGGCCGTATACATACCGCCATTCGGCTGCATATTGCGAATAAAATTATTAATATTAGCCGGTGAATACGGTGCGTCATTCGTGCGTACGATAACCTGCCCACTATCTGGATCGCGGTATATTAATAAAGCCAGTTCTCTACCAATGGTATTGGTTGCCGTGAGCGAGCGTACCTGCGCACCCCAGCCAACCGTATAGGTATTTGCCTCACTCTCACTATAGCTATACGTCCACACTCCCGAGCGTTTCAGAGCGTACAGCGGATAGGCGGTAAATGAACGTGCCTCGGAGTTCGTCGACTTGACATAACGACCAACGACAACGCAATTCGACTGGCCCCGAGCTCCATCGTTTGTTGCACCCTTAACAGGACATGTGTCGCGATCGCCCCGATCATTCTCGATACTAATCACTCGGCTATACTGATCACGAATAAAGCCGGCGAACGATTGAACAGCATCATGGTATTGTTGTTGGCGCAGTGCAGCACTCACGCCAGCTAACAAGCCAACGGTCAACAGGCCAGTGATCGCCAAGAACAACACCACTTCAACGATTGTAAACCCGGATTGCCACCGCTTCATATGCTCATTATTATAGCATAAGCACTATCAAATCACGATAAGCCAATCCACGATCCTGGCACCAAAAAACCACGAAATAAGAAAGCCAACGATTAGTAGCGGCCCGAATGGGATTCGTGCTCCACGCTGCACTGTGCCTCGAAGCATCCCCGGCAGTACCAGTAGCGTGCCGAGTAAATTTGCTAAAAAGAGCGCGAGAAATGCTAGCCGCCAATCCATCAAAAAGAGTGCGAGACCGAGCGTCAGCTTGACATCACCAAATCCTATCCAGCGACCACTCGACACGACGTAGAGCAATGCGTACACGCCACTGAGGATAATAACCGCCGCTATCAACCCCAGCACTCCGCCCGGCAGCTGGCCAGTCGCTACGTGAATCCCGGCAAATAGCGCCCCCAACATCACGAACGGCCAATTCGCCACGTCCGGGAGCAAAAACCACCGCTTGTCATACACGAACAGGAACGCTAGATACGATAGCCCCATCAGCATAATCGCGACCTTCGTTATCACTAGTGGCGCCGTAAGCGTCATCATGCCATGCCACGTCACCACTGTAAACAGCCCGACCATCGCCACTTCGAGCCCCAGCTCCATCCAGCCAATCGGTGCCCGGCAGTACCGACAGCGACCTCTAGCGGCCAGCCAGCTCACCACTGGCAGCAAATCATACCAGCGTAGCTCGTGCCCACAGGAAAGACACCGCGATCGATCGTCCTTGAGGGGCTTAAGCAGCGGCTTCAGGCGGCGTAGCTCCAGCGTATCAACCGGTTCGCCGGCCTGCTTGTCTTCAACGAGCTGCCGAGCACGGACTCGCCACACCTGAGCACCGATAAAACTTCCCATCACTGCGCCAAGAATCGCTACGCCCACCAGTATTGTCACTACCATCATACTGTTAATGGTAACAAGAAATCATGAAAAAAGCAGCCCCCTGATAGCAGGAGGCTGCCAATAACGCGTCGTCTCTGGTTAGTTTTGGTTGTCTTTACAAAACGCACCGCTTCCTTCTAGCTGCACCTTGACGGCGAACGACCGCGGCGAGCCACTTTTGGCAACAATGTTTTCACCATCACACTGAGCGCTCGTGGCATAGACCATCTTTTCAGTTGTTGCTGAACCCTGCTGGGCGACGCCAGTTACCACGCTGTAATTGTTGCCTGTCTGCGGGTCCTTGAATTCACCATTGCCACGCTTCATATACGAATCGAGGAAGCTATTGATCGATCCCGTATCGGTTTTCGGGATGCTTCCTTTGTTGTTCGTCGCGTAACTATTCACCTGCGAGACGAACCGAGTCACGTCACTGCGTCGTTGTGTGTCGCGCTGGCTGCGCTGCAAGGCCGGCCATGCCAAGAATACCATCAAAAATATCAGTCCGGCGATCGCCAGCACCAACACGACTTCAATAATTGTAAACCCTCGATTTGCTTTTTGCTGAGCCATGAAGTTGCCCACCTTTCTGTGACTTAACTTTCTTTCGTTATTGTACCGTACTGCTTATGGATTGTCTAGAGGCTAATATCTCCGACCAGATTATAAATTGGAAAGATTATCGCACCCACCATCACACCGGCCACGACCGCCAAGACCACCATCAGCACCGGTTCAATCGTTGTCGTGATCGCCTTGATCTCCTCATCCAGCTCATCTTCGTAAATCTGCGCGCACTTGCCCATCATCTCATCAATCTTACCCGACTGTTCGCCAATCTTGATCATCTGCGGCACCATCGGCAAGATATAGTCCTCATTTTTTAAGGACACCGACAGCGCCTTGCCGCCCTTCACCTTCTCGCTAGCATGCTCAATGCCTTGACGGATAACTGAATTATTGACCGCCCGAGCAGTGATGTGCAGCATGTCCAGCATCGCCACCCCGCTATTGAGAAGCGTTTGACCGGTACGGGTAAAGCGAGCCATGTACAGCTTGCGGAACATGGTGTCAAACACTGGTATGTTCAACTTGAACGTATCTTTAACGCGAATACCAGCCTCGGTTTTAAGATACTGCTGAAAGAAATACAAACCGATACCAAGTAAAATCACCAGCGCCCACCAAAACTGCGCCAAAAAACCAGCGACGCTGACCATGGCCTTCGTTGTAAACGGTAGCTCTTTATGTAAGCTACCATACAGTCCTTCGACCTGTGGCACTACCATCACGAGCATGAATACCACCACCGCGATGATCACTAACAGCACAATCGCCGGATAGACCATGGCGCCACGCACTTTGCTAAGCATCGCTGTATCTTTTTCTTGTTGTGACGCGATGCGCTTAAGCGCTTCATCCAACGTTCCTGATACCTCACCGGCCGCCACCAATGCTACATACACATTATCAAATACTTCTGGATGCTTCTCAAACGCACTTGATAATTGTCGACCGCCCTCAATATCGGAAATTATCTCCTGAATAATACTCTGCATCCGCTTGTTTTGCGTCTGCTCCAGTACCGTATGCATGCTCTGCGCCAGCGGCAACCCCGCACCAATCAACGTCGCTAGCTGCCGCGTAAAAACGATCTTGTCCTTGGACGATATTTTATTTGACAATCGCTGAAAGAAGCCCTCACGTTCATCCTGCAACTCAATTTTCAGCGGCACGAAGCCCTGAGCGCTCAACAATTTCGCCGCGGCAACCTCGCTCTCAGCCTGCACAACCGACTTGGTAATCTTTTGCGTGGCTGAATCCCTGGCCTCATAGTAATATTTTTTCATGCGCTATCCCCTGATAAGCCGCTCAAACTCCGCTAGATCAACCGCAAACTCACGAGCACTATCATAGGTAATCGTACCGTTTTGTACCAGATTGACCAATGTCCGATCCATCGTCTGCATGCCCTGATCAGCACCCGTCTGAATGACGGCATCCAGCTGATGACTCTTGCCCTCGCGAATAATGTTACGCACCGCTGGATTAGCAATCATGATCTCGGCCGCCACCACCCGGCCGCCACCGATAGACGGCACCAGCCGCTGCGAACAAATTGCCATCAAAATGTTCGATAGCTGCGCCCGAATTTGCGGCTGCTGGTGCGGCGGAAAGACGTCGATCATACGGTCAATCGACTGCGCCGCTGAGTTGGTGTGCAGTGTCGCAAATACCAAGTGCCCGGTCTCGGCAATGGTAATCGCCGCCGAGATCGTCTCGAGGTCGCGCATCTCGCCGATCAGCACCACGTCTGGGTCTTGGCGAAGGCTAGAGCGCAGTGCCGCTGAGAACGAATAGGTGTCATAATGAACCTCGCGCTGCACCACTACTGACTTCTTTGACTTGTGCGTAAATTCGATTGGGTCTTCGATAGTGATGATGTGCTGCGACTTTTCAGCATTAATTTTATCGACCAGCGCCGCCAGCGTCGTCGACTTACCAGAGCCAGTCGGCCCCGTCACCAACACCAAACCGCGTGGAAAATCGGCAAATGTATTGACAATTGGTGGCATGCCCAGTTCCTGCGCAGTCTTGATCTCGTTTGGAATTAAGCGCAGCGCCGCCGCCAAATTACCCCTTTCATGAAAGGCATTCACCCGGAATCGTCCTAGTGTACCGAACGCAAACGAAAAGTCAAACTCCTTATCTTTGAGCAAAATTTGCCGCTGATCCTCATCAAGAATCTGAAATACCAGCCGCTCTACCGTCGCCTCATCAAGCGGCTGTGTGCCCGTTGCTGCGACCAATGTTCCGTCAATGCGCAGCATCGGTGGCAGGCCCACTTGAATGTGGAGGTCTGAGGCTCGCTTTTTAACCACCTCTTCGAGTAAAATCTCGATGCGTAATTCTTGATTGTTCATAATCATCCCCCTTTTCTTTTATGCTGTATCGGCTGCTACCCGATTTACTTCCTCTAATGTTGTCACGCCACTAAGCGCCTTGAGATAGCCATCTTGACGCATCGTTATCATGCCTTGCTGAATGGCAAGCCGCTGAATCTCGGCGCTCGTTGCCCGCTTGACGATCAGGTTTTGGACTTCCTCAGTGACGTCCATCACCTCGTACAAACCACATCGCCCTGAGTAACCTTGCGGCGTCTGCGGCATATCGCGGCCCCTAACTAAAGTATAAGCGGCTTGACCAGATAATGGCAAGGCCTTGTAGCCCAAATCCTGCGACACGGTCGGTATATCAGCCTGGGTTTTCGGCAGGAGGTGACCGACCGTTGACTGAATAGTCTCCGTTTCAAGTGGTGACGATTGATATGAGTCATATTTTGGTGCCACCCGCCTAACCAGCCGCTGACCAATAATGGTGTTCACGGTACTAGCAATCAAGAACGGTTCAATCCCCATATCCAACAGCCGCGGCAGCACACCCGCCGCCGAATTAGTGTGCAGCGTCGAGAAGACTAAGTGTCCGGTCAATGCCGCTTGCACCGCCAAGTTCGCTGTCTCGGTATCGCGGATTTCACCGACCATCACCACGTCGGGATCCTGCCGGAGGATTGACCGTAAGCCCGATGCAAACGTCAGTCCAACATCAGCGTGCACCTGAATCTGATTAACGCCGTCAATCTTGTACTCCACCGGATCCTCCAGTGTCACAATATTGATCGAGTCGTCCTTGATTTCCTTGATCAGCGCATACAAACTGGTTGACTTACCCGAACCAGTCGGCCCAGACGTCAAAATCATTCCGCTTGGCCGCTTGATGCCTTTTTGGATAGCCCTCAGTGCCCGCCCAGCATACCCCATATCAGTCAGATCAAACGAGTTACCTGTCTTATCAAGCAGACGAATCACCACCTGCTCTCCCCATACCACCGGCGAAATCGCAATACGCAGGTCAACGTCCTTGCCAGCCACATTGACTGCAAACTGGCCATCCTGCGGAATTCGATGCTCATCAATTTTGAGATTTGATAGAATTTTAATGCGGCTAACCAGCGCTGGTTCGATACTTTTTGGTAGCTGCATAATTTCCCGCAACACGCCATCAACACGGCAGCGAATTTTTAACGCCTTTTCTAATGGCTCAATGTGTACGTCCGAGGCATGGCTCTTTACTGCATACTCCAGGATCGTACTAAGCGCCCGCGAGATCGGTGAATCTTGAACGATCGTCACGATGTTCTGCGATGACTCATCCAGTGCTTCGCGCTGCGAGTCTTCCGCTGCTTCATTGACCGATGATAAGTCTGTTCTGTACTGGCCAAGGACATGACGGATGCTTTCTTCGGAGGCCATAAATACCTTGAGCGGCCGCTGGATACGATTTGCTAGGTAATCAACTGCCTGGACATTATTAGCATCAATCATCGCCACCGCTAGGCGCCCCTGCACCTCAGCCAGCGGTACTGCCATAAATCGCTCAGCAACATCCTCTGGCAGTAAGTTCAAGATATGCTGCTCAATCACGCTACTTGCGAGATTAACATATGGCACACCAGACAACTGCGCCACCGCATGCACCAACAATTCATTCTCCAGAAGGTGCTCCTCGGTCAATAGTGACAGTAGCGGCTTACCCGACTCGCTGGCACGTTTTTGCGCCTCCTTAACAACTGATCGCTCAATCAAGCCCTCGCTCGTCAGCAAGCCAATCAATTTTCCCTGCATATCATCCGTCAGTAGCGCCATATCACCCCCGCGCTAACTACCAGTCGCTTTGCCAACAATTGCTTCCACCGTTGGGTTAATAGCATCACGATGAAATACTGTCTTATCTGGCTGCTCAATATCTGGACTAATTTTTGATATCGTCTGCACTTCCACACCCGATGATGGTACGCGCAAGAATGGAATGCTGCTGGCAACGAAATATGCCACCACAACGCCGAGGCTGGCTATCAATACAATCATCGCTATATCGCTCTTCTTCATGGCTTGATCACCTTCTTTCCTAATCCAACTTTTTGCGCCGGCTCAAAATAGGCCTTGCCAGAGATATCCATAGTCATCTTGCCGTCCTCGCTGGCCTGCATCTCGATCTCGGTAATATTGATAACACGAATTGATTTTTCAAAGCGCGTTAATAGCTCCTTGAGGCTTGATGACGTACCGCTCACTGTCATGGTGAAACTCACCGCCGAGCGACCATCACCAGCGTCCTCTTGCTCCGCACCCGACTCATTCGCCGTATAGTGGACCGAAATGCTTTCTAGTGACAGACCGGCGATGCCATTGACGAACTTCTTCTGAATGGACGCGCCGAGCGCATCGGCATTCGCACTAGCCGGCAGCGCATCAAGAATCGTTTGCAATGGACTACTACTATCCTTTAACTTCACTGAGTTAAGCGCCTCATTCGCCTCTAGTGAACGCACATTATCTTTGAGCGACTCGGCCGCCTTTTTATTATTCTCCAGCGTATTGATGGTGTCTTGCTTCGCGAGTACTACTGCGCCATGAAACAAAATCTGCCGCACGAGGAAGAACGACACCACAATTGCCACCCCGCTAACAAATGCCGCCCCCGCCACGAACAGAAACATGGTTTTCTTTGATGAATCAATCTGCTGGCGCTTACGGATGGCAACGTCTTTGTTTTCAGGCATTAGTTTTTCTCCTTATTTGAAGCATCTTTTGGCTTCTTGGCAAATAGGCTCTCTGGCACCCCCAGTCGCGAATCAGTCACATCAACTTTACCGTTTGGCGTCGCAATCACCACTGAGCCGCTCGTTTTCGAGAACAATTCTGCCGGATAGGTAAACGTGAACGAGAAGCGCAACACCTTCTTGCCGTTGGCATCTTCACCAAAGCTGGCCTCGCCCGCCTGCAGATTCTCAGCCAGCGGTTGTTTAACCTCTTGCCCATTTTGTGTTGTCTGCACAGTCGTATTAGTAATCGTCTTCTTAAATATCTCCAGCGCGATATAGCCATTCTCAGCTGATCCCTCAATAGTAATTGTCCGTGACTCTGGTTTGAGCTTTAGCGTCGCAATTTTAATACTATTTGGCGCCACCGGATTGACCGCCGTCATCACGTCAAATAGTCGCGAATCAGCCTGACGCTCACTTGATAGTTTGTTAATTGTCGCCAGCTGATGCTGAATGGTCACTAACTTATCGAGATCTTCAATCGACGTCAGCTCGCGCATCTTACTCTTAATTGTTCCATCATGCAGCGCCTCCAAGGCTATCTGACCACCAAAGATTAAGCCGAGAGCAACCGCCACTCCGACCGCGATCATGCTGACGGTTATCGACATCGCTGTCACAGCATTACGCATCATTTTCGCTCGAAGCAGCTCGCGCTTGACATCGGGAATCAAGTTAATCTCAATCACGATCCACTCCTCCGCTGCGCTAGACCAACAACCGTCGCAAACTCCGAGGCAATTGGTGCTAATTTTTGCTGATCGGCCTGCCCAAGGCTGACATGCTGCCATGGATCGGCCGTAGTCGCTGGTACGCCAGTCTTGTTAGTAATATAATTATCCATCATCGGTATCGCTGCGCCAAAGCCCGACAGCAGAATGCCTGACACGGAAATGCTCGGATAGCGCGTCTGAAAGAACTTGATTGATTTGGTCAGTTCAGTCGCAAAGTTATCCAGCACGCCGTCAATCGCCCTGAGAACTTGCCCCTCGAGCCGGTCAGGCGCCAAGCCAAACTTGATAATAAACTGGCGAGCCTGATCATCCTGCACGTTGAGGTTTTGCACCGCCGCTCGCACTAACGCCTGCAATCCGCTCGGCACCGTGCGCACTAACCGCGGCATATCGCCATAAATGACTGCCAAGTCAGTCGAATGTTCACCCATATCCAACACTAATTTTGCGGTCGCTCCATCAGTCGGCGCCAATGCCCGAAGCATTGCGATCGGATCCGGCTCCTCAGCAACCACATTAAAGCCGAGACCTTCAATAAACTCAAGCCGCTCCTCGACATAACTAATCGCTGCACTCGTCAATAACACCTCATACTGGCCCTGCTCACGCAAGCTGTCGCCGAGTAGCGCCCAGTCAACCTTGGCATCCTCAATCGCCATAGGAATGTACTGATCGACCTGATATTTCATGGTCGCCTTCAGCTCTTGGTCTGACACTTTTGGCACATCAATAATCGCCGTAAAGGTCTTGCTCGACGGTAACCCAATCGCTACATTTTGCGTCTTGATACCGCTCTGTCCGACAGCGGTCATGATCACTTCACCAAGCTTACGCTGCGCCTCTGGCGAATCACTACCTGTAACCTTCGGGTCGACAGGTGCATAACCATAGTGCAGCAGATTCCATCCGTTGCTCGTTCGCGCCAGCTGAACTACACGCACCGCATTCGTCCCGATGTCTAATCCAAAAAAGTCGCCCAGCCCTTTTGCTATTTTCATACTATTCTATTATACATAAGCATAGTAAAATGTAAAACCCTTAAAAACGTGGCGGCAATTCCTTTAGATGCATCGTCTTGATAGCCCCTGATTCTTTCGACCGCTCATTTCCCCACAAATATGCATCGGCACGCAAATTCAATATTTCCGCCGGCTCGCCCGGATTATTGCCAGAGGTATCACCACCCTTCGTGAATGTACGGCGCAAAAAGAGGTGCTTCGCGATAATCGGACCGTTAATCCGCAGCTGTTTTTCACATGTCTTCGCATCCAGCCCCGACAGCCACTGACGACTATCACGAACCATGGTATCACAGGTGTTAATTGTACCATTCTTGGCCACCAACCAAGCATCAAGCTGCGTGACATTCGGCTCAATGATAATATGCCGAGCGCTGATAATCAACTGTGGCAGATCCCGAGCCGCCGAATAGTTGCCACCCTCCTGCTTCACATCACCCTTGATAGTCAACACGCCGCTCGATTTGATAACAATTTGCCGGCCACGCTTAATTTCTCCACCGGTAATCGTCAGGTTGCCAGCCTGATACACACCACTAGCCACGTCGCTCATAGACACCGCCCCAGACAAATTTCCCGTGTTCGTAAAATAGGCATCAGGCGTTCGCACGGTCGGCATCTTGTCGCGGAAATTACCAAACGGAGTGTTGGTGTTTTGAAATGTCAGATCATTATATTGCCGTGCCTCAATCGCCCCCGTTCGCCCTGTTGGCGTAGACGACAAGCCTGCGCCCGAGGAAGAAATAATTTGTCCGGGTGCGCTAATGGCATATTCCGCCCACGACCCGTACAGCCGCGGCTCCCCCGGCACCGGCTGCCACCCCTTTGGCGCATACACACCGAGCAGCCAACGAGCAGCTACATTAGCATTGGCGAGGCTAGTTGGAGTAATCGCATCTTGCACCTCTAGAGCAATCACATTATCACCAGCCCGTAAATAATCCGCGATGATTCTCTTTATCTCGACACCAGACGACGCTTTCGGATTGGCAAAGACTGGCTTGCCATTAATGTACACCGCGGCATAATCATCAACCGCCAAACGCAAGTACAGTCCCGATCGTCCGTCGTTCAACAAATCCAGCTGACGAATCTCTTCAAGCTGCTGGCTAGTCAGCCGGAATTTCTGCCGAAATAGTGTTACACCAGACGATTTCACGTAATTTTCACCATTGGTATCAGTTTGCGGCGCATTGTGACGCCGGGTCAGTGCCTCTTTCAGCTTTGTCTCGTCCTTGCAGCGTGCGCCCCAGAGCGGCTTCGACTGGCCACCTTGATCATATATCGACTGCCGAAACGCTCCATCAGTTGCCCACGTAGATGTTCCTGACTCTTTGATGACCCCGCCGCATTCGGCAAACTCGGCCGCCCCAGCCGCGCCCGATCGCTGGGCAGGTACACCAAATGGTACTTTCGTCGTGGCATTAGCATCTGTCGCCCAGCCACCGTAAGCTCGTGGATTAACGTATGCTCCACCCGCTAGACCACCGCTATTAGCCGCCACCACATCGTCAAACCAACTCGGTGCTGGCGTTGCCGAAGACGTGCTATTTTCACCGTCCGGTGCCGTCCATGTTGACACCGATCCGCTACACTTATCCTGACCAGCCGTCCGATTACCGGACATCGGTGATGGCATCATCATAAACCCACCATAATTAAACGTCCCGCCAACACCATCGACCACTGTCGTGGCATTTGCGTTCACACGACAGTCAGATCCACCATCCCCGGCCGTTGGCCAACTACTAATCCGTTCTGGCGTCCCGCCGATCTGCTCTCTCTCGCCAACCGGATATTTCTCCCACGGCATGTGATACGACGTGGCTGGGTCATAACTACTGCCGCCCGGTGGCGTTGTCGTACTTGCTGCTAGCACCGCCCTCTCGACGTGAGTTACGTCAGGTGCTACTTGCGCCGTTACGCTGATATAATGACGCCAGATATACACTCCAAGGCTTCCGAATACCACTAGCCCAACGGCACCGACTCCGATCCACCACCTTCGGGTTTTTAACTGTAGCGCCATCTATCGCCTCACTCTCGTCAGTGATGTCCTGACTTCCGCATTATTATTACCCGCACTACCGTCTATCCCGACACCAACTCGCACATCCGCCCCCCAAAACTGAACTTTTGGCCGTCCAGCGACTCTTGCACAATCTACCGCATAGCGAAACGTACTGGTATTCACATGTTGGTTATATGTACTCACAATAGTCATATAGCACAACTGGTCACCAGTCGTCATCGTCACTCCGCTCAAGTTGTCCTTGCCAAGCGGAATTTCCAGCCCACCTCGCTGGATAATTGTTCCCGCGCCATTACGTGCCAAATTATTTGATGTACAATCTGCCACCTGCAAACCCGGTCGACTATTTTTAATCGTGTTCTTGGCGATATAACAATCCCAATCGCCCACTAAATTACCCGGCGAACGTCTATCATACGGCACAACGACCCCCTCGCCGCCCGGTACAGTATAATTTCCACCACCCCTTAACACAAACCGCACCACAGCATAATTCGCCCGATTTGACCGTGTCGATCCTGTATGATTAATTCGCGCGGTCACGCCACTCACCTCAACCGTTCCTTCATTAATATAATCTGGCGCCTGCACCTCCGGCCGTAACTCATAATCATACGGCACCGATGCACAGGCATTCGATGAAACCCCCCAGCCGTCAGTATTCCACGCACCCGGCAACCATAAAATCTTTTGACACACTGTTTTACCGACATCATCCTGCGTCACGATCCCCTCAGCCCCAAAGACATTATTATATGGTTTAACATCGCTCGGCTCATAAAACGTATTCCACGGGCTAGCACTACGCGTATACGGCGACGCCCACGCATGATGCGTTGTCGTACCATTAACATCCTGATTAATTCCTATGCGCTTTAGGGTGTAGGGAGGAATCGTATATGAAGAATTATTCCGTAGATAATGAAAAAATCGTACGCGCTGTCCTGGCGCAGCGGTCGCATTTTGCACTAAACTGCCACCATTGATTGATACTCGCGATTGTCCTTCGACAGTCCATTGGTTTGGCGCCTGCTCACGCTTAATCCACACCTCAACATCTTGTGTCGCACAAACACCGCTACCGCCTGGACTACTATAGAAACAGCGCCGCACCTGCAAAATGATACGGCCGGAACTTCCTGGCGCAACTACACCAGATATGTCGATCCCGTTTACTCGAATGCTGCTACCGCCATCAACCCAGTGGTACGCGCCCGATGGATGCGTCCCCCGATCAAGCGTACCGCCAGACAGTAATGTCCGACCATTCTGACTAACCGTTACATTTGTCGCCCACACCCGCGCCTGCGACTGGCCATTACCATTCACCGACCCCCTCAAGTCGAGTGATAATGACGTCGCATTCCAGCTAGCAGTGTTAATAACATCATTCGTATACGACGTCCCAGGCGACGACATCCACATCGCACCGCACCGCGTTCCGCCGCCCTTACAGATATATTGCACCGCAAACCGTTCACCATCATTGCGCGCATTAATACACATCAAATGTCGTCGACCGCTCAAACCGCTACAGTCCACCGCCTCTGCTTTATCCGCACCAATAATCACCAACGTCGATGCGACAACCACAAGTGCCAGCATATAGCCAATAATGAGCCGCAGTCCGACCCTAGCCCTGACCCGGTGTACCATCCTTATTCCCCGCACCCGCATCAGCCTTACCGATCTCGACCAGTGCTTTTACCGTATCCTGATTAATACCCAGTCGATAAAACGGCTCGACCGCCTGGCGCATCTTCATTGAGTTGATCAACCCTTGATGAATCTGATCAATCCGCTGGCGATCATTCCGTAGTGATGCATCGTGAAGCACAACATAGTGACACACCGTATCGTCACCCGGGCCGCCACGCTCTGAAATCTTCTTCACCAGCCCCTCAAGCGCTGTCGGACCATACCCATTCGGTGCAGCGATAATTGACCGATATTCTTTTATCATATCCTCGCCACATATCATCTTAGCGGTTGGCGCGATATCTTGGCTCGGCTCTTTTAATCCAACATGCAATCGCCCCATCACCATCATGATAACGGCGACTATCGCCCCGACACTCAACACGATACCCACTATCATAAATATTCGCGAGACAATAACCTTATTCATACTGCTTATTCTAATACATATTATATACTGAGGCAAGTTTGTATAATTTGTTATAATACACGATATGAGTCTATCAATCGGAATCGTCGGCCTGCCAAATGTCGGTAAGTCGACCATATTTAATGCACTTACTAACAATAATATTCTAGCGGCTAATTACCCGTTTGCCACCATTGAACCGAATACTGGCATCGTACCGGTTCCCGATGAGCGGCTCGATGTACTCGCAAAACTGTATGATACGCAAAAAATTATCCCAGCGACCGTAACGTTCGTCGACATCGCTGGATTGGTAGCTGGCGCCTCAAAAGGAGAAGGGCTTGGCAATAAATTCCTGCACAATATTCGTGAATGCGACGCCATTATCCACATCGTTCGCGCCTTTGAAAACTCAGATATATTACGACACGACAATACTCCGATTAACCCTCAGGCCGACATTGACATCATCAATACCGAACTTATCCTTGCCGACATCCAAACCATAGAACATCGTCTACCTCGTCTCCAGAAAGAAGCCAAAGCCAAGCCGGAGGCACGACAGGTGGCTACATACCTTGAAACACTCCTGACGTCACTTAATTCAGGTATGCCGATAGCATCCATAGAAAATATCAAATATGAGATAATTAATGATCTTCATTTACTCACTGCCAAGCCAATTATTTATACATTTAATGTTGACGAGGCGGGACTCGGCGACCATGCCCTGCAGGAAAAGCTTGCCAAACTCGTCGCGCCAGCCCGAGTATTATTTATTTGTGCCAAGCTTGAAGAAGAGCTCAGAGAATTATCAAATAATGACGCCTTGGAGCTACTTGATAGCTACGGGGCTTCCGAAACCGGATTGTCGCAGCTTATCCATGCCGCGTACGACACACTTGGTCTACAAAGCTATCTCACGGCAGGTCAGAAGGAAGTCAGGGCATGGACAATACATAAAGGCTGGACGGCGCCACAGGCTGCTGGCGTCATCCACTCAGACTTTGAGCGCGGATTCATCGCCGCACAAGTCATTAGCTACCACGACCTTGCTGCCGCAGGTTCAGAAGCTAAGGCCCGTGAAGCGGGTAAAATACGTACTGAAGGTAAAAATTACATCATGCAGCCTAACGATGTTGTCGAATTTCGGTTCAATGTCTAACATTATTGTATATTATACTACGTTGATTTAAGTACAACGATGCCCTTTTTACTACAGCTATTACCTCTGTTATTTTTCAGTTGTAACTTATAAAAGCGCTCAACGTTGCCCTTACTGCCAGCGATGGTGCTATCCTTTTTATCAAGAACTACGAAGTACTGTCTTGCCCATTGTTCAAAATCGGTCAGGATCTTTCGTCGTATAGCAGCATTTTTTACAACACCCTTTTGTACCAAATGACGCCCTACCTCGAACTGCGGTTTTACCATCGCTACAAGCACCGTCGCACTGCCCATCAGCCGTTTTGCAACGTGTGGTAGAATGTCGCGCAGACTAATAAATGACACGTCTCCCACGATAATGTCTGGTGGACAATCAAGCTCAAAGTCACGAATGTCTGTCTTTTCGTGTAATATTATGCGCCGATCGTCACGCAGTCGATGGTGCAACTGATTCGTGCCCACATCAACAGCATACACACGTCGGGCGCCATGACGCAACGCAAAATCAGTAAATCCACCAGTACTCGACCCTATGTCCAGCACTGTTTTCCCCCGAAAGTCCAACCGAAAACTATCCGCCACACTCGCTAGCTTGAGGCCTGCACGCGAAACGTACCGCTCACGAGTCAGCAATGTAATGTCTGCTGTCTCATTAACGAAACATCCGGGACGTGTCGCCACCCTACCATTGACCATGACTTGCCCTAAGCCTATCCAATTCTCTGCTTCTGAACGCGATTCAACCAACCCGCGTTCTAGTATCATTTTATCTAATCGCTGCTTCATGTCACTTCTCATTGTAGCCTGAATACATATTTTTCTCAATAACTAACGATCTACTGCGATAGCGAAACTGCTGTTATAAATACATCAATAGCTATTCTCATTTTTACCTATAGGCCGATCTTCGCTATCGTTAATTCTACGTTAACTAAAATACAACGTTGTATACTACGCATCAGTGTAATTTATACATCAATAGTTATATTTACCCCTGTAGTGGCCAAGAAGACTCTCGCCATTATCGCAAATAGGCCCATATTTTTCATGAAAACAACTGTCGTATGTATCACCAAAAACACCCTACCAGCTATACATACATTACGTTGTATTCTTAGCATCAATACCTAAAATCTCGTTCTATTCTTTATCGTTATTTGATGTATTTATAACAACAAAAAGCGTCGCCCAAACACCCTGGGCGACGCTTCCGGCAAGAAGGCCCTTTTGTTATTTTTTGCGCTCTCGATATTCACCCGTCGCTGTGTCAACACTGACAATATCGCCCTGTTTAATGAATGCTGGTACCTTAATAACAAGGCCCGTCTCAAGCGTTGCATCCTTAAGTACGCTTGAAGTTGTATCGCCCTTCACGACATCTTCGGTATACGTAACTTCGAGATAAAGATTTTTTGGTAATTCAACATTAATCACTCGCCCGTCAAACACCTGGAGATTCAGCTCACAACCTTCTTTCAAATAATTTTTTGCCTCATCTACCACATCGTTAGACAGTTCAAATTGTTCAAAACTTTCTGGATCCATGAAGCAGAACATATCTCCGTCATGATATAAATATTGAACAGTCTTGCTAGTCACCTCAGCTGGCTCAATTTTGTCTTGACCCTTAAAGGTTTTCGGGATGACACTTCCGTCCAGCAAGTTTTTCAATTTAACGTTCACAATAGAGCCTCCACGCCCCATAACCTTCTGTCCATATTCAATAACGCGATATGGCTTACCGTCAATCTGACAAACCGTACCCTTTTTAAGATCTGTCGGCTGATACATATTGTTTTTCCTTTCCTATAACTTTTAAGCTACCGTACCTAATTCTAACATTCTTTCGGACGGTAGAGTATTTCTTGTCGGCTGAACATATTTTTTACTCAAACATCCCGCAGTGGGCTTGGCATTATAATACTATCCTGCATCAAAAATAAAAACGCGCTGTACAGCAGCCCACAAGCAACAGCGGCCTGTGCCTTACCCCTGCACAGACCACTCGACTTTCTCTCTTATCTCTAAATACGTCTGGGATTAGAGAGTTCTCTCAACGTATACTATACTTATTGCCCTTGCGACACAAACGGCAGCAGTGCTAAGTGCCGAGCACGCTTGATCGCCACTGCCAAGCTACGCTGCTGCTTGACACTGAGACCCGTCTTCGCTATCGGCTCAATTTGACCATACGCATTAACATAGCGCATTAATGTTTTGACATCCTTATAGTCAAAAACCGTTGGGGTATCTTTCTTTAATCGTTTTGCCATTTTGTTCTCCTTTAGAACGGTATCTCGCTAAGATCGATCGGTTTATCATCAATATCCGCTACGGTCTCAGCCTGCTTGGTATTAGTATTACGTGATGCGGTTGTATTCGCGCTATCACCGCTCGGGGCGTCAAGGAATGTTACATCGGTCGCCGTCACTTCAATACGCGAGCGGCGCTTGCCGGTTTCTTTATCATCCCAGCTGTCCTGTCGCAACCGACCCTGCACCAACACGCGGCGGCCTTTTGACAGGTACTGCATTACCAGCTCGCCCAATTTTTCCCATGCGGTGACGTCGAAAAAATCAGCTTGATCATCCTGTCCGGCACGATCAACCGCGATACTAAAGCTAACAACTGTCCGACCTGATGGCGTTGTCCGCTGCTCTGGATCGCGCGTTAACCGTCCCAGTAAAATAACTTGGTTGATACTTCGTGCCATGATGACCCTCCTTTTTTATTATGTATCGCGTCGAATATTAGGCTTCTTTATCAGCCGCCTCGGTAGCAACCTTAGCTTCGCGCTCTTTCTGCTCAGCAAGCGCCTGGCGTGTCTTCTCGTCGGTCTTAACCAACAAATAACGAAGTACCTCGTCGGTGATATTCAGAACATTTGATATCTTGAGCGGTGCACTGCTTGGCAACTTCACCTCAAAGTAAACATACACCGCAAAGTCTTCACGGCGAATTGTATAGGCTAGTTTTTTCTTGCCCCAATTGTCTTCTTTGGTAATTTCGCCACCATTGGTAGTGACGAGCGACCGGACCTTGTCTAGGGCCGCATCCAGATTTGCTTCCAAATCTGGATGGACTAGAACGGTCAGTTCGTATTCGTTCATGTTTCCTCCTTTGGAATCCATTACGGATGGTTATGTTATCGCACATAACCTTAGGTTATTATTCCTCCGTATTATACGGTAATCTAATGCAAAAGTCCAGTGATGCACCCCGCCAGACCATGCTACAATAGGGTTCATGCGTATCGCCATTCAAGGACAAGCTGGATCATTTCACGAACAAGCAGCAAAACAATGGTACGGACCTGACGCTACCATTGTTCCGTGCATGACCTTTGGCGACGTCTTTCAAGCCTATGCCCGCAATAAAGCCGACGCCGTTATCGTGGCAGTGGAAAATACCATTTACGGCACCATCAACGAAACCTACCGTCACATCGAATCTTGTAGCGCTCCCGTCGTCGGTGAAGTGACGCTTGCCATTCAACAAGCCCTCGTCACCAATCCAGGCACAAAACTTGAAGACATCACTGCTGTCTATTCACATCCTGTCGCTCTGTCACAGTGTCAGCATTTTCTCCGAGAACACCTACCACAAGCCACACAAATTGAATATTTTGATACCGCTGGCGCTGTCGAATTTATCAAACAACAGGATTCACCACACCTGGCAGCCATCGCTAGCGAAGCCGCTGCCCAACTATACAATATGCCAATTCTTAAACGCCACATCCAAGATGCCCAGGACAACATCACGCGTTTCCTGGTCCTCGACCAGATAACGACAGTGACTGATGCCAATCGAGCAACGCTCGTAGTGACCACCGCCCATCAGCCAGGCAGCCTCCTTGAAATACTCCACACATTCGCCGATCAGTCCATTAACCTCACCAGCCTCCAATCCCAGCCCATCGTCGGCCAACCGTGGAACTACAAATTCTTTATGACCGTTGACGCTGCCGGCCCGTCATTACATCGCGCCATTAATAAAATTACCTCAACTGGCCACAAAATAACATTACTCGGTGAATATCTGGCGGCACGTTAGTTTACTGAGAGGGCAAGATATCGGATATATCACCATCGGTCGCGAGCCGATCAAATAGGCTTTTTGCCGCATCATATACCTTAGCACTCTCCACGGCCCGACCATTAATCTCTCCCTTAGCCGGTACCGCCGCTATGCTTTCATAATCTGGTCTCGATGGCGAGACAGACTTTGGTGAAACGATTGTAATTTCCTTAGTCTCCGACCAACCATCAGCAAGTCTGTCTGTGCGACCATTCCACTTTCGTCGGTAACACGCCTTCTAGAGCCGGTAGTAGTGCTTCTGGAGATTCGATATGCTGATGTGCCACAGGTTCTGGAGGCAAAAAATCCAACCGCCACGTTATCCGATCCGTCTGTCTACTCTTTGCGCCGACCTCAATTATATCAGTGGTAACTTCTACTGCGATCTCACTTCCACCAAACCTTTTGTCGCCTTGAGCAACATCAACCGATACCACGTGTCCCTTATCATCTGTAATTGTTATTGACTGCTGTTTAGGCCTATTGTGATCATCATAATAATCTTGGCGAACGAGTCGAGCAGCATTACTATCAACCGACTTCCCTACAGCAGTAAGCACTCGTCCAGCAACATCGCGCGCAGACTGGACTATATTGGGATCCTTTAAAAAGACCTCTGCCTCTCGACGGCCTTCGGTGTTTGGTAGCGTAAATGTAATTTCTTCCACTCTCGAACTATCATTGGACTCTTTGGATGTTCCACCATCGGTATTTTCTACTGATGGTGCGGGCGGAACATCGTGTGACCGGCTAAGACTATACCCAAGTATACCCGATACGGCTAACGTGACTGCAGCAACCCCCAGCACAAGAAGCTTCCTTAACTTGTCGCCTTTACTATCAGGAGATAATTCTCCATTATTTCTACAACTTATGTGCGCCATGTAGCCATCCTTCCACATACAAATCAACTTCTCACTTAGCGTATTATAACCTATAAAATAATTATGTCAAGCTAGCTATTGCCCTAGCTCATCGACACTTGAGACCAAAACATCACGAGCTTTTGAGCCGTTCGCCGGGCCGACAATGCCACGCTCTTCCATCTCTTCAATCAGTCGCGCTGCCTTGCCGTAGCCAATCCGCAATCGCCGCTGCAAATAGCTGGTAGAAGCCTTGCCGCCCTCGATCACCACTCGCACCGCATCCATAAATGCTTCGTCTTCGCCGCTGCCACTAAAATCGACCGCCACACCACCCTTGCCGTTCAGCTGCACTGGCTGCGCCACCACCTCATCATTGTACTGCGGTGCCGACTGCATCCGCAAATGGTCAGTGATTTTATTGACCTCGTCATCAGTCACCCACGCGCCCTGGATACGTTTTGGCTTACTCATGCTCGGCGTATACAGCAGCATGTCACCCTGACCAAGTAGTTTCTCGGCGCCAATTTGATCAAGAATGGTCCGCGAGTCAACCTGTGACGCCACGGTAAAGCCGATACGCGCCGGCACGTTCGCCTTGATCAAACCAGTAATCACGTCAACGCTCGGCCGCTGCGTTGCCAAGACCAGGTGGATACCCACCGCCCGCGCTTTCTGTGCCAAGCGAACGATCAGCGCCTCGACGTCGCGTGCCGCCACCATCATCAAATCGGCTAGCTCGTCAATTACGATAACGATGTACGGCATCGCCCCGTCTTCGTGCTGTTGAATATTGCCATCGGCGTCCGCTACCGGGATTTTTTTAGCTCGCGTAGCTAGCCGTTGATTATACCCTTTAATATCGCGAATCTTCTCGGCCGCCAACAGCTTATAGCGCCGCTCCATCTCATTGACCGCCCATTTCAAGGCCGAAATAGTCTTTTCTGGCTCAGTAATCACCGGAGTCAGCAAATGTGGGATATCTTCGTACGGTGCCATTTCCACCTGCTTTGGGTCAACCAAAATCAATTTCATGTCGCTCGGACTGTTGCGGTATAGCAAACTGGTCAGTAGGGTATTAATCATCACCGACTTACCAGAACCAGTCTGTCCAGCGATCAACATATGTGGCATTTTATTCAGTTCACCGACCACTGCTTCACCAGAAATATCTTTACCGATAGCGAAACTCAATGGTTCGCGGGCATTCTTCCACTGCTTAGAATCCAACACGCCATACAGCCGCACATCAGCCGCTCGGCGATTTGGCACCTCAATACCAACGGCTTTTTGCCCAGGAATTGGCGCTTCAATCCGCAAGCTCTGTGCCGCCAAGTTCAAAGCGATATTCGTCTCCAGTGCCGTGATGCGTGTCAACTTCACACCACTCGGCGGTCGCAAGGTATACTGCGTCACTTTCGGCCCAATATTGGCGTCTTCCATCTCCACATCAATGTTAAATTCCGCCAAGGTGTCGTGAATAATCTGTGCGTTTTGCCGAATATCACCAGCGTCAGCTGGACTTTGCTTTTTCTCTAGCAGATCAAGGCTCGGTGCCTGCCAGTTCGGATCGTGTGCCGCCACCAGCGCTGCTTGCTCCTCGGCCACCTTGTCCCGCGCCACGCTACCGCGCAGACTGCTCAATGGTGATGGTTTTTTATCCTTTGGCATAACTGGATCGACGGTCGGGACGCCAGCATTCAACTTGATGTCGCTCGATGACTTGGCGCTCGCTGCATCTTCGCGAGCCGCCTTCTTCATCACCGCCGCATTGTTATCCTCCTCGGAGTGGTCGCGCTTGAACGCCTCGGCTACTTTCTTGATCACCGTAAACGGCGACGTCTGGGTAATAAATAACGCCGTGATGACAATGAGCACCACATATATCAAAGCAGCGATACCCGGGTCAACCATGGCACTCATCGCTCGATTAGCTGTATCGCCGATGAACCCACCAGCCTCCGGCCGAGCTGGTGTTTTTACTAGACCAAACAGCCCTGATAGCCACACTACCTCGAGGATGGCTGCTAATTTCATCGCCAGCGGTAACCGATTATTCTCCGCGCGGAAAATCTCCACAGCAATATATATCAGCAAAATCGGCAGTCCATACATCGCGTAACCAAGCATGCTCAGGGTCGCTTTGTGTAGCCACCCCAGCACCGGACCACCAACACCAAACCACGCTACCACCAATAGAAGCGACAACACGACGAGAAGCACCGCGCCAACTTGCGCCCAAAAGCCGCTCGGCACATCATGCTTTGGAGCTGTGGAAACTGATTTCTTGCGGGTAGATTTTCGTTTTTTTGGCATAACTATTTTTATTATATCACTTTACCGACATTCACATTGTAGCATATTTTACAACAAATAGCAAGCGTGGCTAGTATGCGCGCACTCGGCCGACCTCTCGAGCCTTGGTATCATTCGCCTCGGTGTCTGGCACCTGGCGGCGCGGGAAACGGCGGCGCGGCATAGCTGGCAGAGTCATTTTCGGTTCCGCCGCTGAAGCGATGGTAGGTTTTTTGCTGCGCACCGGTGTCTTTGCGGTAGAAGCATTCGAAGCAGTAGTCGATTTTACCGTTTTCAAACCGCCGACTTCGTTAACCACCGGGATGACGATCGGTGTCCGACGCGTCTGGTCATACAAAATATGTGTGACTTCGTCCTTAATCTCTTTTTTCACCACGTCAAGATCATACTTACCAGCAAAACTGCGGGCCGCCTTCTGCTTCAAGTACTGGCGAATCATATTCATCAATTCCTCGGAATCGCGTAGATAGATGAAACCGCGGGAAATAATGTCTGGGCTGGTTAGTAACCGTCCCGTGCCACGCTGTACCGTCAGCACTACCACAAACATTCCTTCCTGAGACATATGAATCCGGTCTTTCAATACTACTTCAGAGACGATAGCACCCGTGTCGTCATACATCACACCACCAACTTGAATTCGACCGGCTTTCTTCGCCTGGCGTTCAACGTCAATTTCAATAATATCGCCAGCGTCACACACAAAGATATTCTTCCTAGGAATACCGCACTCTTTCTCTGCTAGCCGCGCATTGTGCACCAGCATGTGGAATTCACCGTGAATTGGCATGTAGTACGTCGGGTTCAATGCGTTAATCAGCTTGATGTGATCGTCGTAGTAACCATGGCCCGACAAGTGCAGCGGCCCAATCCCCGTCAGGTGCGTCTTGCCGTTCTGAATCACATCAGAGCCCTCGCGCATCAAGCCGTCAACCGTTCGCACCACGTTCTTCTCATTGCCCGGAATCGGATTGGAACTAAACACCACCACATCAGAGCCCTTGATTTTCATGTATTTATGCGCGCCAGTCGCCATACGACTCAGCACGGCATTAAACTCACCCTGTGAACCAGTACAAACCACAGTAATCTGGCTATCCGGCAGCTTGATGATGTCCTCCATCTTCATGACGGTATTTTTCGGGATCTTAATGGTGCCTGAACGCAGCGCCACTTCCAAGTTCTGAATCATCGAAAAGCCGGCAAATGCCACCTTACGTCCGTGCTTATGCGCTTCCTCCAAAATCAATTGCAAGCGGTGCACCTGCGATGAGAAACAGCTCAAAATCACTCGACTGTTACTGAATTTATCCATCACCTGACCAATGGAATATTGAATATCAAACTCGGTGTGCGTGTGCGTCCCCTCTGATTCACAGTTGGTCGATTCGTTCATGAACATCAACACGCCCTCTTTGGCGGCGATTTCTGTCATACGCTCAAGATCAAACTTTTGGCCGTCAACCGGACTTTCCTCAAACCGCCAGTCACCAGAGTCAATCACCACACCGAGCGGCGTCCGAATGATCACCGCCGTTGAATCTGGAATCGAGTGATTCACCCGCACCAATTCTACCGAAAAATGCTTCGACACTTGAACAACTTCGTGGCTCAATGGATCCATCACCCGAAAGTCTGGCTGAAAATCAGTATCAGCGTCAGCCATCGACTTGTCCAGCATGCCGATGGTAAATTTCGACGCATAGACCGGTGCTGGAATCCGGTGGATAAAGTGCCGGAAGGAACCAATGTGATCAAGGTGCCCGTGGGTAAACACATGGGCCTTAATCTTGTGCTTATTTTCTTCTAGCCAGGTAATATCTGGTGTGATGTAGTTGATACCTGGATAATCGCTACCCGGAAACAGGAAGCCCATATCTACGACGATAATCTCATCTTCATACTCAATGGCGTTCATGTTTTTACCGATGCCCATTTCGCCGACACCACCGATTGGGATGATTCGTAGTTTTGGCTTGCCGCCGCGAGTGCGCTTTGGCTGCATTTTGGCGCTAAATTGCTCGCCACCATAGCCATTGTAAACTGATTTGTTTACCGGGATATTGATTACGTGCTGCGACGCCCTGAGATTAACGTTCTCGCTCGTGCGCCGCTGCGCCCGAAACACTTCGCCCTTGCGAGTGGTGGTACTATTCATCACCGCCGTGTTACTTTTTTTTGTAGCTGGTCGTTTTGACTGATCATCGCCCTTCGGCGTCGCAAGTCGTCTCTGGCCCATGCGTATTGTTCTCCTTTTATAAAAATAAATACCTTGCAAAATTAGAATGACAGGCGATAGACACGGGGGTAACGTACGATAAATCTATCCCCTAACAATTGCGTTCATTATAGCACGGGGCGCCAACTCTTGTCAAAAATAGCTCAGGCGCTCGCCTGGACGGCCAATTCCGCTGCCCGCACAAAATCGTCAATTAACATCTGCCGAAGCGCCCTATTATACAGCGCTGCTGCCGGATGATACAGCGGAATTACCAAGAACTTCAAACCGTTGAATTGTGCCCAGCGCGGATTACCATGATCACGCGAGATCGCCAAGTCAGGAATGAATGCCATTCCGCTATGCCGACCCAATGTGATGACTACCTTTGGCTGAATAATTTGCAGTTGACGCATCAGATACGGCCAAAAAGCGCGCTTCTCTTCTGGTAGCGGATCACGGTTGTTTGGCGGGCGATACTTAACGATATTGGTAATGTAGACATCTTGACGGCGCAACTGGGCTGCGGCTAACATCTCGTCAAGAAATGTACCAGCTGCCCCAACGAATGGTTTGCCCTGAAGGTCTTCATTTTTTCCCGGCGCTTCACCGATAAATACAATGTCTGCGTCAGCTCGACCGTCACCCATCACCAGCTGCGTCGCCTGCAGCGCCAAGTCATGACAAATATCACCAGCGATAATCTCTGCCGCCAAAACCTCCAGTTGCGCCGCCTCGTCCATATTTCTATTATACAAAACACCTCGTCACTATGCGAGGTGTTTTGCTTGATGCTGAGGCGAAAATTACTTTTCAGCTTTTTCTTTCACTAAATTGATGAATTCTCGCTCGTATTTCTGTAGGTTTGACTCTTGAATCTTTTTAGCAAAGCCGGCCAGTGGATTTGAGCTACCCGACGGTAGACGCGGTACCCGAGTAGTGTAGTCTTTATTAGCGCGTGCCACGAAGTAATCACCCAGCAACTTGTAATACTCTTTCATTTGCTTGCCAAAGTCCTGTGCTTCTTTCTGTTCTGATTTGGCAACGTTATCGAGTAGCTTATAGCAGTCGCTCATCTTTTCATCGTAGAGTTTCTTTACTTCGTCTCCTGACTTACCGACATAGCCGGAGAAGCTTGGTGCGCACTTCTTAGAAAAGTCCTTCATATCTCCTATCAGACTGGCAATGGCAAGCAAATTCGGGCGTACTTTTTCGTAGGCAGTCTTGTATTCACCGAAAGATTTTTTGGTCTCCTCGTCGCGCATAATCTTTGATGCATCAAGTTTTTTCATCATTGTATCAGCACGCTCCACCGATTCCTCAATCAGCTTCTTTGCATTATCAGCGCTTGCCGACCTGAGTGCTGAATTAAGGCTACCACCATCAAACTCTTTCATGGCCTTAGCAGCTTCTTGGTAATCAGCCTTTGATGGCCCACCAAGGAATATAACTGCCAACACGATACCAACGACAATGACTATCAAACCAATTGAGCCACCGATGATACCCCATAGCGCACCCTTGCTCAAGCCCTTTTTGGGCTGCATTGGCACACCCTGCTGCAGCGGCTGTTGCGGTTGTGGAGCTGATGGTACTGGCTGTGGTGCTGCTGGAGCAGCCTGCTCATTTGCTGCCGGCGGTGTTGCTGTCGGTTGTGGTACGTTTTTATTATTCTTATCGTCCATAATCCCCCTCAATTAGTCTTATATTCTCCTATTGTAGCGTACTTTGCTAAAAAGCAAAAGTTACAACCCGATCATCGTCAAGTTAATCTTACCGCGCTCATCGATGCCGGTAATTTTTACTCGAACCATCTGGCCTTCCTTAACCACATCAGTTACCTTGGCGACCCGACCCTCGGCCAGCTTCGAGATATGCACCATCCCGTCAATCCCCGGCAAAATATTCACGAAGGCCCCGAAATCTTTGATACTGACGACTTTACCTTCGTAAATTTTGCCGACTTCTGGCTCTTCGACCAGGCTCTTGATCCAATTTAGCGCCTTCTCGATCGACTCACCGTTCGGGCTGGCGATGGTGATCAGACCGTCTTCCTTGATGTCAACCTCAGCTCCAGTCTCACTGGTAATCTTGTTGATCACTTCGCCACCCTTGCCAATGACGGCGCCAATTTTATCTGGATCAATTTTTAGCTTTTCAATCCGTGGTGCGTACGGACTGAGTGCTTCGCGCGGCGCAGCCAACACACTCAACATATGTTGTAAAATATGCGCCCTGCCAGCCTTGCTCTGCTCAATCGCTTGGCGCAGCACTGCCACTGGCAAGCCATGCACCTTCATATCCATCTGGAGCGCCGTGATGCCCTTGGCTGTACCAGTCACCTTGAAATCCATATCACCAGCAAAGTCCTCGGCATCAGCAATATCGCTCAACACGTATGGCGTATCTCCGTCCATCATCAATCCCATAGCAATACCAGAAACTGGCGCCGAGAGAGGCACGCCAGCGTCCATCAGTGCCAGACAGCTTGAACAGGTCGCTGCCATCGACGTCGAACCGTTCTGGCTCATAATTTCAGTGACGCTGCGAATAGCGTATGGGAAGTCTTCTTCGCTCGGCAACACCGGCGTCAAGGCTCGCTCTGCCAAGTAGCCATGGCCAATTTCGCGCCGGCCCGGGCTGCCCATCCGCTTAACCTCGCCAACCGTATAGCCCGGCGCATTGTAATGATGCATATAGCGGCGCTCGCCGTCGTTGACCTCCATAGTATCAACCAGCTGCGCGTAACTCAGCGGCGCCAAAGTCACAATGTTCATACCCTGCGTCACGCCGCGGGTAAACAAGCTCGAACCGTGCGCTCGCGGCAGCAAACCAACCTCTGAGCTCAATGGGCGAATTTCAGTTAGTTTACGGCCATCCGGGCGCAAATTGTCCTCGACGATACCACGGCGAACGTCTTTATGTAGCGCCAAGGTAAATGCTTCATCGTACTCATCGCGCACCTCATCGTACTCCTCAGCGCTCAAGCCCAACTTTTCGGCCATCGCCTCGTGGAATGCCCAGCGAATCTCGTTAACCACTTCGTTGCGCTCCGGATACGGCCGGCGAATTTTCTCGCCCAGCTTGCCATCAACCCACGCATCAGCCGTCTGCTGAATTGTTTCGTCCGGCAAAACCAATTCATATTCTTGCGCGGCTGGCGCCACTTTGGCGGCCAATTCCCGCTGCAAGGTAATCGCCGGCTGCATCATCTGGTGCGCCCAAGCCATCGCATCGACGATCACCTCTTCTGATACTTCCTTGGCGCCGGCTTCCACCATGGTGATGCCACTGGCGATACCCGCCACCACCAGGTCCAGATCAGATTGCTCACGCTCCTCTGGCGTCAAAAAAGCCTTAAACTCACCATTCACGCGGCCCACCCGCAGGCCCGCCACCGGTCCGTCAAACGGCGTGCCGGTCAGCATCAAAGCGCTCGACGCCGCAATCATCGCCACCACGTCCGGGCGGAAATCCGGATCCATGCTCAGCACCGTCGCCACCACTTGTACTTCTTGGCGATATCCTTTCGGGAACAGCGGCCGAATCGGACGGTCGATCAACCGGCCGATCAGCACCGCCTCGTCGCTCGGCCGGCCCTCGCGCTTGATAAACCGCGAGCCAGAAATTTTACCCGCCGCATAAAACCGCTCTTCATAATCAATCGACAGCGGGAAATAATCCAGCTGCACCGGCCGGCTGCCCACCTGGGCACTGCCCAAAACCACCGTATCGCCGTAGCGCACCAGCACGCTGCCCGTCGTCCGAAAGCCAACCCGGTTAACTTCCAGCGTCAGCGGCCGGCCGCAAAGCTCGGTGGTAACGCTAAAAATCTCCTTGCCGCTCGGGTTAATAATTGCCATAGATCCTCTCTTTCTCGCAAAGACAGTAACAGGTGTACGCGTGCTGGTTTACTATCAACACACCACACATCCATCACCGTCTGCGGGTTATATTCACGCTTTCTATTATATCACAGGGCCGCACCGCGTTATAGGAAGCCGGCCTGAGCAAACGCATCCCGAACCGCAGCGAGTTGTTCACTTACTCGGTCCAAAACCTTTGGCGTTGGTGACAACACCTCCGGTGAGCTACCGCCAGCCGCACCAATGACTTGTTGTATCACATTAAAACTCTCCATTCCCGGCAGCATAGCAGTCCACTCATACGGCTGCTCGCTGGTTGGTACTGTTGGTTGCCTCTGAGATTTTGGCACAAAGGACAACATCAGCTCTTCCGGATCAATCTCATACAATATGTCCCGAAAGGCACGTTCTGTCGGCAAGCCTCGCCTTGAAATTCCCCAAACCGCCATCAGCTCAGCGATCTTGGCTTCGGGTTTGCCCGCCAACAGCTCAAACGCGACGGCTACACGCACCCTACTGTCATCATCCAAATCCGAAGAGACTGCTGTTCCGATCACTGCTCGCTCAGAATGACCGGCCTTACGAAGTAGCGCACCCCCCGTCATAAAACCACGCCTACCTCCGTCTCGAGAGACAGATACCGACGTGGGCGGTGGCAATATCGGCGGTATCTCACTCGTAAACACGGGCGCCTCCTCAATACATTGCCGAAACATATCACGGGCTTGGCCATATATCTCATACGCCCAATCAAGATCAAGCTTCGGAGCATTCGTCTCTACCGATACTCTCCGCTGACTTTCATCGCCACGATTCATAAGCAGCCCACCAGCTGTGGCCGCCACTGCTCCAACCGCACCACACAGTAGACCGCGCCGACTTATCCTTGGTGGCTCTGCATTCATATTTCTTACCATACCGAACTCCTATTTGCACAAATACTCATGCGCACTTGAGCACTCAGCCTCAATAACATTTTGTTGAGTAACCGTATGTAGTGCCAGCACATAGAGCATAAACATTGCCTCCTTAAGATCGGCAAGGTGCTCTTCACCAGCTGCTGACTCCAAGACAGCAAGTTTGTAACTATCAATATTGGTATCCTCAAATAACATCCCAAACAGCTGCTGAACCGATGTGAGAAGCTCTCCTCCCGCTTCTTTAAGCAGTTTTCGCGGCGGTTTATTTAGGACCGTCGGCCCCAACAAGCCATCCTCAAACATTTTATCCGGAAAAAAGTACTGCCAAAAATTATTAACAAATTTACTCGGTAGTTTTTCAGATGTATCAGAGCCGTCTTGTGACGGATTTGCTTGCGACGGATCCATACCGTTTTTCCAAAAATCATCCGCATCTGTAAATCTTGAGTTATGATCATCGGCACTCGGCTCTTCCAACTTCTCAAGATGCAGCGGGCCATCACTTAATCGTCCCCCGTCCGGACCAATCTGCTTCCTAACAGCAGCCAGAACTTTACCAATCTTTGTCACTTGGTCAGCCACATCTGGCGGTAATTTATCAGCCTGCGGCGCGTATTCATTCATACTCTGTAATTTAGCATAAAAACTATAAAAAGTCAATCAGCACCCCGTCGAACAGATCGGCTCACCCCGATAAAACAACGGCCCATGCTGCTAGGCTGACCCCGCCCATGCTACAATTAACAAGTGAAGCAGATAACCCACGCCAAAAACCGCCGCCGATGGCTCAGTATGAGTCTGGCTATCATCATGCTCGCTGGTGGCGGCTACACGCTCATCACGGCATTTAGCCCATTCTTTCGCGCCCAGCTCATTAACCCAACGCGCAACGAAACCACCAGGCTTCTCGCCGCTACGCCAGAAACCAGCATCACCGAGGATCGTCTCTATATTCCCAAAATTGACATTAACGTGCCGTACGCTACTGGTGGCGCCGAGACTATGGAGCGAGGTGCATGGTGGCGCCAACCAGAGAATGGCAATCCAGTTAATGGCGGTAATTTTGTCTTGTCGGCCCACCGATTTATCATGGGCTTGACGCCGCAGCAAACTATCCAAAAATCACCATTCTATAACATCGATAGACTACGCATTGGCGATGAAATAATTATCGACTACCGCAGCAAACGCTACAGGTACGTCATATCTCAGTTATTTGATGTCAAGCCAGATGCCGTCCACATCGAAAACCGAACCGACAAGCCACAGCTCACCCTCTATTCATGCACGCTTGGCGGCGCAGCTGACGGCCGGACGGTTTTTGTAGCTACGCCACGTTAAATCAAAAACCCACCTTGTGATATATCAAGGTGGGTATCTATACAACTGCCGAGGCGCGACTATTTACGCAGGCCCAGGGCAGCCACAACCGCTTTGTAACTCTCAAAATCAGTTCGCTCCAGGTATTTGAGCAGGCGCTTGCGCTTGCCAACCATCTGGATTAAGCCACGGCGTGCCATGAAGTCGTGCTTATTCGCCTTCAGGTGCTTTGTGACCTCTTTGATACGAGCCGTCAAGATCGACACCTGCGCCTGCGGGCTGCCAACGTCGTCCTTGTTGACCTGAGTCAAAGCAATTGCTTTCGCTTTATCGTCTTTGCTAATCATAGCCTCGTCATTATACCAATGCTACGCTAAAAACGCAAATCAGCTGCACTACTAAAAGGTCTGCACGTAATTATACGCTGGATTACCGGTGGTCGGCACGGCGGCACCCGGAATGTTACAGGTCGCCTTGACCGCATTAACCTGAGCCGACTCCTGCGGCTTGGCGGAATTAAGAGCCGCAAATACCGCAATACCTGTTATCTTGCCAGAGGTATCTTTGCACGGATACCAAACAAAAATATCGTTTGGATTTGACGCGTTCTTGCTGCTGACACCCTCGCGATACCCCGGCTGGATATACTGTGGTACAAGTGAGTCAACGCTATTAGCGTTGTTGAACGTCCCCTGTCCTGACGGCAGCGTTCGTTTCTGTGTGTCATATATCTGCAACGCGTCCCCAGCGATCTTGACGATGGAACGGATCTTGGTATCGGTAGCGTCCTGGCGCACGCCCGAATACGCCACAATACCGATGGTCGCCAAAATCGCGATCACGACCATCACAATTAATAGTTCAACGATTGTAAAACCTGTCTGCCTACCCATGTCTTGATAATAGCACTTCAAGACAAAATCCCAAAATCCGCTAATGGTTTTGCCTGGGCAACGTCATATTCAGCAATAGCCTGGCGGCGCAGCTGGCGGCAGTAGGCCCCTGTTCCCAGCTGCTGACCAATATCAACCGCTAAGCTCCGAATATACGTACCACTCGAAACATGCGCTCGAATCACCAGACGAGGATACTCATAGGCAACAATCTCCAGGGCGTAGATCGACACGGTGCGCTCCGGCATATCGACCGGCTGACCCTGACGTGCCAGCTGATAGGCCCGACGGCCATTGATCTTGATGGCGCTAAATATCGGTGGGCGCTGTTTAATTTCACCCTCAAATGTACTGAGTACCGCTTCAATCTCACTGCGAGGCGGCTGCCGCGCCGACACGTGAGTCAGTTCACCCTCAGGATCACCGGTCGTCGATACCTCGCCAAGCATGATTTCTGCTTCATACCACTTATCAAGCTTCGTAAAGGTATCAGCCTCACGGCACTTCTTGCCCGTCACGATAATCATCAGTCCCGTAGCAAACGGATCAAGCGTACCAGTATGGCCAACTTTCACTTTCTTGCCCGCCGCCTGGCTGAGCACTCGCCGCAACCGCGCTACTACCCCAAAACTCGTCATGCCAGCCGGCTTATCAATGAGCAGCACCTCGTCCATGGGCTATTTTTGCCCCGGGATCTGGAACTGGGACGGGTTAAAGGTGCGCGGTGCCGGGGCGGACGGTGCTGAAGGCGGTGTGTTCAACGCTGGCAGTCCACCATCGGCGGCACCGACCGGAGCTGGTGGCAGCGGTGGCAAGCCTGATCCTGAAAAGTCAGAGAAATCAGGCAGCGGTGGCAAGCCATGCATCACATTAGACTCAATGTCAGCGAGCGTAGCCGGAGCAGACGACACTGTCGGTAGCGGCGAAGATGAAACCACCGGAGCGGGCGAAGCTGCGGGTTCAAGCGGCGGTGCAGCAGCCAGCGCCTCGGTAATTGCCGCGCGGGCGTCGCGCTCAGAATCTGGCAGCGATGGCGGCGCGGTAGATTGAGTCTGCTTGTCAGCCAGCGCCTGCGTTTCCTCCTTCAGCGCGGCAATGACCGCTTCGTCTTTGTTGGTGGTCGCAAACGGGTCAACGTTCGGCGGTTCATCAGACTTCCCCATGGCGGCATTCAACGGCGATTCGCCGAGGGCCGGCCGCGACGCACCGACGTAGGTACCGTGATGCAAGATAGTCTTGTTTTGATCAGTATCAAGATCGCGGCGCTTATCCTCAGCCGCCCGCTCCGTCGTTGCGTTCAACGTTCCACCTAGTAGTGGCGTGGCCGTTTCTGGCTCAGCCGACACCGACGCACTGATTGGTTGCGATGTCGATGTCGCACTGCTCCGTCCGCTCGTCACTGACGCCGCCCGAAGGCGATCAAGCTGCGCCGTGGCCGCACGGGCCGCCGCATCTTGCTCTTCGGCCCGAGTCTGCTTGGCCACATCATCAAGGCTACCCCGCCGCTCGTGGCTAATTGACAACGCACCATCATCTCTTTTTGACTCAGCCGGCTCTGAGCGTTTTCCCCGCTCGACCTTAAAATTAGCACCATCCTGGCCATCGTCGTCATCCGTCTTATCATCAGCTGCATCAGCCGCCTGCTTTGATTGCTCTAGCTCTGAGTGCTCCTCGGCTTTAATCGCCTGCCCCTCGGCCAACTTAGTAGCAATCAGTTGCTGGTTGGCGCCAACCGCCATCAGCTCCGCCGCCAATGTCATCACCCGCGACGAGGTTAAATTGTTACTAAACCGCTCCGTCGCCGCCACGACACCTGTCAGCAACGCCGTCGCGATCTGCTCATCCATGGTTACTTTCGGTGTTCGTAACTCATCGATCAGGTCAACCAGCATCTCGCTGACACCTGACGCCTTATCGTCATGCCAGTCAACCGTCCCGAGGCTACTCCTCACCATACCGGCGGTCACCGTCGACACCACCGCATCATGCAAAATCTTGCCATGAGCCGTCAGCGCCTTGTCGAGATGATCCTGGCTCTCAACATTAAGCGCAAGCACCAGTTCAATGTTATAATCGCCCTGCGAAAACTCTAGATCAGCCTCGGTAATTGTCGCCCGGTACGGCGTGATAAAAATCTTCACTGCATCATCAACCACCTTGTAGCGCAGATGGTCGGCTTTTTCCTTATCAAGCGCGATGATAAAATCACGCAGGCTGTCCGCCGTGGCTTCAAACGTCTCGTCAGGCTCGAGGAACGAAATCGCCGGCGGGACTTTGCCACTAAAAACAGCCGTGGCGTGCTTGCCCAGTTTATTTAGGAAAATTGTCAGCCCCAACGCTGCCGATAGCTCGTCCACCGATGGATCAGCGCTTACCGTCACCAAGATATTAGTCACATCTTTGATGCTCTGAATGATCTGCTGCTTTTGTGACTGGCTCGCCATTGTTGTGTCCCTGTTTATTTTTGTTTATACCTTTGAGTCACATTATACATAAGCATTTCAGGAAAGTCAATAGATTATCGTCAATGCGAGCCACTCTTTACTTTTATTGGGTTTTTCTGTATAATCCATCCTTGATTAGCGAAACAAATTTATAGAGGTAAAGGAAATCTATGCCAATCATCAAATCCGCCATCAAACGGGCCAAACAAACCCTAAAGCGCCGCGAGCGCAATATCGGTATCAAGCGCGACATCAAGTCAGCCGTCAAGGCTTTCATGGCTGAGCCGAGTGCTGAGGCGCTAGCCGCTGCCCATAGTGAACTTGATACCGCTGTCAAGAAGAACCTGCTGAAGAAAAATACTGCTGCCCGGCGCAAGAGTGCCCTCTCAGCTATCGCGAAAAAAGCCGGTGTTAAGCTTGAAGCGACCAAAAAACCAGCTGCCAAAGCCCCAGCAAAGACGACGGCAAAGACTACCACCAAGTCAACCGCTACCAAAAAACCAGCTGCAAAAAAGCCAGCAGCCAAAGAAGCTAGATAGCCATTCGGTTTGCATAAACAATACTCCCGTCGGTTGGCGGGAGTATTTTACAATTTGTGAGCCCTAGTACTGAGAAAGTCTAGTGCTTGCTCGCGGGCCAATATCCTCCTTTATTCTATGGAACAAGTCGTCCATCTTAACCCGTTCCAACAGAGTCCCTTGTGGCAAGCCCTTATCTACCTCGAGCGTTGTTATCATCCGAGTTACGAGCTGTGGGTAATAATTGTCCGTCTCACAAAAAACTCCACGAATCACATGCTCTTTTTTCCCTATAACCAGCTTTACCGCATCATAAAGACTTTCATCAGCAATTCTCAGTGTTTGCTCCTGTAGCTCATCAATGTCAGACACTCGCCCTGAGTTAAGTCGCATTTGTTGATATATCTGACTCTGCGGAGAGTCTGGGTGATAAACATAATTAAAATGAACGGATGCCACGGCCATTTTGTCAAAAAATTCCTCAGGAAGCCCGTTCCCCATCATACTTTCATACAAATACTGAGTTTTATAACCGTCACCACGTGGACCTCTTGAGCCAATTGGCGGTGCAGCCCTTCCCTCGGCCCACGTATCATAGTTATCCTTGATCTCCCCGGCAATCTCATACAATTCTTCGGGTCTTGTTTCATTTAACCTTATGTCTATATTTGCCGCTAATGAGCTCAGATGTTTGTCAGATAGTCGCATACGTTTAGTCTCCTCAAATACCTGAACGAGATGAGGACACTCTTCGCCAACATACTTTGCCATCTCGGCGATCACTAACGCAGGCTCATTGTCAATAGCTCCTCGGCTAATCTCTGTTTCTTTTCTAGCCATTTTCTCCTCGAGCCCCAGCTCCATCCATTGCTTTTGCCGTTCGTCTAAAGACTGTTGTTTATCAGACCCCTGCGTATCAAGCTCCGTATCTTTGAAGACCATGGCTAATTCCTTTTTACCTTTCTAGTAAACTAATAGTAGTTTGCATTGTACTATATCATACTTATTTTGTCAAGCATATAAATGGCTTATGCTGGCTTAGCGATCTATCCTAGTCACATCAATCAGCGCCGCCTCAACCAACAGCCACGGCGACACACGGGTTGTCTTCATATGTTCATCAGCCTGCGCCAAGGCAGAGTTAATTACCGCAAGTTGCGTCGATGTCGTCCGCCTTGCATATGGCGCTACCTTTCGCAGCGCATACGGATGGGCCGCAAAATCACGAGCCACCGCCTCCGTATCACCACCAGATAGCACCAACGCGTTCAGCTGCACCAACTGTGAAACCAACAACCCCAGCGTCTGGTACGCCCCATCATCACCGCTCTCCGCCTCGAGATAGGTAATGATCGCGCGCACTTTCCCCCGGTCACCATCCATCATCGCCGCAAACAGCTCAAACGCACTTTCAGCCGGAGCTAGCGGTACCAGTGCATTAATTAGCTCATCATTCAGTTCGCCAGCCAACGCCAACTGCTGCAACACCAGATCAAGCCGTGATTGATCAAACCCCAGCCGATCGATCAACGTCGTCGCCTGCGCCGCTGTCAACACTACCCCATGCACCGTGGCCCGCTCAAAACACCAGGCGCTCAGCTGTGGCTTTTGGCGTTCAGTGAAATGAGCGTATTCCCTTACCTCGGCATGGCTTTGCAGCCACTTATACGTCTTTGTGCGCTTGTCGAGTTTTGTCTCCACAAGGACAACTGTAGTCGCCGTCTCACCAAGCAGCTCCGGCAACTCACGCCACAGCGCCACATTCTGACTCGCATCAGTAATGACCACTACCTGCTCAGCGGCAAATAGACTCTGCCCCATCACCACCTCACAGACCTCGGCGGCCGTCAGTTCTTCACCGTCGCGCCGCACCACTTCCATATCACCAACCAGCGCCGCAAGCGCCGCCCGTTTCTCAAACTCGTTGTCGCCATAAAAGAGATAGATCACGACTTAATTATACCAAATACTCCCTTAGGTAATAGCTTTTGGTATACTGATTTATTCTTCCGCTTTAGGCGGCTTTTGCATAATCTCTTTATATGCAGCTATCAACGTAGTTATTTGCTCATCAGATAAGCCAATACTCTGCAATTTCTCTATGCAGTATGCGTATTCCCCGCCACTAGCCTGATCAGTCATCTCTTTCATAGCAAGGCCAGCAATATCATACGCTACCAATGCTGTTTGCACCGCAGAAAGCCCACCGCCAGTTTCCATAAATATGCGGTCATAAAACTCACGAGATTTCTCATATGGATCGCCTGTTTTATTAGCAGCAGCCTGAGCATCCATTACCCGCTCCACCTGTTCTGGTGAAACATCCTCACCACCAAGTGCTTCATTGAGAAAACCAAACCAAGGCGAGCGGGACGTCTCATCAAGCACCAGCAGATGGTCTGCGATCATGCCTGTTTTATCGGTGCCATCCATCACGCGTTGAGAACCCAGCTCAGGTGACGCACACATTATCACAAATATTTCACCCGCAATACGCTTTTCAAGGTAAACCCGTAGCTGAAAATCAATCGCCGCAGCCAGTGCTAACTTATCCCCTCCATACTCCTCAAGAGCTGAAATATCTAGCTTGCTAAAATCACCGTTTTCTACATCTTGTCGGTAACCCTCAAGGGCAGCATCCTCTCTTTTGGACGACTCTTCATCACTCAATCCCAGCTGATAAATTGTGTTCACGCCATGCCTAATCAACATGTCGTTAATCTGTAAATTAACGTCGGAAATACGCTCTGATTTCTCTACGAGGGCCGCCAGTGCAGCATCCATGTCATCTGGATCACCCAGTATCTCCGAGCACTCCCAATCCGACTCTTTACCAAATTGACCATTGCATGGTGGTTGATCTATTCCTGCCATATTCCTGTAGCATACACTATAAACCACTATTTGTCAAATATCGGTGTCTTCTGGCACACTGGACAAATATGCGTACCGCGACCGCCGACTTTTAGCTTAATGACCTCTTGGTCGGGGTGGCGATGGCAGGCTTGGCCTTCACGCCGAAATACATGAGCAAATGTCAGATAATTCCCTTTTCGGCCCTCTGCATCAACATAATTTTTATCCGTCGAACCGCCCTGATCGATACTGAGTTGCAAAATCTGGCGCAGTTCGTTAAATAATGTATCCAGCTGCTGATCGCTGATGTTTTTTACCCGCGTTTGCGGATGAAGACGTGCCGCCCACAGCGCCTCGTCAGCGTAAATATTGCCAACCCCAGCGATCACCGTCTGATCAAGCAATGCTGGCTTAATCATCGAGTTTTGACGGCGACGAATCCGCTGGATAAAATCCTCGGCGCGCGTCTGAGGATCAAGCGGCTCCGGCCCAACTTTTTGCATGAACGGCAAGTTCTTCACTTCATCAGTCGGCAGTAATTTTACCCAGCCAAACTTGCGCTGATCATTAAAAAACAGCCGCGACCCATCCACAAAATCAATCTGCACCCGCGTCGACCGATCCGGCAGCTCACCAATCAAACTATCATTTGGATGACCCCCAGCGAAACTCTGCACTCCACGAAAAATAAGCTGCCCCGTCATCTTCAGGTGTATCACCAACGAATACTGCGTATCCAAATCAATCATCAGCACCTTTGCCCGCCGCCGCACCGCCGTCACGCGCGCACCATATAAAAATTGTTCAACATCAGCCAGCGCATTCGGAAAACTCTTCGGCGAGTCAAACACTGCCACTCGCGCCACCACTCGACCTGGCAGTAGCTCTACCAACCCGCGGCGGACTGTCTCGACTTCGGGAAGTTCCGGCATCAGACGCCCCTAAAATTTGAACAGCGTATCCCGCTGGTACAGCCCGATAGAGGTGGCCATTTTGCTACCGTCAGGGATTTGCTTGATAAACATATCGACAATTTCCTCGACATTAGCAACGGCTGAACCCTTAGAGCCACTACAATCTGACGTCCACAGCGCCTTGATTGATGTTCCATTCATCAACAATTCAAATTTGTACACCTTGCCAGTTGCACAAATGCCGCGCAGGTCATTTTGCTCATCACTCAACTGTCGCCCTTCCATCATCTTGCGCTTGTCCAGTGCGTACACCAACTCTTCATAAGCTTTGGCGTTATTATTCAGCTGCTTAGTGTCCAGCTGCTTCTCGACATAGCCTTCATACGTCGTCATCACCCGCGACGACGGCGCAATAGTTATTTGGTACGAACGGAATTTCTCATTAGCGACAATCGGGCCACGCACTGTCAGCCTGACCGCCCGGCTCTCGTCGGTTTGTAGCAAGTCGCTTTTTTTCTGCTCAGTCGTCTCCTGCTGCTGTTTTTGCTCGTCACCACCAAATATCGACCGGCTGATACTGATAATCGCGACGATTGTCACGATGGTGATAATAATGACTAGTAAAATCGGCACAAACCGAGAAAAGGAATTAAAAGAATTATACGTACGCCTCATGGGTTGATTATACCATATTCTGCCAGTTTTGCATTTATTGCCTCGGCTACACCTCGTCCCAGTGTCGCCCAACGCCGACATCCACTTTTAGCGCAATCGGGAGCTCCGGACAAATTCCTTCCATCTCCGTGCGCATTATTTCGCCGACTTGCTCGGCGTCTTCCGGCGCGCATTCCACCAAAATCGAATCATGAACCTGCAGAACCGGCTCGGCCAGCCCAGCCAACTTGTCCTCCAACCGAATCATCGCCAGTTTCATCAAATCCGCTTCCGTTCCCTGAATTGGCATGTTCATCGCTGCCCGCTCGGCCGCCGAACGCACCATAAAATTGCTCGACTTAACGTCTGGTGTGGGCCGCCGCCGGCCAAAATAAGTCTCGACAAAACCTTGTTCGCGCGCTTGAACTAAAATTGTATCCAGATACTGGCGGATTGGCTGGCGCACCGCAAAATAGTGTTCAATAAACCGCTTCGCCTCAGTAAACGTCATGCCGGTAGCTGCTGCCAAGCCGTGCGGGCTCATGCCGTACAGCACGCCAAAGTTAATCACCTTGGCCGCCCGCCGCTGTGCTTTCGTCACCTGCTCCATCGGCACGCCGTAAGCCTCGGCCGCCGTCTTGGTATGAATATCAACATCGCTGTTAAAATCCCGGGTCAACCCCGCGTCACCCGCCAGCACCGCCGCCAGTCGCAGCTCAAATTGTGAATAATCCGCACCAACAAATACCTGGCCCTCACTCGGCACAAACGCCTGGCGAATTTTCCGGCCCAGTTCTGTGCGCACCGGAATATTCTGCAGGTTCGGATTGGTGCTACTCAGCCGCCCAGTACTGGTGACGTCTTGATTAAACGTGGTGTGAATCCGCCCGTCCTCGGCCACCAACTTCGGTAGCGCTTCAATGTAGGTGCTGATTAGTTTAGTCAGCTCCCGGTACCGCTCAATCAGCTCAATAATTGGATGCTGTCCGCGCAGTTTATCCAACCCTTTCTGTCCCGTCGAATAGCCAGTTTTGCCTTTTTTGATACCAGTCGTTGGCAGCTGTAACTTGGTAAATAACACCTCAGACAGCTGCGCCGGACTGGCAGCATTGAACTCGCGCCCAGCCATCGCATACATTTGTTGTTCAAGCTGACTAACCTCCGACCTCAGCTCCTCACCCATCTGTTCAAGGAGCGCCGTGTCCAACTTCATGCCGCGCTTTTCCATCTGAAATAGCGGCCAAATCACCGGGAAATCAAACTCGCGGAGCACCCTGGCAATCTGCTGATGCGCCGCCATATAATCCTGCTGTTGGCGGTAAATTTGACGGAGCCGCGCCAGCTGCCGCTCTGGAGAATTATCCTCAGAGAAATCACCCGCCAGTGCCAGCAAACTACGGTCACGCCTGAGCGGATCGATCAAAAACGCCGCCTGCCCAACATCCCACACCTCATGAAACCGCACCGTCACGTTATGGGCGTCCAGCGCATGATACAACTCCTTGACGTCCGCCGCGATCACCACGCCCTGCGCCAACAGTTGCCAAATATGTTGACCAATCTCACTGATCTTGGCCCGCCACGCCACGCCAGGCTTGGAATTAATATAGACCGTGTCCGGCTCCGATGGATCAATATAGATAATATTTTCTGTTTCAAACAGCGGCTCAGCTGGCAAGTCTTCGACGCGCGGCAGTTCCAACTCCACTGTCTCTGCTATCTCATCCACCGCTTGCATTGTCCGCGGCAATCGCCCAATCAGCGAATGAAACTCCAATTTCCGCAAAATTTCCGCCACCCGAGCAAAATCGCAGTCGTTAACGTCCGCCACTTCCCAGTCCAGCTCCACTGGCGCGTCCGTCCACAGTTCTGCCACTTGCTTAGTCAAATATGCCGACTCGCGGCCGTTCTCTAGCTTCGTCCGTAGAGCACCTGTTTGCTCATCCAGGTGCGCATACACGCCGTCCAGCGTACCATATGCTTGCAATAATTTCACCGCCGTCTTTTCACCAACACCCGGCACACCTGGCAAATTATCGCTGGAATCACCCTTCAGCGCCTTCAAGTCCAAAAACTGATCCGTCCGAATACCATATTTTTGTTCAAAATATTCTGCCGTAAATTCCTCGATGTTCCTCAGGCCATTTTTCATGGCGTAGACTTTGGTCAGCGGTGACACCAATTGCAGCGCATCCAAATCCGACGTTAGCAGACAGGTCTGCACGCCGCGCGCTTCTGCTTGCCTGGCAAACGCACCCATGATGTCGTCCGCCTCATAATCATCCAGCTCATACAGTGGCCAGCCGAACGCATCCAGCAGTTCGTGTAAAATCGGAATTTGCTGATAAAAATCATCAGGCGCCGGCTTGCGACCCGCCTTGTACTCTGGATATAATTCCCGCCGCTTACGGATATTGGTACCGCGTTTATCCCACGCCACCGCCACATAATCCGGCTCCAATTTCTTGATCAGCTCAATCGCCAAACTCACAAATCCATACACCCCGCCCGTCGGCGTACCGTCCGCCGTACTCAGCCCCGGCATAGCATAATACCCTCGGTAAAACACTGATTTTCCGTCGATGACCGCCAAACGCTTCATATACTCAGTATAGCAAATTTGCTATACTAGCAACATGACACAACCACATGCAAACATTATCGCCCTCGTTGGTCTAGCTGGTAGCGGCAAAAGTTCGGCGGTCGAATATTTTACCAAAAAGGGCATTCCAAAAATTTACTTTGGCGGCATCATCTACAAAGCCATGGAAGAAGCCGGCATCGAACCAACGTGGGATAATCAACAAAAATTCCGCGAGGAAATTCGCCGACGCGAAGGCAAAGATTTCGTCGTCAAGCGCGTCGTCAAATCCGCACATGACTTGATTGACGCTGGCCAAAAACTCATCGTCCTGGACGGTTTGTACACTTGGAGCGAATATAAAATTCTCAAGCACGAATTCCCTGGCCAAATGTCCGTCATCGCCGTCGTCACACCAAAGCACCTGCGCTATCAACGCATGGCCAAACGCCCCGAGCGGCCGATGCAGCCACGCGAAGTCGACCAGCGCGATTGGTCAGAAATTGAAAACCTAGAAAAAGGCGGGCCAATCGCCATTGCCGACTATTTTGTGATGAACGACCGCGGATTGGATGAATTATACGCACAGCTGGAGGCCGTCACTCACCACGAGCATTTTTGCAAGGTACCTGAGCAGTGCTGAGCCCTGTTAAAGGATATCATCGTATCACTCATACTTGCATAAAAGTATGTTATGTGCTATAATTTGAGCCATGAGTAAAGCAGAGCTACCTACACCCGAGCAAACATTAAACGCCGAACCACTCCCGGAGAAAAAGGTGCGAAGTATAGGCGACACCGCCGTGCAGGTAAGCAGCGGCGAAGCTGACCAGTCAAGTCAAACACCGCCCATGGAATCCCGTTCTTTCACGAAGCCAGTAGAGACAGGAAGTGTACCACCACTGGATCTACGAAAAGTCCCGTCCACAGAGTACACATTAGTCCGCGAAAAAGCAGTAGCTAAGCAGCGGCAAGAATGATAGTTAGCTCAAATACTCATATAACTTTTTAGCATCCTTGTGCTTCCGCAACTTCGCCAAAGCCTTCGCCTCAATCTGGCGAATTCGTTCGCGCGTCACGGCAAATTGTTGACCGACTTCCTCGAGCGTATGGCTCTTGCCGCCGTTGTCCAGCCCAAATCGCATGCGCACAATTTTTTGCTCGCGATCAGACAGGCTCGACAGCACCTCGGCCACCTTTTCTTTCAGCAGCTGATTGGTCGCTGATTCTTCTGGCGAAATTGTATCTTCATCCTCGATAAAATCGCCCAACACCGAATCTTCCTCGTCACCATCACGCCCAATGCCAGCATCCAAACTCGACGTCTCTTGCCGAATTTTATTAATATACTCAATTTTTTCCGGCTCCATGTCCATTTCCTTGGACAATTCTTCCATCGTCGGCTCGCGGTTCAGTTCCTGGGTGAGCCGTCGCTGCGTCCGCACCAGCTTATTAATTGTCTCAATCATATGCACGGGGATGCGAATCGTCCGCGCCTGATCAGCGATCGCCCGGGTAATCGCCTGGCGAATCCACCACGTCGCGTAGGTCGAAAACTTAAAGCCCTTGTCCGGATCAAACTTCTCCACAGCCCGAAGTAGACCAGTATTGCCCTCCTGGATCAAGTCCAGAAAATCCAACCCACGGCCCGAATACCGCTTGGCGATCGACACCACCAAACGCATGTTCGCCTCAGCCATCTTGTCCTTGGCCTTTTTGTCGCCCTCAATGATCCGCCGCGCCAGCTCCATTTCCTCATCCGAACTTAATAGCGGGATTTTACCAATCTCACGCAAATACAACCGCACCGAATCGTCCGAAATATCATCCAGATACTGGCCAGCGTTCAACGCCTCGAGATCTTCTATCTCCTCGTCATCATGTACCGCCGTCAAATCTGGCTCGAGTGGATCGTCATTGGTCGGGGTGTATTGCTGGTCGTTGTTCACGCATTCTCCTTAATCAGTGCGTTTAGCTGCTGCCGCAAGGTGCGCGCCCGCGCCTCGTCGTTGAGTTCCTCAGCCTCACGCAAATTGTCTAATAGTTGTTGTTTTTTTGTGTCGCGGTGTTTACGTATCAGTTGCTTTACCAAACGCGCCATTTCACTGTCCAGAGCCTCCGGCTCCCAGTCCATGTAGCGGCGTTCACTTTTTAACTGTACTATTTTCACATACTGCTCAAATTTTTGCAAGGGACAGGGTAATTTTTCTACGTCAAGTAGCAGCTCAGCCTGCAGCGCCGTCACCACTGCTCGAGCTGGCTCGTCCAAGCTTGCCGCCTCAAGCGCCCCGACCCAGCGCCGCGTCGATGGTTGACTAAGCGCCAGACCGACGATGATGTCCGCTAATTCGTCACGAGGTTTACTCGGAGTCGCCTTTTCAATCTTTGGTTTTTTAAGCTGAGCAGGCGGCGCCAGTCTCTCAGCACCAAGCTTTGCTCGCAAGGCCGCGAGACTAGCGCCAGTTTCTTTAGAAATCACCGCCAAATAATGCTCTTGTTCCACCGGATCTTTCAAACCGCGCACAATTCTCAGCGCAGTTGTCGAAAATCGCCGCTTGCCCTCGGCCGTCGCCAAATCTTCCATTTCGGCGTGCCGAGCGATCACCCAATCGACGGCTGGCTGTGCCCGCTCAACCGCCGCTTGCCATAATGCCGCATCTTTTTGGATCAATTCGTCTGGATCTTTCACGCCATCCGGCAGACTCACTACCTCTAGTTCCACGCCAATTTCCTGCGCCAAATTGATCGCCCGCTCCGTCGCGCTCACGCCCGCCCGGTCACCATCAAACGCCACACGAATCCGCCCCGCCAGCCGGCTCAGCGCCTTCAGATGCTGTAGGGTCATCGCCGTACCTGCCGTCGCCACCACGTTTTTGACGCCAGCTTGGTGGCTGCTAACCACGTCCAAATTCCCCTCGACAATCACCGCCGCGTCGCTTTTACGAATCGCCTCTTTCGCCTGATACAGCCCAAAAATATGGCGCGATTTATCAAATAGCAGTGTCTGCGGCGTGTTCAGATACTTTGGCGCGCGCGAATCATCACGAATAATTCGCCCCGTAAAGCCAACTACCTCGCCGCTGCTATCGCTCAAGGCTACCATCATCCGCCCCCGAAACAAGTCACCGCCAAACCGATTCACCAGCCCCGCGTCAGCCAGCTCCCGGCGCGAAAATCCCCGCCTCTCCAGCGCTTTCGTCAGCGCATCGCCCTGATCTGGCGCATAGCCAATGATAAAATCACCGATCATCTGCCGATTCAGCCGCCGTTTTTTCACCGCGTATTCCAGCGCCGCCGGATTTTTCACCAAATTTTGCTGATAAAAATTCGCGGCCAGTTTTAGCGCTTCCCTAGCCCGGGCTCGCCGCTTGGCCGTGCGCCCATCACCGCGGGAAAACAAGCTCAAATCCACGCCCGCCTTGCGCGCCAAATGCTCCAACGCTTGGCGAAAATCCATCCCCTCCACCAGCATCACAAACGTAAAAATATCGCCGCCCTTACCCGAAGAAAAATCATGCCAAATCTGTTTTTCCGGACTCACCATAAAACTCGGCGTCCGCTCATCAGTAAACGGACTAAGCCCCTTCAGGTTACGGCCCGCCCGCTTCAGCTGAACATATTCACCGATTACATCATCGATATTCAGCCGCGCCCGCACTTCTTCTTTAGCATCATTCATGGTTTTTATTATATCACTCTTTACCTCTGTTGTTGTTTATGCTTTAATGGGTGTATGCAGCCATATAATGACTATGACGTGCCAACCGGTATCGATTATCTCAATCAAATTTCCGCACCGCCAGCACCGCAGGGCTTTGATAAAAAGTCAAAGATTATCTTGCTCGTTCTCGGTATCATCGGGCTGCTCGGTCTGGTGTTCATCATCAACGCCGCCCAGAACGCTTCCCGCGGCCCTTCACTAAATAACCTCATTGCTCGTCTGCAAAAACTCCAAACCGTCTCCGAGAAATTTACTCCCCGCCTCAAATCCAGCCAGCTCCAAGACGCCAATAGTTCACTTACCGCCGTTCTCACTACTGCCAACAAGTCCATCGAGACACCAGCCGCCACCCAGAACATCGACGTCAAAAAAGACCTCAAAAACATCACCGCGCTCGACCCACCAACAAAACTCGAGGAAAAATTCGAAGAGGCCTACCTTAACGCCGACCTTGACAACACCTATGCCTACACCATGAATACCGAACTGGCCGACACGTTGTTGATGATGAATCGTATCAAAGAGGGCTCGCGCAGCAAAAGCACAATTGAATTTCTCGAAAAAACCATCTCCGACCTCACCAACGTGCGCAAACAGCTGATGGCGATCACCGGTGATTCGGAAAAATCATAAGTTTTATTCACTCTGTCACCACCTGGAACAAATCAGCGCTACTTTTCTCAGCGATTAGCCCCGCCGTCCTGCTTACTCAGCCACTAGCCGATAGCTCAGTCGCGCTAAATCAAAAATTTCTTCGTCACTCAGTTGCCCCGAACAGATAATCGTATTCCAATGCTTCTTATTGAGGTGATACCCCGGCAAGACCGTCTCATACTTCTCGCGGAGATTCTCAGCCAGTAATGGATCGCACTTCAGACTAACTCTGAGTGGCTTTGAACCCTCCGCCACCAGCGCCACCATCTTCCCCGCACCATTATTACTTTTGCCAAATTTATATACCGCGACATCCTCACCAAACGGATAATCCAGCCACACACCGGGCAAACTGAGGATAAACTCTTCAAATTGTTTATGGGTCATAACCTAATTATACAATCACAATGTCTTAAGAGCAATTTTCTCAGCAATGCCCCGCGTCGCGCCAAATCGACTTGCGGCATTTACCGCCACGGCCGCCATGCCGCGAAGCGCCGCTCGCGTTCGCGCCCTGAGAACATCTCGCCCAGTCAAGCCCTTTTGCTGATCTCGCTCTGATTGCCACGCTAATCGGATTGCCCGGCCCGCCAGCGCCAAGCCTCGCTGCTTATCGCCCACTAGACTTTCAATCATACCCCAGCGGGATGCCATATTTATCTCGTACTGGTCAGCGTTCTCCTCTTCAGAGAGCTGATTTACTTTTGCCATGTCCTGCTCGGCCTGCCGCGTCATGAGCCGCGCCTTATCTGCCAACAATTCATCCCGACCCTCCGCTAACAGATACGCCCTTAAAGCAAACACACCAACATACGATGCCGTGGCCGACCGCTCGCGTAGCGTCTCAACTCCAGAATTCTCATTGACCGCTGTATCGTGAATATCATATGCCTGATCAATATAGTTGAGCGCCGCGTCAGTTTGACCCAAGCGATCACTCGCGGCGGCCATATTACGATATACCTCTCCAAGCAGTGATTCATTACCGGGGCCGCGCAGCTCCTCCATCATCAATGCTTTTTCGCCAAGGTATACAGCCTTATCAAAGTGACCACGCGAAATCTCATTCGTTAGCCCGGTCATATATTGCTGTAACTCAGAACTTACTGCACGCATTTTGGTCAACTCCTTTTGTCGAAATAGTATCAGAAAAGTATAATTTTGTCAAAAATTTAGTGGTTGTAAATGTGCTAACGGACCAACCTAGCTCTTCACCTTCTTCAAATAATATTGTAATTCTTGAATACTACCGCGGATATCCTCCAACGCCCGATGATCCTCTGGTTTGGCAAATTTCTTGCCATACTTGCCCTCAAACACCACCTTCCAGGCACTAACATCCAGCATCCGGTAGTGGAGGCGTTTTGAAAATTTCTTGAACCAATGGTCAATAAAGCACCGGTCTTGATGGATCGAATTGCCCGCCAATAAAATTGGTGCATTATCAAAATGTTCATCCAAAAATGCCAAAATATCGCGCTCAAGTTGTGCCTTGGTTGTCTTGATAGTCTTGTTTTGCGCCATCAACTGCTCACGCGCAGCCGCACCATCGCCGTACCAAAATGATTTATTCTTATCAAATCGTGCTTGCATTTTCTTGCTACACCAATGCACTGCACCCTCAAAATGAGCAATTTCCGTAAACCCCCAGTCGGTCACAATCATCGCCACCTCAATCGGAAAATCCTCCACCGGATCTAGCCCTGTCATTTCCATATCCAACCATAAAACGCGTTTCGGCTTGAATTTCGCTTTCATATTTCTATTTTACCACTTCCTTGCAGCGTGCTACACTAAAGTTATGACCAAACGTATCCTTATCAAACTATCCGGCGAACAATTACAGGGTGAATTTACCAGCGGCTTCGACCCTAAGCGAGCTCGCTGGATCGCCGAACAAATCAAACCGGCTTTGAGCAGCGGCGCCGAAATCGTCATCATGGTTGGCGGCGGCAATTATGTCCGCGGCAACCAAATCATTGGCCACGGCATCCAGCCCGTCTCAGCTCACAACATCGGCATGCTCTCGACATTAATGAACGCCATCGCTCTGGCCGATGTGTTCAACGACGCCGGCTTGCCAACCCGCGCCCTCTCCACTGTCGAAATAAATCAATTTATCGACCAATACACCTTCCGCCGCGCCCTTAGTCATATCAAGAAGGGTCGTATCGTCATCGTTGCCTGCGGCACTGGCCGGCCCTTCCTGACTACCGATACCGCCGCTCTCAACCTGGCCCTCGAGATGCAGTGCGATGTTGTGATTAAAACAACGAAAGTCGATGGTGTATACGACAAAGACCCGACCAAGTTCCCTGATGCTGTTAAGTTTGACCACCTCAACTACGACCAAATTCTCACTAATCCTGACATCACTGTTATGGATAAGGCCGCCATCGGACTGGCCGCCGAAGAGAACAAGCCGGTCATCATCTGCGACCTCCTCACCGACGGCAACATCGCCCGGGCCGCTCGCGGCGAGACAGTCGGTACGCTGATTTCCTAGCCTGCTGAGTACGGTACGCATCTTGTTCCAGCCTAAATCGTTTTACATAAAAAAATCCGCCGTCATTTATCCGGCGGATCTGTTTTTAAGACCCAATTAGTCTTTTTTCTTGTCTAATTTATCCAGCTTCAAGAAGTGAATAATCGCATACACCACAAACGCCACCGCTAACAAAGTAATGAGCGAGCTAATAAATGCACCGTACAGAAACTCACCCTTACGACCGGCAATTTCAACAGAGAATGATGCCGCCTGCAGACCTTCCTGCGAGCCGACAATCAGCTGCACCAGCGGGTCGATAAACGCTGTCACCAACTTTTTCACGGTATCGCCAACCGCTGTACCAATCGCCAGACCGACAGCCAGGCCAACCACGCCCTGCTCGCGAATAAACGTCATAAAACCGCCGCCATGACCTTTGACTGCTGCCGCCTTTTCTTTCAGCGCTGCCACGCTTGGTTTTTTCACAATCGATTTCTTAGTAGTCGTCTGTTTGGTAGTCGCCTTCTTGGCTACTTTCTTCTCTGCCATAAAAACTCCTTTACGTTAAGTAACATCTTGATTGTAGCATAAAACTTTACAAATTATCTAAAAGTTTTCTGGCTGCAGCAAGCTTACCGTTGCGCAGGCTATTTGGTGGATTCTCCCCGTATAGTTTAATAGCCCGCCAGGCAAGCTCCTTGTTTCCTGTCTGTTTGGCAATTTTTCGTATGATATCTGGCAAAAACAACTTATTTTTCGATCCATCGTCTGGAACCAAGCTCTCGTCCACCATAGTCGCCAGATCAATTGCTTCGTCATATTTTCCTGCCAATATTAGCTGACGACACAACCCATCAACTTCCTTCAGGCCATTTCGCGAATCAACATCAAGATATACCCCTGATAATTCTGATAGCCCTTTGCTCGCTGCTTCGATCTTGCCCGACCCCGCTCGTCGGACGGCATTGTACTGCTGAATCAGCAACATACGCCCCGGTACTGAGGGTAATGTTAAGAATTGTAATATCCGATTTCGGGGCTTATGTTCATGAGATTGTACCGCATCAATAGCATCAAACGACAGCCATGGCCTTGAGCTCATAAACTTTTGCCTATCAATCGACGGTGGTAGTCGTTTCAAGAGTTCCTCTGAAAAAAATGAATTCACCGCCCGCAACTCACCCATCGCTAGCTGGTCAAGCGGGTTGGGCGCACCGCTGCCAATCACGCCGGTCATATCACAACATAGCTCCTCCGTCGCCACATCGAGCAAAAAGGCTCGCTCACTGCTCCGATCAAATAGTGTAACCATGGCGTGCTGATTCGCATAACTAATAAAATGCTCAATTCCAAGCTGCTCCAGACACTCTGAGGCAATAATGACATGGCCAAAACAGTTTGTAGCCTCACGACTAGCAACTTTAACTGCATTGAGCAGCGGTGAATTAGCCAAAGTCGGAGCAAAATCCACCGTTTGTCGCACTGCCTGTGCTATTTCAACTGCCGCCTTCGTTGCATCATCATACGTCTGCGGAGACTGTTCATACACCGCACAAATCAACTTTAACTGCTGCGAGTCTAATAAAAGCTCACGCCGTAGTCCTGGCTCAGCCTCAACTAATCGCCGTTTAGGCGTCATCAAATTAGCAGAAATATACTTTTCCATCTCTGACATATCATACAATATTTACTGAAATTTTACAACTTATCAGGGGCGATGATACCAAGAATGGTGAGTCCCGCCTTCAAGATGTCAGCGTACACCGCCACCAGACCAACGCGGTGCGCTTCTTTGTCGCTGCCGACAACTTGGTTTTTCTCGTAGTAACGGTTGAATTCTTGTGCTAGCTCGAATAGATAAGTACAAATATGGTGCGGCTCCAGACTCTCAGTAGCGCGATTAACCGCCCCCGTATATTCACTCAATTTCCTGACCAATAGCCGATCTTCGTCAAACAATTCCGTCGGGAACGTGACCGCCTGTTCAGACTTTGCCAAGATGCCCCGCGCCCGAGCGTGCGCGTATTGCAGATAACTACCGGTGTTACCGGTGAGACTCACCGCATCATTGATATCAAACACCACGTCGCTACCGATTTTCACTTTCAGGAATTGATAGCGCAGCGCACCCGCCACCACCTCGTCAGTCGGCTCGCCGCCAGCTTGTGTGATAGCTTTCTTGAACTCGTTAAACAGCCAGTCAATAGTAATCACCTCGCCAGTACGCGAACTCATCTTGCCGGTTGTTAATTTGACCAGGCCAGTCGCATAATTAAACAATTTACCTTTCAATTCTGGAATTGCCAATTCACTAGCTGCGATCACCCCGCGGAAATACGCCGCCTGCTCTTCGCCATTGACGGTAATTGATAGGTCCAGGTTCGGATAATCTTGATGCTTAAGCTGAATTAGCCCCATATCGTGTGCACCATATAATCCGTTGCCGTGTGAACCGATAAACACATTGTCAAACGCGCCGTACTGACTGCCCTTGAAAATATACGCACCATCGGACTTGGTAAAGACCTCTGGGGTTTTTGCTTTAATCAAGGCTTTACCCGGCACTTCGGTTTCGCTCTCGACATAACGCCGCTCAATCGGCACATTGCCCAGCCGCGCTACATTGGCGTCAATTTCATCAAAACTCCAAGCCTTACAAATCTCGTATACCTGCTTATACAGCGGATCATCCAGCACAAACGACTGCTTGGCTAGCTCGTCAATTTCTGCCCGCGCCTCTGGCGATTCTTTAGCTGCCCGCGCTCCCTCAACGTACATACGGCTCATAAATTCATTGCGCTTGTCGGCTGGAATAGCGTCTAGCTTGCTGACGTCACCGTCAATTTCGCGAAGAATCGCCCACATACTCTTGCCGACATGCGTACCGACATCGCCGTGGTAACTCACCCGATGCACCGCCGCACCATCCACCGCCAGCAAATTCGCCATCGTGTCCGCCAAAATCGCATTCAGTGCGTGGCCAATGTGCATGGCCTTAAACGGATTTGGGCAATTAGTTTCAATAACGACCGTCTTGCCTGCACGATTGGTCGCCGGCCGTACTTTCAGCGATTCCAACACCGCTTGGTCGCTTAACTTAACATTAATAAAGCCCGGCCCGGCCACACTGACATCACTAAATTCCTCACGACCACGCAGCTCCTCAGCAATCGCCTCGGCAATCTCACGCGGATTTTTGCCCAAGGGTTTCGCCAATTGCAGCGCCACATTCGTCGCAAAGTCGCCGAACTTCGGGTCGGGGCGCGTCAACTGCACCGATACATCTTGATCAAAAAGTTGCTTCACCGCCTGAGAAATAATCTGTTCCATACCTTCCAGTATAGCAGACGGCGAGCGGTTTTAGTCCTGGCTCAGTTCTTCCAGCTGCAGCAGCGTCACCGAACTCGGACTTGAACCCTTGACGTGATGCAAAACATACCCAAGCGCCGAGGCATCGTCATGACTCAGCGTCGTCTCATCAAGCGGATCCTGCATTTCAATTGTTTCTTCAGCCATTTTTATTCCTTTTTGTTTTAGGTACTATCTGGCCGTATGTTAGCATAAGTTTTTTACTTTGTCAAGCTAGCTCGAATCAGCCCGTCAAATAGTGGATGCGGGCGGAACGGGCGCGACTTAAATTCAGGATGAGCTTGCGTAGCCACGAAATACCGATGATATGGCGCTTCGATAAATTCCACCAGCTGGCCGTTCGGCGACGTACCAGAAATCACTAGACCGCCCCGCTCAATCGCCTGAACAAACTCTTGATTCACTTCGTAGCGGTGGCGGTGCCGCTCAATTACCTCTGTTTTACCATACATTTTAGCAGCAAGCGAACCAGGTTTCAGCACCGCCGGATAATCGCCAAGGCGCATCGTGCCGCCGGTCGACTGCTTGCCCTGCTGGCCGGCCATAATGTACACTACATTCGCGCCAGGCTCAGCACCAAACTCTTCACTGTTAGCATTCGCCACGCCGCCCAAACGCGCCGCCGCAATCACCGCCGCCTGCAAACCCAGGCAAATTCCTAGATACGGCTTGTTGTTTTTTATACAATACTCAGCCGCCTTGATCTTGCCCTCCACGCCGCGCGTACCAAAACCACCCGGCACCACGATAGCGTCAACGCCGGCAAAATCAGCCTCAACAGCCGTCTCAGCATTAATCCACTTGATAGAAATCTCGCTTTTGTTCGCCCAAGCGGCAGACTTTAGCGCCTCAGTCACCGACAAGTAGGTATCAGAATTATCAATGTATTTAGCCACTAAGCCGACGGTTACCCGCTTGGCATATTCAGTAGTATCGCGCTGAGCTAGACGTTTCCATCGCTGTAAATTTGGCTCCACTGAATTGTCGGTAAATTCGCCCAATAACTTGCCCAAATCACGGTACACCGTCAATGGCACTTCATATACCGTATCGACATTTGGCATCATAATAATTCCCTCCTGGCGCACGCCAGACGAAATAGCAATTTTTTCGCCGATACTGCGCGGCGGCTTGTCATGACCCTCAGTCCGCACCGCCACCACATCCGGCATAATGCCAAAACCGCGAAGATCCGCCAGCGCATTCTGAGCCGGCTTGGTCTTATATTCATGCGATGCCTCCAAAAATGGTACATACACCACGTGCACAAACAGGCAATTTCCCCGCCCCACATCCAGCGCAAAACCGCGGATCGCCTCGATAAAACTTAGGCCTTCGTAGTCGCCGACCGTACCGCCAATTTCCACGATGTGGAGGTCGCCCTCGGCCGCCTCGCGGATAGCCGCCTTGATAGAATTAGTCAAATGCGGCACCATCTGTACCGTCTGGCCGCCAAACTTACCGGCCCGCTCATCGGCGATCAAATCGCGCAGCAGCCGGCCCGACAGTGTGGTGTTTTTCCGCGTCAGTTCCAAATCCAAAAACCGCTCATAATGTCCCAAATCCAAATCGGTCTCGGCGCCATCCTTGGTCACAAAGCACTCGCCATGCTCTTTCGGGTTCAATAGTCCAGCGTCAACATTCAGATACGGATCGCACTTTTGTGCCGACACAGCGATGCCTTTGGCCTGCAGCACTGCGCCGATACTGGCGGCCGTGATCCCTTTACCTACACCCGACAGCACGCCGCCTGTTACGAAAATAAACTTCCTCGTCATTGCTTCTCCATTATTCTAATTAAAAGAGGCGCCGAATTGACGCCCTTTTATTTCTACTCACAACCATCGCAAATCGTCAGACTCGCCGGATCAATGGGTGCAGCGACACTACCATTCGCCTTGGCCTGCTCGTCAGCTACCGCCTGCGCGGCTCGCATCGCCGCATCAATGGCATTCAATTTTTCTTCCAAAGTCATGTCGTCAGAAATAATTTGACTTGCGTTCATGTTCCTGTCTTTCTATATATTTAGTATCTGCTTATGCTTATAATACGCTACATGTAGCGTTTATGCAACATAGTGCAGCCAATTTCCTGTTGTAGTTTTTTCATCAAGATTACCAATTGGCATGATGTAAATTTGCCTATTCTCCACGCGCGGCATAAAGTTGCCAAGCTTGTTGGCATATGCCTCCAAAGCCGCCGCCTCTTCTCCCTCTGGCAGCTCTCGCACCTTTGTTGTTAAAAATACAGCACTCTTTTGATCGTCCCAAACCACAAATTCTACAACACCGCTGCGGTAGGCATTAACGGCGTGGCGGGATTGTCGGTCAGAGATCCAAATGATGTTGTCATTTTTATAACGTACAAAGTGGAGCGGCGTGATTAACGGCGTGCGATCGCGATTAACAGTCGCCAAAGCGCCAATTTCAACTGTATCTAAAATATCTGTTGTAATTTTGTCCATGGCAGTTACTTCGTGGTATTTACTTCATAGCTAGTATTAGTACTCTCAAAGAAATTAACCAACTCCAACGTGTCATTTGCCGTAGCCATCCATTTGGCTGGGTTGGCTACGTTGTACTCCGGCTCAAATCCAAGTTCAACCAAGCGCCGGTCAGTCATGTGCATGACGTACTGATTGACATAATCAGCGTTCAAGCCGAGGATTCCCTTTGGCAACATATCCTTGTTATACTCTTTCTCCAGCTCCACCGCCTGCAGGATAAGCCCGCGAATCTCTTCAGCGAATTCCTGGGTTTGCAGTTCTGGGTTTTCATCCAAAATGGTGAGCAATAAATTGATACCAAAGGTCAAGTGCAGATTCTCATCCTTGGTGATCCAGTCTAGCAGCGTACCGACATTACGCAATAAGTTGCGCTGACGGAAGCTCATACCGACCATAAAGCCCGAGTAGAACCAGATGCCCTCCAGCACAATGTTATATGCCACCAGCGAGCGGACAAAATCTTTCTTGCCCTCCAGAGAGTAAATATCCAAATTTGGATCGAGCATGACGTCGAGGTGCTTGTTCTGGAAATCTGCCTTGTCGGCCAGCGATTTTTTACCAAAGCCCGCCGCGTAAATTTCCTCACGATCAAACGGAAAGGTCTCAATGATATATTCAAAGGTCATGAAGTGGTTGGCTTCTTCCCACATCTGTTTCGACAGATATAACTGCGCTTCAGCGGCGTTGACATATGGGTAAATGCCAAATGCTAGTGACTTGTTGATCAATAGCTCGTTTGGATTGAGATAGCTAATCACCGTTTTGAGCGCGTGCTTTTCCTCGTCACTGAGTTTCTCAAAATCCGCCAAATCCTGTACCAGCTGCACCTCGTTAGGAAACCACGTGTTCGCCACCGCTTGGTTGTATAAATCATACGCCCACGGATAGCGGATTGGATGCAGTGATAAACCGTCGCGTAGTCCCGAACCTAAAATACCCATTAATATTTCCCTCCTTTTATTTATTAACCTTGGCAAACCCAAACCCGCGCGTTTTAGCACCAGTTCGAATCTTCTGTTCTGCTAATTTTTCTACCGATACCGTGGTCTGCTCTGACTGATGGCGCGGCTTGACGTGCAGATAGTAGGTGGTTTTCAAACCACGGCGCCACGCCTCAGAATAAATCTCCACATATTCATCAATATCACGAGTTTCCAGGTACATGTTACGGCTAATCGCCTGATCCACCCACTTCTGCGCCCGCGCTGCCACCTCGATAAAGGCGTAGGGGCTAAGCTGGAAGCTAGTCTTGTAGACATCGCGCAGCTTTTGCGGAATGCCGTCAATGTGCTGAATATCACCCTGCGCGGCAAATATTTCATCCTTCAGACGATCCCACAAATTCAGCTCTTTCAAGTCACGAACCAGATTATGATTCACCTCCAAAAACTTACCATTTAAGGTCGAGCGGCTAAAAATCTGCGCAAACTGCGGATCAATCCCCGGCGTCGTACCCGCCACATGACCGATGTTAGCAGTCGGGGCGATAGCCATCAGCGTTGCATTACGCATACCTTTCTTCACTTTTTTGCGCAAACTATCCCAGTCCAGGCGCGTTTTGCGATCAATCTTTACCTTTAGCTTACGATCATCAGACAATGCATCCAATGTATCAACTGGCAGCAGCCCCTTGCTCCAGCCGCTACCGTTATATGTCGGATAACTACCGAGCTTGGCCGCCAAATCCGCCGACTGGTCGATGGCGTGGTAGCTGATGAATTCCGTCAATTGATCAATTAGCTCATACGCGTCATTCGACTCATAGCAGTAGCCGAGCTTTTCCAGCACATCGGTAAAGCCCATAACACCGATACCAATTGCCCGCGTCTGCTGATTTGAGTGCATCGCCTCTGGAATTGGCGTCTGGGTAATGTCTACCAAGTTATCGAGCTGGCGCGTTGCTGCCCGCGCTGCCTCTTGTAACCGCTCCCAGTCCCATGTCTTATCCTCGCGCAAGAACGCCGACAGATTGATACTGATGAGGTTGCAGGTAGCGATATTTTTCTCATCCTGCGGCAGGGTAATTTCCGTGCAGAGATTAGACAGGTGAATCGTACCGGTATTGTTGTTCAGGGCGCGGACGTTAATGGTGTCTTTACACGTCAGCCATGGGTGACTGGTGGCCTGCAGGCTGGTCAGGATTTGCTTGAACTGCTGACGGGCTGGTACTTTGTCAAAGACGCGCAGCTTACCAGCCTCCGCTAGCTTGACATACTCTTTGTAGCGAGCTGAGAACTCCTCACCATATAGCTCGGGCAGATCCGACGTTTCTGCTGGATCAAACAGATACCAATCTTGGTCTTTCTGCACTCGCTTCATAAATTCATCAGAGATAAATACCGCAGTGTTGGCAAAGCGTGTACGCATATATGGGTCGCCAGAGTTGGAACGTAGGTCGATGAACTCCTTGAAATCAATGTGCCAATTTTCCATATACACCGCCGCCGCGCCCATCTTTTTACCCTTGCGTGATACTGCAAATAGCGCCGTGTCGATCATCTTGATAAACGGGATTGGTCCCGTACTCGTTGTATTGGTTGTCTTGACCGGACTGCCCGATGATCGCAGCTTAGTAAAGCTGATGCCGATACCCCCCGTGCCTTTGGCGATCCACATGGTATCGCGAATCGATTTAGCAATTGACTCCATGTCATCCTGTACTTCCAACAAGAAACAGTTACTAAGCTGCGGGAAGGCGCAGCCAGCATTAACCCGAGTCGAGCCGCCTGGTACATACTCCAGATTGCTCATATGATGATAGAACGAAATTGCTGCGGCTGTAGGATCTTCTTCGTTGTAGCTCAGCCCCATAGCGATACGCATGTGGGTAAACTGCGGCGGTTCAATTGGCTCACTGCCGTGCTTACGTAGAGCGTAGCGGTTACGGTTGGTAATCACGCCGAGATATTTACTGAGGTCATCTTTAGCAGGATCAAGTGCTTCGCCAAGCTTCTTTAGATCAAACCGACCATCACCCATCCGCTCATCAAGCAGACCGTCCTTAACCGCTGCTCTAACAAACTTCGGGAACTCCCGCGCGTGCAATTTCTTTAACTCAGCTGCTGTCTCGTAATCACCTAGTGTATTTTTGTAAATATTTTTTAGCAATAATCGCGCTGCGATCTTATCATAATCTGGATCATCTTTAACATTTTGCAGTGTCGTCTGAATCACTGCCTCGTCCAGCTGCTCAGTGGTAATCCCGTCAAATAGCGTCAGCTGCAGCTCGGTCGCCACCTGCACCACCTTAGAAACCTGATCTGGCAGCCCGTCGCAGGCCTTTAAAATTGCCGCATTAATTTTATTGGCATCAAACGGCTCTTTTGTACCGTCGCGTTTGATGACGTTAATTTGTTGCACCTATTTCCCTCCTTGATGCTCAGCAAAACTACCGCCGACCTCTCTGCGGTGGCGACTGACACCTCTCGTCTATTTGCTTTTTGTTTAGTACCCTCTACACATTTAGTGTATGTATACTATGATAAAGCACTAGATGTGGCGCGACAAGAGGTTTTGTTAATTTTACAATGAAAGCAACTCGCTAACTGATTACTCTCCGCTAACGAGCCACAGAGGCAATCATTAGTAGTCACCCCTCGGGCATATCGGCGAGGATATCGTCCGGTGATCACCAGCTAATATCGACGTCTTGTATGAGCAGTATCCATAAAGTCATACACAAACTCTCCGCTTCGTGGCAGGAAGCAAAAGGCTTCTCTGCTAGAAGTGGCGTCTAGCGGTCGGTCACCGGGGGCATAGCGGAGGATGCATTTAGCATCGCTGCTGGTCGCGGCATCAAACGTCGGTCGTGCTGAGCCGGCCACGTCGTCACGCATGCCAACAAACGGTAGCTCCACGCCGATTTCTTTGTACGATTTCCAATCCGTACAGCGATATGGCTGAGCGCAGTTGGCGAAGGGCTGGATGGTCAGCAGGCGCTGACGAATGGAGTCATCGGTAATGACACCAAATAGTGAGCCGTACGGATGCTCGCCGCGGGTTATATATAGAAATGGATGCTCTGAGTGGATAACGCGGGCGGCCTTGACCGTTGACATATCAAAGCGACTGAGGAATACTTCGCGTGGCTCATAAACTTTGTAATTAGGATGCAGCGTAATGAGAAAGCCTGCCCCAATATAAATGAGCACAACAACTGCGGCAGCGATGGCGCACCTGACGAGGCGGCGATGGCGGTGGTAGAAAGCTTCGAGCATGGATGTTACTATTGTACCTCTTACAACTGATTTTATTATGATCATATAATGATTATACTTCAATGTTCATGTCATGAACGCTCTGTACGAGAGGGGTTCGTTTGGTCACGGTTGAGAAATTCCCTCGGGTCTGTAAGGAGGATTCTTAGCTGGTCTGGGAACCGCTTGGTAGTGAACCTCCTCAAGATATTCAGGAGTGATCAAACCAGCTGGGGCTTACTCGGACTCGACAATACTATCTATCGTTTCGTCCCTTAGGGCTATCTCGCCTAGCGGCCTCTGACATTGGCTACGTAGCATTTCCCGTTGTTCTCCTGAAGCAATAAATTTTCGATTTCTTCAGAAGAGGGCTGGCTGGATCGACACTTAGCGATTCCTGGATCTGAAAGATAATTACTGATAGCAGCTGCCACCCCTTCGAGGGCCGCCCTTTGTCGTTTGGGGTCCGTTATGCCGTGCGCTTTACACAGCTCATCAGCTGCAGGACCTGGGGGTTAATATAAAACCATCACCTGATATCGCTTCACTCATTTCAGCACCTCCTTTAAGCGTTTATAATTTCAATATTTCGCCTAATCGCTACATGTTAATGATACCATGATTAGCTACACACTTCCGACGCTGTCAAGATCTCACGCACCCCGACTCTGGCGGAAGGACGGGGATTTGAACCCCGGAGACCCCGTGAAGAGCCTACACACTTTCCAGGCGTGCCAGTTCAACCACTCCTGCATCCTTCCGTGATGCATATTATAACAGAAAGTCCGCTAGCGGTTGCAACCGGAGCGGCTTTTTGTCTATAATAAAGGCAATGATGAACGATCCTTCAACGCGAATTAAACTTACTAATGTAACGAAACGATTTGGCTTCGGTGACGCCGAGCAGGTGGCGCTGGACAATGTCAATCTCGAGGTCAAAAAGGGCGAGTTCATCGCCATCGTTGGCCCGTCCGGCTGCGGCAAGACGACCCTGCTCAATATCCTCGGGCTGCTCGACCACCCGTCAGAGGGTGAGTATTACCTCGACAATAAATCAGTCGAGGATCTGACGGCGACCCATCACGCCACGATTCGTTCGCGCGATATTGGCTTTATTTTTCAACATTTCAATCTCATCCCGCGCCTGACGGTGATTGATAATGTTGCCCTGCCGCTCACCTACAAAGGCATCAGTAAGACCAAGCGCCTCCAGGAGGCCAGCCGAATTTTGCGTAATTTCCATCTGGGCGAGCGCGAATATTACCTGCCGCATCAGCTATCTGGCGGCCAGGTTCAGCGTGTGGCGATCGCCCGAGCACTGGTTAACAGCCCATCAATTATCCTAGCCGACGAGCCGACCGGCAACCTCGATTCCAAGTCCAGCCACATCATCATGGAGGAGCTGTCCGATATTCACCGCCGAGGCAACACGATTATCATGGTGACGCACAATCCAGAACTGCTGTCCTATGCCAGCCGGGTGATTTCTATGCTCGATGGGCGTATTGATACCGACACCCATCATATCAAGAAGATCTTTAAGCAAAAGCTGGGCGGTGATGACCAACCAGCAACCCCAGTGAGTTCAACGCCGACACACACCGCAACTACCAAAGCTGAAAAAGCTGAGCCAGACGAGAAAACTGAGCCAGTAAAAGCCCCAGCTGAGAAACAGACACCCGAAGAGGCGACCCCGCCTGCTGCCACCAATAAGCCAGCCGACCCGATAAAGTCCCCAGACGGTCTCCCGCCAAAGCGACCACTTGGCGCCACCTCGGCCAAAGCAACCACAAAGACTGTTAAAGCCGACAGCGATCATGGTAAAAAATCAGCAGATTCTGACGACGCAAAAACCGCTGCTCCGTCGACCGAGAAGAAACCCGCCCCTAAATTCGATAAAGCCGACGACGCAAAAACTGATGCCGCCAAATCAACCAAGAAACCAGTCAAAAAAGAACGGAAAGCTACGAAAAAGTCATGAAAATGCTCCTCAATAATCACTTCGAGAATGCTACTGAGTCGCTCAAGTCAAATAAAGTCCGCACCTATCTGTCGATTTTTGGCATCATGGTCGGCATCGCCAGCATTACTATTATCCTGTCATTACTGACCGGCACGAGCCGCCTCTTTGGCGATCAGTCTGCCAAGATCTCTGATACCACCGCGCTCATTCGCTCTGGTAGCGAGGCGCGGCCAGATTCATTACTGTCACTCAGCTCCGGACACGCCGCCCAGATGGTGAACACACTGACCGAGCAGGACGCCCGAGAAATTGCCAAGGCGACCAACAACAGCGCCGCACCGCTGGCAACGTTTCACACTAACGTATCGACACCGGACGGTAAGACGAAGCTAGAGCGCACCACCGTTATCGGTAGCTCGGGCGAACTGGCCAAACTCGCCGGCCTCAAGTTGCGCGAGGGACAATTCATCGACGAGGCCAACGGCGTCGTGATCGGTAAGCAGCTGTCAATTGACCTATTCGGCACCGAAAAATCCCTCGGTAGCGTCCTCAAGCTCCGCGGCGAAACGCTCACGGTGGTCGGCGTCCTCGACGAGCCGGAAACTGCGCCTAGTTACCTCGGTGTTGATTTTAATCGCTCCATCATCTTGCCGCTGGCCGTCAGCAAAAAGTTCACCCAAAACACCGCCCAGATCCAGCAAATCCTCATCACCGCCGACAATGGTACGGCGCTGCAAGCCAAAATTGATGCCGCCAAAAAAGTCCTCGCCCAGCAGCATCAAGGCGATACCGACTACCACACCTTGGTCGGCCAAGCCATCACCGCACCAAATTCACACCTAGTGAACGCGCTCTCAACAGCCATGGCGGTCATCGCCGGCATCTCGCTACTGGTCGGCGGCATCGGCATCACTAACATCATGCTGGTTTCGGTCGCCGAACGCCAGCGCGAAGTCGGTATCCGCAAAGCCGTCGGTGCCACCAACCGCACCATCGTCGCCCAATTCCTCATCGAATCAGCCATCATCGGTCTGTTTGGCGGCATTCTCGGCTACGTTATCGGTCTCGGCGCGTCATTCCTCCTCGGTATGTACCTACCTTTCACTCCGGTTCTTGAATGGCAAGCAGCCGCCCTAACCATCGGCGGAGCGCTAATCATCGGTATGCTCTTTGGCATCTATCCAGCCAGCCGCGCTGCCGGTAAAGACCCGATCGAGAGCTTGCGTCACTGATTCACACAAATCCGCCACGACCCTCAATGGGCTCTAAAATAAAAAGCGACGCCCCACTCCCCGAGCGCCGCTTTTATTCTCCGGCTCAAATGAGCCTATGACAATTCTTTCTTTAGCTGCTCCACCAGCGCCACCGGCTCTGGATTAACACCGTTGAGAATGCCCGCATAAATACTGACAATCTCGCCCAGCGCCAACCCCCACAGCAGCTGCTCAACCAGTGTCTCGCCTTGTAGCTCGACTACTTCGGCCTTCGGGCGCATACCCGATAATAACCGATCAGTTAACTCCATTCGCTCCCGAATTCGCGGACGCTCAAGGCTGCTCCGAAAATCCACAACCTTATACGGCTTATCGACCGGATGTGATGACCAGCCGATGAATTCATTGTGGCTGAACTCCGGATATTGATTCCAAAACGCCACGTTTTTCGCTGACTCGTTAAAGCTAATCTTCCACTTATACGCCAGCGGCCATGTCAATTCGCCCGCATAAAACACCTGGGTCGAGCCAACCAACTTGAGCGCCAGTTGCTTGGCATAATTATCCGCCGTCGGTACATCTTCAGCCCACTGGCTCAGCTGGTCCTTCAGCCACGTACCACTAGCTGCCACTGCTTGGTACAGACTATCGTCAATCACCTCAAACTGACTGAGCAGCTTTAGCAACCCGCGCAAATGATAAATCGTTGACATCCGCGGCTGACCGCCCGACGGAACGCGCACCCGCGGCAGATTATCTGTCTCGGCCGCCGCAAACAATTTTCCGCCCGTCGCCATCACCGCCAACTGACAGCCGCGCTGACGAGCCTGCTGATAGCAACTAATCGTCTCCTCGGTGTTTCCCGAGTGGCTGATAGCAATAACTAGTGTTTTTTCATTCACAAAATTCGGCAACTGATAACCCTTCGTCACTTCAAGTGGCACCGTGACCTGATCCGCCGCCAGCACCTTGACCATATCCGCCGCCAGCGCTGAGCCGCCCATACCCGCCAGCACCACATTAGCCACCTCACTAGGGGTCGCCGGTGACTCCACTTCAGCCGCAAAGTCCGTCTGCATCGTTACCGCCAGCGCACTCGTTCGTGTACTGCCCGGATCGCGCTGCGCTAAAAGATTTTTATCGTCAAGCATCTTGAAATTCCTCCTTTTCCTGTGTTACAGTATAACATAGGAAGCAAGCGTAACCGTAATGTGAAAAGAGGTGGGGTATGACAATTCAAGACAGCGGACAAGTCAACAGCGATCAAGATCTAGCCAACGTGCTAGCGGGCGTCTCTGGTGGCAGTGATGACAATCTACGATTTGAAGAAACCGGCGCCCAAGACACCGACACGACCAGTCGCCCGACCAAGCCACAGACCGGCGTCGCACCCGGGTCGGCCTCACCAGCACCACGGCCAACCACCGACAACACTAGTCGGCCATATACCACGCCGACCGATATGTCACTTGATGATATCAAGCAAAATGCTCTAAATGAGCTTCGACCACTGGTCAACAAGCTCAACGTCTCGCCCGAGGAGAAGTTCGACACCTACCTCCTGTTACTGCGCTCGACCGACGACACCTCGCTGATCGCCCCGGCACATGAAGCTGCCGTCGCCATCCCTGACGAAACCCGCAAAGCCCAGGCGCTGCTTGATATTATCAAGGAAATTGATTTCTTGTCGCAGAGCTGAGACCTGCTATTTATGTATAATTTGCTAATTTAGTAGTTTTATTGTAAAATTTAGACATGTCTTTAGTTACATCGGAGCGTAGCGACAGGTATTGTCCTATTTCTGAAACATCAAGCGTCAGTCCAGAAACTGTGCGGGATGTCGTTGCGGCAAAACTCCAGCTCTATGAAGAAACACTCCATGGCCTCCTCAACCAGCAATCCCCAGACCAATTAGCGGGCCTGTATGACATGCCAAGTTACGACGCCCCCTTTGTTCGTGGCATGCTCGGGCTGCGCGGTGGTGGCGTCAAAGATTTTTCAGATATTGCTAAAACTTCCACTGATCATACAGCCATCCGCAATACAGCTCTCAAACTGGGCTTTCTTCACGAAGAACTTGACAATAAGCTAGAACATAGTGGTAGACAGCTTGATGTTGCGCTACCCCGCGACATGCAGCCTATCGGCGATGTATCTGCGATCATTGTACCAGGTGGAGCTGGTGCCACTAATGGGATCCGCCTACTCGGTGCCCTCGCGGCAATACAAGAAGGTAAAATCAACACCTCAGAAATTATCCTCACCACCTGTGACCGTCCAACCACTGAAGCAGAGCGCAAGCGAGCCGAAGCACAGGGTTTTAAAAGCGACGCAACTGAATTTGAATTATGCCTTGGCGCTGCAGCATCACTTTTGGGGGACATTTCTTGGGAAGAAAGCGCACTCCCAACTCCATACGAGAGTAATGATTTGACCAAAGTACGTCAGGGGTGGGCAAGAATATCGACGCCACACGGCACGCAAATTATCAGTCTCAGCGTCTTGTCAGCTCCAATTGACAGCAACCGTACCATGCCCGATGGCAGTAAACCGCGTCGTGCCAATACCCAAGAAACCTTTAGGGCCGCCTTTCCTCTGCTTGATGAGGGCGGCAAGGTAGCAATCGTATCGCACGATACTTGGATACCATATCAGGAACTAGCAGGACTCGATACCTTTCTACTCGAACACAACACGGATGTCGTTGCATTTGGCCCGCAAAAAACCGATCGCCTTGCGGGTGGTGCTATCCAGCAGCCCGAGCAAGTCATCGATGAAATTGTCAAAGTATACGCCTATTATGTCAATCTTTTGATCAAGGCCGAGACCCGTATCGAGAGCCAGCGCCGTATACAGCAATACGCCGAAACCGCCATCCCAGACATGACCGAACTACGCGACGCCAAAATGCGTATCGGCTATCGCGATATTCCATTTGCAGCGAGCAGTGGCTTACTTCATGAACTGCGTCAAGAACCGTTGGTCGACCTAGCCAGCCGTGGCATCGCCGGCCAATCTTATTATTCTCGGCGCAACGCCACGACCGGCGCACGTGTTCCTGGCGTCAACAAATCGATCTATATCCGAGAGTCAGTTGCGAGAAAACTGGCAGACATTAACACCTTTCTCCAAAGCCCTGAAGTTACCAAATTTTTTGGCGGTGCCGTGGAAGTATATGTTGAGGAGGGACTACGCTCCACCGATATGCAGTCATCACTATATCACCAACTCATACCAAATAGCATTCGACGCCATAACTCTGACCTCCAGAAAGATGATATCCATAAACGGCGCGACGAGATCATAGCCAAACCTTCAACTACCGATAATCCATCACCGCACACAACAGGCGGAGCAATTGACATTCGCCTGCGCGTTAAGCCGAGCCCCTGGGCACCAGACTTTGTGGCAGGCAGCTTTATCGACATGGGTCATGTAGACGGTGACACCGGGCCGCGCAATAATCCTGATTATTTTGAGCAAGTAACACCACTAACGAACGAGGATATAACCGCTCAGCGAAATCGTCGCTTTCTGTATAATCTGCTGACCGCCTATGGGTTTACGGTCAATCCCCATGAATGGTGGCACTTCGACTACGGCGACCAGCTGTGGGCATTCGTGCAGAATTACCAGCTTGGCGAAAAAGCCGTACGGGCACTATTCGGAGCCGTGGAATAGTCATAAACGACACGTACGAGGTAATTCAGCTATCTGTTAATTGACTTTTTATATTACTTATGCTATCGTAATACTATAACTTACTAACCAGAGAATTACTCTGGAAGAATTTTACAAACATGTCACTATCAAAAATAGGCAATATCTCAAAAGGGTTTAATCACCAAAGAACGAGCCCAGAATCATCTGGCGGACGAGAGAGTCGCAGACTAGGCGCACAGACGCTCAGTGATGCTGGCATATCAATCGACGTAGACCCGACAGATAGCCCAGAGCAGCTTGGTAGTAATACTCTTATTTTTACCAAAATATTGGATCTTGATATTGCCATCAAGGAGCAGCTGGCTGATTTAGCCAATGATCCATCAATGGAGCTGATGGAGAATGGCGCAGATAAATATGGAACCATCCTTCTGAGAGGAGCCGATAAACTTACAAGAAATTTTGAGGAAATCTTTTCTTGTATTGACCACCTGCCCATAACAGAGAGTAACGACATAGTTACTAGTTTGAGGGGCAGGGTGAGCGAGCTTGCTTCAGGGCTCAAAAGTAACGTGATAAAAGCGGGGCTAGACTGGCAACCCCTCCGATCAACCTATGCTAACGATGTCGCCGCCATGAGTGCTGACTATGTACGTCGAGTTGCCGATACCATATATAGTTTTATGGACATGAGTGATGCCAATATCCAAAGCATACGGGAGCTTATTCACGATAGTCGCTCTTTTAACGAACTGCTGCACCTAGCCCATTCATATGTCATGAATAACGATGAGTTAAGAGGTACTCTAGAATCGTGGTCAGATGGTAATAACGAGAGGCATTATATTCGCGGCCTCGGCAGGAGAAGTGAAATAGCAGAAGATATATACCAAAAATTTTTAGAGGCATGGCGACTCGGAGACGACTACGCAAGAGAGGGCTGGAGACACAAGGCTCCAATCGCAGTGGATGTTGTATTAGCAGGAAATATTCTACATATTGTTGTGCGAGACTATGGCCATTCTTTAAATTTGGTTATGGATACTGTTCCGGACCAGCAAGATAATATCCTCATACAATATCACATGTCAAAAGTACCAAATAAAGCTATGGTCTATCAGCTGCCAGGTATTAGTACAGTGCGACACACCTACGCCAGTGGTCAATGGCTCGCCAGTAGCAAGAATCTCGGAGATGAAATCATCAATTTTGTTAAGCAAGTTCCCACGGATATCGACTCACCAATAGCTCAGGCCATCCTTCACCCAAGGAATAAATAATTAGCGCCCTAAAACTCCCCGCCGTTTCCAACGAGGAGTTCCGTTCTTAATGAGATAGGAATGCTACATCATCCCCATACCTGGCATGCCGCCAGGCGCAGCTGGAGCTTCTGGCTCTGGCACGTCGACGACCAGTGCGCCCATGGTTGCTGCGGTTGAAGCGATAGATACCGCGTTCTGCACCGCTTCCTTAGTGACGCGCGCCGGGTCGATGACACCAGCTTTTTTGACATCCACCAATTCGTTCTCAGGCTTCATCACATTAACGCCAAATCCGGCCTTACCCGCCTCGACTTGCGCCAAAAGCGCGTCGGCGTTCAAGCCAGCATTGCGCATAATCTGCAGAAATGGCTGCTTCAGGGCGTCCTTTAGAATCTGCCGGCCAGCCGCGATGCTGTCTGCACCAGTCACCTTCAGACCGCCAGCCAAGTTCACCAAGGTTATGCCACCACCAGCGACGATTCCCTCGGCCAAGGCTGCCTTGGTAGCTGCCACGGCGTCATCCACGCGGAACTTCTTTTCGTCAATTTCTGTCTCGGTCGCACCGCCGACTTTGATGACTGCTACCTTGCCAGACAGGGCAGCTGCTCGCTTGTCGAATTGTTCCTTTTCGTATTCGCTGGAGGCATTGTCGGACAGTGCCTTGATCTGAGCAATCTGCTCCTGCACTGCTGATGGCTTACCCGCGCCCTCAACGATGGTGGTCTCGTCTTTGCCGACAATCACCTTGCGCGCTGAACCCAAGACCTCCAGGCCAGCATTCTCAAACGTCAAACCGTGATCCTCAGAAATCACCGTTGCGCCGGTCAACACCGCGATGTCGCGCAAAATCTCCTTGCGGCGGTCGCCAAAGCTTGGCGCCTTGACCGCCACAGTGTTAAATACGCCCTTGAGCTTGTTCAGCACCAAAATGCTCAGCGCCTCGCCTTCAACTTCATCAGCGATCAGCACCACGTCCTTCTTGCCACTTTGTGCCAATTTCTCCAGCATCGGCAAGAACTCTTGCACGCTAGAAATTTTCTTATCGGTGATCAAAATCGCTGGTTTTTCGTAAACCGCCTCTTGCCGACCAGTGTCGGTGACGAAGAACGGGCTGACCCAACCCTTGTCCAAGCTGAAGCCTTCAACGACCTCAGCCTCCAACTCCAAACCTTGGCCAGCTTCAACTGTCACCACGCCGTCTTTGCCAACTTTCTCGATGACATTGGCGATCAATTTGCCAATTTCCGCATCACCTGCCGAGATTGTCGCCACTTCGGCCACCCGGTCAGATTTCCCTTCAATTGGTTCAGCGAGTGTATCAAGCTGACGAATAATCTCCGCGCCGGCCTGCTCGATGCCTTTGCGTAGCTCCATCGGGTTGTGCCCTGCCGCGATCAACCGGTTGGCCTCTTTCAAAATCGAATAGGTCAACACCGTCACCGTCGTGGTACCGTCACCAGCCTGCTTGTTCAAGTTCTTGGCTGCCTGCTTGATCAAATCAGCACCAACCTTATAACCCAGCGTCTCATCGTCTTGCTCACCCAGCTCAATGCCTTCCGCCACCGTCACGCCGTCGTGCGTCACGGTTGGCCCGCCAAATCCCTTGGCAATCACCACATTGCGGCCCTTTGGCCCGTAGGTTACCTTAACTGCGTTATACAGCGCCTCGGCACCGCCCAACACGCGAGCGCGCGCATCATCATCGTAAAAAACTTTTTTTGCCATACTAAAAACTCCTCTTTTCTCAAACAACCGTTGCTAAAATATCTTCCTCGCGGACGATCAAATATTCCGTGCCGTCAATTTTTAAATCCGTGGTCGAATATTCCTTATACACAATCTTGTCGCCCACCTTCACATTCTTGACGTCGCCGCCAACTGCTTTGACCTCAGCCACCACCGGCTTCTCCTTGGCGTTGTCCGGCAAATAAATCCCGCTAGCCGTCTGCGTCTTCGCCTCCTCGCGCACCGCTACCACGCGGTCGCCGAGAGGCTTGATAGGTGTATCCATATCATCCTCCATTTCGTTAACAATACACCCATTGTACCGCACCAAATTAGCACTCGTCAAGGGCGAGTGCTAGAAATCGAACTCCATGACCGCCCCGCCCGGTTCCTCTGGATTTACCTGCTCTTCACTAACAACCAACTTTAGCCGATCATCCTCACCCCTCTCAATTCTCCCCGATCCACGAACTGCTTTCCCTGCCCCAACCGTAACATCTCCAGTCGCTCGAATAGAGGACTCATCATAGCCCGTCAAATCAAGCACCATGGTTGCATTTAGCATAATTGTCTCAGCACCACCGTCCTGTTGGTGTCGCCGTGTCGCCAACTCATTACCATCAAAATTAGGAGTCACGACCAACCGAAGCGCAACCGCGCCTACCTTGCCAGGTATCTCAGTGCTACGCTCGAGTGCTTCTATATATTGTTGTCTCAGAAATACTTCCGAGTTTAAATCGTCAGGGGTGATAATATCATATGAACGTATAGGCATCTTTAGTATTATAAACTATTCTGATATATCATGCAACATTATGTCCAACTTGCTGAATCACTACATCCATAACGGAGCGATAATAGTCTTGTTGATTTCTAAGCTGCCAATTCTCCAAAATGAGCTCGTCACCAAAATCACGGCCAGTAAACCCAGACCACACTGCCATATACTTAGCATCTCTATGTTTTCTAGCAATTGCATTTGCTTCATCAGCGGCAGCTTGACTTGATTTAATATCAATCCCAACCTTAACACCGTTATAATTCACGACAATATCTATACCGTCCAGTTCTTCCTCATCGTTTGCACCCCTGATGCCGTGCACTTCCCGCATTGAACTTAGGACGCTCTCTTGCAATCTCCTGTCTCATACCAACGAGGGTTATTTGTGCTGCATTTTCTGCATATCGAGCGATTTCCTCGCTCTTACCCATCGTTAAAGCAACACCGCTAACAAAATCAGTTAACTGCTGCATCCGCGAGCATTGCTCCGCATCTATTATCTTACGAAGAGCATGGTTAAATGTTATTATTGGACCAAGTAATTTCTTTTTCTCAGGACGCTCCATCATTTTGCCATGCTGATCAAGCTGTCGCTTCGCTAACAGCCAATCTGGTATCGCTGCCATAAGCGCTAATTGACGAGTTTGGTCGCTCTCATATTTATTGGTTCGTCCCAATCGCTCCGATAGGGCTTGTGCAGCCATAAGAGCAACTGCTTTTCTGCGCAGCACACTAGGCAACTTTTCGATAAGTCGTACGCCCCACCCTTCGGCATTACTCTTTTGTGCTGGCTGTCGCTCAGCTCTTTGAGACCTTACTTCATCGATTGTTTTTTGATACTCTGGTGTTTTTGTGACAGCATATAATATGTCATCCACCCTGCCCCAACGAGGTGGTGCTAACCTTCGTGCTGATGTCCGTTCATGATTAAGCATAACTGTAGTGAATATTAGCATAAACTTGATAAAAAATCAAGTTCCTGATTCACTATACCTACTGAAAAGTGCTATACTATATCCATGAGACTCTTCAAAACCCTCATCTCGCGCATTCTCGCCCGCTCTGTCACCACGTTCTTCCTGCATAATCCGCACATCAAGCTTGTTGCCGTCGTCGGCAGCGTCGGTAAAACCACCACCAAGTCAACCCTCGTCAGCGTCCTAAATTCCAGCTATAAAGTCCGCACCAACCGCGGCAATTTCAACGCCGAGTTTAGCGCGCCGCTGGAAATCCTCGGTGTCGATTCACCACGGAATCCCCGCTCGGTATGGAATTGGTTATCGGTCTTGGGCCGAGCCCGCCGTGCTGCCCGCCGCCAGCATGACATCGACGTTGTCGTCCAAGAATTCGGTATTGATCACCCCGGCGAAATGGCTGCGTTTGGTCGCTATATTCGCCCTGACATCACCATCGTCACCGCCATCGCACCCGAGCACATGGAGTTTTTCGGCTCACTAGAAACTGTCGCCCGCGAGGAGTTCGCCCTCGCTGAATATAGCGAAAAAGTGATCTACAACCGCGATGATATTCGCCCCGAATTCGTAGATTTTGCCGATTGCGGCCAAATCATTTCCTACGGCACCGAGCCGGGCGCCGACTACCAGATGGCTATCGGTAAATTTACCAGTGGCAAGGGCTTTCAGTGCCGGCTCATCCACGCCGACCAAACCTCGCGTCCATTCATCATCCCTGTTGTCGGCGTGCATCAACTCCGTGTTGCCGGCGGCGCAGCGGCGGTGGCGTTAGAGCTTGGACTTGACATCGAATGCGTGATGACCATGCTCGAGAATTTCACGCCAGTCAGCGGCCGCATGAATATCTTGCCCGGTATCAACGGTGCAACCATCATCGACGACTCGTATAATGCCAGTCCCCTCGCCGTAAAATCCGCCCTAACGACGCTTTACCAGCTGCCCGCCAAAACCAAGATTGCCGTCCTTGGCGATATGAACGAGCTGGGCGAAACCACGGCTGACGAACACGCTGCCATTGGCGCGCTATGCGACCCAAAGCAGCTCGATCACGTCATCACCGTCGGCCGCTTGGCCGAGCAATTTCTCGCTCCAGTTGCTCGCCAAAATGGCTGCACCGTCACCTCGTTCGCCAAAGCCACCGACGCTGCCAAGCTCTTCGCTCGCTTGGCTAATAAAGACACCACATTCCTCTTCAAGGGTTCCCAAGGTGGCATCTACCTCGAGGAGGCCATCAAGCCGCTCCTCAAAAACCCCGCCGACAGCCAAAAGCTCGTCCGCCAGTCAGACGCGTGGCTCGAAAAGAAACGGCAGTTTTTTGAAAGCGACCATTGATGACTGAAAATGCTCCATCAAAAAAATCAATTGCCACTCGCATTGTGCGCTGGCTTATTTACGGCCTGACGATCCTCGTTTTTGTGCTTGCAACTGCCCATAATGACCACCTACACAAGCTCAACTCCGACCAATTTGGCCCGCCTGACTATTATTATGATTACTATCTGCACGACTCGATGTGGTTCATTGTGGCCATGCTTATCACCTTGCTGATGATAGGGATAACAGACCGGTCAATCACCGCCCGCCGTCAGGCCCTACGCAATCGCTGGCCACTGGTTATAACAGGCATCCTGTTTTACCTCACAATACTCATACTGCTCCTCGACATGACGATCGGCGGGTGGGGCATTCCGGGGCGCTGCGGTAGCGGATTTTCCACCGGTAACTGCTTTCTCGCTGATGGGCTGGGAGAATTGGTGTACCTGTTCTGCGCGCCACCACTTTTTATCTGCGGAACAATTCTTATGACTATCAATCGCCGCACCAAGTACCGCGAGAGTCGTAAAAAATCACTGCGATAACTTATAAAGAAACGCCAGCCAGAACAACGCCGCTACCGCGAGGCTACTGAACGCACAGAGTTTATATACACCCCGCAGCCACACCACCATCCACACTCCCGCCGCCGACAACAGCATCGGCAGCGCCATTGCTGCTATCTCAGTAACATGATATTCACGAATCCACCACGTATCCCACCTCGCCACAATAAAGAGCAGCACGCACAAAGCTATCGGTGCGACTACCAGTAAAATCACGACCGTATCGCTCAAATATGGCTTGTCTGTCGTCGCTACATCATCTTTCATAACCTACTCTTCATGATAAATCGGCTGTGTTAGTTAATCAACCTATTACCATGAGCAATGGGCAGCCGAATGGTAATGAAATCCCTTGGTCACATCCTTGATGCTTTGACGTACTTGTTGGCTCATCTTCACAACTTGCCCCACCAAACCCCATTAACGATTCACTCTGAACAGCTGAATACTTGTCAATATTATAGCGACGATACCAACTATGAGTCCGGTTCTCGCCCAATTAGAAAGCCCCTCAAAACCGCCCCCAAATAAGGATGTCTGCAGTAGGAACAAAAATGACACGGGGATAAATAGCCATAAAATAGCCGCCAGATGTGAAAGTGGAAAATTCTTTCTTCTATTCGCAGAAGTAAACAATAATAACAGACTAATCACGGCTGCAATACATTCTATAATCAGCCCTGTTTGATATGTATCACCTCGCACCACGAGTAGCAGCATGGTAGCCATAACGGCCGTCAGTGATATATTCTGCGTTATCTTTTTATTCTTTTTCACAACTCACCCCCTTCGGTAGTTTGTTTAGTTTTATTAATCTTCATGGTGTGATTAACCATGCGCTACTTCACCGTCCCCCTGCGAATGGCTGTGAAAACCAAAAATAATGAAAACATCCTTCTGCCAGTGCAAATGTGCATACGATGAGCAGCACTACGGCAATGGAGCGTAGACTTTTTATAAAAATTACCGTGAGCAGGTTTATAGCTATACCGATCACACTTGCCCACACAAGAATGATTCCTAACAGTGAGTTAACTTGCCTCGGATTCATGTCTAGATTCAGTATTCCTACGAATAAGCAAAATGCCATTACCGCCAATAGACATGTATAAGTTATCGTGGCGTATTTTACAATCTTATTTTTCTTCACAGCCCACTTTGTTGAACATAACACATTTTACTTTCCAAGCTCACTAGAACCGTATCTCTTTTACAGTTTCGGACAAAAAATATCCAAAAACGAGTAATAAGCTGGCGACGATACTGGGCACACAACAAAATTTATAACCCCCAGAAGCTCTCACTAAAATGATAATGCCCACTATCATAAATATAGCACTCAAAGCTAGCAACGAGCATTGTGCAACAAATATACTGACACCATCAGCCAATAGCGGACCGATTATGTAGTATTCTAGCAACAATATTAACATTGGGACAATAATTGATAATCCCACAATTATTTTCTTATTCTTCACGGATCAACCCCATTTCCAGTTAACTGCTAGATAATAATGAAAACCACCGACCAAGCCAAACACGATACACAACATTAGCAGGACAATAGCCAGGGTCCTCAATGTTCTAAGCCTTATTGCAATAATCACATTTATAATAACTCCGGCCACACCTAACCACCATATAGTCGCTCCCAGCAACATCCTGTCGTGTCTTGAAGCTGTATCAAGGTTTGGTATGCCTAGAAACTGGCACAATCCTAAAACCGACAGTATACCAGTATACAGCATGATTGAGTACTTTATAACTTTCTTATTCTTCACAACTTGCCCCCTTCGGTAGTGTATTTAGTTTTATTAATCCTCGTAGCTTGTAGTCTTTTGCTCCAGGTTTGAGTGCTGGTGATAGGTAGTCTTCTGGTTTTAGGGCATAGCACTTCTCGTTCACATCTTTGGCGAGAATAATCGGCGTTCCTTTTTTGATGTCACCGTCAGCTTCTTTCATAACGACCAGTTTATTGAATGCAAGTCCGCGTGTCTCTTCGCTTAAAGTATGTCCAATCAGTGCATCAGCATTGTTCTGGTTTTTCGACTTGTCAACGTAATCGTTCGTGACACCAGTCAAGTTAGCTGCTCGCGTATTGCGAAAGAGATAAATCCGATCCTCATCCTCGCCAAGCGACGATTTACCATTGCGAGCAGTGTAGAGGATGGGGTCGGTAATTTCAGGGTCGCAGGCGTCGTCGATGCCATCAAGGTCTTCGTCTTTATTAGCAGCTTGAGTGAAAGCTCCGCAGGGTTGAAGTTTGTCCGGCGTGCCATTTTCGTCGATATCCTGGGATTTTGAGACCATAGCCATATATTCTCCTCTTTTTCCCACCGCTAAAAACGTATATCGCTATGTAAGTCCCAGCCAATCCAATAAGTTAAGATTGCGACAAAAACAAGAACAATAAACACCCAGATAAGTCGTTGCCACCATTTTTTAAGTAGGAGGACATTTACAAGCGAGCACAAAATTACTACTCCTACTATAATTTTATAGAGCATAGAGGTTTGGTCACTTATTAGATTCGCTACCATCCAGCTATATAACCAGAATACGACTAGAAGTCCGGCAAAAGTTTGAGTATACAGACCAGCCACCCGTCTTTTTTTACTGATAGATTTTTTATTTATTAACTTACCAGATATATTATCATTAACCATTTCTTTATTCTTCACAACTCACCCCCTTCGGTAGTCTATTTAATTTTATTAATCCTCGTGGTTTGTAACCGTTTGATCCTGGCCTCAATGCGGGCGACAAATAGTCTTCAGGCCCCAAAGCGTAGCACTTCTCGTTGATATCTTTGGCTAAAACTATAGGCATACCTTTTGAAATATTATTATCTTTATCGTCTTCTTTTGCGATGACAAGTTTACTAAAGGAGAGGTTTTTGGTATCTTCTGTAAGACTGCTGGCAATGAGTGCTTCGGTATTATCTTTATTACTTGATTTGTCAATATAGTCATTATTTACACCTGTTAATTTCGCTGCTCTAGTATTGCGAAAGACATAGATTTTACCTTCGTCTTCATTAAACTCTGATTTACCATTGCGGGCTGTATAGAGAATTGGGTCGGTAATTTCAGGGTCGCAGGCGTCGTCGATGCCGTCAAGATCCTCATCTTTCCCCGAAGCCTTCAAAAAGGCTCCACATGGTTGATTAGCGTCTTTTACTCCATCATCGTCAAGATCTTCCTTATCTTTGCCCGTTACTAGCAGTGTCTGAGTAATCTTGATATCCTCGCCACTTACGGATTTGCCATACACAAATAGGGTGTGATAGCCGGCGGGAATGTTATCTGGGATAGTTATCGTTTCCCTCATAGATCCGTCACTTGACACAGTATAGCTGCCTAGGTCCACTGGCTTAGATCGAATCTCGACACGAGCCGAACTACCAGGTTGCAGCGAGCTCTTTGCCAGCGCAACTCTCTGCTTGCTGCCTTTTGAAGGTTTGGAGTTTGCTAGCATTGTAGTATTCACAGACGAAGGTGCACCTTTGTCAAAATAGATTGATGAAGGTGCGTTCACTGATTCATCGCCAGCAGTAGGGTATTTGCTATAAGTCGATAAATCCTCATTATCAAGTTGTTTTGCTATTTCAGCGAATATCTTAACATGACCAAGCTTGTTTGGATGGTAACTTTCTTGCTCACCCAAGCCTACTATACCTGTCATGTAGATCTGATGCTTCTCACACATCTTACCACCGTTCAGTGCTTGTGAAATATCTACATATTTTACACCAGCTTTGCGCGCAGCAGCTTCGATTACTTCGTTCATATACTGAGTAGCGTGGACTATCATGCGTCGCTCATCCAGGTCTATAGCTCCAGCATTCAGTCCACATGCGGCTGGCTCTGTATCTGTGATAAATTGTGGATATCCTATTGCATATATTTTTGATTTAGGGCTTGCAGCTTTTAACTCTTTATATAGTCCGACAAGGCGATCAAATTGACCCTTAATCTGCGACCCCAGGGTGTTCATCTCGTCTTTGGCCCAATCACACGTTCCTATGCTTTTAATATAATGAACGCAATCCTTAATCTTTTTACCAAACCCCACATCATTCCCTCCCGCCGTCAGCGTGATCACCTTTGGTTGGTATTTCTTTACGAACTCGATTTGCTTGACGCGCCCTGGGATCATCTCGTTGAGTGCCATCTTCTGCAACGTTCCTTTATTATCATAACCATGCAACCGCCCGAGCGGACTGTCCTGCCCTTCATAGCCGCCCGAATTGTCCCAATTTATGTCGTACACTGTCGCCCCACTACACGCAACCGACGCCCACGCCGCCGACGGGCCGCTACCCAGCCCCATCCAATTCGCCAGCTTGTACGGATACGAACGCGTGCTGACATGGCACTTTTCCCTTGGCGCGCCCTTCGCCTTATCTTCATTCACATCCGTCCACTGGCGATAATACTTCCGGTCGGTCGCCGGATTTTTATCAGTATCGCCTTCACCGCTGGAGAAGGAATCGCCAAGAGCGAGATACTTGATATTGCGTCGATCGCCAGGAATCGGTTTACCCTTGTAACCGTCTGGATATTCGACGTCGAAGGTTGAGGTGAAGATTTTCATATTATTGCCACCGCTCAACGGTATATACGACTCGTTAAACCGAGCAGTAGGTATATAGCCGTTTAGATAATTTCCCTGCAAAAACTCAACTTCACAACCGCCACGTCCCCAGAGCGGTCCAGTGCTACCTGCGATCATACCGTACAACTTTGCACTGCTGCCCCACTTATGTGTAATGGTAGCAACTCTGTACGGAGCATCACCGTAAAACTTAATATGAAAGTCATCTCTATTTTCTGACCAAAATACCGTTATGAAATAGGGGTTTACTGTTTTACCATTAACCGTCGTTTGTTCATAAGCAACAGCATACGCTCCCGTCGCCATCGCCCGTTCAAGACTTGCCATATAACTTTTATGATACTTATGATTGTCAGGAATATTGGGATACTTAAACGCTGTAAACCAACTGTTAGAATAGTCTGATGGTGCACAAAATTTCTTGTGATAATTTATGTAATTTATTAATTTTTTTACTGTTATTTTGTCTGTAAAATCATCATATTGAGACGAGTCTGGCCACCATCCGATCGCTGAGCGATTGTCCGGAAACTTGGGGCCTGCATAGCCGCTCGGATAGTCAACAGAAAAAGTAGACGTAAAGAGTTTTTTATTTGATCCTACAGATATATTCAGATCAGATACAAAAGCCTGCGAATGTTTATATCCCCACAAGTATTCAGGGTCACAATTACTACCATTACCACCTCCTAAAATCAACTTAGGGCTGGCAACGGTAGCCACATAAAGTTTCGACTGACTACCCTCCTTCCTCGTAAGATAAATCCCGCTTATTTGATGATTTTTATAAAAACGATACGTATAATCATCCTTACCGTCCTCTGTCCAAAAAACTTTTATGAAATACGGGTTTGACGTGTCGTTATGTTTATTGTTCTGCTCATAAACAACCGCATACGCACCCTTTGGCGACGACATAGCGCGTTCTAAACTTTCTACCGCTGCCTGGTGGTCTCTGGGGTCTCCTGAGTAGTATCTCTTTTGCTTGAAGGCAAACAGCCACTTCTTCGCGTAATCGTCATCGGGACTTCCACAGGTTTTACCCGAATAATTATCAATGTGATGAATCAGTGTTTTTGTTGAAACTTTGTTGATGATATCATCATACCCAGAAGTCGCTCCAGCCGTCGCCGGCACCGCGATGCACACCGCTAACGTAGCCCCAATAACACTAATAATAAGTTTCCACATAAGCGCCCCCTCCGTTATGCTTATGTCAAAATTGTACCAGACCAGCCTGTGCGCGACAAGAAACCAGCTACCGCCTACTCAAACCGTCGCCGCAGCGCGATGATGTCCAGCCGCGCTAATTCCTCGGCGGGCAGTTGCCGCATATACTCAATTACCCGCGCTGCCAGCGCCGGATCGGGACAATCGGGCCTCGTTGATGGCCGCCGACCAGCCTGCAGTGCCTCCAGCGCTGTTCGCATCTGCCGCCAAAAGGTATAATAATCAAGCTTGACCTTAACCTGATGGCCACCAGCATCTTCAATTACAAAACCCTCAATCCACTCGCCCTGCCACTGATACGCCATGCCGTGAAGCTGATCAAGCCACGCCGCAAACTCCCTCCATGACGAAAACTCCGCCGCCAGACGCTTGCTGTTCGCCCCGATCTCGCGCGCAAATCGCTCCCGCTCCTGCCGGTCGACCGCCTCGTATGCAACCTGCCGCTTGACGATATCGAGTAGCACCAACTTGTTCGATTCATAGGCAATAATATGCGGATCAAATCGCGGCAACACCACCTCAAACAATAGACACGCGTTATGCCGGCGCAGATAATCAGTGATGGACGGTAGCTTGTCTCGGAATTGCTCTAAAAACTCCCGCCGAAAGGCCGCCGCATAGTCACCCTCGGTCGTCGACTTTGACGCAATCACCAGCCCGCCCGCTGCCGAATCATACCCGACCAACCCTAAAAATCCATTCTCCTTCACCCACGCCCGCACCGGAAAGGCCATCGTCTGCTCCAGCGCCGCTAGTTCAGTATCGCGCCGCTCGCCAATGTTAAAAAACTTATCATAGGCCCGAATCACGATCTCGTTCGTCAGCGTATTGAGAAACAGTCCGCGCGCCCGCATCGTCTGCGTCGTCCATGCTTGGCGATAAAATGCCTCGGGCTTGAAATTAAACGAGCTGATATCCCCCGGCAGGATTGCTTCACGAATGTAGCGATTCTGTCGCAGCTGGCTTAGGAACGCTGCGTTTTCTGGATACAGCCGCACCGTTGCCCGTTGGTTTTGAATAGCGATCGGCATCATGCCGTTCTCGTCCAGCCGCACCGTTCGCAGCTCGCCGCCAAACTCAACCTTTCCCTCCAAATTGTAGCAACGTTCGTTGTACCGCGTGGGGTAATTTTGCCTATTGCGATGTCCGTGAACCTAAAACGTCGCGTCGTCAGTCTGCGCCATAAATGCATCATCCACCACCCCAACTTCGTCATACGCTCCCACACCATGGATCAGCTGGCTAGTCGCCACCAATGGTAACTGCTCCGGCAATGTACTGAGTCCGCCATGCGTCACCAATACTGTTTGGTCTCGAAATTGATACAAAATATATTGATCCATCCGCCGCATCAGCCGCGCTACCTTACGCTTATCGATGCCCGCCGCCTCCAGTTGCGGCTGAGTTTGCTCACTAAATACCCGCGCCGCAACCGGCTGATCAGTCGCCCACTGCCAGAGATACAGCTCGTGGTTACCCTCGACGAACCGCACGTTTGGCCTCTCAAGTAACTCGTCACAAACAAATCGCATCACCGCATCATTCTCCGTGCCACGATCTAATAGGTCGCCAACAAAAATATACAGCTCATCATCCCGAAGCGGATACCGCTCGAAATATTCCTTCAGCGGCGTAAAACACCCCTGGACATCGCCAATGTGATGAATCGCCCGATACCTATCAACGTTCTCCGGCTGATTAGTAAGCAGTTGACTCACCTCCTCAGCCGTCCGTACCACCGTCACCCATTTCGGCAGTGAACTTTGCTGCAGCCGCCGATGCATGCGTTCAAGCACACTACTTGGCACCACCTTATGGCTCGGCCGCTCCCTGTTACGCTCTTGACACACCGCCAGCGGCACATCAGCAAAATCAATCACCACCAGCCGGTAGCGATATTTCCGACACAGCTCGCCATACGTCTTGAAATAATTTGGCGTCGTGTGTGTTGCATCAACCACCGTCGTCTCACCCCGCGTCATCCGCTGCTCCAGCATCTCGTGTAGCAACCGCCACACCATTGCGTCTTGACGCGACGGCATGGTCGTTTGTCCGTCAAGCGTCAACTGCGGCGACGCCAGCATCAATCGTATCGCGTCCGGCGACAACGTATAATTATCAAGCCCCTGCTCCGCGAGAAACGTCGACTTACCAGAGCCAGGAATGCCTCTGGTTACCAATAGTAGCCGCATGCCTCACGCCACCCGTTCCCGACCAACGATCTCGCGCACCACCTGGCTATCATTCCACGGCAGCCGCTGACCATTGACGATCCGATACTGCTCGTGACCCATACCGGTGATCAGCACCATATCGCCCTTCTTGGCGCAGCCAAGCGCTCGCTCAATCGCCTGATGCCGATCGGCAATTTCCGTCGTTTTTGCGTCACCGCGACCGCGCTCAATTCCCTCCATCAACATCCGCCGGATTTGTTCTGGATCTTCGTTATAGCTCTCCTCATCAGTCAGGAAAATCCGATCCGCCCCACGCGCCGCGATCTCGCCCATAATCGGTCGCTTGCCCTGATCACGATCGCCACACGCTCCGAACACCAAGATCACCCGCTGCTTGGTGATGCCGCGGGCCGCCGCCAGCAGTTTTTCCAGCGCATCCGGCGTATGAGCATAATCAACGATCACGTCATAGCCCAGCCCCTCGACCGCTCGCTCAAACCGCCCCGGCACGGCCTCGACATTCGCTACGCCCTCCTGGATATCCTCCAGCTTGACACCCAAGAGATACGCCAGCGTCGTCGCGGCCGTCATATTCATCACGTTGAACTCGCCCGGCAGATTTGTCGCCAACTCCAAGTGTGTCTGATGATCCAGCACTACGTCGGCCTCGGTGCCCTTGCGGTACAACTTGACGTGGGTAATTTTTGCCTCAGCCTCCGCGCTTCGACCGTACGTCATCTTTTGCTCGCTGGCGACAAACTGATTGAAATAGTCATACCACTCGTCGTCGCGATTGAGCACGATAAACCGTGGCCGCAATTGAAACAGCTTGCTCTTGGCCGCCGCGTACTCTTCCATCGTCTTGTGATAATCCAGGTGATCCTGCGTCAAATTCGTCATCACTGCCGCCTCAATCGGCACACCGTCCAGCTTGTGCTGATCCAGCGCATGACTCGTCACCTCCAGCACCACGTAGTCAGCGTTCGCCCGCTTGGCATCGCGGAAAAACCGCTGCATTCGCGCTGTGCTCGCCACCGTGGCATTGAGGTCGTTAAGTTTTCGCTCACCCGCCACCTCGATCACCGCTGTAGTGAACATCGCGGTCGTGAAATGAGCTTCTTTCAAAATCTCATTGATGTAGCACGACGTTGTCGTCTTGCCATTTGTCCCCGTCACCGCGATCACCCTGAGGTGCTTTGACGGATTACCATACCGCGCGCTAACCAGCTTGACACGCAACCGCCGATACCCATTCTCTAACCGCCGCAGCATCCCGCCCGGCAACACTTTCCTCACAAACTTCACCAATGTGGCTTTCATGTCCCTATTTTACCACTTATATTTGCTATAATAAAAGTAAATGAGGATTTTGGGAATCGAGTCCAGCTGCGATGAAACAGCGGCGGCGGTCGTTGAAGACGGCGAACGCTTGCTTTCTAATGTGGTCAATTCCCAGATTGACATCCATGCCGAATACGGTGGCGTCATCCCGGAAATCGCCGCCCGCAGCCACCTGGAAGTTGTCAACCCGGTCATCAAAAAAGCCCTATCTGACGCTGATTGCACCTGGGACGACATCGACGCCATCGCCGTCACCTACGCGCCCGGCCTGATCGGCTCGCTGCTCATCGGCACTCTCACCGCCCGCACCCTCGCCATCATTCACAATAAGCCGCTCTACAAGATACACCATGTCGAGGCGCATGTGTACGCTAATTTCATCACCGAACAGAGAAAGAGAGGCTCAAAACATGACAAATTGCTGGAATTAACAACATCTGCACAAACCCGAGAGGCGAGCTTGTCAGATTCCTTGCGAGACGAGGACTGTTTGAGCAAAGCGAGTCCCGCAGTCGCCAAAGAATCTGACGAGAAAGCATCTCGGCGTGCGGAAGCCGTTGTTAATTCCAGCAATTTGGCACTGTCTTTACCGCATTATCAACCCGCCTTCCCCCTCCTCGCCCTCATCGTCTCTGGCGGACATTCACAGCTGGTCCTATTCCAAGGTCACGGCGACTACCAACTCATCGGCCAGACCCAAGACGATGCCGTCGGCGAGGCGTTCGACAAGGTCGCTAAAATCATTGGCCTGCCCTACCCTGGCGGCCCTGCCATCGCCAAAGCAGCCGAGCTCGGCGATCCCCACGCTTTTCACCTGCCCATCGCCAAGCTTGATGGCGAGTACGATTTCTCCTTCTCTGGCCTCAAGACAGCCGTTCTGAGGACCGTTCAGCGCGAGGTGGGCAAAGACTTCACCTTTCCGTCGCACGAGCTTCCAGAGCTAGTAAACGACAGTCTAAGGCATAATATGGCAGCCAGTTTCCAGTACACCGCCGTTAAAACCCTGGTCGATAAGACTAAGAAAGCTTACGACAATTTCCAGCCTGCCTCCGTCGTCATCGCCGGTGGCGTCGCCGCCAATCAAGAATTACGCCGCCAACTACGCCGGGCCTTGCCTATCGATATCGAATACGCGCCCATCCAGCTCTGCACCGACAACGCCGCCATGATCGCCGCGCTCGGTTATTTCCGCGCCCAAATCGACAAGCCCGCCGACCCGTACGACCTGGAAGTGCAACCAAGTTTATCAATGACAGCAATCTAACGTTGTGAGGATTACAACATGAACCAACATTTTTTACAATCAACCGCCTGGCAAGCCTTTCAAGAGTCGCTCGGGCGCACCACCTTTCGCGATAGCGGCCCGGACTGGGAATACTTGGCTATTTTAGAGCGCAGCACTGGCAATTCCCGCCTGTATTGCCCATACGGTCCTACTGCCAATGACGAGCATTCGCTCGCAGCAGCCCTTGATTCCCTAGCTCAGCTTGGTAAAACACACCGCGTTACTTTCCTGCGCGTTGAGCCAACCAACCTCGACTTTACCGCCCATCTGCAAACTCACGGCTGGAAAAAGGTCACCTACCAAAAGCTCCAGCCCGAGCACTCGCACGTCATCGACCTGACCCAGCCGCAAGACCAGCTGATCGCCCATATGGCACAGCCAGTTCGTAATGTGTACCGCAATTATCATAAAAAAGGCGTCTCTGTCCACCGCTCGACCGACCCGCATGACATTGATATCTTGCTAAAATTTGTCCACGAGGTCGCTCAGCAGCGCGGCATCACACCACACCCCGATAGTTACTTCCGCCAGCAAGCCGCCACTCTCTTCCCGCTCGGCGCAGCCACGCTGTATTACGCCGCGCTTGATGATCAGCCCATCGCCGCTGCCCTGTTTTACCACAGCAGCGACACGCTATATTACGCCCACGCTGGCGCCTCATCAGACCCAGCTCACCGCAAACTTAACGCTGGCACTGCCCTACTGGCCGAGGCAATTATTGACGCTCAGCAGCGCGGATTAACCAAAGCTGACCTCTACGGCATCGCCCCCGACGGTGCCGACAAAAACCATCCGTGGGCTGGCTTCACCAAGTTCAAACGCTCATTTGGCGGACATGACGTCACCTTTGCCGGGGCTTGGGATTTGCCATTACAGCGCTGCCGCTACTGGCTGTACCGCGCCTACCAAACGCTGCGTTAACACCCCCAGCCAGGCATCGTCCGCGGTTTTGCCGCCCCTTTTTCTGTGGTATAATTGGCTTGGTAATATAACCGCGTGGAGAGATCATTTACGCCTATTGTCTGAGTTTTCACGTGAAAAATCTTGACGGTAGCGATGCTCGCTTTTCACGTGAAAAGTAGGAATTATTCATGCAATTAGCCAAACAATACACCCCAAACGATTACGAACCAAACATTTACGCCATGTGGGAAACTAGCGGTGCATTAGAGCCGACTGGCACTGGCAAACCGTACTCCATCGTCATGCCGCCGCCCAACGCTAATGGTAACTTGCACATTGGCCATGCCCTAGACATGAATTTGAAGGATATTATGATCCGCTATCACCGCATGAAGGGCGACGACGCGGTATTTATTCCTGGGGCAGATCATGCTGGCTTTGAGACATGGGTAGTTTATGAAAAAGAACTGGCAAAACAGGGAAAAAGCCGTTTTGACTTTTCACGTGAACAACTGTACGACCAGGTTTGGCAATTTGTTGAAGAAAAACGCGGCAACATGGAGTTGCAGCTGCGGGCTCTGGGCGTCAGCGCTTCTTGGCGGCATTTGACCTTTACGCTGGACGATAAAGTCATCGCTACAGTGTACGAGACCTTCAAAAAGCTGTGGGATGATGGTCTGGTATATCGCGGTGAGCGGATCGTTAATTATTGCACCAAACACCAAACCAGCTTCGCCGACATTGAAGTTGAGCATAAAAATGAAAAGGGGAAGTTGTGGCAAATCGCTTACCCGATGCTGGATAAAATCGGCGAAATCGTAGTCGCCACCACGCGGCCGGAGACCATGCTAGGCGACGTGGCAGTGGCTGTCCACCCGGATGACGAGCGCTACAAACACCTCATCGGTACGCGAATTTTATTGCCAATCACCGACGAGGAAATCCCAATCATCGCCGACGAGTACGTCGATATGAACTATGGTACTGGCGCAGTGAAAATTACGCCAGCACACGACCCGAACGACTTCGAGATGGCCCAGCGCCACAATCTGCCGCTCAAGCAAATCATCAGCCAAGAAGGTAAGATGATTAATGTGCCGCCACAATTCCTAGGCCTGACGCCGGCAGAAGCCCGTACTCGCGTGTTGGCAGCCTTGGAGTCGCTGGAGCTGCGCCGCGGCGAAACAGACATTGAACATGCCGTCGGACATTGTTACAAATGCGGCAGCGTCATTGAGCCGATGGTTAAAGAGCAGTGGTTTATTAAAATGCAGCCGTTGGCTCAGCCAGCCATTGAAGCCTTAGAGAGGGAAGAGATTACCTTTTATCCAGCCGCCAAACGCAAAGAGCTCATCGCTTATCTTAAACAACTGAAAGACTGGAATATTTCTCGGCAAATCCCGTGGGGAATCCCGATTCCAGCATTCGTTAATGAAAGCGACCCGCGCGATTGGATATTCAACATCCGCACTGACGAACGAAAGATAGTTGTAAATGGTACAACATATATCAGAGAAGAGGACGCCTTTGATACTTGGTTCTCATCTGGACAGTGGCCATACATAGTTACCGATTACCTAAATGGCGGGGAACTAGCCAAATATTTTCCAACCAGCCTGATGGAAACTGGCATGGACATTATGCGAGCATGGGTAGCGCGCATGATTATGCTCAGCCTGTACCGCACCGGCAAACTACCGTTTAAGGACGTTTATTTGCATGGTATGGTCAATGACGAGCACAATCAAAAAATGTCCAAGTCCAAAGGCAATGTCATCAACCCAATGGAGCTAGTCTCAGAATTTGGCTCAGACGCCACCCGCATGGGCATCATCGCTGGCCGCGCGCCGTCCCAGCATCAAGCCTTCAACAAGGGCGCGGTCATCGCTGCTCGTAATTTCTGTAATAAGCTGTGGAATATCGCTCGTTTCGTCGAGGCGCAAATTGGCGATGAACACCAAATCGTTGACCTGGAGCCGCAGACACCGGCCGACCACTGGATTATCCACCAACTGAATGACGCCGCCAATAACGTTGCCGTCCGCCTGGAGCAATACCGCTTTTCCGAAGCCGCAGACACGGTCTATCACGCCATCTGGGACGACCTAGCTGATTGGTACATCGAATCATCAAAAACCGCCATCAACCGCCCATTGTTATCATGGGCGCTGGCAACCAGCTTGAAAATCGCTCATCCATTCGCGCCATTCGTCACCGAGACGATTTGGCAGACGCTTAATTACACCGATGGCATTTTGATGCGCGAACACTGGCCGACCCCAGAAAAATTCGACTCCATCGCCGCTGAGCAGTTTGAGCAGCTGAAGACGCTGGTCGCCGAAGGCCGCTGGGTAATTGCTGAGCTGCCGGGCAACAAGAAATACCGCTTATTATACGGTAATGACAGCCTCATCGCTGATAATCAAGATACCATCAAACACCTCATGCGCCTGGAGTCAATTGCACACACCGATCAACCGCGAGGCCTTAGGTTGGCGGCGGCAAACAGGGAAGCGTGGTTGGATATTGACGAGGAGACACTCTATCAGCACCAGACCGATCTGGAAGTGCGGCTAAGTGAAGCGCGGCGAACCCTGTCAAACCTCCAAGTACGGCTGGATAATCCAACTTATGTTGAAAAGGCGCCAGCCTATCTCGTCGAGGAAACTCGCCAGCAGCTAGCCGAGCAAGAAAAGCTCATCCAGCGCCTCATCGGCGAGCTCGAAGTCATCAGCTCACGCTAATCGGATCGACCATCAGTCGATGCCCGTCAATGTCACCATCGCCACCGCGGCTGACAAGCTTGGTGTGTAGGTGCTTACGATCAGCACTGCGCGGTGTCGTCCGCGGGTGGGTTTGCCCGTCTTTTAACGCCCCCGAAAAGTCGTGATGGTCAGAGTGAGTGTGCGGCGAGGAATGCGGCTTGCTGTGGTGGTCGTCATCAACCTGGCGCGCATCACTCATGAGTTGCCAAGCAGAAACAATCGCTTTATCAATATTCGTATCGTGTAGAAACACGCCGAGGCTGGTCGACAGCCCCAGTGCCATCGTGGTAGTGGTAATAATGTGTGATAAATATTTCATATTCTTTTTATGTTTATCTCTATGGACCTAACCATAGCAATGTTAGGATAATAGCATAAGGTTTTTAATTTGTCAATAATATTTCCTGGTTTAGATGGTGCTGTCGGCCCAAAATTCTATTCGATACCCACTCCGCATGCCAACAAAACAATAAAATAAGCCCCGGATAAACCGAGACGAGAGCGGCATAACTCTGGCGGAGGAGGGGAGATTCGAACTCCCGCTACAGGTCTCCCCGTACTAACGATTTAGCAAACCGTCCCCTTCAGCCACTTGGGTACTCCTCCACGAGCTAAAAATAGTGTATCATAGAAGCAGTGGTCTGGCTAGCCCCGCGATTGACGGGCGGACCACAAAACTTGACAATAAATCTAAGAGAGAGGATAATAACGCGCATGAAGAGGTTTTTCGCAGGTATCGTTAGCATCATGCTGACCATCGGTGTCGGCACGGTAGTTTTAAGCACTCCAGTGTTCGCACTTGGCGAGAGCGGCGTCACTCGTGGCATCAATGATGCGCGTGGCGATGGTGTACCAACTAACTTAACTAATGGTGACGGCTCGCTGGTCAAAAAAATTATCAACATCATGCTCTATTTCATCGGTATCCTCGCTGTGGTGATGCTGATTTTTGGTGGTTTTCGCTACGTTGTCTCTAGCGGCAACAAAGACGCCGTCACCTCGGCAAAGAACACCATTCTCTATGCCGTCATTGGTCTACTCGTCGCTCTATTTGCTTACGCCATCATTCAATTTGTCCTCAATACCGTAATTGGTCTTGGTGGTAACTCTACCGACGTATAGCAGATCATACCGCTCGTGGTATACTAGACATATGGAAGAGCAGCCACACGCAACCGACACTGAAAACACCCAGCAAGACACGACCCAGCCGATGACTGACTTATCGCAGCCCATCGCTTGGCAGGCCCCCGAGGGCGTGCAGGCCCACCGCACGACTGGCTGGTATGTCGCTGTTGGTTTCGTAGTGCTTGCCCTGATGGCGCTGGCGATCTTTGTTTTTAATAGCTGGACATTCGCGATTTTGCTGCCGATTATGGCGGTGGCACTCGTACTACTTCGATCCAAGCCATCAGTGATGGTCAATTACGCCATCAGCCCCAAGGGTGTTTACGTCGCCGACCGTCTGTATGATTTTAGTGAGTTTCGGGCCTTTGGGCTGGGTCAAGACGGCGATCAGCACTCGGCGATTTTACTGCCAGTCAAGCGGTTCTCGCCAGCACTGACCATCTATTTTTCTGAGGCCGAGGGCGAGGCCATCGTCGACATGCTAGGGGCGCGGCTGCCGATGCAAGAAATCGCGCCAGATGCGCTGGAGAAGCTCATTCGGATCATCAGGCTATAGCTTGCCCCGAGTTAACAGGTGTGCTAGAATACAAAAGTTCATTGCCGCTGGCATTGAAAGTTCTTTATATTTTTGTTATAGCCAATCGGACTTGTCTGAAAGGCTGTATGCACCCGTAGCTCAGCTGGATAGAGCGTTGGCTTGCGGAGCCAAAGGTCGTACGTTCGAATCGTGCCGGGTGTACCATTTTTATTTGGAGAGGTGCAGGAGTGGTTGAACTGGCCGCTCTCGAAAAGCGGTATGGGGCAACCCATCGAGGGTTCGAATCCCTCTCTCTCCGCCAAAATCCAATCGCTACGATTAATTGGAAGGGTGACCGAGTGGTTGAAGGTACCGGTCTTGAAAACCGGCGTGCGCTAACACGTACCGAGGGTTCGAATCCCTCCCCTTCCGCCAGACACGATATCATGAGAGAAAGATTAGAAACATTAGCCAAACGGGGGGTCGCTACGATAGCGGCCCTCACTTCATTAGCGCTATCAGCGTCCAGCCGCCCGATCATCTCGCCCGAGCAAGCAAAGCACACTTACGTCGTTGGCATGGGCGATTCAGTCGCCAGCGGGGCAGGGCTAGGAAATTACGACGACACAACAACGGAGTGCCGGCGCTCACCCGAAGCTTATGCGCGGCAACTCAAAGCGTTTGGCATTCCTTCAGATAACATTACCCTCGTGGCCTGTCGTGGCGCCGGGCCAGAGCATATCTCTAACCAGCAGTTTGACGACCAGCCACCGCAAATCAACGCCCTTGGCCCCGAAACTGATATCGTCACCCTGTCGCTTGGCGCCAATATGATTGACCTTAACGCGGTGTTCGACGCCTGTTTGCACGAACGGTGTGGTACGCGCAGCGAGATGTATATCGATGTCTTTCGCCGACTGTACTCAGACGAATATCGTCAGTCGCTCGAGCAAGCCTACCGCGCCATCCTTGAACATGCTCCCAACGCCCAGCTATACATCAACCTCTATACCACGCCCATCCAGCCACGCGATATCTGTCCAACGATTATCAATAACGATACCGATCACTTTGTCGCCAGCTTTATCGAGACGGTCAATCAAGCTATCCGCGACGTTGTGGCCAGCATGCACGAACCGCGCATCACCCTGGTCGAGCCGCCAAAGGACGTCGATGCTTGCGCTACATTCGGCCTTGGTGTGGTAACCGGAGGTGATGATGTGGGTCATCCGACCGCTTATATTCACCACCAAATCGCCAAAGCGACTGCCGAAGCTATCCTGCACAATACTAATACTCCGCCAGGGCCTCACGTATGAAAATAACCATCCTCACCATCGGCAAGCGACACGAGCCCTGGGTAGAGCCGGGCATCACGCGCTTTTTAGAGCGCCTCAGAGCGCCATTCACCGCAGAAATGAGCATCATCCCACATTCCGGCCAAATCGGCGACAGAGCGCGCCAGGACGAGTCAGAGCGCCTGATGTCTCGCCTCAGGCCGCACGACTTCGTCATCCTCCTCGATGAACGTGGCCGCAACCTGAGCTCACCAGAACTATCGCGGCTCATTCTCGATCATACCGATCAGCACATCGTCATCATCATTGGCGGGGCCTATGGCGTTACCGAGACGCTTCACCGGCGAGCCGACATCGTTTGGTCGCTATCACGCCTGGTATTTCCGCACCAGCTGGTACGGCTCATTCTCGCCGAGCAGCTGTACCGCGCCCAAGAGATCGCTCGGGGTGGTTCGTATCATCACGACTAGGATGTGGCGGCGTCTTTGCAGTGGCCTTTTTATCGTTCCCCTGGCGAGCGATAATCCCCACACGAATGTCCCGCGCACCAGCCGCTCGTAGTGTCTGGGCCGCCGCTGTAATCGTTGAGCCAGTGGTGAAAATATCATCCAAGATCAGATAGGGAACATCGGCCTGAGCACTGCGCGCCCGGAAAAACTGCTGCGCCTGCTTTCGACGCTCAGCCGCCGAGCGAGCATAATGCTGCGTCACATTCGTCTGCCTGACCAGGGGTCGCTCGACCCTCAATCCCCGCCGCCGAGCAAATTGCCGAGCAACCAGCAACATATGATCATAGCCGCGCTTACGAATATTGGCAGGAGCCGTCGGCACCGGTACAACCACCGTCGACGCGTCGTATTCTGGGAGCAGTTCGTCTAGGAGCCTAGCCAACACCCCACTGACGGCGCGCACGCGATGAAACTTATAATCATCAATCAGCCGCGCCACTGCACCTCGCCGCCACAGCACACAGTCGAGCGCCTCGTAGGGCAGGGCATGTCGCCGACACACATTGCCATTAGCGCACGGCTGTCCACAAATCACACAGACCTGATAGCGGCTCCGCTTCACCGCCTCAAGACACGACCGACACAAAAGCGAGCCAGTCGCACCACAACCATAACAATAATGTGGCGCGATATATGATAATAGCGTATCAATAGGCATTTTTCGCTTTTTCGCCTTTCACTCTTGATTATAGCGCACATAACCGTTATACTAATAGATGATATTGTCAATCAGCCTATAAAGGCGGAGGAAACATGGCACGCAGAAACGACGATTTGTTAATCGAAGATGAGCTAACCGCAGCTTTCTTGAATGATGATCTGGCTAATGACGCGCCGCAACCAGCCGCACCCGCAGCAGCACCGGCTACCGCAGCGCCCACTCCTGAGGATGACTGGGAGGACGAAGCAGATGATTTGATGGGGCAGCTGGCAGTCGATGTGTTTGAATCAGAAACCGAACTTATTATCAAAGCCCGAACCGCCGGTGTTGATCGTAACGACCTAGACGTTAGCATCTCCGACGGCATCCTCACGATCAGCGGCACCCTATCAAGCGGCGACGAGACCGACGTCAAGAACTGGCACATCCAAGAATGCTACTGGGGTGAGTTTAGCCGCACCCTGGCGCTACCCGTCGCGGTCAACGAAGAAGGCGTCAAGGCCGAACTCAAAGACGGCGTGCTCACTATTACGTTCGAAAAGATTAAGCAAGAACGTGCCAAAAAGATCCAAGTCTTGTAGTCCTTCGCCAAACCCGTTAGTGATCGTAGTCGTCGTATTTGACGCCGCCAGACAACCAGAATAAAACACCCTCGCCATAAACGAGGGTGAATTTGTTATAGACAGGACGCGGTCTTATGAACTTACACCGCGCGACGTTGTGAGAACAAAGTTAACGATCGCGTAAGCAAAGATCGCCACCACCAGACCAATCACCGCGTACATGATGGTATTTTTAGCAGTAGTCACCTTATTCGAGTCACCAGATGAAGTCGTGTAAAGGATACCGCCCCAGATGAGCATAATCACCGACAAGATACCGACGAAGTAAAGAATACCGTTGACAATACCCTTGACTAGTTGCTGTGGATCGTCAACCTTCTCGGCAACCCGATCACCCTTTGAGTCGCTAATGCCCTTGTCCAGGTTGTATTGTGCCTGGGCCACTGGTACTGTCGCGAACGCCAACGCTAGCGTAGCCACAATACCAACAACGATGAGTTTTAATTTGTTCATTCTTGATTCCTTGTTTACCAGTTAATATAGTTTCAGCTGTTATTCTATCATCATTTAGCTACTTAAACAAGCCAAAGACCCAGTTAACGATAGCGTACGACATGACCACCACAACGATACCAATCACCGCGTACATGATGGTGTTTTTAGCAGTGGTCGCTTTCTGGCTATCGCCTGACGAGGTAATGTACTGAAAACCGCCCCAGATCACAACGATAACTGCCACCGCACCGACGAAGTAGAGAAAGATATTAACCACCTCGCCAATGGTGGTACCGATAGGTTTCGTACTCATCTCGTCTGTTCGAGCTGCATCCAAACCGCTCTTAAATTGGGCCGACGCGGACGGCAAGGCGATCGGCATTACGACGGCCGCGGCAGCAACCGCTACTGACAAAACGGCGGCTACGAGGGTTTTTCTATATCGTTTCATACATTTCTCCTTTTTTCTTATATTTTGCCAAACACAAAATCAACAATGGCATACGATAGAAGCGCTACGGCGACACCAATCACCGCGTACATAATGGTTGACTTGGCAGTTTTAACCTTATTAGAGTCGCCGGCCGAGGTCACATACTGAAAGCCACCGATGATGATCATGATGACAGAAATGGCGCCGAGGATGAGCAAGATAGCATTAATGAGGTTCTTGAACAGTGGTTGCACCGTCGCGCCACGGTTTTTACAGACTTCACCACTGGAGCCCGAGCAGGCGCCGTAAATGTCGACACTCTGGGCGGATACGCTTGACGCCACCACTAATGGGGCAATGAGCGCCGCTATCACACCGATAATGACTACGAGTTTTTTCATATTGCCGATCCTTTCATGCCACTAATGACAAAGTTAGTAATGAGAAATGCGGAGAGAATGATAATAATGCCGATAACGGTACCGAGGATGGTATTTTTCGCCTTGGTAAGCTTGTTAGTGTCGCCGCCCGAATTGGCGTAATTGATACCGGCCAGCACCAACATCAAAATCGCGATCGCCCCGGCAAAGAAATACACCGTATTGAGAATGTTGCCCAGTGCATCCGCTGAAGCACTGTTCGTCGGAATGCCCAGCGAATCTGGCGACCCCAATACACCGGCTACAAATCGCATCATGACCGTGGCAACCCCAATCCGTCAGCCACGACATTCACCAGCGCCACCGAGGCAATAGCAATCACTAGGCCGATCGCCGCATTAATCACCGTCTTCATACCATTAGCCATCTGATTCGCATCACCGCTACTGGTCAGATATAGAAAGCCGCCGTATATCACAAAGCCGACCGTCACAAAGCCCGCCAGCTGCAATAGATCCTCGACAACGTTCAATATCGCCCGCCAGATAAAGCCGTTGAGCGTGGCGTAATTACCCGGGTCGTTTTGGGCGCGCTTATCGTTATTGTCGACAATCGCTTTGAGATTACAATCCGACTTGGTCAGCCCGTCGTACCACGGCTTGAGTGTCAAGATGTTGCCGCCACAAGCTGCGCTGGCCGGTGTTGCCTGAACCACCGACAACATCAACGACCCCGCGATCATCAGCCCCAGCGCGATCACAATATGCTTCATCAGAACACCCCCCCAGGAATCAGGAAATTAGTGATGGCTACAAAAAACGCGAATATGATGAGGCCGATGGCAGTGTTAACCCAGAGCTCTTTGGCCTTTTTGATATTGTCTGGGCTACCGCCAGACGCAGAATAGAGAATACCGCCGTATATCACCGTACCGACCGCCAAGATGCCAATACCAGCAGTCATGATCTGGATAACCATTTTGATGATACCGAGAATAGCAGCATCGCCAGTCGCACCGCCACAGTTAATGATTGAGGTTTTTGTGCCGCCGCATTCAGTATCAGCGAACACAGGTGTGCCAGACAGCACGACGCCACACATAACGGTTGCGAGAAAGATAGCGGTGATGAAAATATTTCTTTTTGTCATAACGGATCTCTTACCCTAAATTGTAAAATAGTGGCGGGAAAAATGCAAACGATTTCTTGAAAAAGCCATAAAAGTTTGCTATCATACGGAAAGTTATGCGCCCGTAGTGAAGTTGGCCTATCACGCCTCCCTGTCACGGAGGAGATCGCCGGTTCGAATCCGGTCGGGCGCGCCAGAATTAGATTTTTTGTTATTCAACAACCCGTTTTTTCTAAAGCATAAGGGTTGTTTTATTTACTTTGTTGCCGTGGGGGTATTGCTAAATATACAGAATGTGTTACAATGATGTTATTCAGAGTTCATTACCTACTCTGAGGTGGATTAAAACTACTCTATGACTGGCCACAGGCCAGAGAAAGGACTCCAAGCGTTATGGAAGGATACAACCATGACCCAAGTAGTTCATTAAATGACGGTCCGTCTCTTGACAAGCCGTCTCTTCTTGAGAGGGCTAAGGATAAGCTTAAAAAGGCTTTAGCCGGGGTTACTCTCGGCGCTACAGTTGTAGTGGGCCTTGCAGGCTGCGGTAGGGGCGATCGTATAGCAGTACCAGAGAAAAGCCCATCATCAAGCGCTTCATTAGACCCATCAGAGTCACCATCTGCCTCACCATCACCGTCTGAGACTGTTGATCCAAAAGATCTAGCCGAGGAGAAATACGATCAAGTCAGGGAGGAGTTCAAGGACATAACCCCAGAGAGGTTTGCCAGCCTTCCACTAGAAAAGCGCTTAGTGCCGTATAGGGAGACACTTAAGAAGGACACGATATGGGGAAGAACCAAAAGCCCAAATAATGACTTATATAATCCGTCGGGGGCGGCCGTTAAGCCTGGCAAATACTGCACAGAGCCCGCATCGGAAACAGACTCCGCCGAAGAAGTTGCAGCCAAAATACTCGGTCCTGTGGTTGCAGGTTTTGACACTGGTCCGTGGGATCCTGACTTTGCAAGAATGGTTACATCTGCGGCATTTTATGGGAATCCTGAGCTAAGGAAGTCTGCTCTAGATGATATGCTGCGGAGCGGGAAGATATCAACTTCAGAATACGCCGCCAGAAAGACTATTGTGGCACTCCTGGATGCTAAGGATAAGAAGGAAGAGAGTGGCTATCAAAAAAATGTACCCGGCTCCGAAATGTTTAAGGTACTAAAGGTAAGGTTTGCAGAAGCCAAGCCCTATGTGGACCCAAAGACTGGCGAAACACTACCGACGCAAGGCCTCCAGCTTGTTTATGAATCAACGATTACCAATGGTGTAACTACCGGTTCTCTTTTCAGGGTGGTTAAGAACGGTGATCTGTGGCAAATTGTCGACGACGAGGTTACTGGCTACAGCGGTGTCGACTCCTAAAGTGAGCTGGTCGCACTCAGCATAGCAACATACCAAAAAGAGGGGATGAGCCCCTCTTTTTGAATTACTAGCATAAGCGTGGTAATATATTCTCATAATGCTTACGCAAAAAAAGACTCCGCATCGACGTATTCGCATTACCTTGGTTGGACTGGCTGCGCTGTTAGTCGTTCCGATGCTCATGACGTTTTTTGCGCTGTCGCCGACCGCTAACGCGGCTCGGACGCGTCTTGATTATTCATCACAGCTCACACAGGCAAAGCAGCTTCTGCTTGCTCGTGCTATGAGAATGTGTATCATTAATGGTAATGGCGGCCCCGGATTTGGCGGAAATCTTACTGCAGAACGGATAGCACGCGGTGACTGGGGTGGAAACTTTACCACCACCGTCGGCCCGATTCTTGATGGTGATAATGATGGACAGTTTGATTGTAAAGAAGTGGTATCGGCTACTCGAGGTATATTCGGCTATGGCTCTTTTATCGATATGTTTTGTGCCCTAAAGGGTGAATGGCGAGATAATGCCAATCTTGATTGTCTCAGTAATATAGGCAAACCAGAATATAGTGGAGACAAGTGGAATATACCGAAAGACAGAGGTGTATACGCAATTCAAGTTCTTGAAAAAAAGGCCGGCAGAAGTCTCAAGTTTGATTCAGCACTGGTCAACTATTCACTAGCTATGTCAATACTCTTATCAGGCCAGAAGCTTGGCTGCAAGGCTGAGTGGCGAGGATTTACTAGTGGTGAAGGTGCGCCAGATAACATTAGGGATCTTTTAAGGGGTGAGAATAATAGGCGGGTGAATATTGCTTTAGCTGATGGTACATCGGCAGAAGGGCTTTATTATATCCCAAACCCAAATAAAAAAGTGGGGCTATCTTCCAAAGTTGAATCACCCTATGACCTCCCCAGCGGCGCAAAGCCGGAGATGTCATGCGAAGAGATCGCAGCATGGGCGTCAAGCAGTGCCGAGGGGGCAGCAAAATCAGCAAAAACCGAGGCCGCCGATAATACCCGCAAGGCCGTTTATGACGCTCTCCTAAAAAAATGTATCGAGAAAAACGGCGGAGGCGTCGGAGGGCCAGCGGAGCAAATATGTAAACAACAAGTTGACAGCTGGATGAACGCTTGTAAGGATAAGATGCCGTCGAATGGTGCCGTGGCGAGTTCTGATGAATATATAAAGTGTATCGCCAAACAGTCAAATTATTCCGATGGTGAGCTAAAAAGTGCCCTCTCCGGCATCTCCGCCGACACTCCTTCTGGACAGAGCGGGGACGACGAGAAAAAGCCAGAGTGTGCCGTCAAAGACCTCGGTTGGCTCATTTGTCCAGTCGTTAATTTCTTGGCTGATATTTCAGACGCGGCTTTTGCCATGATCGCCGACAACTTCCTAAAGATTGAGCCGGGCCTCGCCTCTGGAGGTGAGGTGCAAGCAGCCTGGGGAATTATGCGCAATATTGCCAATGGTGCGTTCATTATTATGTTCTTAGCGATCATTATCTCTCAGCTCACTGGCTTTGGTATCTCAAACTACGGCATTAAAAAGATGCTGCCTCGCCTTATCATCGCTGCAATCCTCGTGAACGTATCAATTTACATCTGTCAAATTGCCGTTGACCTGTCTAACATCCTCGGCTATAGCCTGCGTGCTGGTATTGGCGGCATTGGCGACGAGATTACCCGAGCAAATGAAATTTTTCAATCAGGTCAAGGACGTGGTACATGGGGGGGCTTTGCCTTAACCATCCTTGCCGCAGGCACAGCCGGGATTCTCGCCCTCGCAGTCTTGATTGGGGCTCTTGTTTCTGGGCTAGTTGTTATGGCAACCGTCGCTGTGCTGTTAATCGCCCGCAAAGCGCTCATCGTCATCCTCATCGTCATCTCACCGCTCGCTTTTGTTGCCTTTCTCCTGCCAAATACCGAAAAATTATTTAGTAAATGGCGCTCAATCTTTGTGGGACTACTCATGGTCTTTCCGACAATCGGCCTACTGTTCGGTGGCGGCATACTGGCGGGGGCTGTCGTTAAGGCCGGGGGTGGAAATGACACGATCATGCAGATTGTCGGCGAGCTGATCAAAGTCCTGCCGCTCATCGCCGTGTGGAGTGTCCTCAAAAAAGCCATCGACGTCGCCGGGGCAATCAGCCAGCACATCAACAACGCCGGTGGTCGCCTCGGTGGCGGCGCCAAAAACTGGGCAAAGGATAGGTATGCCAATTCACGACTTGGTCAGATGCAAGATTTTCGCAAGAAGCAAGTAGCACGCCGCAAACAGCTCATGCGAGCCGGGGCCTGGAAGGGTAGCGGACTTATGGATCACATATGGAGAAATCGAATGTCTGGGCTTAATGAGAAATTCAACAGGAGCAGGTTGGCAAATAATAAATTCCTCGGAGCGGGCAAAGACGTAAATTACGGCATCCGGAGTGCAGCCGCGGGTCAAGATGCCGTGGACAAAGAAGAGCTCGAGGCAGCAGAAGATCTACTTGCCTACCAATTCAATGGTGATGCGGCCGCTGCACTGAGAAACGCCGGGGACAATGAGATACTTAAACATGTTGCCTTTAAGAAATTAGAGTCAACTGGTAAGCACGGTGCCGAACAAATGTACGAGTATCTCCAGGGCGGTGGAACTATCAGCAACCGCCGCATGGCAGAAACCCTTACCAGAATGAAAGATGACCATGCCGGCCTGTTTGAAATGGGTAGAACGGCCATCGACCAGATGGAGCAGGACGGAGCAACCTCAGTCAGCTTTAGTCAGCAACAAATGGCCGAGTTGACCGCCAAGGGAGTTAATGGGTTAAGCGATGAAAAACTGGCGCGACAGACATCCAGTGCAATTAAGGTTGCTGGTGAAACTGAATTCACCAAGGGCGACCATAAAATGGTCGGTGTCTCCGCCGAAAGAGCAGCCTCAGTGCTTGACAATAAACGTATCAATACCTCGATATCAGGTAGTGCGCGCAAAGAGCTTGAAAACATACGAAACAGCAATAGAGCAGCCGAACCCCAGGAGCTGCGGGTACCACATGACATGAGCGGCGTAACAGCAGATGACGTCAAAAATGCGATTAATTCTACGGTAGAAATTAACAATATCACCGAGGCAGTCCCGTCAGACACCCCGACGGGGAGAACATTCGTTGCCGGAACAGGCAGGGGGCCAGCTCCACCGCAATCCCCACCTTCAGCACCGCCAAATAATCAAAATAATCGCAATAATCGAAACGATAATCCACCTGCCGCCAGCTAAAACTATTGACTTTTCTCTGTAAAAATGCTACCATTGCCAGTAATGGAGTGGTTACGTTCACGAGAGCGATCGTCAATGCGATGGTTGCAGTGGTTTATATTGCTGGCGGTGGGCCTCCTAGTCAGTATTTTTTTGAGTACGGTCGTAACCTCGGGCCAGGCGCTAGCGGCGGACGCGAAATGGGATAGTAGCAAAATATCCTACGACAACGAGACATTTGAGCGAGTTTCCGACGTCGACAAACTAAAGGCCCTTGACTTAGGATCCGACCAAGTGGTCTACATGTCCAAGAAAACTGTGGCCAATAATCAAGACGTCCGCGTCATTCACTTTCCGTCAACAGGAGACCTCGGATTGATGACCTCGGTGTCCCTAACGACATTCACGTACACTGCGCCAAACACCTACACCAAGAAAGAATCGACCACACTATCAATTGACCCTCCGAGTCAAAACTCTGCATCTTCGTGCGAGGTTGCCGGCGGCATCGGCTGGATCCTTTGTCCCGTTTCGGCGTGGTTAGCTAGTTCCATCGACTGGATGTTTGGGGTGCTCAAAAGCTTCCTCGTGGTGCCGCCGCTTCAGACGGGTAATCAGACTAGCGGTATCTTTCTGGCCTGGAATATCGTTCGCAACATCGCCAACAGTATCTTTATCGTCATGTTCATAGTCATTATTTACTCACAAGTTACTTCTATGGGCATCTCCAATTATGGTATCAAAAAGATGCTGCCTCGTTTAATTGTCGCGGCGATACTGGTTAATTTGTCGTTCCACGTCTGCGCCATCCTCCTCGACCTATCAAACATCGCCGGAAGTGCGCTCCAAGACATGTTCATGAATATTCGTAACACAGTCGCCACCCTGGGCGGATCGGCGCCAGCGTCTGAACCAATGACCTGGCAAGAGGTCACCTTCCAGATTTTGGGAGGTGCCGCTGGCGGTGCGGCGCTGGCTGCGGGGCTCCATATGCGAGCCGAGCTACTTCCTTTTGTTGTGCCGCTTTTGTGCGGCATTGGACTTGTTATTCTTCTCGTTGTTATCATTATGGCCGCCCGTCAGGCGTTGATCGTTATTTTGATTATCATTTCACCGCTGGCTTTTGTGGCTTACTTGTTGCCGGGGACAGAAAAGTGGTTTGATAAATGGAAGGACGTCTTCTTGACGATGCTAATATTCTTCCCGGGGTTTGCGGCGGCCTTCGGTGGGGCACAGCTGGCGGGCTCAGTCATTATGCAAAATGCCGCGGGACCGAACGGGGCAGTGATGTATATCCTCGGTATGGCAGTCCAGATCGCACCACTCGCCCTAACGCCGTTGATGATTAAGTTGGGCGGCGGACTCCTCGGCAAATTCACCGGCCTCGTTAATGACCGCAGCAAGGGATTATTCGACCGATCTAAGAACTGGGCAAAAGAGCAGAGCGAGATTACGAAACATAAAAAACTCAACAAACGTCCAAATAGCAAATTTACCCCAACGGCATGGCGACGCAGACTGGCGCAGTCATCGCAAAATCGTAAGGATAGGCTAGAGGGGCTGCGTAATCAGTCAAACGTACAGCGCACCGAAACCACTAACTACAGGAAGCTTGACCAGTTTAGGCGCTCTGTTGAAGAAGATAAAAATATCGCCGAAGGAAGGCTGCAATCAGCATGGAACGCACATCAAAGCACCAACCAGGCGGCCATCGTTCAGGATTTCCAGTCACGGTCTATTCGTCAGATGGTTGATGCTGAGAAGCAGGTGCTCGACAATCGCTTTACGGCGCTTCAGACTGGACACGGGGAATTGCCAGAAAATGTTGCCGATAACACCGCAGTCCAAGAGGCTGTACAACGAGCACGCGATTCACATCAAACTCTAGCGGTTCAAGGTTTGCGCAAGAGTGGTATCGATCGCGTCCTTAATGATCAGTTCGCCCGCGCCATGCGTGATAACAATACCGGCGCAGAGCTTCGATCGGCCGCTGGTGGTATCGAGGACGCTTACTATGCATCAATTCCAGGTATGAGTGATGACCTTGGGTCGCGGCGCGCCGCCGCTGCTGCCGCTCAAACGGTGAGTGCCGCCTATGAAGAATCGGTCAAGAACGCCACTGCTATCCTTAACGGCAGCAATGTGAGCGATGCCGATACAGTAAGCCTCATCGGCGGCAATGCTGTTGGCAATATACCAGCAACTGACGACATCAGGAATGCAGCTGGTCGCAAGATCGCAAGCAGTCGTGGTGCTAAACCGCTACTCGATATGCTCAGCAAGGTACAGATGAATAATTTGACAGACGACCTCGCCCAAGAACTTGGTGTAGCATTGAAAAACAATAGCGCACGACCATGGTGGCTAGGTGGATCGGAGTGTGTTGACATACAAGCCAACGCCATCAAGGATACCGGTGACGCCTTCAAGGTGCGCAATATGATAAAGGCCTTTGAGAAGGGTAAGTTGAGTGCTGACAAGGCCCTAGCAAGTGACGCGGTATTCCTCGAGGATACGCTTGATATGATGCAGAAGCATAATATTGCCGCACAACTGACACCAGAGGCGAAGAAATTCCTTAACAAGAGCATTACAACTGTTTTAACTGATAAGCTATACAGGGGCCGATATAGTCGTGAGCAGGGAGACGCCCTCAAAGGCATTCAAAATCTGCTATAATAATACTCAATGGCTGTCTACAAAGTTCCCCAGGATGTGGAAGCTGAAGACAAGCTGCTCGGGCCGTTTAGTTTCAAGCAGTTTATTTTCTTGATCGTCGCGATCGGCATGATTGCGCTAGCGTGGGGACTGTTCTCGGTGCTGCCGCCACTGGCGATTATCCCGGTACCGGTTGCGCTGTTTTTCGGGGCGTTAGCCTTGCCGCTGCGCAAGGATCAGCCGATGGAGGTGTACCTCGCAGCGGTTATTTCGTTTATCCTCAAGCCCAAGCAGCGACTGTGGCGAGCTGATGGCATTGAGCGAATGGTCGAGGTGATCGCTCCGCGGGTTGAGGAAAAACAGTACGGCAAGGGGTATGACCAGGCCGAGGTCAATCGCCGGCTGTCGTATCTGGCGACGCTGGTGGACACGCACGGTTGGTCGGTGCGCGGTGTCGATAATCCAAACAGCTCGGTGATGAACAGCTCAATGCAGGCGGATTGGTACAACGAGGCCCAGACCGCCCAAGACCCGCTCGACCCAAGCAGCAAGACAGCCCGCGCCTTTGAAACACTCATTGAGCGAGCCGACGAAAGACGCCATGATGAAATTGTCCAGCAAATGCAGCGAGCCCAAACTACCCCAACCACCCAGACCACCCAAGACAGCCAAGACGACCAAGCCCTCTCACCGCAACCCTCGACCTTCAACCCCTATCCAACCATGCAGCAGTCTATCATCACGCCCATCAGCGAGCAACCGACGACTCACACCGACCAGGCGCCCCCTAGCACGGCACCCGTCTCGCCTGCTATAATGGACTTAGCGCGTAATCACAGCGATCTGTCGGTCGCCTCGCTCCAACGAGAGGCCGGTCGCATCCAAAAAGAACATGATAAGGAAGTCGTGATTTCGCTTCACTAGGTGGGATGTCTATGCAACCAGATCAGCAACAGCAACCATATCACTATCCACCAGATGCAGCCGCTGCACCACAGTTTGGTGCACCGTCAAATTCGCCGACCATGCCGGGGGTCATTGCCTCTGGGCCTGACCCAGTCTCTACGGAACCAACCTCACCGTACGCTCAGTTTCCTGATCAATTCAGCCCGCTGCCACCATCGCAATCGCAAACACAAGCACCAACCCAGCCGACGCCAAGCACGCAACCCGCGGCACAACCAACCCCCAACTTGCCGTCCACACCCGAGCCCAACCAGCCACAGCCAGCCCCGCAACAGCCCGCCAAGCAGCCGACTAGCCAGGCAAAACCTCAACAAAAAGGCCCGACCAGCACCCAGAACACATTGCTATTTTCTGAGATGCGCGAGAACATGATCATCATGAATGACGGCAGTTTTCGGGCAGTCATCCAGTGTCAGTCGATTAACTTTGACTTGATGAGTGGTCGCGAGCGGGAGGGAATTGAATTTAGCTACCAAAACTTCCTTAACTCGTTATATTTTCCGGTTCAAGTGCTCATTCGCTCACGGCGCGTTGACATCGGGCCGTATATCGACCGCCTGGTTGACATTCGCCGCAACCAAGACAATATGCTCCTCAACGTGCTGATGGATGACTACATCAACTTTATCGATGTCCTTGCCCAGGAGGCTAATATTATGGATAAGGATTTTTACATCGTGGTGCCGTATTATCAGAGCGGCGATATGCAGGTTATCAAGCAGCAGGCCAAGGGTCTGTTCGATAGCTTTTTTGGCGGCAAGAAAGACAATGCCGTTACCAAGATCGAGCAAACTGCCTACGAAAAGGCCAAGGATGAGATCAAGAATCGCATTGATGCGGTAATGAGCGGGCTGTTTCAGATGGGTGTAAAGAGTTCGCAGCTTAATACCAAACAGCTGGGCGAATTATTCTATAGTTCATACAATCCCGACGTGGCGCCACAGCAGCCACTCAGTGTTGGTGCCGATGAACTGGCGACAACCTATGTCCGCAAGGGACAGGGCGAGTCGCCACATGGATATGGAGGAGCACGACATGGCTAGAAAAAAGAGGTTAGACGCCATTGATATCGCCGCCCAACAGCGGGCCCGCGAGCAGGCCGAGGTAGAGCAGGCATTTCTCACCGGCGTGAGAACTTTGCGCGACTTTATCGCTCCAAGCAGCCTCGAGCTCAAGTCTGACCACTTCCGCCTCGGCTCAAAGTATGGGCGCACCATGTACGTCTACGGCTATCCGCGCGAGCTATACACCGGTTGGCTCAGTTCGGTGATCAACATCGACGAGGTGCTGGATATCAGCATGTTCATTTACCCGGTTGATACCCAGGTGGTGCTCAATAACCTGCGCAAGAAGGTGACGCAGCTCGAGGCCAGCCTCAGCATCAATTCCGAGAAGGGCAAGGTGCGCGACCCAGCAATGGAAGCCGCCCTGCAGGACGCCGAGGAGCTGCGTAACCAGCTACAGATTGGCTCGGAAAAGTTCTTCCGCTTTGGCCTTTACATTACGATTTATGCCGACAGCATTGATGAGCTCAACTTTATTCAACACAAGATTGAGACAATTTTTGGCCAGCAGCTGGTATTCTCTAAAGTTGCCTCGGCCCAGCAGGAGCAGGGCCTCAACAGCACCATTCCGCAGCTGACCGATCAGCTCCAGGTTCGCCGCAACATGAATACTGGCGCTATTTCTACCAGCTTTCCGTTTACCTCGGCCGATCTGACCGATGGCAAGGGCGTGCTCTATGGTATTAATATGCACAATAACGGCTTGGTGATTTTTGACCGCTTTTCCCTCGAGAATGCTAATATGGTGGTGTTCGCGAAATCTGGTGCCGGTAAGTCGTTCACGGTCAAGCTGGAGGCACTGCGCAGCATGATGCTTGGTTCAGACATCGTGATCATCGACCCAGAAAACGAATACCAGAAATTATCCGATGCCGTTGGCGGTAGCTACATTCGACTCAGCCTCAACAGCGATACCCGCATCAATCCGTTTGATCTACCGCGAGTAATTGATACCGATGAGGCGGACGATGCGCTGAGGGCGAATTTAGTGACGCTGCACGGGTTGTTGCGGCAGATGCTGGGTGGCTCACAGACGACAGCCGGCGGGCAGATTATCGCTGGACTGACGGCTGCCGAGGAGGCTGATATTGACCAAGCACTGATCGACACCTACGCTCGCGTCGGCATCACCGCCGACCCGTTGACCCACCATTCGACACCACCAACCATTGCCGACCTCTACGATACGCTGCTTCATATGGGCGGCACCGGGCCAAGCCTCGCCCAGCGGCTGCGCAAGTTTACCTCCGGTACGTTCGCTGGTATCTTTAGCCAGCAGTCAAATATTGATATCAATAACACCATGGTGGTCTTTAATATCCGCGACCTCGAGGACGAGCTGCGGCCGATCGCTATGTATATTGTGCTGAATCACATCTGGAACATTACGCGTACCGACCAAAAACGGCGCATGTTGATCGTCGATGAAGCCTGGCAGCTGATGCGCTACGACGACTCGGCTAACTTCCTGTTTTCTCTCGCCAAGCGTGCCCGCAAATACCAGCTCGGTCTCACGACCATCACCCAGGACGTCGAGGACTTTATGGGTAGCAAGATGGGCCGAGCCATCGTCGCCAACTCATCAATGCAGCTGCTGCTCAAGCAGTCAACCAGCGCCGTTGATGTCCTTTCCAGTGTCTTCAAACTAACCGAGGAGGAGCAAAAACGCCTCGCCAATTTCCCGGTGGGGCAGGGGCTATTCTTTGCCGGACAAAACCACGTTCACATCCAGATTCAGGCCAGTGATACCGAATACGAACTCATCAACACCTCGCCGATCTCTCGACACCAACTACCATCAGAAACGCCGCTCGGCGGGTATGGGGCAGTGTAGTATAATTGGAGGCATATGGCAACAGCAACAAAACCGCCGCGATTTGACACCACGACCGACTCTGATGCTGATGGACGAGCAAATCCGTTTAAGCTGCATGATGATTCATCGGAGCGACTGAATGCTGGTGAGCAAGCAGCGCTCGACCAGATAGAGGCCGGTCTACGAGATGATAGCCTTGATAATGACCAGTTCGGCTACCAGGCAGGCCGAAAAGATAGCACTGGCGAGGCTGCACAAAAAGTAGCAGATAGAGAGAGTAGTGCTGCAAACCAGAGTCTACCCGGCGGTTTTTATCAGCCGGGAGGCTCCAAGCGAAATAAGCCTAAAGGTCGAGGTGCCAAGCTCATTGCTCTTGCTAAAAAACGTGGCGGTATTGTTGGTTTAATGATATTATTTGGTGTTGGCGGTGGTCTGCTGGCTTCGGTGTTTGGTCCGGCATCAATGCTCATCAACCTCATGGAAAATCTAACCCTCGGTAACGACTCTAGTTCCGTTGTCTCTGAGCGACGTCTTGCAAAAAATATAGCAAACATGATAACAAAGCCCGGTGTTTGCAACAGTAAAAAGATGAAATGCAAGGCCGGTACTATTTCAAACAAAGGCTTACGACGCCTTGCAAAGCACGGCGTCGTTGCGGCTGATGCCAAAGGTAAGCCGCTTGAACTGAAAAGGCTTGGTTATCCTGACGGTAATCCAGAAAAGTTCATTGTTGACGGTAAGCATATCAAGGCGCAAGATCTACCTGGTTTTTTAAGTGCCAAAGAAAACCGCGGCCTTGCCGCCAAGGTTCTTGGTCGATCGGGCGCGTTTAATATGCGGTTTCGTGTCTGGTCAAGTAAATATCTCACCAAAAAGTTCTTTAGTAAGTTTAAGCGTATAAAGCGAAACGGGGGAGCAGCCACGTGGGCCGAAGAAAACAAAAAGAATAACCGACAAAACCAAGGTTCAACGGGCTCTGACGGTGAAAAAAAGAAGACCCCATCCGAAGAATATCGTGCTGACGATAAAGTAAACCAAGCAGACATCGAAGAGTCTGGCAACAAAGCCAAGGCGCATGCCGACAAAAAACTGAAGCGTGCGCGGCGTGCTGGCTCGGCCTATACCCTCGCAACAGGTGCCTGTATCGCTGGACATGTGCCCGACTTTATCGTTGGCGGTGTCGCTGGAGCGCAAATGGCGGCACTTATCCCACCGATAGCTAATATCGTTCTCTCACCAGGATCACAACAAAAGGCTTCGGGCCTTGATCCGCGCTTCGCAATGACTGCCGCCGGCATGGAATTCGTTGGTACAATGTTAACCTCTCGCCACAAAGGCAGTGACGGCAAAGCCGAGTCAGCCCTTGATTCACCACTCCTGCTCTCTGCCATGGGCGTCAATAAAAATAAAGTTCCGCTATCTGAGAAATTTGCACCCGGACTTAAAGTTCGTCGCCATCCAGCTATCCAAGCAATGTATCAATATAAGGACGCTACCAAAGGTGCCTGTAATGTTATCATGAGCGATCAGGCTATGTATTCTGCCATGGCCGTCGATGCAGCAGCGACAGCCCTAGCAGCGCCAACACTTATCGGCGGTATTGTCAAGGCAGTGGGTGATTTCGCAATCTCTCAGATTACCTCTGTCATTATAGGCGAAATAACCAAAGCGGCCACAAGTGCAGCTGTTCAGGCGATATTCAAAGCCATCGTTGGCGATAATGACATTGCGAATGCTAAGGGTAAAGAGTTTGGTGATATGCTCGGAACATCGGCTGGTGCATTTTTTGCAGCAGCAAACTCAGCAAAACATCTGCCGGTATTGTCTAAAAAAGGCCTCTCTAGTTTTAATCAAGTTCGTCTCGCTAACGAGCGACAACAACGTGAATACGATATCGCCTCACTCAGCCCATTCGACACCTCTAGTCGCCACACATTCCTCGGCAGCCTCACCTTTAACCTGCGTCAGATGATGCTCCAGTCTGGTAGTTACAATAATTCATTCGCATCAATCTTCTCTAATATCATCCACCTCCCAGCAATGGCGCTTTCATTTGGAGCCACCGCCAATGCGAGCGATAACTACTCGGCAAATTACTGTGGTTACGCCGAAGACTTTGGCTTAAAGTCCGAGGTTAATGGCCGCGATGTTACTCCAGCAGTAAACTTTGCCGGCGCTGGGTGTACGGGCTTTACTGGGCAGCAGGACGATATGGGTGTTGAGGAGGCGCGAGAGATTCTAGCGAAGGCTGGATGGATCGATGAAAGTGTTGATATCGAGAAAGAAGATGACATCGAAGCGTTAGTCAGTAAAGGATATATAAAAGACAATACACCGCTAAAATCGTTTATTGAGTCTTGCAGCGATGTTAGTTCAGCAGAATACTCAACCAATATGGCCGGCTGCGTCCTTGATGAATCTAGTACCAGGCAAAGTACCGGCAAACTCTCCAGTGGCGGCTATCGTCCTGTTGTCGAAGGTGAAAATGGCAAGACAAGCGCTGACACCGACTTTGGCTCCGTTGATACTGCCGATGGCAAAGCTCTCGCTGCCATCTCCGTCTTCTTGATGGATTATCAGATTCAAAATTCCATTAACGGCGAAGACGACGAGGAGCTTGTCGGTAGTAATCAGTCTAATAACGCCTCAAACTCCCAAACCGGCGAAAATCTCGATCAAATTAAGATGTACTATCAGTCAGAAGAGCCGTGGAAGAATAAAAAATACGGCATTGGTAATATTGGTGAATGTGGCTGCGCGCCAACCTCTATGGCTTCTATTGTCTCGACGGTCGGCAATACAACCGTTGATCCAGAAAAAATGGCTGAGTTTTTCCACCAAAACGGTGGCCAGATAGGCGGTGGACGTTGTGGCTCGAATTGGATATGGGAAAGCAAAGCTCAGCTATTTAAGGATAAGTTCGGTATTACGATCAAGAAAGTGCAGCCAAGTGCCGAAAATGCCTCAAAAGGTCTATCCGAAGGTGGCCTGGTTCTCATATCGGTCGGTGGCGCAACCCCGTTTATTCGTGGTGGTCACATTATGTTTATTCGCGGAAAGACTGCTGATGGTAAGTTCCTCGTTGGCGACCCGAATAAGCGCTCAAATACTGAAAATAAAGCCGGCTTTGATACGAGCCAGTTCCACTTTGGCGAAGGAAATGGTACACCGGGTATGTGGGTAATCACTGGACCGAAAAAAATTGGAGGGCGGTCGTCGTGAGAGAGTTTCTTTTAGCACACAAAACAGTAATTATTGCTACGTTATCATTCATCATACTCTCCGCCTCGGTCGTTGTTGTCATTCTGCTGCTACCACCCACCAACCCATCGACTCCGCCGCAGTCGTCTAATGATAGCTCTACCCGGTCGGGAGGTGGGCAGTACGAGGGACCAACCGGCGGCAGTGGCCAGCCAACCACACAACAGTTAGTCCTCAGTGGGTGGGATACGAAGAATAGTTCCAATAAAACACTGGCTGCATTCATCAGTGATGACATCCAAAATTCGCTCGTTGCAGCGATTCTTCGCCACTACGTAAGTAAACATGCGACCTCTGATACCCTTGTGTCTGGAGCGATCACTAATGTAGTTTTTGACGAAAAGGTAATATCATTCACCGTGACTGTTAACAACACCGCCGCGTATGCTGTACAGTTTACTATCGCGGATAACGCCGTCACCATTCGAACCGCAAGTGGGGAGCCAGTAGCGTTATGATAGATAGCATGAATTATTACTCCCAGCAGCCACGTGACGATAGGCGATCGTTGACGATTATGGCTGGGCTATGTATTGCAGCAATTGCGCTGATAATCGTCATTATTCTAGTTGTTATCCGCAACAACACCCCGCTAAATCCAATGTCAACCAAAAACCTCACAATCCCAGAAAAAACGTTGCGCGAATCAGCCTCCGCTGCCTTTGCTGATCTGCGAGTTACAACAACACCGCGACAAACATTTCTCGAAAAAATTGACTTCGAAAACGAGTGGATTTTTCTGAAAGCAATTGCTGCCAATGTTGCGACTACCAATCCATCACGCACATTATATGTCATATTAAAGAAAGATGATCACGGCAATTTACAGCTCATCGCATATTCAACCGGCAGGGAGGCGTGGCGGGCAGCTGGTGGTAACATACTACCGGATAATGCGAGAGAGCGAGCGAGGAAATTATGGAACGAAAATTAGTCTTGCAAAGGGTTGTTATCGTTATATCAATTATTTCGCTGCTTTTTGGGAGCTCACCGGTATTTGCTGAACTAAATACCGATCAGCTGCGCGCGACATTTGAAGACAATAGTATCCTTTTTAGTAATAATTCTGAAGATACAAACTGTTCACCAAATGCCGCACAGCGGGCGGGCGATGCCGCAGGAGAGTTGGTCGGTGAAGATAATCTAAAGAAAGCATTTAATTACTTTATCTCCAAAGGTGCGCCAAAGTTTGTTGCAGCAGCGATCGTTGGTAATTTATATCAGGAGTCAAAAGGTAACCCAATTCTTCGTCAAAATAAAGGCTCCGAGCCAAATCCACTCAAGGCCGGCGGTAAGTATCACCCGTGGAACCCGAGTAAACCGGCTGGTATGGGCGATGCCTGGGGAATCGCCCAATGGGACCCGGGTGTAGCCGTCCTTTACTGGCAACAGCAGGCTGGCGTCCAGGGTGATGTTACCAGTCTCGAGGTGCAACTAGCTATCGTCTGGTGGCAGCTTCAGAACCTTGCACCGACCTCGCGTAAAAACGTTCTTGCCGAAATGACGGCCTCGGGCAACGTAAACGAGGCAACCTCTATTATGGTAAAGAAGTTCTTTGGTGCTGGTATCCCACGAACCGATATTCGTGCAGCTTATGCTAACAAAGCCATGAGCTGGGAGCCAGATCCTTCTATCGCAGCAGCGGCGGCTTCTGGTGCCGCTACTAACTGCAGTGATGGTAGTGGAGGTGGAGGCGGCACCATCTCCGAAGGCGGCCTCAACGAAGAGCAGGCAAAGAAGTTCATGATGAATTATGGCGAAAATAAGAACAATGAAAGCCAGAAGGCTATGGGTGGTTACCTATGGAATAATTGTAATGGTGGCGGCTCGAATTGTGTATCGTTCTCTGTATTCTTTTTAAACAAGTTCACTTCTACAAAAGGCGTCTATACACCCGGAAATGGAGAGGCGGTTGTGTCATACTTAAGGAGCAATAGGCGCGTGCCAACCGGCAAAACACCAAAGGTTGGAGCAATATTTAGCTGGAACGGTGGGCGGTATGGACATACTGGTGTCGTCCTCGGCATTCACGGTGATACTGTTATCGTTGGCCAAGCGAGCTGTAGTGGTCCCGGTAAGGGGCGCGGTGATGGTACACAATCGGGTGGTGGATCTGGTTTCATTCGCGTAGGTAAGATCAACGAGACAAAGGCGTGGCTCGGTCGCCTACCAGATGAGTTTGCCTACCCAGAAGTTGACATGTCGGCAGTAGCAAGTTATGTTGGAGCAAGCACAGGTGGAGGTGGTGGTAATGTTGCACTATAATAAAAAACTAATTTTCATTATCTTGGGGTTTATTGGTGTTGTTATTATCACTACGGTTGCCTATATACTACTGCTACGCAACCCTCTTGGTGGAGAAATGCATATCGAAAATCTCAGTACACATACGAATGGTAAACCGACCGACACTAAAACCCTCGAAACAATCCGTCACGCATTATATACCGCTATCCGTAACAATTACACTGGCAATTTACCAGACAACTCCATCAAAGACATCCTTATCCGCGACGGGTCGTTTAAGCAAACTCATGATCAAGCAAAAGACATCCACACCGTTAACTTCATTGTTGATATTAAAAGCCTACAGCAGTCGTATCTTGTCGAATATACGTGGTCACAAAAAACCAATCTTGACGAGGATGCCCAGTATCAATATGGCACAACCGTTTCATGCCTACCAACCGATCAGCTAGTATACGGTTATTTTGGCTGTAATGATGACTTTTCGCGAATGCGTGGACTACGAAGTCCGCATCTAGTTGTCAACTGGAGCGGCCAAAAGGATCAGTACGGCAATTCATTATCTGACCAACTAACCGGTAATGACACTGACTACATTGAGAAGCTAATCATGAGCGATTATTCTTATGACCACAAACTATCACGTATCGCTACACAAACAACGATAAAAGACATCGTACGTGATACATCATCAGGAAAAAATACGCTATCATTTACTGTTACTGTTGAGGATAAATTAGCCTACAATATCACTATTGATTACAATAATAATCGACGAATTACCATTACTCAAGACGGTCGATCACTCAACTAGCCTAGCGCTTCAGCGGCATAACAATATGCATACAATCCGGCGTAGGGGTCTGCTCGCGGATGACGCATGGCGACAGTTTACCGTTGAACGAGAAGGTGACAGTCTCGCCATCGGTGACACCGAGCGACTCGATCAGGTAGCGCGAGTTTAGGGTAATTTCACCATCACTCGAAACTTCAGCGCTAGCCTCGGAAGTATTCTCACCAAGTTCCGAAGCGATTGAATGGATTGATAATAGCGCCTGCTCGTGACTAGCCGTGAGAGTAATGCCGCCGCCCGACTCACGTGCAAATAAACTAGCAACCTTGGTAATACGCAGAAAATCAGCCTTCTTAATTGTTACCTCGGTCTCGGCAATTTTAGGAATTAATTGACGATAGTCTGGAAACTTGCCGTCAATCAGCCGACTTACAATCTCTAGGTGATCCGTCCGAAACCCAACCTGCGTTTCATCAAAAAACAAACTCACATCACTCGTCTCGGTGTCGAGGCTCCGCAGTACTTCCTGCAATGTCGATGCTGGTACGACAGCTGTAATTTCGCCGTCAAATTTCATCAGCCGCTTCTCCGCTAGCCGATAACCGTCCGTGGCCGCTAGATACAACTCACTATTATAGGTATGCCAGTACACACCAGTTAACACCGCCCGCGTGGCATCACTAGACGTCGCGATAATAGTTTGCGAAACTGCCTTTTTTAGCTCATCCGCACTCATATCCAGTCGCACCGCCGTCTGCTCGTCCACCGTCGGTAGCTCCGGAAACTCGTCCGCCACGACGCCATTAATAACCGATGAGAACTTATCTGCGGTTAGGTGCAGGTGCTCGTCCTTGACCTCCAACTCGACCGTACCGCTCGGCAAGCTGGCGACGAACTCGCTCACTAGTCGGGCTGGGATAGTTATCGAGCCGGGCTTCTCGACCTTGGCGCCAACATGCTGGGTAGAGGCGATCTCCAGATTCGTTGCCGCTACGACCAGCCGAGAACCATCGGTTCGTAATAAAATATTATTCAGTATCGCCAGTTCGTTACGACTAGCAGCGATGCGCCCAACGCTAGCGAGGGCTTTGGCGAGGTTTTCTTGGGTGACGGTGAGCTTCATATCCTTATTATAATCCTTTTCTTATTTTTATTCAGTAGTTAGTAATAATAGGTACTGTGGAAACTGGGTAAATATTGTGCTCAAACAGGGGTAATAGTAGCATTGTGTCGGTGGAAAAGACGGTGGATTTGCTGGGTATGCTGTCGTGGATAAGACGCTGATTGTCCACGTGATGCTGCTTAGCCCATTTGATAACAACTAGATTAGTGGATAGTCGTTCACACGTTTGTCGCTGGTTATACGCACGTTTTACCCAGGTTTTACACATAGAGCTTGTCTCGGATGTCGTTAATTTGTTCACGAATATTGACGCTGATGAGCATCTCCTTGCTAATTTTGTCAACCGAATGAATGGCGGTAGTATGGTCTTTGCGGCCAAGCTCCTGGGCGATTTTTGGAAAGCTCATCTTGAGCTCGCTCCGCAGCAGGTACATGGCAATTTGGCGTGGCTGCATGATGTATTTATCGCGCCTTGGCGAACACACATCCTTGACCTCAACACCAAAGTGGCGAGCGGTTTTGTCAATAATTTGCTTGGCGGTGATATGTTGCGGGCGAGAACGCTTGATATTACCGAGCAGCCCCTCGGCGGTTTCGGCATCGGGCGTGATGTTCTGCATCTCGGCGTAGGCGAGGAGTTGATTAAGCGCCCCCTCAAGTTCGCGGATATTAGTCTTGAAATTGGTAGCGAGGTATTCGACAACGTCGGCGGATAATTCAATATTGCTCAGGCCAGCCTTGGCAGTAACGATAGCACAACGAGTTTCATAATCAGGCATTTGCACGTCAATCGTCATGCCCCACTCAAAGCGACTGCGTAGGCGGTCGGTCAGGGTAGGGATACTTTTTGGCGGCTTGTCAGAGCTGATGATGATCTGCTTGTCGTTTTGGTGTAGGTCGTTAAAAGTGTGAAAGAACTCGTCCTGAGTTTTTTCCTTATTGGCGATAAACTGCATATCGTCAACGATCAGGACATCGACGTTACGATATTTATCGGAAAATCCTTTTTTCTTGAAGCGAATCGAGTCGAGAAATTCACTAACAAAGGTCTCGGTGGTAGTATATAACACGCGGGCGGAGGGTTGGCGCTTGATAATCTCATTGCCAACAGCCTGCATCAGATGGGTTTTACCAAGTCCCGATCCACCATATAGATAGAGCGGGTTGTATTTGGTACCGGGATTGGCGGCGATCGCTTGACAGGCAGCATGCGCCAGGTCATTACTTGAGCCAACGATAAAGTTATCAAAGGTATAGCGTGGGTTGAGGTTGGTTGCTGATTTTTTAGACTGCGTAATAATCGGTTGGGCTGTGGCCGTTGAACTTGGTTCATCACGGCTAAGGCGCTGCTTTCGGGCGGCTATTTTTTTGGGGCGAAAATGAATTGTCGAGACCGCAAGGCCATTTCGTTTCAAACCATCAGCGATGCGCTGATAATAGCGTTTCTCTAGTTGTGTTAACACGAAAGGGTTGGGTGACAGGACAGCCACCTCATTATCAGATATAATGTCAAGCTCGGTCGACTTAAACCAGGTCGAAAACGATGATGGTGGAATTGAAACTTCAATTTCACCCAGCACTCCCTGCCAAATAGCTTGACTATTCACAATACCTTCCCCCTCGGAACTAGCTTGATGACTTTACTATAGCAAAAAATCAGACTTTTCCACAAGCACAGGCGCCATCATAAAATCTAGGGCCTCTCGAGGTGATTTTTCCACAGCAGTGAGCCACCTCTGTTAAATATGTGGAAAAAGCAGCGGAAACGGTGGAAAGTTTATCCATGGCTTGCAAAAAATGTCAAAAAAGGCTACACTAAATGACGATATGCCAAAGCGAACATTTCAACCACACAAGCGACATCGCGCCAAGACGCACGGTTTTCGAGCTCGTGTTTCGACCAAGGCTGGTCGCGCTGTTCTGAAGCGCCGTCGCCTCAAGGGTCGCGCCAAAATCGCTATCTAACTGTGAACTCCCGCCTCGCCTAACAGGGCGGGATTTTGCTATACTGGACCTATGTTACGTCACGTCAACCGATTTCATGGTCATGGTAGCCTGCGCTATGTCTATGCGCGCGGGCGGGCAATTCGCTCATCGCAGCTCACCATGAAATATATTGCCAATCCACGCCGCCGCCATGGTCGGTTTTCGGTAGTGATTAGCAAAAAGGTGCTCAAGTCTGCCGTTAAGCGCAATCGTGTTCGCCGCCGAATTTACGAAATTGTCCGACTAGAATTGCCACATATTCGGGGCGGGTTTGATGTTGTTATTATGGTGTTTTCGCCGGAGGTGCTGGTGATGCCATATAGCGACCTAAGGACGGCAGTAAAACAACTCTTTTCACAGGCGGGGCTGTATAAATAGCGCCACCTCTGGTATAATGAGGACATGAACATGTTTGATGTGGTTATTGTGCAGCCAATTTTTAACTTGCTGATGGCAATTTATGCGCTAATTCCAGGCGGCGACTTTGGGGTTAGTGTTGTATTATTTACAATAATTGTGCGTTTTCTCTTGTGGCCGCTGGTTAAGAAGCAGCTCCATCAAGCCAAAGCGATGCGCAAGATACAGCCCGAGCTTGCCAAGCTGAACAAAAAATATAAGAGCAATCCACAGATGCGGGCGATGGCGATGATGGATGTGTATAAAAAGCATAACATCAAGCCGATGAGTTCTATCCTGGTACTTCTTATCCAGCTGCCGATACTGATCGCGATTTACCGTGTGGTGCAGATATTCGTATTGCAGCGCTCAGAGCTCGCTAAGTACACATACGACGTAATGGAGCAGTGGGAGCCGGTCAGGCACTTGATCGCCAATCCAGATCACTTTAACCAGAATTTCTTGGGGCTGATGGACTTGACGAAGCAGGCGTTATCATCAAGTGGTGTATCAATTGGGTTGCTCATCCTCGCCCTGGTGGCAGCTGTTTTGCAATATTTATTATCAAAGCAGATGTCGCCAAGTTCGGATAGCAAGAAGCGACTGCGTGATGTGCTGATGGAGGCGGGCGAGGGTAAGAACGCTGACCAAACTGAGGTTAACGCCATTGTTACACGCAAAATGATGAAGGTTATGCCGGTGTTTATGTTCCTTATTATGATCAGTCTGCCAGGGGCGCTGGCGCTCTACATGGCAACCTCAAATATCGCTGCTTATATCCAAAACGCCATTATTCTCAAGCAAGACGGGACAGAAATGCAGCAAATTGCCAGCGAAAAGCGATCGTCGAAAGCTACAGGCAAGTCGGCTGTCTCGTCGGCAAAAAAATCAAAAGCCGCTTCGCAACGAGCGGCCACAGCGACTGAGGCGAACATCACGCGGATAAAAGCGAAAGACTAAGGAGGCTATATGGATCAAATCGCGACCATTGAATTTGTCAAGAAATACCTAGAGGACTTTTTGGCGTTCTTTGATCTCAATCTGGATGTCGATGTTAGCGTTGAAGACGATGTTATCAAGGCTGTTGTGCCGTCGAGTGAACGCAATAGCTTGCTGATTGGGCGGAATGCTGAGACGTTACGGAGTCTACAGACGGTGGTGTCAGCGATTTTGCGCAACCGTCAGGCAGCGCTGGTGCGAGTGAATGTTGATATTGCTGATTATAAGAAGCAGCATGCCGAAAAGATTGCTGACAAGGCGCGCGGCTGGATCGAAGAAGTACGGCGGACGGGCGAGACGAAGATTATTGAACTAAATTCGGCTGATCGTTGGGTAGTGCACCACGTGGCGAGTGACTATAGTGATATTGAGACCCATTCCGAGGGCGAAGGCCGTGCGCGACACTTGGTGATTTCACAGAAGAGTTCTTAATCTTTGAAGACAACGTTAGTATAGAGCAGATAGTTCCAGATGAGGCTGGCGACGGTGGCGATGAGCTTGCTGATAAATAGTGCTACCGGCTGACTGAAATTAAAGCTAATGAAAATTGGCGCGAGTAGCGCAATAATGATAGTCTGGATTACCCAGAGACCAAACAGGGTGACGAGGGTAAAGAGGAGTAGCTGGCGACGAACATTGCCGGTGCGTGAGCGAAAGGTGAATGATCGATTGGCGACAAAGCTGAAACTAAAGGCGATGGTTGTCGAGATAATATTGGCTAATTCTTTCGGCGTGCTAATAAACCAAGTCAACATAAACAACACACTAAAATCAATGGCGGTGTTGATGGTGCCGATGAGGACGAAGCGGAGCTTGGTGGCGTGGTTGGTGATGTAGTGTTTGAAGCGAGCCATAATGATAAGTATAACCCATAAACCCTAGTTGGTGCGATGTTTTTTGGCGGCAATGGCCTCCTTGAAAGCAGCGATGAGGCGATCGGTATTATTCTGCCAGGAAATAGTATTGAGATGAGCTTGAACCGCAGTTTTCATATCAAGGCGTACCTTTTGTGGATCAGCGATGATAGAGAGCATTTTTTTCATGAAGTCGTCGAGATTCTTAGGCTGAGCGTAAAGAACCGCATTTCCACCAGCCTCGCGGAGCACAGGAATATCGGAGGCAACAACCGGCGTACCGCTAGTCAGCGCCTCAACAATCGGCATGCCGAATCCTTCGTAAATGGAGCTCATGCAAAAAAGGTCTGCTTGCTGATAAAATGCAGGTGCATCCTCCTGAGGAATGTAGCCCGGCCGGACGACGTGCTCACCTGCAGCCTGAGCTTCGGTGATGGCGTGTTCGGTAGCTTCGGTTTTCCAGCCCTTGCCACCGGCCAACACTAGTGAATACTGCTTGCGAATCTTTTTCGGCAGGGCACGAAAGGCAGCAATCATCGTTGGTAAATCCTTGCGCGGCTCGAGATTACCGATTGAAAAGATATACCGCTTGGTTGGTAAGTTGTACTTGGCGGCAACGTCAACAGTACCCGGCTGGGAATAAATTGGATCGGCTGGTATTGGCGTGACAATAATTTTTGAAGCCGGTACACCGTATTCGGCGATAATTTCTGACTTGGCCGACTCTGAGACAGTGATGATGAGATCCGCTGTTCGGGCTGCGTGAGCTACGCGGCGGCGTAAGTGGGCCAAATTGCGCCGCTCGATCGTTTCGGGAAAATAGAGATAGCCGAGGTCGTGAATAACGACGGCGGTAATTGTCGCCTTGCTGGTTGTCCAGCGGTCAAAATTTGGAAAAATAGCGACATCAACAGGTGAAGACAGCAGGTCGTACGGTAGCGGTAGACCGTAGCTTTGAAGCTTGGCAAATAGCCGCTGCGGCATGAGTGTGTGTTTTTCGTGTTTGATCGAGCTGTCTAGAATAGGGTCCTGATGCTTGCTTAGAAAATTAAAATAAAATGCCGAAACCTCAGTATTCGGTGGTGAGTAACGAGCGAGGCTATTGGTCAACATGCGAATGTAATGACCAACCCCAGATATATTGGGGGCGGTGAGGGCGGCGGCTTCAATACGAATCTTCATACGTATATTATAAACCGTTTTTGTATAAAGGAATAAATTGTGTTTTAACGATGGTGTGAAAAACAAATGAGGCAAGATATTGACGGCGAGTGGCGGTGGCTAGACGTGTGCGAAGCTTGGGGTCGGAATATAGCTGCTCCATGGCGTGATGTAGTGCTGTCGAATCTTTCGCGGGGACGAGAAGACCAGTCTTGTTATGATGAATAATTTCTGGATTGCCGCCAACGTCAGTGGCGATAATTGGTAGCTGCAGCATACTAGCCTCGACGAGCGAAACACTAAACCCTTCGTGGTATGTTGGATGAAGATACACGTCAGCGGCGGCAACCTCAGGGAGAGGATCTGTTTGATGGCCACGAAAAGTGATCGGCAATCCTTTAGCTTGTTTTTCAAATTGTGAGCGATCTGGTCCATCGCCGATCAGAACAAGCCGCGTGTCGTAGTGCGCAGCATGGAGTTGTCTGAATGCAGTGATTGCTTCACTGATTCCTTTATCAACAACCAGGCGACCGGCGATACAGAACGTGAATGGGTGATTTTTGGCTGGTGTGTGTGCTGGCTTCTGGTCGTTGATGCCATTATAAATAACCGTTAATTTATGATGAATTGGTGAAGTTGATGTTAAATTGTCAGAAACGAGGCGGCGTTCACTCTGGCTAACGAGAGTAATTGCATCAGTGAAACGTGCTGCCCAAGCAACCAACTTACCAGTCGGGTTTTTATACCATACGCCGAGCTGTTTCCAGACATGTTTGAGATCAGCGTGGTCAGTCCAGATAACATGGGCACCGACAAGCTTACCAGCGATTGACCCGGCAATAAAATCATCCTTACTCTGCAGGTGAACAACGTCAGCTTTGTAGCGATGAAATTGGATAATATAATACAAAGTGAGTAGCAGCTGCCAGAGTATATATAGTGGTGTTAATACAACTCGCCGGCCGCTCCAGTTTTGTTGAGACCACCACCAAGAGCGGCGATAAGTCAACCGTTCGTGCTTAGCGTAGTCACAGAGTGTCATGTGGTGACTAAAAATAACCGGCAAATGGCCCAGCTCTCGTAGCTCCTGAGCTAAGAACACTGGAAATCGCTCGCCACCACCAAAATCATGAGGTGCGGCATTTCGTACGATAATAACTCGTAACCGATTCATTTTACAAGTATATATCTTTTTGGTGTAATTTGGTATAATCAGGGAGTGAAACATCTCTTTGGTAATGAAAAAAATCGGGCAATTTTGCGCGCGATGGTTAGCACGGACTTTAAAGTTCGCTACCAAAACTCTGCCCTCGGGTACGTGTGGTCACTCCTGAAGCCGCTATTTATATTTGGTATCTTGTACGTACTATTCACCTATGCATTCCCGCAAGGTAGCAGGGGAATTGCGTATTTTGGCGTCTGGTTGTTAATTGGCGTTGTGCTATGGAACTTTTTCTCTGAAGCAACGATGGTAGGTACTCGTTCGGTGGTGGAAAATGGGCAATTAATTCGTAAAGTAGCAATCCCAAGACACCTCTTAGTGGTTGCCAGCTCCGTATCGGCGCTGATTAACCTTGGCTTGGGGATGATTGTGGTGATAATTTTTGCACTACTAAGTGGCTTGATGCCAACCTTGTTATGGTTGTTGTTAATCCCAATAATTGCCCAGTTATTTTTGCTATCAATTGGCCTATCTCTCTTGCTCTCAGCGCTTTATGTGACATTTCGTGATATCGCGTACATTTGGGAAATTTTATTGCAGGCTGGGTTTTACGCCAGTGGTATTATTTTTGCCATTATCTATATGCCAGCGATCATCCAGAAGGTGGCATTTTTGAACCCGGTCACACAAATTATTCAGGATGCTCGGCATGTACTCATGCCCAATAATTCAGCTTCTCAAACGATTTGGCAGACGTTTCATAACCCACTACTATGGATTATCCCGATTGTAATAACCATCGGGCTATTTGGATTGGGGTGGTGGTATTTCCAGCGTAAGCAGCGTTCATTTGCGGAGGATATTTAGATGGCAAAGCCGGCGATTATAATCAAGGATATACATAAAGAGTTTGTGCTGCCGCAGACCAAGAACTCAAGCATTAAGCATGCTTTTGTTAATATTATTAAACGAAATAAAAAGACCGTCCAAAAGGTGTTGGATGGGGTTAGTTTTACTATTGATCAGGGTGACTTTTTCGGGGTTGTTGGTCGGAACGGCTCAGGAAAAAGTACCATGCTTAAAATTCTCGCCGGTGTATATCAACCGACGAGCGGTAGTATTCAGCTACATGGTAAGCTAACACCATTTATTGAACTGGGTGTTGGCTTCAACCCAGAGCTGTCTGGCCGAGATAATGTTTTTTTGAACGGAGCACTACTTGGGTTTACCCGCAAAGAGATGGAGGCAATGTATGATGAGATTGTTGCCTTTGCTGAACTTGAGCCGTTCATGGATCAGAAGCTGAAAAATTATTCGTCGGGCATGCAGGTGCGGTTGGCGTTTTCGGTAGCAATCAAGGCGCGTAACGATATTATGATTTTCGATGAAGTGTTGGCTGTCGGTGATGAGGCGTTTCAGCGCAAGTGTATTGATATATTTGAACAGTACAAGGCAAGTGGCCAGACGGTTGTTCTGGTTACCCATGATATGGAAACGGTCAAGAAGTTTTGTAATCGTGCTGTGCTAATCCAAGACGGCACAATTATCAAAGAGGGAGACCCAGTACAAGTGGCTGATGAGTATAGTCGGCTTAACCAAGCAGTGATCGACGCAAGTATTGATAGAAATCGGCAATATACCGGTGAAAATGTTGACGTTACACTCCGTGATGCGACCGGTAAAAAACAGCGTAGCTTTAAGGTTGGCGAGACTATCTCGTTTGAGATTGCGTGGCATCATGACAAGACGCGAGCAATCATGGTTGATTTATATCGTAAGGACAGTGATTTAATATCGAATTTTATTACTAATCGTGAGGGTTTCGCTGAGCTACCAAAAGATAAAAAGCTGACACTTGATATCGAGGCAAACTTGGGCCCGGGGTCGTATTATGTTGATGTTAATCTTCTCAATCACGATGGGTCAGTAAAGTATGACGTTGCTTATCGTGCCGAGGAATTTACTATCATGAAAGACTTTTCAGTGGTTGGGCAGTCGTTTGGGGGATTAACATTGATTCCGCGGCAGTGGCGCCACGATCACAGATAGAAAAGGATAGCCCGTCCAATAGTTTGGTGATCTTCTGTCTTCGCACTACTAAGCTGCTATTTTTGTTTTTCGACGTGATGGTCTAAGCTTAATCTTAATGATATCAAGTCCCCACTTAACAACGATCTTGGCGGCAGTACGCCCGGTTGATGCCACGTTCCAAAGCTGATGGAGTCCCTTGCCAACCTGTCCCTTTTGAAGCATACGATAACCAATGCGCATGAGTACAAACGTATAGGCATGTTTATGGCTAATTCCAAAATCATGGTTAATTGGATTTTTGAGATAATAAGCGAAGGCGCGTTTAATGTCGGCACGGCTAGTAACCGTCGGTTGAACAACATCCCAGTTGCGAAGTGAAAACTTTTTAGCGAGACGATTTTGCTCATCGCGGCGTTTAGCCGAGATACTGCCGTCACTAATGCGATAGCGAAAAATAGGGTAAGGTACGTTGGCAAGTTCACCATGTTCGGCAAATTTACTAAACAGGTCATAATCCTCGGCTGGACAGGTGTCAGGGTAAAGACCAGCATCAAGTGCTGTCTGGCGGCGATAAACGACCGATGAATGACAAAATTGATTAAAAATACAAAGACCAAGTCTGATATCTTCATTACGAGCAACGTTAAAAATAAAACCAGTCGGCACGCTGTCTTGGTTTATAATTTCTGCGCCTCCGCCAACCAGAACCAGGTTTTTGTTTTTCTCTAGCATAGTGACTTGAGTCTTGAGCTTGTGCGGTAGCCACTCATCGTCGCCATCAATACGGGCAATGTAGGTGCCACGCGCTTCAGTAATGCCGCGGTTGAGTGAAGCCACGAGGCCACTATTTTTTTGATTAATGAGGCGAATGCGGCTATCTTCTTTTTGAAGGCGCTGAACGATTTTTTTTGTATTATCGGTTGAGCCATCATTAATAATAAGGTACTCGAAATCAGTAAAATCTTGTGACAGCACGGAGCGAATTGAGGACTCAATGTATGTTTCGTCATTATAGGTGGCGGTAATAATTGACACCAATGGTGGTTTAACTTGGGATTTCTGTGCATTCATACGGGATATTATAGCATCTTTATTGGCAAAATATTGAAAACCCAACGATTAACTGTTATGCTTAAGCTGATAGGATAAAACAGGGGAAACAACACTATGCGAGTTAAACAAACATCGCCAAAGAGGACCAAGATTGTAATAATTAGTTTAGTAAGTGCGGTCATCGTGATTGCCATTGCGGCGGTTGTTTATGTGGTAACGCGGCCACAACAAACAGAGCGGGCCAAGGATGATGCTAATTCGTCCCGAGCAAAGGAAAATAACAGCAACAAAGACGGCAATAAGAAAGTTGACGACAGTAAGACGAAGCCAGAAGAGCGCGATGGTCGCAGCTCCGATAAGCCAGCCGGTCCTGGCGAGCAACGCGGTTCAAAACGAGCAGTAACGCCGATTGTGAGCGGTTATGGACTGAGTGGTGATAAGCAGCGTCTACAGATTGACGGCGGCGTTAATGCTATTGTCGAAAATGGCGGTAGCTGTACCTTTACGGTATACTGGTCTGGTGGTCAAGCTTCACGCCAAACTGGTGCATCTGCTGGCCCAAGTTCAACGAATTGTCGGATGGCCGAGATTCCATTGTCAGAATTACCATCAGGTACCGACATGTCAGTTAAGGTTGTTTATTCATCAGGTGCATATACTGGAGAATCCACGAATGGGCCATCGTTCCGCAAGGAGGGGTTACAGTGATTCAGCTGCAGAGTGCGAAGCTATCCTGGCTAAAGCGTGTCGGATATATACTGGTCGTTGTTGGTGTTGTTGGTCTAGGGATTGTTTTTTGGCCAAAAACAGGGGCGTTGTCGCCATGGAGCCCTGGACGAATTATTGATGACAATGTTTTTTATGACACTAATACATTTTCAAGCGTTCAAGATATCCAAAACTTTATTAACAGCCATACGCCAGCCTGCGATACGTGGGGAACTGGGCCGTCCGAGTATGGCGGAGGTACGCGAGCGCAATATGCAGCCAAACGCGGTTGGCATGGCCCGCCGTATGCCTGCCTGCGTGATTATCATGAAAATCCAAGCACGAAAGAAACCTCGTTTGAAAAAGGAGGCGGCTGGTTTGCTGGTGGCCTGTCGGTGGCCAATATTATCTGGAATGTATCAAAAGAGTTCGGTATTAACCCACAGGTGATGTTGGTGACACTTAAAAAAGAACAGGGTTCGCTATTTACTGATGTCTGGCCACTCAAGAGTCAGTACAAGTATGCTATGGGCTTTGCTTGTCCGGACAGCGGACCGGGTAATACGGCGAATTGTTCAAGCGAGTACGCTGGCATGTACAATCAATTGCGGATGGCGGCGCGCCAATTCCGGTTATATACTAATCGGCCGGGCGAATATCGCTATAAGGCTGGTCGATCAAATTATATCCAGTATAATACAAACCCAGCCTGTGGCGGTTCGTGGGTATATATCGAGAATCAAGCAACAGCTAATTTGTATAACTACACCCCATATCAACCAAATCAAGGTGCGCTCAACGCCTATCCAGGGACGGCCCACTGTGGAGCATATGGCAATCGTAATTTCTGGCGCTTCTTTAATGAATGGTTTGGTTCGCCGCTGAAATCTGTGCGAATTGAATCGCCGTTGTCAGTGAGAACGGAGGGGACCGGGTCAAAACTATTTACAGACATGACAATCACGGCATCATTCACTATCCGTAATGCTACAAATCAGCGTCGCGATCTAGGCACTATGGCGATAGCTGCCCGCGACAGTAAGTGGAATAACCACGATTTTGGCAGTCAGCGGGTTGTTCTTGAGCCATGGCAGACATATACCTACCGAGTGACAACTAAGTTAACGAAAGAGGAGGATTATAAGTTCTGGATCACAAATTACCGAGACGGCAGTGGCTGGAGTAATAATTATCCAGAATCAGCCTCGGGCCATAGTCGTGAAGTATCGGCGTTCGTGCAGACAGCACCGACCGTCACCTCTCCGGTGACTATTCAGAATCAACGAACCCACGTCGGGCAATCAACACGGATCCGCTTTACTGTCAAAAACAACAGTCCGAAGCCAATTGATCTTGGTTATTTTGGCGCGGCAATTACCAGTCCGAGCGGACGAAATGCTGATGCTCGTTTTGATACGGTTAATAACCTTGCGCCGGGTGCGACTCATACCTATGACCAAGAGTTTATTCCGCGAGAAAGCGGTCTATACAAGGTGCGAATTAGTGGCACTCTTGACAAGGGGGTAACCTGGACCGAGGCGCAGTATCCAGTGCCAACACCAGCTAGTGCTGGTAACCGGGCGCAATTCACCATTCTCCCCAACCCCACTCTCACCCAGGGCATCACTTTCTCCAGCTCC
>ERZ772973.22-NODE-22-length-156332-cov-6.5902_pt1 | contig 156332 bp, 143 predicted proteins | sample MGYA00580672_ERZ772973 | MGnify/ENA primary metagenome ERZ772973 (study PRJEB29015, sample SAMEA2737938) | human oral metagenome | biome: human oral; feature: human-associated habitat; material: dental | place: China | collected 2152 ...
TTTGAATACCCTGATTGATTAGAGTTTGAATACCCTGATTGATTAGAGTTTGAATACCCTGATTGATTAGAGTTTGAATTTGTATTAGTTTTTATTTTGAAAAAGAGAGTATACTTGGGTTATGAAAGTTTGAATTGTTTTTAGATTTTTGAGTTGTAATTGAGTTGTAATTAATTTGGGGAATAATTCCAACTCATGAGACTTCAAATTGTTGATTTCTTTCTCGTTGACTTTTTGTATCGATTTTTATATAATGTTTTCTAGAACAATTCATTTCTTTTCTGAAGTCACAATTCTTTAACAGAAACAGTCAAATCAAATAACTTGTTAACTTGTTGAGTCCAAGGAAGTGAAGGATTCAAATCTCTAGGTTTGACTGTGACTGTGACTGTGATTTTCAGATTATTGAAATGATTTAGGTTATTTAGAAAAAAAAAGATAGAAACCAAGAGCAATGAAGAAAGGGCGAACAAAGAATGATACAGTTTTTGAAATCAATCTTTTCAAACGTTTGGACATACGTTCTGATTATTTTTATTTTTATACCAACAATTTTAGCTGTTGACCTTGTACAACATTACCGCAATAATCAAATTGTTGAAGTTTTAGAACAAGTTGAAGAACCAGAGAAAACAATTGAGGTTGTCGATGCAGTACCAGATCAAGAATTCCAGAATATTAGTCTTAGAGATGAAAGCCAAGGAATCTTTGGATCTAACGATTTTATTGATGGAGGGATAACCGGTGAATTGCGATTCAATTACAATTTCGATGATGGTTCATCATCGACCGAACTATTTGATGTCGAGGAATACTTCAACCAAAACATTCCAGGTAAAGGATCCAAGCGACTAATCAAACCATTCGTAAAAGGTAAGTACAAACTTCGTTCTGGTGATATTGTTACTGTTCTATCAAAAACAAAATTAAAGGTTGGAGATTATTCTAAGAACAGCTTTGAACCTCAATTTGAATGGTCTGATATAAAAGGCTACAATAAAGCAATTGATACAGTTGTAAATTCTACTCGACTTATAACGAATGGAAAGGTTTCTTCTCGTCAAGAAGTTCGTCGCAAAATAACAATCAAACCGGATTCGGAAAAGAAAAAAGACGAAGACGGCATCAAACCCAAAGAAACATTGCCATTGTTTTAGACTAAGAGAAAGTGAGTTTTACTGATATGATCAATATCTCTAATAAAACATCTAGACTATCTTCAATTCTCAAGATGCTAGATAAATCCACCCTTGAACAAATCAAGAAGGATGCTTTAAATCTTGCGACAAATCCAGCTAGTTATGGATGTTCTAGTGGGATTGATTTTATTTATCTGTTGTTTTCAGAGAAAAATCAAGCTTTTGTTTGCAAAGTATCAAAGGATGTTAATAGCAAGGACAAGTTTTTTAATGACGGAACTAGCAAAAAGGACAATCTGATAATGCTGACAAACTTTTTCTGTTTGGGGGATTATGAGGGTTTGAGTGAATCTGAAATTAAGAATAAGATAGATTATGCCGTTGATAATTTTTTAATCGAATCTGTTAATCTTTATTTGTTGGATTTACAAAAATCTTTAGATTCTTTTCGTGAAAGCCATAATTTTGGAACAATTTACAAGTTTATTAACTCAGAGGTTCCGTTGCCATTTGATTTTTTCAATGATGAAGAATTACAAGTCCTGTTAGAACAAAATCTATCTTCAAACTTATTTGTTTGCCAAAATGGTAATAAATTAATTTTTGCAACTGAAACGATCAATAGGTTGTCTGTCATTTCAAACAAACTTTTAGATGAATCTCTGGATGGCTTAAAAATTATTTCTTCTCAAAAAGAAGGGGAAAGCGTGAATAGTTTTGGATATAAAGGTTTTGTTTATGTGCTATACCGACTCAAGGATCTTGGGTACTTAGCTAATAAAGACTTCTTTGATAAGCTAAGAGCTGTAATTGTTCAAGATGAGAATGTTTGGAAAGACTTTGATTATTTTTATAAAAATCGAGAATTACTTGATTTAAAAATAATCTTTGATTTTAAGGTGGATTCAGAAGAAGAAGCCAAATCTTTGTCGGAGTTGGTTGAGACTGCTGTAATTTCATTTTTCTCCAAGGACCAAAAACGTTTCAAAACTAGCCAGAAGATAATTAAGGAATTGTTAGGTTCAATAAAAAATAGTCCGTACATCTCAGATGATTTCAGAATCTTTGGTTTACCTAAAAAGTCTTTGGGAATTAATGGTTTGAATAATTTTTTTGATCTTTGATCATAACTTTACTTTTATCAAATTAAGATAAAAGTTTTTATTTTAGTTTATTGGTTTTATAGCTTTATAATTAATAAAAAAATCGGTAATCCGATAGAAAGAAGGATATTATGAATCCACAAAATAAAACAAAAATTATTTCTGCATTCCCATGCCTGGGGAAAACATTCTTTGCTGCGAATAATAAAGACATTGCTCTTGATTTGGAAAGCTCTGATTTTTTCTTTGATAAAACTGGCTTTGAGAATTATTCTTCAGAACAATTTAAAGGTTTGAGTAATAGAGTAAAGAAAGAAAATGGCTTACAAGATTATTTGAAAGCAATCGACGATGCTGTAAAATCAAACAATTACAATTTTGTCTTTATCAGCCAAACTCCTGATGTTGTTAAAGGAGTGATTGATCTCGGATATGAAGTTCATTTGGTTAAACCAGAACCCGGGGAAGAATCAGAAAAAGAATTTATTCGAAGAGCAAAACTTCGTGGGAATAATGATCAGTGGATTAATTCCACAATTAAGTTTTTGAGTGAAAATCCTAAATCTTATTACTCAGATGATGAACTAGATAAGATTTCAGTTCATTTTATTTCTAAAGATTCTTTTATCTCTGACTGGTTGTTGTTATCAAAAGAAATCATTTGATTTTTTTGTTGTATAATTTTTAGAAAGGTTATCAAAAATGATTTTTAATCTTATTGTTGATTTTATTGTTCTTGTATCTGGGACAGATTTGAATGGTTCACTTCTTGGATTTTATGCTTTATTATTCCTGGCTGTGTTTATTCTAGTGTTGATTTCCGTCTCGCTTGGTTTAAAAATTAGTGCATCTTTTGACCAAAACGGATTCTTTAATCCATCTAATAAGAAGAGAAGTTCTAATTTCTTATTTGCTATCTTTTTGATAGTCACATTCTCTTGTCTGTTTATTTCTTTTTATGGTTTGGATTTTGGAAAAAGCTCTGAAACTTCCTATAAAGAAGTAACTTTATTCCCAAATGATAAAGAAATTCCGTTTGAAGTTCTTTCAATTCAGGAGAATCGTATAACCAATAATGGTGAGAAGATCTTAGAAGCTTGGGTGTTCTTGGGAGAAAAAGGACATGGAGAAGTAAAAGTTTTTAAAGTTGATAAGAAAAATTCATCTATAAACTACGCTTACAATGCAAAAGATTATGTTGTTAGAAAAGCTACATTAGTCAGCAAAAAATCAACATACTTAATGCATGGGCATGAATTTTCTTTTTCAAACAGTAAAAATGAAGAATTGTTACAAATTGATGTAGATGTTCCGAAAACACCTATGGAGATTTTAACTGGTGAAAAATAATAGCAAAAAACATCGAATTAATTTCGATGTTTTTTTATTAACTAATATTAATATTATTTTTTATTGTGATATAATAATAAAAACAAAGATAATTACAATCAGAATTAGATTTTGATATGATGTTTATTTGATCAAACTCGAACAAGTGGAAGGATAAGAAAAAGATTTTAGGAGTGTTATAAAAATGATTTTTAATTTTTTAGTTGAGTTTGTTGATACTATTTTACATGGACATAATATAGAATTAACTAGTTCATTTGCTGGAGTATTAGCTTTAGTCTTACTAGTTTCATTGTTTTTAATAGTATTATCAATTCTGATTGGCTTGATGGTAAGCTCAGCTTTCGCTGAAAAAGGTTTCTTAAATCCTTCTAATAAAAAGCGTAGCTTTAATTTTCTTGTGATTGTCTTTTTTTTGGTAACATCTTTTTGTTTATTTCTTTCTTTTTTTGGTGCACTTTCTTGAACAGAATAAGATGCTTCTAATAAAGAAGTTAGTATGTTACATAAAGACAAACGAATTATGGTTGATGAACTGATTTCATTTCGAGCAAAACTTACCACTTTTAAAAGTAAAAGATTTTAGAAGCTCAGTTACTGACCAGTGAAAAAAATAATTTATAAGCATCGAATTTACTTCGGTGCTTTTTTGTTTATAACTAAAACAAAAATAAGAAAGAAGGTTAATTGTTTTGATCTCTAATAAATCAATATTATCTAAAGTTTTAAAGCAAATCACTGACCCCACCTCCCTGGAACAGTTAAAGAGTGAGATTTTTAAACTCTTATTAGATGAACGTAATCTTTCTGGTGTTGGGAAAAGTGAACTCGAGGTTTATGTTTTGTTTTCTTTAGAAAATAATCAAATCGTATGTAAATCAAGAGAAGATCTAAAAAGCCAATCCAATTTCTTCTTTGATGGATCCAGAAAAAATGATAATTTTATTTATCTATCAATTTTTGGTTTAATGCAGATCAATGGCGTAGATAATAACGAAATTGAAAAAGTTATAGATAATTGGTTCAAAGAAACTTTTATCCAATCGTCAACTGAGGAACTTTTAAAGTTGCAGAATTCGATTACATCTATAGCTGTGAACAATTCTGGAGTAAATGACTTTATTTTTTCTTCAGTTGTAATCCCACCCCTTTCATTGTTGGAAGATTATCAATTGGAACAGATTTTCAGAGATACCATCTTATATGATGTCTTTCGATTTAAGGAAGAAGATGAGAGGTTTCTGTTTTCATCCGAATCAATTGATAGACTCTTTAAAATAAAAGACAAAGTCATTCAGGATGCATTAGATGATTTGAAAGGAAACCAAAATGATTGGTCATTCCAACATTTTATTCTATGCCTCCTAAAATTGCGAATGCGTGATTATTTAACTGTAAAAAACTTTTATTCTTTAATGAAAACTGTTTTTGAAATTGATGATAACATCTGGCACGATATGGATTATTTCTTAAATGCTAATGCTCAGTATCTTGCAAGATTCAAGCCAGCATCGGAGCTCTTAATTGATTTTGAAATAAGTTCAAAGGAAGAGGCTGATGCGATTATTGGATTGTTTCATTCTGTTTTAAAAGTTTTCTTTTTTAAAGGTAATAGACTGTATTCATCTAGTGATTTTTATTTTAGCAAAATGATCGAAGCGATTTACAACACAAAATTGATACCAGAAGATTTTGATTTCGGGATTGGAATTCCCAAATCACGACTCTCACTGTTTTCTTTACGTCAGAAGTTTTCTGATTAAAAAATAATAAAAAAGCATCAAGTTTTAACTGATGCTTTTTATTATGCGAATAAATTATTTTTTTTTATAAAAAAATAATAAAAATGGTTGACTTTAGAAAAAATAAATTATATAATGTTTTTGTAAGTAACTTCATAAAGAATCAAAAAAAATGAAATTATAATCAAAACAACATAACCTTTGATACTAATACTCTTTATCAAGTTAACAGCTAAAAAAAGAAATAAATAAGACAGAAAGATTAATAATAACTATGGAAATTAAAACGATTAAAAAAATTACCGGGATCACACTAGTAGGACTCACTGTACTAGCCATGAGTGCACAATCCCTCACTCCTCAAGCAATTGAAGATCACACTACCCATGCCGAAACAGCTAAAGTGGCTACTCAAGATATTAAAGAAGAGGAGAAGCTCCCGGAATCTAAAACTGAACCCGAGAAAAAAGTTTTGGAAGAAAACGTAGCTCCTACTGCAACTGTCAAAGAGGAAATTGTCGCTGAACCAGCTAAAGAAAAGGTTGAGCCTCAAACTCTTAAAATTAAAGGTAATACCATCAAATGGTATACAGAAATTGGTCAGGCTGGTATTAATGCGGACCATAATGTTGCAACTACCTGGGGTGGAGACTTCAGTCCGGGACGTTCAACACTAATTGCTGGGCATGACGATGGTCCGATGTTCCAGGCTACAAAATTAGAAGCCGGGGATGTTGTTTCTGTTTTTGATAAAGATGGGAAAGAATTCCAATATCGATTCTTGAAGAAAAAAATCATTCCAATGGTTTACGATGGTCAAGGAAGCGGGTTCGTGGAACACGAGGAGGACGATCAGTACTTAGCAGATGTTCTAGATACTGGGAACTTCTTGAACCTTCAGGTCTGCGTAGAGTACAATGCATCCGGATATAAAATCATGATCGCAACTTTGGAACCAATGAATTAAAGTAGAACCGTATAGGTTCTATTTTTTATAATTAAAGAAAATAATAAACTTTTTAGAAGTTAGAAAGAAGGTAAATGAAATGATTACTTCTGGATGCGATAGCATGCTTTCAAAGGTAGCTAAAGAAGTATTAGCTCCAGATTTTGATTTTTCAAAATTAATTTCAAAAACATCATTGATTTTTTCTAAAGAAATAGCTGAAATTATTGACTTATTCGAAAAGTATCACGAAGAGATAGGCTATAATGATACAATTTCTGTTGTTGAGAGCAGATTAAAACCTGCTGTTATTTTCTTCTCTTTCGTTGATGACTCCGTAACGGTTTGTAAGAATGATTATTATGGGGATTCTCTATCAACTTTGAATAATAAAACAATAAGACTTTTTACTTTAGATCTTAAAACAATTATCGATCGAAATGAATTAAAAACATTGCTTTTTCTTGAAGATCATGACCGCTTTTCTGAGCTTAATAAAATCTTTACTTCAATTTTTGAAGACAACTTTTCTAAAACTGTTTCAGAAGCTTTAATGTACTATTCTGATTTAATAAATAAGATTGTTACTTGCCAGGATGAGCATGAACTTTCTGATACTATGCTTGAATTGAATGATTTAATTCGTAATAATGCATTACCATTATCTGTTTTGACAAAGAGTGAACTTAAAAGTTATTTAACTTTTATGCTTAATGGTGGAAATAGAAAACTGTATGTACCTCCATTTTTTATATTGAAAACTTATCATTATTTGGAAGACAAACAATTTAAAAATGAAGTAAAGGAGTTGGCTTCTGAAATAGTTTCTGAATTCATTCAATCAAAATTATTGAATGAAGCTGTTAATGGTTTTTTGTTTATAGCTGAGTATAGACTATTTGTTGATAATAGTTCCTTTTTTAAAACTTTAAAAAATCTTTTGAATTTAATTTCGGAATTAGATTATAGAAGCTTTGATTTAGACTCTTATTGTAAATCATCAAACCGTATAGATCATTTTTTTATTAATGTATTTTCTTACTTTATAGAACAATTGACAGAATATGAGCTTGATGCAGCAGGAGATTTATTGGCTTTTATACTAGAAAATGAGATTTTTGTTGGAGATACAAATCTTGAATCAACAACTCTGAATTTGTCCAAGAAATTAGGTGAATTAAACCATAAGGTTTCGATCAAAATTAGTGGATACTTGTTTAATAGTTATTATGAACCTTTCGCTTATGATTTATTGAATTCAAAATCCATTAGTGAAGTTGAATTGCAGTTTGAAAATTATTCTATAATTCGTCTATTCCAGATGGAATATTCAAAGAAAACAAATGAACTGATTAGTTTGATTGAGGCAAATGGGATAAAACTTTTATTAAATCAAGAATGCACAACATCGCTTCGTGGTCTTCTGATCGGATTAGAAAATGGTCTTGTTATTTCTCAGGATGAGAATAATAAGGCTCATCTGGAAAAGTTTCTTTCTTTATTGGATTAAATAACGTTTTTGAACAACAACAACTAAAAGAGTTGGATAGACTAGTGCCCCAACTCTTTTATAATTACAGAAAACAAGAAAGAAGGTTTTTATAATGATTAATTTAAACGAAAGTTCTAGACTTTCGAACGTATTGAAAAAAGTTTTTACAGACTCCTCTCTGGAACAAATAAAGGAGGGGATTGCTGCATTAGTACAAGATAAAAGTAATTTGCCAAAAAGTGAGAATGATCCAGTATTCGCATACCTGTTCTTCTCCGAAAAAAATGACTCGATTATTTGTAAGTCTACAAAGGATGTTTTTAGTTACTCAGAATTTTATAAGGATGGCTCGAGAAAAAAGGACAATTTTATTTTCTTAGCGTCTTTTGATGTAAAAAGATTCTTGGTTGGAGATGATTATGATTTAGATTCCTCTATTGAACTGTGGCTAAAAGAATCTTTCTCTGGATCAGTAACAGAAGAATTACTGGATCTACAACATAGTATTAATTCAATTAAACCAGGTTCTGAAGGTAAGCATGACTTTTCTATTATTATGAGTTCGATGATTCCGCCTCTAGATTTGTTGGATGATCAACAATTAAAAATTGTATTAATGGATAAGATTTTCTCTGAGTTTTTTATCTTTAAGGATAGTAAGGAGCGTTACAGTTTTTCTCAAGAAGCTGTTCAACGGCTTTTTAAAGTAAAAGATGAAATTATTTTTGAATTCTTAGATGATTTAAGAAATAACCGAAATAATCGTTCTTTCCAATTTTTCTTACAGATTATTATGAGATTTAAAACGATGGGTTACCTAAGTAATGAAAGCTTTTATTCTTTATTAGAAACTGTCTTTAATGAGGATTCGGAGGTTTGGAAAGATTTGAATCATTTTATTTCTGGTAGCAATTTTTATGAGGAAAAAAGAATGCTACTCCGTTTCTCAGCCACATCTAAAAAAGAATTGGGAGCTCTAATCAATCTTTTAGATGCAATTGCGAAAACGTACTTTCCAGTAGCGTTAAAAGAAAATCTTTTTCAATTTAGTCATGTTCTTGTTGAAGATTTGCTCTATGTAATAAAAAGATCACGATTTCTTCCAGATGATTTCCCATTGTTTGGAACAAAAAAAGAACATCTGTCTATGAGCGTTTTGTACAGATTTTATTGTATGTAATACTTTAATTTAAAATAAAAAAGCTCCAACCTTCTATTGAAGAATTGGTGCTTTTTTGTTATAATTAAATAAAAAAAGAAAGAAGGTTTTTCTATGAAAAAGAAAAGCGTAAATGATGTAATTCAAGAGCTAAACAAACAACTAACTAATAATAAATCCATTGATTTATTTGTCGATTTTTACGACCGGTTATTATCTGGAGTCTCATCTGTTCGTGATTTGTCTTATACTTCTAAATTGTATTGTCTATACAACGTTGACAATGAAAAGGTAATGCTTTCAGAAAAAAGATCAGTCAAGAACTTTAATGATTTTAATTCTTTTGTTTTTGAAATTGGTTCTGAATTAATTGATTTGATTAATGAAAATAAAGATTGTTATATCGCAGCAGAAGATTTCATTTCAATGCCTCGATATAAAACTCATGATCGACTCGAAGCAATCACTTTTATTGCTAAAGAAGGGATGAATTGTTTTAAACCAATTTCTGTGGATCAATATAATTTGGATGATAAATCCATTTTGGATAAAGTTTATGACCAAATTGTTCCGTTCTCAATTCTTGAATTGGATCAGAAGGTTGAGGTTGCAGCTAAATGGTTGGAACAAGTTCTGCCTGGAAAAAGTAAAGAGTTTTTTGAAGGGTTGGATTCATTTGAAGAAGTTAAAGCTAAGTTGCTTAATTTTGAAGTGAAACGTGATTCACTTTTTGACGATGTACTTCGACCATTGTATGCTTTAGAGAGACTAATGCAAAAAAATCTTATTTCTAAAACTGAGTATCTAGAAAAGATTTCTGAGTTTTATGAGTTAAAAAAAGATCTAGGGATTTTTAATAAACATAATGTTGATGTTCTTTTTACATGGATTCTTATTGGTCCGATCTATAAAGATCAAAATTCTAACAATTTGTCTTTCAATATGATTGAAAAAAATGAATTTTATGAAAATAAGAACGACAAGAAACCTTATGAACTAGAACAACTCTCTAAGATTTCTAAAGAGACATTAATTAAGTTTTTAAAAACTATCAATAGTCTCAATAAAGAATTTCCTGGACTAGAGAATAGTTCATTAAAAATCACTCAACCTATTGTTGAGATTCTATAAACAAAAGCAGACTTAAATTGTCTGCTTTTTCTTTGACTTTGATTGTTTTTTATGTTAGAATTAATTAATAAGATTTCGAAAGGTTTAAAGAAAAATGCTATTTGATTATGTGATGGATTTAATTGGTGCTACAAACAGCGATAGATGGGCACATGTGGTTGTCTTCATGCCTTTGGCTGCATTTTTAACTTTTATTTTTGCTGGAGCTATATCAGCTGTTTTGGGATTATCAATAACTTTTATTGTTAACAAATTAAAAAATGGTAATCTTGGTTTGATGGATTATATAAATTATTATTTTAAGATTTCTATTATTCTCTTTCCAATTATTTTTATTCTCTCTTTCTTTACATCTAATGGGAAAGTAGAAGATTCAGTCTGGGAGACAACCCCCGGCTCTGAAACAGTCTTAGTACCAAACGACAAAAAAGTCAAACTCTCCATTTTGGAACTCAAAGATGACAAGATTGTAGTTCAATTTGGTGATGATGAAAATGATAAAAAAGAGTACTACTTGGATCCAGATTCGAAAGTCGAAAAAACTGAAACACTTGAAGAACCGTCCGTAACTTCTGCAATTGTTTTAGAAAAGAAATCAGTTCAATATTATCGAGGTAAAGGTTATTACACTCCTGCCAAACCAAGAGAATTTTTGAAGATTGATGGTAAGATTAAATTAAAAGATAGTGAAAAGATTTTGAATGGTAATTAGAATAGAGGCGTACTAATGATTTTTAATTTTATAACTGAATTACTCTTAAAAGGAGATAAACCAACAGAAACTTTTATTGGATTTTTTATCGCAATTGCATTTTTTTCTTTGATGGTTTTTATTTTAGCTACTGTAATTGGAGTTGTAATTGGTGATGCTATTGTAGGACAAATTGAAAAAAAGACAAAAAATGTATTAAAAATTAGGTACCATTTTTTAATTGTTCTATTGTCGGTAATAAGTTGCTTGACAGTTACTTTTTATAATGCAGATTTTGGTTATAATTATAAATCAACTTCTGAAATTGAATTAGTACCAAACGATAAAAAAATACCGGTTAGATTGATGTCTATTCATGAGCAAAAACTATTATCAACTTCTAGTGAAAAAGTTTATGAGATGATGCTTGCAATTGGAGAAGATGATAAAGTAGAATATAAGACCTTTAGACTTGATAAAGAAAATTCTAATATAAACTATATTGATGAAGGTAAAGAACCGGATATTAAAAAAGCTACTTTGGTAACTAAAACAACAAATTATTATTTCCATGGTAGAAAGCTTTCTATTGGAGAAAGAACGTCTAAGGTTTTAAGGGTGGATGGCGATATTGTTAAATCTCCTTCAGAAACTTTGATCGGAGTAGAAAAATAAAAAAAAAGAAATGAGTTTATTTTTTTAAGCTCATTTCTTTTATAATTAAAGAAAAGCACCGGAATACCGGAAGAAAGAAGGAATATTATTATGACTAACAAACAAATGAATGGTAATTTAGAACAATCTTTTAAGGATTCATCTAAAAAAGTAAATGAATTTCTCGCATTTATCAATTCTAAAAAATTGTATTTACTAGATATTCTGAAAGTTAGAATCTTAAAAGAAAAGATTGCCTATGCTAATTTCTATGAACTATATCTATCTGATAGTATTGTTTTTGAAGAAATAATGAATAAAAAAGAAAACTTTAAAACTTGGTTTTTAAAATCAGGTACAAAGGAAATCTTTGTTGTAGATAGTGATTCTGTTGACGAATTTTTGGAATCACAAGGGACAAACAAACTAATTTTCATTCAAGAAGTTAATGTAAACAAAGTTTTCGAAGATCCCGATGTTAGGGCTGCAGCTGTTGATTTTTACACCCTTCCAGCTCATTGCAAAGCTTTTCGAGCAGAAGCCATTGGATTCATTGCTGAAGCAGCTAAAGAACTGTTTCATCAAAAATAAATAACCAAAAAGGAATGAGTTTATTTTTAAGCTCATTCCTTTTTTTATAATTAAAGAAAAAATACCGGAATACCGGATAGAAAGAAGGATATTATGAATAATAATCCAATGAACAATGCTACTGAAGTTAAGACTGTCCAAGTCGATTTGAACAAAGTTTTCAAAACTTTTTATTCAAATTATTTGCTTGATAACCCGAACATGGGAAATCAGTTTTTGATTTCATTGCTGATCAATCCAGAGACAGAAGAAATCTTGGTTGTCAAAAACCATCCAGGACAAAATCTTTCTGAAATGGCTAATAACAAAGGATTGGTTTTTGTTGGCTCAATTGATGTTAACAAGGTTCTTCTAGATGATGACGATGCTCTTATTGCAGCAAAAGATTTTGTAAATCTTCCAAAGTATCAAAAGACTTTGAAAGATGAAGCTTTGGACTTCATTGCTGAAGCTGCAAAAGAATTGTTTATTTCTCAACTCGAAGAAGCTGAATCAGGTGATGAACAATCTGAAGAACGTGAAGATATTAGTTCTGGAGGCGCTAATCAGCTTAGTTTCGCAAATCCAGTCGAAGAACTTAATCGTATTATTCACGAATTTTACAACTCTGATAAACTTCCGGAAGATATTCTTTGTTCACCAATGTTTGAATTCATCGTTCATTCAATCTTGAACTTTCAACTAGGAGAAGGTCTCGATAAGATTTTTCTTCTTGATAAATTGTTGAAATCAGATGTGATTTCTCAAGATCTGTTTTTGGATAAAGTATCACAATTTATCAAAATAGAAGAAAATGGTCTTTTTTCTGACATTGAAGTTGTAAAAACGTTGATCCAAAAATTGCCAACTATGGAAATTGTAAAATCTGGATTCAATAATAGTTCTCAGACTAAAGTTGGAAACTTTATTGATTTGTTTGGGGGAGTGATTGTTAAGTTCGGAAGCAAGGAATTGGTTCTCTTGTTGAACAACGCTTTCTTTGGTTCAAAATAAATTAAAAATTAAAACAGCATCTAAAATGCTGTTTTTTTATAATTAAAAAAATAATAAAAAAAGAAAGAAGGAAAACCATGTTAAAAGTTGACATTAATTCAAAAGAGAAACGAGGAATTTCATTCGTATTAGATTATCTTAATGATAAGAAAAATCACGATGAAATTAAAGAGGTTATTGCTAAAGCTATTCAAAAAGAAGTTCAAGATGCTAAGAGTTCAAGACGTGTTCAAAAATCAACATCTGCACATTATAAAAAATTAAATCTAGTTTTTAGTTTAGAAGGCGAGGGTAAAGTTCTTGTTTTCCCTCATCATATCCCTTTTCTTAAACAATTAGACCCGGATGATGAAGTTATGCAGTTTGATAATTATTTTAATCTTTATCAAATTGATTTAAATAAGAAAGTTGGTAGTAAAGTTTTTGCTACTGCATTTGAAAATAGCAACAATATCGATAACTTCAAAGACTTTGTTCAGAAAATTATTTTCAAAGATTTATTCAAAAAAGTATCAGAGAGTTTAATTGAGTTGCAAAATAAAAAATTGGATTATCAGATGATTTCAAGATTCCAAGACTCCGAGATTCCATTTGCATTTCTCCCAGAGAAGGAAAGTTTTATTAAGTCAATTCTTAAACTTAAACCATTCGATGCTAAAAAAACATTAAAAATGATGTCTGTGAACAAAAATAATTGTTTGAGTGCGAGTTCATTTGAGTCGTTTAATAAGTTGCGATTGGATTTTATTAAAGAAAGATTGTTTGATCAAAAATTATCTTTTTACGACTCCAAGAAAATCTTAATCCAACTTTGTGAGAACGGTCTTGTTGTTGGTTTTGAACCATTAATTTTTGGAGCTAGAATAATTGAATCTACTGAGGTGAAAGGATTAGGAGTCTCATCTTCAACAAAATTAGATGAGAAGATTATTTGTTATATCGAACCTTTTAGATTCGGGAATGGTTTTGATTCTTATTCGATGGATGAATTTAAAAAATCAGTAAAATTATTGATTGATTCATCTCTTCAGACAAGCGGGATATCAGCATCACAAATTATACATGTTTTGGATTGTGCAATTGAGAACAATGTTTCGTTTGAAGATGATTTAGATCTTGACTTTAATAGTTTTTCTAAACTGTTTTTTGAAGATTATGATTGGTATGAAAAATCTTTATCAGTAAAAGAAAAAATGATTCAATTGTTCCCGGGATTCAATGTTAATCTCAAGAAAACTGATTTAAGTCAGCTATGTACCAGCTTGATGATTCGTAAGTTTTGCACTGCCCCTGAATCTCTTCTAGCTAAGAACAAAGAAAAGATTTGGGTTAATAATGAGTTTATAGAAAACTGTTTGTCTTTTGCTAATGCATTAGATTCAAATCAATTTGTTTTTTCAGAAAAAGATGATGAATTAAAAGAAAAGATCTTTGATTTTTGCAACTTTTTTTAAGACAATGCAAAGTAAAAAGTAAAGCTCATAAAGCTTTACTTTTTTATTGATTTTGAAGCTAGGCTATGTTATAATGGAGAAAAATAATTTAAGGTGAGTAAGAAAATGAAAAAACTTGATTTCCAAGAAACTTCTGATCTAAAAAAAGTAGTGAGTCATTTAAACTCAGAAGATTCACAAAAAGTGATTTCCAACTGCATTAAAAAGATAATTTTATCTAATCTTGTTAAGACAAGAGATAAACCTTTTTATAAACAGCTAGAAATAATGAAGCCGATTTTAGTTTTTTATTCTCTAGAAGAAAATAAATTCTATTTTAATAAAGTTAAAGATAATCGAAAAAATTCTCTTTTATTTGATGATCTGTTAAAATTATCCGAAATTGATTTACCAAATCAAATCTTAAACTCAGAAAGGAAAAACAAAATCTCTGAAATTCTTTCAGACAATGAATTCAACTTCGATAAGTTAAGTCTCATTGTCTCTGATTTTGTTGAAGAAGAGATTATGCCTATTTTAGTTTCAGGGTTTTATGTAATGTTGCTAAACTTTAAAACTGTAGAGGATTTTGCAAGATCTGAGTTCTTGGACGATTTTTTGAATGGTTACTTCCCAGCACGTTTTGCTCATAATTTATTTGGTTCTTTAGGTTCTTTTATTTTTAATTACGATTCGAATGAGGAAAGAAAAGAAGAGGTCAATGATTTTTTCCGTAAAATCTCAAAGTTACCAAACGAATCTTTTTCACCATCAGTTTTAGAAGATTTTCTTTTGTTTAAGTCTGAAATTAAAGAACGCACAAAGTTACTAAGTTGGTTTAATAACAATGTTGAGGTTATTCAATCTGCATTATTGGTAGAACCTTTTGAGTGCCTTCTTATCATGAATGTCTGGATGCAAGATGCAAACAAACCACTTGAGGTATACGAACAATTCTATAGTTTTATTTACAGTTGTTATCGAGTCCTCCTGGAATTAGAAAATCAGTTTAATGGATTTGATGAAGAACTTAAGATTTCAACTTTTAAAGAATTAACTACATTAAAAGATGGGCTACAAAAAACGGTCGAGAATTTAACTAAAACTAAAATGGACTATAATTTTGTATTCGAAAGAGGTTTAGAGATTTTGTTCGAAAAAATTGATAAAATTGAGTCTATGGCAATTTAAAGAGATAAGGTTCTACCTTATCTCTTTTTATAATTAATAAAAAATAAACTTTTTAATAAGTTAAGAAAGAAGGTTAATAATATGATTAAAACTGTAACTAAGGAAGAAATGAGTGATCTGACAAAAGCAAAGAATGCGTTCTTAGATCCAAGTTCATTTGACAACTTGATTCAATTGATCGCAGATGCAACCTTTGATGCTTATCGCCATGCTTCTTATGAGCCTAAAAATTCAAAAACTGAAATAGGAGATTACCAGATTTCTGATTTGAATTTTTATTATAGTTTCCAAAAAGAACAGGTTGAAATCTATCAATCATATAAGTTTAACTCTATCATTAATCATGAAAATCCTGGAACAAAGTTTTTCTTTGATGATTATTTTAGGGTTGGAGAATTGAATCTTTCTAGACGAAAAGGTTCTCAATTGGCAGGCGACTGCTTCAATGCTTGTAAACCATATAGATTTTCTGTTGGAAAAATTGAAACACCACAAGTCTTTGTACAATTTGCAAAAGATTATTTATTTAAAGAAGTTCTAAAAACTGCAAATCAATTCTTTTGTAATTTTAAAACTGTAGAAACACTTGATAATTCAAATCTGTGGGAAGTTTTATATGGGCGTTTTCCTATTCGTTTTTTGAATAATCTTGAGTCACTTGTTTCAAACTTATCTTCTAAAAGTTCGATTGAAAAGTTTGCAAGAGAAGAAGTTGTAGAGAAAACTTTTGAAAACGTTTTTCTTTCAGATAATAGATTTTTCTCTGATGAACAAATTGAACAAATCAAGAATCATCTAAATGAAACTATTAATAGTATCGAGTATTCTAACGATATTGTTGACAATTTGATAAAGTTGAGCAGTGTTGTAAATTCTGGATTCTGTTCTCTTGATTATTATGTCAATTATTTGAATGAAAAAGTATCTTCATCAAGAAATGAGGTGTTTGAATCCGTCTTCAATAAAAACCCATCCATCATTACTAAAATGACACCTGCAATTTATCTTAAAGAATTAAAAGATCAAACCTTAATTGATTTCTTTAATAATTTAAATGATTTTCGGATTGAGAAACATTATAAAAAAACTTTATCCGATGTTAATCGCAATAGTGACTTTAAGTCTCTATCTGATGATCTTCTAAAAGAAATTGACTCTCGAGATCTGTCATTAAATGGATTGGAATTTCTAATGTTTAATGATTTCAATACAGATGTTTTTTTGTCAAGTAAAGCTGTGAAGAATTTGAAAGAAGTAAATCTTTTAGCTACTACTTCTTCTACTCTAAATCTGATCTATGAAATCAATAGACATTACGCAACTGGTTGGACATTCAATCGCTCAGCACTCGATCATCCATACTTGGAAGATGATAACAATTCATCTGGATACTTGATTGACATCCTTGAAGAACGTTCATCTAATGGTACAAGATTTTATGTACCTGAAGAATTCCATAAAAACTTGAAGTTGTTAGATCCAATCATTGATCAAGGCTTTGTTTTTTCAAGCAATCCAAAAGTTAATTTGGATATCAAAAGATTTTCAAGTTTGTTAAATAAAAAATAAAAGGTTAGCCTTATAGGCGAACCTTTTTATAATTAAAATAAAACCGGTGACCGGTTAGAAAGAAGGTATAAAATGCTAACCACTGAAACAAGAAAAGCAGAAGGATTCTCTCTTTCAATTGTTAGAGAGCTGTTCTTGAAAGAGATTGAATCTGGTTTGTTATTTGAAAAACTTACGGATACTCTTTTGTCTTATTTTGTTGGCTTAGATGAGAGGTCTATACTACAAATTAGTTTTGTTTATTCGCTAGACCGTGCTGAATTTTTATTCTTATCAAAAGAAAAACTTACGGAACGGTTATCTTCAGGAAATGAAAATTCTGTTCATTTTTATGACGATTATTTATTATTGATAGACGAGATCCGTTCACTTAATAATGATGATGCTACTGTTTTGAGTTCTGCTTTCACAGAATACTTCAATTCTAATGATAAAGCTTTGTTAACTAGTAAAGTTCAAGAAGCTTATGCAAAGTTATTAACAGAAGATTTTTTTGAATCTATTCTGAAGTTGCAAGTTAAACTTGATGATTTTGTTGCGGCTAAAGAGGTAATCGATGGTAAAGTGCCATTCCGGATTTTAAATGAAGAATCTGCAGGTTTGTTTGTCGAGTATCTTTTTCACGATAGAACTAAAGAATCTTTTGGTCTAGAAAAGAATTTTTATTCTGAAGAAGGAATTCAAAAGTTTAACTTTTTCAAAGAAAAGCTCTTAACAAAAATTATCAAAGAAAAAACAGAGGACTTATCCTCGATTTTTAAACCGGAATACTTTTTAATGTTTTATCAAAAAGATGGAATTTCATTCAGTCGATTTTTCGAATTATTCAACGATCTAATTGAAGAAGATATAAACTCTTTTCATTATTTATTTAATAAAGATTCTGATTGGTTTGCTAATTCACTTTCTAAAGTTGTAACAGCACATCCACATAATAATATTCTGAAAGAATTACAGGATGATGAGCTAGTTCGCTCATTTAAGAATCTAGAAAGAATTAACAGTTTGAAGAAAACTAATTTGGAATTTATTGGGATTTCAACTCAATTTTATTACGAGATTATAGAACGTGGAATCAAATTAGAAGACTATTCAGATGTTAAAGTTTCATTTTGGTTTCTTATTCTTAAACTACTATTCCCTTCACAGGGGATAAACTCTTTAAAAAAAGTTCCAATCTTGCTTTATAAAACCGATGTTTTGTCTGTGTTAGAAAGGCTTTCAACTGGAAAAGAAAAACAAAGACTTGATGATTACTCTCCTGACGAGCTATCTGAAGGAGGAATTGAAACCTTATCTTATCTCAAAGATGAGGGATTTGAATTTAAAGTTCCAATGGAATTTTATAACAACTTAAAGATGTTTTCGGAACTTGTGGATAATGGTTTTTCTGCAACCGAAACTGGCTCCTATGAGTTTGTTGCTAAAAGGTTACTTGAACTGTTCCAGGTAGAATGAATAATAAGAACAAAAAACAATAGATAAATTCTATTGTTTTTGTTATAATTAAAATAAAACCGGTTATCGGTTAGAAAGAAGGTTAACATGATTAAAACTAATAAAAAATCAAAATCTTTAAAAATTGCTCATGATGCTTTTTTTGGAGAAGGAAAATCTATAGAATTAGAGAATGCAATTTTTGAAGCTTTTAATCGGGTTATTATCCCTGAAATTCGAAGCAATAGAAGTTTTAGACCGAATTATTCAGATCTTACTATCTTCTTTTCTTTTCAGGAGAATAAAATCTTGGTTATGTCAGATAAAGAATTTGATGACAGGAAGAAATCTTCTAATTTTATCTTTGATGATTTACTCGCAATCTTTGAAATAAAAATGGATAATTTTTATAGACATAATATCTTTTCAGATATTGTTATTTTAATCAAAAATAATGGTTTAGAGGACACCAAATCTTCTGCAATTTTAAAAGAAAAGGTTATGAAATTATTTTTAAAAATTGTTCATAAAAAAATTCTTGACATCTTTTTAGAATTATCTGAACTTGATCTGGATAGAATAATTTCTTCAAATGGTGAGGGGGATGATGGAGTAGTATATTATAAAAAATTAAGTAATTTTATTTCAGAATGTGCTTTTCCTATTAGCATCTTAAAGAAAGAATCTGTTTTGAAGTTCTTCTTGAATGGTGGATTTTCTACTGTAAGTTTTAAAGAAATTGTAAAAGATAATCATTATTTGAGTTATGAATTTAAAGATTATCTATTTTCAGAAATGAATTCCATTGTTTCTTCCATTAACGAAACTGATAATTTAACCTTTTTTGATTTGTTGCTAAAATTAGGTAAAGCTAAAATTATAACAGTATCAGAACTTATCGATTTACTTTTGATTCGATTTGAAGAAATTCAATCCGGGAAGCAAGAACTTTTAGTAGATAAAAGTGCTGGAAAAGTTGGAGAGATTTTTCTAGATGCTGAACTATTGGATCTAAACAACTCAAATTCGACTTCTGATTTTAAGAGAAAACGACTTTTTGTTGAGGAAGTAAGTGTTGAAAGTTTGGTAAGATTATTAGAGTTCTTATCTCAATTTGAAAACAAATTGCTGAATGAAGAGAGTGATTCATCTAATGGTCTGAAGTTTAGAAAAAATTCTCAATCACTACCTTTTGCAACTCTTGCATCTATACTAGAACTTAAAGGTTGCTCTGGAGTAGAAGAGTTATCTATAAATGAAAACTATCTAAATTGCTTAAGTCACTTTGAGTTCGGATATCAATTTATTTCAAAAACTAAAAAACTTTTTATTGACCTGAAACCTTCAAGTTTGATTGACTTCTCTTCAATGAACAGTATTCTAGATAGGCTAAATGGTCTAAAAAATCCATTTACAATTTCAAAATCTGCAGAAGACAATCTTGAGTTGTTAGTAGATGCAATCAATAAAGGAGCTATTTTATCTAGTGACGGAAGAATAGAAAAGCGACTACTTGGACTTGATTCTAAAATCAAAAGTTTCAGCTGAAATAATGTTATCTTGAATCTTAGATTTCAAGATAACAATTTTTTATAATTAATAAAAAAAATAAAAGAAGGTATTCAAATTATGAAAATCATTAAAAAAGTATTATTTTGGCTTTCAATTGTATTGTTAGCTACAGCAGCTATTGCTCCCACAACTCAAGTAGAGGCTAGAGGTGGACATGGAGGTGGACATGGAGGTTCACACGGTGGGGGTCGTTCTGGTGGTTCACACGGTGGAAGTCGTTCTGGTGGAGGCTCACGTTCTGGTGGGTCATCCAAATCTGGAGGATCATCTAAATCAGGCGGTTCATCTAAATCTGGTGGGTCAAGCAAATCTGGTAATTCATCTAAATCTGGTGGGTCATCTAAGAAAGGAAGCTCATCTAAATCAGGAGATTCATCTAAAAAGAGCGATTCATCTAAAAAGAGCGATTCATCTAAAAAGAGCGATTCATCTAAAAAAACTGAATCCAAAAAATCTAGCAGCTCATCATCTTCTAAAACAAGTGGAGCAACTACTCCACCTAAAAACAGTGAATCTGTTTCTAGAAGTAGCGGAAGTTCAAGCTCTAGAAGTTCATCTCGCCCGGTTATAAACAACTATTACAATAATAGAAATTATAATAATAGAAATTATAACGGATTTAATGGTGGTTACTATGGCGGATATTATGGAAATAGTTTTGTCCATGACTTGTTATGGTATAACCTTATTTTCAATAATCACCCACATTACGGGTATGGTTATGGATATACCCCAGGTTATGGATATGCTCCTGCACTCCCTAGTGTAACAGAAACCACAACCACCACTACTTCTACAGATACAGGAGATGCGAACAATTCTTCTACTGAAGAAAGTAAAGATGGTACTGAAGCAGAAAAACAAACTGCATCAACTTCATCAACTACAGTAACAAAAACTGTAACAAAACAAGGCAGTCAATTGTCTATCTGGGAGTTGTTGTTGTATGGTATTCTATACTTCGGTGCTATGGTCGCAGTATTCTGGATTCTAGCATGGATTTTGAAAAAAGTCCTAGTAGACGTTTAATAAAAACAAAAAAAGATCAATTTATTTTGGTCTTTTTTTATTGATACGACTGGAAGTTTATAGAATTTTTTGATATAATCATTATTAATGATACTATTGAATGGAGTTGTTGGAATGATTAAGGAAGCTCAAATAGAAAGTTATCAGCACGCTTTTAAAAATTATTTAATGGAGTTGGGGATTGATCTAGTCGAAAACTCAGATTTGTGGACATTAAAATGGTTTAATTGGGTAAGCAAATCATTTATTGATATAAATGATATTAGTAAGTCGAGATTAGATTCAGAGTATCTTTCTTTAAACTTTGAAAGTAGAGAAATAAAGTTGATAGAAAAAGGTTTATTTCATAGCGGAGCTCTGTTTGAGAATGAAAACTGCGAACGATTAATTTTTGATGGTCTTATTCTCGATTCCACAAAATCTTTAGATTTTAATTTTAGAATTAATTCTTTGAAAGATCTTGGAAATGAGATGATTACTTTTTCGATGCTGGAATTTCATGAATTATCTGAAATCTTTCCCATTCTAATAGGTATGGAAGAAGAAACACATCAAGTTTATTTTAATAATTTAACGAAAATTATTAAATCTAACGTGAAAGTTTTTAACTCGGATAGAACTTTAGAGCGAACATTGTTGTTTGATGAATCCCCTATTTTCAATCTTTCAAATCTTCAAACAAAAGATTCTAAACTCAATAAAATAATTGATCAAATGATGAAAGAAAATCTCCCATCGATTATACAGTCAATTTATAGTGATTTTGAATCATCTATTTTATTCTATACAGAAGAGAATAACCCTGAAGAAAGATTGAAATTGATTCAATCCGGTTTAGCTTATTACAATAGTTTTTTGAAAGTACATTCTAATGAAATTAAAAAAATTAAAAATTCTGAACAGTCACTGAATAGTTTGAAGTTTGCTGTCGGTTTGGCTTTTGCTGGATCTTTTCTAGGGAAAAGATTTCCGTTAGACGCTTGGTCATACATTATTGATTCTTTTGTCAATTCTAAAGGGGAAATTAATTTAAGTTTTATTGAGAAATTAATTTTCAAAAAAACAAAATTAGCCAATATAGACTCTAATACTTTAGATTTTTTAAGTGATAATAAAAAATTAAAAATGGATTTTTTATCAACTTTCTTAGTTGGTATGAGCGATGGTTTTTACAAACTAAAAGGCTGTAAACTTAAAGTAGTTTCTGTTTTCCCATATCCTCATCAAGCAAAAAAATCTGAAATTACAACAGCATTAACTCCGATTTTGTTTAAAACAATAATGGATTCAAACCATCCATTGTTTGATTTTGATTCAATTTTTTATGCTAACAATTTGATGGGAAAATCCTTTAACAGTTTAAGTGGCGAAGTTTCTTCTGCAATAAAAGAAGTAATGAACTCTAATTATTTCACTTTTATTGATCCGAAAATCACATCCTACTTTGAAGATAGCAATCCGGATTAGTTAAAAAATAAAAACGAAGAAATCTTTAGATTTTTTCGTTTTTACTAATCCTATTATTTAGAATAATAGTTAATTTGTTGTTAACTCTTTTTTTAACTTAAAATAAAATAAGAAACTAAAATTCGGAGAGCGTGAAATGATAAAGAAGAAAAAAATCTATAGTTTGATAGCCGCAACTGCGATTGTTGCGGCTATTGGTGGGGTACGGTCGTCCGCAATCGGTCCAAGCCCGGCATTTGATGGCTATAAAATAAATGATGAGGAAAGACGAGCAGAGATCACTGCTGCAGTTTCAGGAGAGTTGGATAAAATCCTTCCTAAAGTTAATGATGTTTATAAAGAAACATCGATCCATGAAAAGTTTCATACAAATTATCAAGACATTGGATATCCATCTATTAATGATGGAAATAATGAGGGAATTACCGAGGATAACAAAATTGATGTAAATTCTTTGAAAAAACCAATCACTGAGCCCAGCAAGAGAACTTTGGCAGAGCAAGTTCGTTTTTATCAGTTTAATTTCACAAATGGACTTCACTATACCGGGATAGATCCTGCAGATGGTCACACACAAGATTTCGAACCTGAAAACAAACTAAACTTTTTTGATTATGTGAACTTGATAGAATCAATCAGAGACAACCCTTCTTATTCAAAATCAGTGAAGGAGAAAAAACTTACTGTTGTAGAAGAGGATCTACAATCTGCAATTGATTTGCTTTATGGTGGTAACAAGTTCAATAATAATCTAAAAGCTCTGGATCAGGTCAAGTCGGTAACTATTCCATTCAACTACAATAAGTATTCATACTTACAGTTGTTAGCAGCCTATAACAAGGATGAAGCGATTAACGCAACTCTTAGTTATTATTCTGAAATCATCGACACCTTGAATACAATTCGACTCTACTCTGCTGGAGTTCGTCAAGGAAAGGATGTTTCTTTGAATACTGCAGTATTGGCTGACAAATTAAATCAAAAGTACAATGTTGTTCAGGAAAAACTAATCGAACCAATTGTAAAAGTTGTAGATCGTGATTACAAAGAACAGCAAGCTCTTAAAGCTGGTGAATCTCTCGAGAAAGAACAATTGTCTAAAGAGTTTAAAACAATAAAAGAATAAAAGTTGGTGATTAATAATGAAAAAAATCTTTACAATAATTGGATCTATTTTGGCAATCGTAATAGTATCTGGGGCGATTATTGCTGCCCCAGGTATTGCAGAGAGACAGCGGATTGCACGGAGCCGGATTGCAAATTATAAAAATGATCGTTATATTGGATGGGCGCTCGCACTAAACGCTATACAAGAAGCTAACGACACTTTTTATACAGAGAGGTCCACTGATAAAAAATCAGAAGAATTTAAGCGTGCAGAAGAACGTGGTTATCCTAGCAAGTATTTTCCAACTTTAGTCGAAGAGTTTGGAATTGTTGTTCAAAAAGAGTATAGTAGTAATTACATCTTTAATCAACAAAAAAGAGAATTAACAAATTACTTGGGTAGAGTTTTGTCTGATCTTAAACAGGCACAGAACAATTATGTTGATAGTGAACAGCCAGCAAATGCAAATGATGCAAACGTTCGTGCAGCTTTAGAGTATTACTATACTTTATTTGAAAAAGTTCAAAGTTCTGTAGAACGAATGACGCTAGAAGAAGCTCAATCTGGCGCTTTAGGACAAAGAATTATTAATGATGTTGGTGAAGATGTTTTCTCTAAACCTATAGCTTATGGACAGATTGCGACTGAATACTTGGAGGTTAACTTAAAACTCCACGCTGGAACATTCTCAGCAAATAGTAGTGATGATGAAACTCTTTCTCAAGAGTTAATAGAAAAAACTGAAACTATAATGGGCTTAAATAAATAAAAACAGAGGCATCGGTCTTCTGTTTTTTTGATAGATCTATAATTAAGTAAAAAAAGAAAGAAGGAGAAAAATGATTAAATTAGAAGAAAAAGCGTCTTGGTTTTTGGAGTTGGAAAACAACAATCTTTTCAGTCGTGGAACTTCAGATGTCGATATTGTTTTTGAGTATCAGGATTGGATTCTGATTCTTGAAGAAAATGGAGGGAAATTACTTACCAAAAATCTTATCAAAAATTGGAAAACTATTCAACTAGAGTTTTTAATTATTCCTTTTTTGGATCAATTACCAGATAAAAAAGAAGAATTTTATTCTTTGGTTGAGCTGATAAGAAATGATTCTTTTAAAGTAACTACTGAAAATCAATATTACTCTTCTTATATAGAAGAAGGAATTGTGAATTGTTTAAGTAATATTATTCAATATCTAGATTTAAAACCGTTTTTTAATGCAAGAGAGCAGTTAAGGTTTGCAATTAAAAAAGTTTACGAAGATAGGTTTAGATTTCGAACAATTAGTACAACAATTAGTACGATTTTACTTATCTCCTTGTTCTTTATTATCTGGATTGCTGTTTTTGTGTCAGTGATGTGGCTTCTTTATCCAGAAACTTTAAATTATTTTGAAATCTTAGAATTCGGATTATTATTTTATTCCATTCTTGGAGTTGCATGCTTGATTTCATTTAAGCAAAAAAACAAAAAAGTTTCAAAATTGTTTGATGCAATTGACAATCTCGGTCTTGAATACTTTCAATTCACTGATAAAGATGAAGAAGAGTTTTTGTCTGCTAATATAAAAGAAGAAAATTCTAGTTCAATAATCTATGACATCGTTGAAGAAATGAGAAAAAACAGGACAATTAATCTTGTAAACTAAAAATAATTTAAAAAGTCCTTGGAGGGCTTTTTATAATTAAAATAAAAGTTGGAAAAATTCCATCAAAGAAAGAAGGAAAAACAATGATAAAAGTTGAAGAAAAAGCATCTTGGATTCAAGAATTATCCTGGAATCCTATTTATAGTAATAAACATTATAACGATGTTGATGCAGTTTTCGAGTATGATGATTGGATATTAATTTGTTCAATGACTGGTGGACATCTAGATAAAAAATCCACTTTGATTGGATGGGCTAATTATGGTAAAAGTTTTAGGATTTTCTCATTCCTAAGTGAGTTACCAGATACCAAGGAAGAATTTGATTCACTGGTTGAAGAAATAAAATCAAAAGGGGAAAAATCCTTATGCTATTTTCCATCTGATTCTGCTAACAACTATTACTATAGTTTTTACCATCAACAAAGATTAGGAGCTGATCATGCTAATGTTGTAAGAACTTTTGATTTTAGATCAGAATTGAGCGAATTAGAAGGATTCAAAATTGCTATTAAAAAAGTTTATCAAAAAGAATTTATAAACGAAATTATAAGAACAATAAAAGTTGTTTCAAAAACGTTTTTGTTCTTTTTTGTAATTTCAACACTAGGAATCTTTTTAGGAATGGATTTAAACACTTATACCGATCTTGTTTGCGGAATTGTTTTAATTTCTATAATCTCTTTCATTTTTTGCATTCTTGTTGATCTAAAAGAGAAAAAGGAAAGTTTAAAGATTTTTCAAAAAATAGATGATTTAGGCATCGGATTTTTTAAGTTAATAGATTATGAAAAATCTAATTTTCTGAACTACAACATTGTCACCTTTGGAAGCACTGATACTCTTTCAGTTTTAAACAAAATAAAAGAAGAAATCGAAAAACTAAAAGGTTTCAATTTTATAAATTAAGAAGCAATTTTTAAAAGCCTATTTTATAATAGATAGGCTTTTTTTTATAATTAAAATAAAACCGGCAACCGGTAAGAAAGAAGGAAAAATTATGCTATTAGCGGAAGAAAAAGCTAGATGGCTTTTAGAGCTGGCAGAAAATCCTCTTTTCAGAAGAGGAGATTCGTATCATGATTTAGTTTTTTATTTTAATGGCTGGGAACTAATTCTTACAGAGGATGGTGGGCATCTGATCTACATACCACTCTCACGTGGATGGTCTGTTTATAATGACAGCTTCCGAGTCCTTTCTGTTTTAGAAAAACTCCCTGGAACAAAAAAAGAGTTTTATTTCATGCTTGAAGAGATTAAGGAGGATGGAAAATTAATCCCGATTCCTAACAACGATGTACATTATTGTCTTTTTAAGAAAAATAAAAAGTTTAATTACGATCTCGTTGGTATTTTAAAAAGTTTTGATTTTAAAACTGCATTAAATGAAAGAGAACGATTTAAGTTTGCAGTAAAAAAGGAGTTAGATGAAGCTTTAACTCCTCGGTTCAGGTTCTCTGTGATTTACTTTTTCTCAACCGTTCTTTTATTGATTGTAGCTTTCATTATTTATTTGCTAGATTTATTAAAATTGTTTGAAGGCATAATCGAAAAACTATCAAAGATTTTCACAATTCAAAATACTATTATTTTTTATTTGTTTTATCTTGTCTGTTTTTATCTTACTTGTCTAATTATTTCAATGTTTTATAAAAAAATAAAAATCCATTTTATTTTAAAAGCTATAGATCAATTGGGTAGTAACTTTTTTAATTTATCAACCACTGAGAGAAAAGATTTTTTATTAAAAGAACAAAAAATAAATCGTGACATTATTTTTAATATAAACTATACAGAGACAGCTCTATCTAATTCAAAGATTAATTTTATAAATTGATAAATAATTTAAAAGCCCTTAATGGGCTTTTTATAATTAAAATAAAACCGGGAACCGGTAACGAAAGAAGGTAATCAAAATGCTATTGGCGGAAGAAAAAGCTAGTTGGCTTTTAGAGTTAGCAGAGAACCCTCTTTTTAGCAGAGGTAAATCTGATGTTGATTTAGTTTTTGAGCTTGATGACTGGACTTTAATTCTTACAGAAGCGGGTGGTCATCTACTCTATTTGCCTATCTCAGATCAATGGTATACTTATATTGAAAGTTATCGAGTTTTTTCAGTGTTGGAAAAACTTCCTGACACAAAAAAAGAATTTTATTCCATGCTTGAACAAATAAAGGAAGAAGGTAGGTTTATCAAGGATCCAACAGAATGTCCTTATCTTGTCTATATTCATTTCACAAACAGGACAGCTCTTAATTACGATGTTGTCGAGATTCTGAAACTAAAAGACTTTGATTTAAAAGATGCGTTAAATGAAAGAGAGAGATTTAAGTTTGCAGTAAAAAAGGAGTTGAATGAAGGTTTGAATCCTAGATTTAAAGTTATCTTCCTTTCTTCATTCGTTCTTTTGTTGGTTATAACTATTACTCTTTGTTTGATAGATTTATTAAAATTGTTTAATGGTTTAATTGAAGAACTATCAAAGATGTCAACGATTTATAATACTATTATTTTTTCTTTGTTTTATTTTTTCTTTTTTTATCTTACCTGTCTAACTGTTTCAATGTTTTATAAAAAAAGAAAAATCAATTTTATTTTAAAATCTGTTGACGAATTAGGAGTTGAATTTTTCAATTTCTCAACAGTGAATAAAAAAGATTTTTTGTCAAAAGAACAAAAGTTAAATCGCAATATTGTTATTGATATAAACTATACAGAAAAAGTTCTTTCCAATTCAAAGATTAATCTTATAAATTGATAATAATTTTAGAAGCCTATTTTTAATTAGGCTTTTTTATAATTAAAATAAAACCGGGAACCGGTAACGAAAGAAGGTAATCAAAATGCTATTAGCAGAAGAAAAAGCAAGCTGGCTTTTGGAATTATCAGAAAATTCTCTTTTTAGCAGAGGTAAATCTGATGTTGATTTAGTTTTTGAACTTAATGACTGGGCTTTAATTCTCACAGAAAAAGGTGGGCATCTAGTTTATTTACCAATTGCAGCTAAATTATTCGACGAGTGTACTAAAAGTTTTCAAGTTCTTTCAGTATTAGAAGAACTCCCTGGAACAAAAAATGAATTTTATTCTATGCTTGAATTGATAAAGGAAAATGGTACTTTAATTAAGGATTTAGAAAATTGTGAATACTATTGTTGTTTTAATAAAAATCGAATGATTAATCGGGATCTAGTTGGAATTTTGAAAAGTTTTAATTTGAAAGCTGTATTAAATAAGCGAGAAAGATTTAAGTTTGCAATAAAATCGGAATTAATCAAAGATCATAGTTTAACTCCAAGAATGATTATTTTTTGGGCAGTTTTTAATTTTTTAATCTTGGTTATTATCTTTTTAAGTTTTTCAAAGTTGCCTATTTTTAATTTCACTTTTAATGATTTATCAAAAAACTTTGATTCGTATATAAAACTTTTTTATGTTGCTGTATTGTACGTCATTTTATCTTTTCTGAATTATTTTCTTTTTATTTTTACTTTAAGAAGAATACAGATTAATAGAATTTTCAAATCAATAGATAAACTAGGAGTTGATTTTTATAAAATAAGACCTGTTGATATAGATAATTTGAATTTTGTAAAAATAAAATTAGATATGGGTACTATCATAAAAATTAATAATAAAAAAAGAGACTTTTTTGACGTTAACTTTATAAATTAAAAACTCCATTAATTTTGGGGTTTTTCTTTATAACATAGCAATATAAAAAATTAAATAAATTAACTTTTATAATTAAAGAAAAGTTCATTTATTTAATGAAAAGAAAGAAGGAAATAAAATAATGAATTACAATGATAAGGTTGGTATTTTATCAACAGTTTTAAAAAGCAAATCATTTTCAGAAAACTTTGTGATTCAATTAGGAGATTTATTCTTAAAGTCTAACGACGGGAAAACAATGATTTACAGTTATTCTTATAAAAGTTCTGAAAAAGAAAAAATGGAAGAATACTTGAATCTATTACCAAACGATTTAGATTCGATGAATTCTCTAATTGATAGATTTTTAAATGATGGCATCCGAATTAGTAAATCTAATTTTGAAACAATAGAAGATTTATACTCCCTTGAACAGTTTAAGAGGAGTGAGAATAAAAGAGCTCAATTAGATCTTGTTTTTTATAGCACATCAATTGGATACTTTAAAAGATCTGTTTTCATAATTTCTACTCTGATACTTTGGTTTGAATTAATCTTTTTATCTTGTGTTTGGTTTTTCCAAAGATTTGGAGTTCTTGATACTAAACAAAGTTTTTTAGTTACCACCTATAAGATTTCGGCTGTATTACTTGTTTTTGGAGTGATACTTACATCTATTTTCTTTGTGATTTTGAGAGAACGATTGAAAATTATTAATTTGATGAAAAAAGATATTGATTCTAAAGAAAATAATATTATTAATTTTGGTTATATGAAGGTACTTCTATTCAACCATACAGACCATAGTAGATTTAGTTATTCTTTCTTGAATCAATATAATGAGATTTTAAAATCTGATTTGCAGCTAATCAATTTCTAATCTAAAAGAAACTCAACCTATTGAGTTTCTTTTGTTTTTGTGATAAAATAAAAGAAAGAAAAAATAAAAGGTAATTAGAAAAATGAAAAGTAGAGTTGATGTTGCTTCTGTATTCGATAGAGCACGATCTGTTTACAATCTTATACAAACGATGATTGTAGAAGTTCCGACTGGAACAATTAAAGAATTTCAAGGAATTATTTTCGAAACTAAAAAAGATAGAATTGAACTTTATTTTGAAAAAGAAAAGATTCAAGTTGAAGTACCAAAATTAGTAGAACAAATTATCATGAATCTCCCTTCCGAAGATAAAAAAATCGAAGAACTAGTTCTGGAAGGCTTTGATAATGGTGAAGATGTATCCTTTGAACCAGACAATGAAAAGTTTATTAGTTTATCAGATTTACGATTGGCAGTTGAAAATTACAATTTAGAAGTTGAGATTTTTGAATCTAATTTAAAAAGAAAGTTGACAGAAAATCTAGAGATTTACGCAACTTTTATAACAATTTCTATAGTCCTATTTTGGCTTGTTGGTTGGGTTGCAGATAATGGATTGATTCTTGTTTTAATGTTTTCAATTCCGACAGTTATCTTTTTAATTTCTATATTATCACTAATTTATCGTTCATTTAATTTTTATTGGTCTGCCGGTTCAGAAGGATTTGAATGTGACTTTTGTGATCTTTATGGAGTTACTACCGATTCATTTAGGAGTCAAAAACTTTTTTATGATTCATTCAATCAAAAACCGTTCAAAATTCCAAGCTTCTTTGAAAGGAAATCCAAACTGACAAAGTTTTTTATTGATTGAAAATCCGAATAGTGGTCATTTTGATTAATGCTATAATTAAATAAATTGACCTAATCTAAGGTCATAGAAAGAAGGATTTTTATGCTAGAAGAAGTTTTGAAATTAATTGTTTTTCAGCAATCTAGGCTAGATAAAGATGTAGAAGATTTGATTATTTCTATAAAAGAAAACATCGAAAAATCAGATCAACTAAACAATTCAGATTTAACTCCTCTGGAAAAGTTTCAGACAGAATTAGAATTTAAACTTTCCATAGACTATAGTCTAAAAAAATTGCAAATTAAGTTCTCTAGTCTGAAATTAAAACAATTTCACCGGATTTGCAATGTTATCTTGTCAAAAACCAAACCGGAATTATTAGAAGAAGAATTGGTTCTGGAATCTAAGGTGACAACTATTAAATCAGAAAAAGTTTCTGAACCAATAAAAGTTACCGAACCTGTTCCTGGAATAGCTAAAGTACGATTCTTGGTTTATGAAGATGAACGTTTTCTTGTCGATGAAATCGTTGTTAAAGAACCTAAACCCGGAGTCTTTGTGGTTCCAAACGACTTTACTGGAACTATTGAAGAAGATTTTCTGGAACAAAAAAAGAAAGTGGTGAATCCATACCCGGGAGTCTTTACTAGTGTTTTTGAAAAACCAGAAAACTTTTTTGAAAGAAAGTTTTTCCGTAAGTTGACAGGTAGCATCGGGGGTAAACGTCTGAAATTGTCGGATTTGAATCCATCATTTTCCAAAGAGTTAGAGTTTAAACTTTCGGAAACTGATCTAATAGCTGGAATTGATATTGGAGGAACTCCGACCAATCTATTGACTATTGCTTTTTCTAATAAAAGTAGCGGAATTCAGATGGGATCTGCCAAGATTTTTGAAGTTTCCAAAAAGTATAGTAATTTATTTTCAAGGAAAATTGGTAATATTGAACCTCTTGATATGAAGTTGATTTCTGATGGGGTTAAGGATATAACCGATAATCTTTTTAAACGATTTTCTAAACGAAAAGTAAAAGCAATTGCTTTAGGAATTGTTGGTGGGGTTGATTTATCCAAACCATCTACTGGTGATGAAAGTGTTTTCCAATACTTCTTCCGAGTAATGGTAGAAGAGTTATTGAACTCCCAGTTTTATTTGATTCTTTGTGGTGAACGACACACCAGTCAAGTAGATCCAACTAAGGGCGAACTTGCTTGTGATACGGATGTTAAAACTACAAAATTAAAACGACACGGGCATAAAGCAACCCTATCTTCTGGAAACGTTGTAGATGCTGATTTGAATGCCGCTTATAATATAATCCGAATTGTAAGACCATTTACCAAAGTTTCTTATAGTGATAACACTTATAATTTGGTTCGTCTAACAGCATAATTTTAAACTTAAAAACCTCATTAAAAAAATGAGGTTTTTTTGAAAGTTGCGGGATAATTTAAGACACAGAAAAACTATTATTTACAATTTTTTGTGTTTCTGAACACAGAAACACAGTTGTTTGCACACAGAAAAATTATTATTTTTTATTTAGTGTGTTGTTTTGACACAGTTGACACAGTAAAAATTGACACACAAAAAACTCAATAATTTAAGGAAAACTTTGATCTAGTTTATAAAATAATTCAATAAAATTGATACAATTAAAATGCACTTATAGGTGCATTTTTTTTGATATTGTTTTACATAGATTTTATAGGACGGGGGGGGGGGTAGAATAATGGGTAGAGATTAACTAAATTAAATCACACGGAGAAAAAAGAGAGTGAATAAAAAGAATAACAAAAAACAAATGATTGCCAAGCTTGCCGGAGTAACTATGTTATCAACTACTGTACTAGGTACAGTAGCCCCACTTACTGGTACTGTTCAAGGGATTGTTGGTTTTGCTGAAGGTGAGAAAGAAGTGACGAACTTTACAGTTAAAGGTGATTATTCTATTACTAATCAAAAGCCAGTAGATTCAACTAAAAAGCTTTATGAATGGAATTCTATTACTACAGACCAAAATTACATTGTTAGCATTAATGGTCGAGTTTCGGATGGTAGTGTTATCAATATCAAAACCACTGGATTGAATTTTGCTATAGGCTCTTCCGAAATTAAAATTGGTGATAAAGTTGTTGGTAAAATAGAGTATAAAAAAGGAGAAAACTTAGATGGGGATTTGAAGGCAGATAATACACATTATTATGCTACAGATTCCAATATTAATGAAACTAAAAACGAAGTTTATAATAACTATTATTACAAAATAACTTTTAATAAAGAAATTGAAAACTTTGAGAATCCAACTGTTTCATTGAGTTTTAAAGGAGTTTATTCAGAAGCTAAAAAACTATCCAAACCATCAGGACAGGAATTTAAGATAAAAGCTCAATTTGGAGATAAAGTTGTTTACGATGATACAATCTTATTTAAAGGTTATAACCCGATTACAACTCGAGCATTATCTGCTGGTGTAGGAAATGGTTGGTATGCTGGTACGATTAAACAAGATGGTTCAATTGAACAAAATAATTTTTTACCATTTACTTTAGTAACTAGATTAAATGACCCAAATAGTCAAGAACTTAAAGTTGGCGATAGAATTGAGGTCGTCGCTAATGATAATCAATTCGCAACAATTGGTTTGCGATCTCATGTGAAAGTTGGTGATGTTCTTGATGGAACAGACACGTTTAACACCTTCAACTTGACAAGTTATGCAACTAACAAAAAATCTGGACGAATTCTTGAAAAAGCTGGTAATACAAAACTTAAAGTTGTTGAAACTGGATTAAATCGTTTTGTGCTAGAAGTTACAAAAGTTGGTGGAGAAGGTACTATGACTAACCTTGGTAATGGTGCAAATGGTCCATCTACAAACCTTGAGATTCTATCAACCAAAGGAATTGATTATAACAAGATGGAAATGACTCCAGTTGTTGTAAATACTCGAATTCTTAGAGATGGGAAAGAGATCTACAAAAACACTGAAAATTACAAAGCTACTTTTACTGGTGCTCAAATCGGTACATCTGGAAATCTAATCAAACGAGGCTCTGTGGTGGTTGAATTTGTAGATGAAAACGGTAAGAGTATCAAAGCTCCGTTTATTGCTTCAAATAACCAACCAGTTGGTGAAGCTTATAAAGTTGATCTAACGCCTCTAAAAAAATTAGATGGTTATCAGTTTAAAACTGTAAAACCAGGCTCTGCTTCTGAAACTGGTAAAGTAATTGAAGGCAAACAAGTGATTACCCTTCAATTCGAGAAAAATAAACAGGTTAAAGAAGACGATGTAGAAATCACTACAAAATGGATCGATGAATCTGGAAAATCAATTAAAGCAGATGTTAAATCTGATAAGGCTCAAGAAGCTGGTAAAGTTGATGGTTATACTTTCTTGAGAACTGAACGTGACGGGAATGAGGTTTATAAACACATCTTCAAAAAGAATGAAGATCCTAAAAAAGTAGTGACAAGATTCGTTGACGAAGATGGTAAGGTAATCAAAGAAAATCCAGGAACAACTCCAAAAGAAGATCTACCTGATTATATCTTTGTGAAAACTGAAAAAGATAAGGATGGTAATACAATCCACCACTATCGATCAATCACAACTATTTTCAAGGATGAGGATGGTAATGTAATTAAAACTGAAAAAGGTAATAAAACTCCTGATTCAATTCCAGGATATAGTTTTGTAAAAACAGAAAAGGACAAAGACGGAAATACTGTTCATACTTACCACAAGATTATAACTAAGTTTGTCAATATTAAGGATGGTAAGGAAATCGTTCTTAAAACTGTAGATGGAGATAAGCCAAAAGAAGATCTTCCAGGTTATAGTTTTGTAGAAACTAAAAAAGATTCAAAAACAGGAGATGTAACTCATTTTTACAAGGATAATGATCCTGCCCCAGTTGAAACACTTACTATCTTTAAGGACGAAAACGGTAATGTAATAAAAACTGAAAAAGGTAAAAAAGATCCATATAAGATTCCAGGTTATACCTTTATCAAGACAGAGGTAGATAAAGATGGGAACACCGTTCACACTTATCACAAAATTGTAACTAAGTTTGTAACCAAGAAAGATGGCAAAGACTTTGTTATCAAGACAGTTGATGGTGATCAACCTAAAGAAGATTTGGATGGTTATGAGTTTGAATCTTCTGAAAAAGATCCAAGAAATGGTGATGTAATCCATCGCTATAAGGTTAAGGCTAAAGTTGCAGACAAAAAAGAAGCAGTTAAAACTGGTGCATCTGCAGGTAAAATTATTTTGCCAGTTATCGGTCTAGCTGGACTAGGTGGTTTGGTTACTTTTGTAGCCAGACGCAAAGCTAAAAGAAAAGGCTAATTAATCGAAAAAAGATAGTTAGCGTTTCCAACTAACTACCTAAATCTTCTTATTTCACTCTCTAACTAAAAGCACTCAATTGAGTGCTTTTTTGTTATAAACGATACAAAGTAAAAGAAAAGTAAACCGATGCCATAATTTTTTCTTTTATAACTAAAATAAAAAATAGCTAGATTTATAGCTAGAAGAAAGAAGGAAAAAATTATGTTAAAGCAAGCAAAAGACACCTCCCCCCTTAAACAATTTAAGGATTTCTACTTTTCTGCTACTGGTAGAGAAGAGCTTCAAGAAGCCTTAAACTCAAAAATCTACCAAATTGTTAGCGATTCAATTGCAGGGGATAAGAAAAGGGTCGATTTGAAGTTTTTGTTTTCTTTTTACTCTCAAGAGTTCGTTATTTGTGATTCTCAGATCCATGTTTCAGAGTTGAGACCTGTAAAAGAAATGGACGATTTTCTATTATTGGGTTCATTTTACTTGAATAGAAATCTGAAATTGTATAAGGAATTAGTTGAGGTTTTCGAAGAGTTTGATTTTGATGAAGTCAAATTAAAACCGGAAATTGAAAAACTATCTAACTTTATAATTGATAAACATCTCACTCCAGAAGTTACTAAATTAATTTTAGATTCATCTAGTGAAAAGGTCGGAACTGTAAAAGAACGACTTCGCATCTATGAATTAAGGAATGGGGAGTACCCTCTTCGGTTGTTAAATCAAAAAGATTTGATAGAATTCTTTATCTTTTTTGCGGATAATGAAGTTACTGTAAGTAGAAACAATGTGAAAAAATTAGATTTTGAAAACTTAGTCTCAGAAGAAGTTTATAAACTCATCATCACTTCGTTCAAGGATCTTTCTTTTGATATCTTGGAGGATGGTGCATTATATAATGTAGATTTTGATAGTTTTTATAAATTACATGCTGTTGGTTTGATTTCAGATCATACCACTATTCAATTGTTTAACAAAGCAATTGCTATTAGTAAAACAGAGGATGTAGGGGTTCGTAAAATCTATGAATTTTTTGAACATTCATTTTATGGTAGTGGTTATACTGGGTATTCTTTTTCTTTATTAACTCGAGATGTTTTAAATGGATTGAGTAATGATGATTTATTAGATTTATTAGAAAACTTATCTTATTTAATGAGAGAATTGTTTTCAAACAGAGTACAAATAAAAGATCTAATTAAAGATACAATCATGACTGAAATTCAAGATCGAAAAATGGAAGTTTCTCGTGAGTTTACAGTTAATGAAACTTCATTTACCTTCTTAGCCTTTAATTTTGGTAATTATTTCTTTAATAATTTTTCATCCATCAAGTTTAAAATAAAAGGTAATAAAATAGTTAGATTCTTTTTCCACTTGTTGGATAATAGGCAAGATAAAGCTGATATGATAAAAATGATTTCTTTAATAAGCGATGCTAAGAATAATGGATTATCATTTAGAATCTCTGACGATGCAAAATCCAATTTAGAATTGTTAATTCAATCTATAGATTCTGGCTTATCTATTTCAGATAATGGTCAATTCAATGACATTATTAAATCATTTTATTCAGTGCTAGATTAAAAAGAGTTTTTATTAAAACTCTTTTTCTTTTACTCATAAAGTTAAATTAGTTAATTCTTCTAAACTTTATAAGTTAAATAAACTTTTGACAAAAAAGAGTTATTATAAGAATAAGATTTAACCATCTTATGGATATTAACATAAAAGGAGCACTAAATGACAAGAATTATTTTAAGTGTTGGATGCGTCGGAAAAACTTATGCTGACAAAAACTATATTAATGTGTATGATTTTGACAAGCATACTCTAGAATACAAGTATGACAAGACCGGGTTCGAAGATTTAAGTGATGAAGAGTTTAAAGGTCTTCCAAATCGTAAAATAAATGATAATTGGTTTGAACGTTATATGGAAGATTGGTGCAAAATTATTAATTCTGGAAAGTATGATGTCGTAACTGGTTGGCTACAAGCAGATTGTTTAAATTACCTCTTAAATAGAGGATATAATGTTGAGATCATACTTGTTGATGCTAAAAACAATGAATCAATTTATAAAAAACGAAGTCAAAAGAGGGGGAATAACGAGCAATATTGGAAAAACATGCGCCATTCTTATGATAAGAATTTAGATTTATATAGAAATAGAAAAGATATTAAGGTAACAATATTCGATAAACCTTATTATTTAAGTGATTATCTTATTTTCTCAGGAGTAATTTTAAAAGAATCATCTAGAAAAACTTATACTTATGTTGATAAAATTATGGATAAAGTTAGTTCAATGTTTAATCAAGGTGATTCACGATCATTATCTCAAAATTTTTTAACATTTTATACTCAACTGGTTCTAACAGCATTATCAGCAGATCTGGAAATCACAAAAGAAATGGTTCACGATTCATGGTCAGTTGCAACTTATTACAACGATTACATGAAATTCCACCAATCAATCAAACCTTTTGTTTGTTTAAGTAAAGAAGTGCAGGAATTAGATCAGTCTTATGTTGAAAAACTAAACGAAGTCTTAAATTACTTTAAAGATTTAAAGAAAATAATAAATCTTTAAAATTCAAAAAGATAACTAATTAAGAGTGATATAATTTAAAAAAAAGAAACAGAACGACAGGAGATTTTAATGAAGGCAATTAAAAAACCAATAGAGGTATTAGCAAAACGTTACACAAAGGATTCTGATTTAGATTCTCTTTTAAATCTATTAAGAACTAATAAAAGTGAACCGGTTCGATTCGAAGAATCAACAGGTGATTTGTTCATTCAAAAAGATAGAGGAGAGATCCGATTAACTTTAGGAAATTGGATTATTTTCGAGGAAAACACAGACCGATGTTTCTGGTTTATCGACCACGAAATCTTTTTAGAAACCTATTCTTTTCTAGCTGAAGAAGGAGAGTTTTCTCGATTTGTTAAAGCAGTTTATGAAATTGATTTTGTAGATTTTACAAATCTAGAAACAGACAGTATAAAAGAAGTTTTAAACTTTATTGAAGATTCTGGTTTTAATCTGGATGCAGATAAGAAACAAACCCCTTCAACAGTTAAAGAACAAGGATTTATTATAATCGAAACTCTAGAAGGAGATGAAAAACTTTTCCCAGGAGAAGTTTTAGTCAAAGGTATTCGAGGCGAACTATACCCAGTAAAGAAGGAAAACTTTGATCTGGTTTATAAAGTTATTTAGTAAAAAATCAATCTAATTTCAAGCACTTAATCAAGTGCTTTTTCTAATGTTAATTTACATAGATTTTATAGGACGGGGGGGGGGGTAGAATAATGAATAGAGATTAACTAATAAACAAACGGAGAAAAAAGAGAGTGGAAAATAAGAAAAAACAAATTGTCGCAAGACTTGCTAGTGTTACTATGATGGCAACTACAGGTTTGGGTATTGCTGCCCCACTTGCTGGAACAATTCCAGCGGTTGTTGGTATGGCTGAAGGTGTTCAAGTTGAGTCGTTAACCGGGAACATTGATGCTAGTAGTGAAACTTCAATTGGTACAGACGGGATTCCTGAAACTAAAATAGCAACCTCAAACTTGAAAATTGATAGCTACAAAGCTACTATAAAACTTGCTGGATCTCCTAAAGCTGGTGATAAGGTTTTAATTGATAGTAATTTTTCTTTAGTTACACCTGCTGGATTAGATGTGAAAATTGGTGATACTGTAGTCGGAAAATTATCCCAAAAAAGTACAGATTGGGGTGATGAGAATAAACTTGATAATACTTATCATTATGAATTAACTTTTAATAAATCTATCGAAAATTATCAAAATCCAACTTTGACCATTAGTGGTTTTAATGTTAGTGGTAATGTTAAAAAATTCTATAAAGAAGGCGGTAATGTGATTAATTACTACATTAAATCTGGTGATAAAAAAATTGAAAAGAAAATTAGACTAAAAGGTCAAACAAAGCTTGAGAATGTTGGTTTTGATGCTAGTTGGGCAACAAAATGGAGAATCGCTAATTCTGATGGTAATAAATTGACTGGGATGAATTTCGGATATAGCTTTAATCAGAAAACTGGTAACAGAGATGGTTTTAAAGCTGGTGATAAAATCACTGTTGAAATCGGAGAAGATAGTCCTATTGCTGTAACTTTGGGTGATGGATTAGAGATTAATAAACCAATTGTGGCTAAGTATGATACTAAAGACAGATACAACTCTCAATATCCAATAAATTCTAAGACAGGATTTATAAAAGATTATGCAACTCAACCTAAAATTAAGTTTACAGAAGTAAGCCCTAAAAAATTCACCTTTGAACTATTAGATACTCCTAGTGATGGTCAAACCCTCCACTTAGATGAGTTCTTGAAAACTACAATTCTAGATCAGTCAGCAAAATCAATTGACTTTGAGAAAAAACAAATTAAAAACATTACAGTTAAAACTACTATTTCTCGTGGAGATCAAAAACTAAAAGAGTTGACACAATCTGATTATGCTGAGTTTCAAGGTCAAAGCATCTCTAGTGATGCCCAAAAAATAAAGCGTGGTTCTGTAACGGTAAACTTCGTGGATGAGGCTGGAAAACAAATTAAGAAGTTCGAAACTCCGGTGACATTGGAACCAGAAGGAACTGATTATAAAATTGATCCTGCAACTTACAAAATTGAAGGATACACTTATAAAGGTTTGAAACAAGGCAGTGCAGCACTTACTGGAAAAGTAAAAGAGGGGCAAACTTCAATTACTTTAGAGTATAAAGCTATTCCTAAAGCCAAAGAGGAAGATGATGTAGAAATTACTACTCGTTGGGTGGATGAAGCTGGTAAAACTCTTAAACCAGAAGCTAAAGGCGACAAACCTCAAGAGCCTGGTAAGATAGATGGTTATACGTTTGTTAAAACTGAAAGAGATAAGGCAAACGAGAACATCTATAAACACATCTTCAAGAAGAATGAAGAACCTAAAAAAGTTGTAACTCGATTTGTTGATGAGGATGGAAATCTAATCAAAGAAAAACCGGGAACAGTTGAAAAAGAAGATCTTCCAGATTACAAGTTTGTTAGAACTGAAAAAGATAAAGATGGAAACACAATTCATCATTATCGAACAATTATTACAATCTTCAAGGATGAGGAAGGTAATGTAATTAAGACTGAAAAAGGTAAAAAATCGTCAGATAAAATTACCGGATATACTTTTATCAAGACTGAAATTGATAAAGACGGGAATACTGTTCATATCTACCACAAAATTGTAACCAACTTTGTACTTAAGAAAGATGGTAAAGAAATCGTCTTGAAGACAAAAGATGGTGATCAACCTAAAGAAGATTTGGATGGGTATGAGTTTGTAGAGACTAAAAAAGATCCTAAGAATGGAGATGTAACTCATTTCTATAAGGATAAAGAAGTAGCTCCAATCACTACTCTTACTATCTTCAAGGATGAAAATGGTAATGTAATCAAAACTGAGAAAGGTAAAAAAGATAAGGAAAACTTATCTGGTTACACTTATATCAGAACTGAAACAGATAAAGACGGGAATACAGTCCATATCTACCATAAGATTATGACTAGATTCGTAACTGAAAGGGATGGTAAAGAGTTTGTCCTTAAAACTAAGGATGGCGACCAACCTAAAGAGGATATTGATGGTTATGATTATGAGAAAACAGACCGAGATGAAAAAAACGGTGATGTGATCCATCATTATAAAATCAAACCTAAAGTTGCAGACAAAAAAGAAGCTGTCAAAACCGGAGCTTCTGCTGGTAAGATTATCTTGCCGATTGTCGGTCTAGCTGGACTTGGTGGTTTGGTAGGATTCGTTGCTAAACGAAAATCTAAGAAATAAGAATTGACCAATTGCTCTAATGGTTAGTTCTTCCAAAACTACCATTAATTACTTTTTCACTCTCTGATTAGGAGCGTTCTATATGAACGCTCCATTTTTATTTGATTTGCTTTTTTTGAGTAAATAATGTATAATGGATTTAAAAAAAAGATAAATTAAAAACGAGGTAATAGATGATGAAAAATAATAAAAAATTAGTAAAGATTGTTACTATTACAGCAATTTCCACATTATGTGCAGTTTTGTTATTAGATTTTGTAATTCAAGATAAAAACTCTAAAATGAACAAATTATCTTCTCCTGGAATAACCAGTCAAGATAAAAATTCTGAAGTTCTGAAAACAGAGATATCCCAAGTATCTCCTGGAGATATTGATGGATATTCTTTTGTAAGAAATAATCCCGGTCCAACACCAGGTAGTATTATTCACGTTTTTAAAAAGAATTAATTTAAAAGTAAAACCAACCTAAAATAAATCTATAATAAATAAAGGAGAAACAAAACAAATTCTCCTTTATTTTTTTGTTTATATTATTTTTTTGAAAAAAATAATGTATAATGAAAAAAGAGAGATTAAGAACGGAGAAAATAGAGAGTGAAAAATAATAAGAATTTCGTAGCTAAACTAGCTGGTGTTACAATGTTAGCAACTTCTGCATTAGGTGCAGCAGCTCCAGTTGCTGGAATTGTTGGAGTCGGGGTAGTTTCATCTGCTCAAGAAGTTAGCAATGTTGAGTTGACCGGTACAATGAAGCTTTCTGGAAATGAAACAACTAACTGGGCTCACCGTGACACTTGGCAGATTGATGCTAAAGTTAAGCAAAGAGTTAAAGAGGGTGATAAAATCACTTTTAAAGCTAAAGGGCTTGAACTTCAAGAATTAAACAATTCTGAACTTAAATTAAAAGATGGAACTGTAATCGGTAAAATTGTTTTACATGATCAAAGTTATTATGAAGTGAATGGTAAAAAGTATTATTATTTTGACAGTGGTGAAACGTGGAATAATGAAAATTCAGCACTTTATACTCAAGACTTAAGTAAATTAAATGATGGACACAAGAACCTAAAACCAGATACTCAACTAATCACAGACTTTGAAATTGTTTTTAATAAGAAAGCAGAAGAGTTCAATACTCTCGATTTTAGTATTGGTTTGACGAACAAACGATCTCAGACAATTTTGTCAAGCAAAGATAGAGAAGTTGTCTATAGTATCGAATCTGGTGGAAAAACAATCGCAAAAAATTCCTTCCAAATGAATGGTGATCCAGCAGGAGATCAAACTCCATTTAATGTTGGCAATATTGAAAACTTGAATGAAGTTACTAACACAGATAAAGGTCTTGGAAATGGCACAATGTTTTTCGTTGCAGATGCAAGCCCGTCTGAACCTTTAAAGAAAGGAGACCGAATTGTTGCAGAAAGTAAATCAGATAGTAATTTCAAGTTTGATTCTGAAAGTAACCGACTTAAAGTTGGTACAGTATTGACACTTGGACACGGTAGATCTGATGCTAAAGGAGATTCTTTGCTCAATGAACATGGTGCTTATATTACTAAATTGAATTACTTGAAAGCTAAAGTTGTGGAATCAACACCCGATAAGGTTGTTTTTGAAATCATGAACGATACTTATACTGAAACTGTAAACATCGCAGTACCGATCAAAATCACTTCTTTTGAAGGTTATAACAAAGAAGCAAACAAAATTACTGGTATGAAGTATTATCTTAGTACAGAGACTAACGACCCGAAAACTACTAAATCAATTTCTGGTCCTACAACAATTCAAGTTAAGGGAACTACTGTAGGTGGTTCAGGTGTGAGAATCCAGTATAAAACTACTCAATGGGTTGACGAAGCAACTAAGAAAGCAATCAAGAACTCTAAGATTGCAGAAACAGTTGAACCTGCAGGAACAATCGATGGCTATACTTTCGTTAGAACTGATACTGATTCTAAAACAGGAAGTGTGACTCACGTCTTTAAGAAGAATCAAGTTAAAAAAGTTGAAGATGATGTTAAAGTGACAACTAAATGGATTGATGAGGCTACTAAAGAATCATTGACCAAAGTTGTTATTGGTGACAAGCCGGTAGAGCCTGGAACAATTAAAGGTTACACCTTTGTTAGAACTGAACACCCAACAGCGACTGAATACATCCACGTATTCAAGAAAAACGAAGAGCCTAAAAAAGTTGTAACTCGTTTTGTAGATGAGGGTGGAAAACTAATCAAAGAAAAACCAGGAACAGTTGAAAAGGAAGAAATTCCAGATTACAAGTTCGTTAAAACTGAAAAAGATAAGGATGGCAACACAACTCATTATTACAAATCAGTGAATACAATTCACAAAGATGAGTCTGGAGAAATCATCAAGACAGACAAAGGTAAGAAACCAGCTGAAAAATTGAAAGGTTATACTTTCATTAAAACAGAGGTTGATAATGACGGGAACACTGTCCACATCTATCACAAAATTGTGACTAAGTTTGTCAATGTTAAGGATGGAAAAGAAATTGTCCTTAAAACTGTAAACGGAGAACAGCCTAAAGAAGATCTTGCTGGCTATACTTTTGTAGAAACTAAAACAGATCCAAAAACCGGAGATGTAACTCATTTCTATAAGGATAATGATCCTGCCCCAGTTGAAACACTTACTATTTTCAAGGACGAAAACGGTAATGTAATTAAGACCGAAAAAGGTAAAAAAGATCATGAAAAGATTCAAGGTTACACTTTCATCAAAACAGAAGTAGACAAGGATGGAAACACGGTTCACATCTATCACAAAATCGTAACTAAGTTTGTAACTTTCAAGGATGGTAAACAATTTGTTATTAAAACAAAAGATGGAGATCAACCTAAAGAAGACATTGACGGTTATGACTTTGAGAAAACTGAAAAAGATGAAAACAATGGCGATGTAATTCATGTTTACAAAACCAAAGCTAAAGTTGCCGACAAGAAAGAAGCCGTTAAAACAGGTGCATCTGCAGGTAAAATCATTTTACCACTTGTTGGTCTAGCAGGTCTTGGTGGTCTAGTATCATTTGCGGCTAGAAAACGTTTCAAGAAAAATAACAAATAATTAATACTTTAATTTATCAAAGTTTTAATCATTCAATAAAAAGACATAACTGATTGTTATGTCTTTTTTGTTTTTACTTTGGATGCTATACAGCAGCAACTACTTTAATAGTTGCAGGAAGGGAGTTAAACTGTCCTATACCAAGTTCAAAGTGCAAAACATAAACTAAAAATAAGCTATAATAAGAGTTAGAGGTTACAGTTTGAAAAAGTTAAGATTATTGTTTGATTTTTGAGTTTTCCATCAAAAACAGACATCCCCACTCTCTGACAAACACCCCAAAAATGGGGTGTTATTTTTTTGTAAATAAAAAAAGATACCGCAAAGGTATCTTTTAATCTTGTAATTCTGATTTCAACTTTTCAAAATGATAAAATGGATTGCTTGCTAAATCAATAGACTCAGTAAGTTTTTCGTGGTATAAACTTTGGTAAAGTTCGTCAATCTTTTCTTCACCAAAGTGCACTGACATTATAGAATCGTTTCGTTTTAGTTTTTTACACTCTGCTTCCACAAATCCAAATAGTTTATCTTTCAATTCGTCCTCATCATAAGCAACACTTTCTATTAGTTGTTTTTGAACGACCAATAATGATTCTTCATTATCATTCTTAAACTGTGAAAGTGCTTTAATAGCAGCTCCCATTAGCAAAGCCAATACAATATAGGCAAGAGCAGCTAAAAAGCTTGTAATACCATAAACAAAACCGGTACTCAAAACTCTAAGATAAAGAATTACGAAAAGTGCAATAAGAGCTATCAAGTAAAACTTTACTTTTGAAATAGTTTTCGAAGCTAAAAAGTTTTCTTCTAGCCAGTCATTTAGAGTAAGCTTTTTAAAGACAACCAATCCAATCTCATTGAGAGAGATTAAATCATCTTTATCTACTTCAGTATGGAGAGTTCCATTTTCAAACCTTTCGTTTACAACTTTTTTAATTCTTTTTCCATCCCTTTAGCGTGATTTGAAGTTAAAAAGTTGAAAAGATTTTCCAAAGATGCAAGATCAGATCCGGTTCGTTCGTAAAGCTCTTTTCCTATCATAAAAACAAATCCGCCAGGAATTTCACTCTTAGATAAGAACACCTCATTAGATAAACTGATTAGTTCATGGTTTTCAAGAACTGGATTCAAAAACTCTACAGAATCTTTTCCCCAACTACCACTAAATTCAGTTAGCAAGTCTAGTCGTCTCATTTGAATTAACTTAGTTTTCATTAGTTAACCTTCTTTCTTTTTTATTAAAATTATAGCTCAATTATACCATAATAAAAAAAAGAAATCCAGATGGATTTCTTTTTAATCTACTGTTTCCATTTCTAGAACAAAGTTTAGATGAGATTTTAATTTGTCAGAGATCTTAAAATTATTCATTTGCAAAATCAATCTGATAGTATTCTGAGCATCTTTAGTTGTTTTAGAACCAGATTTAGACAAGTAATCCTCCAACTGTTCTAGATCAAAATCTACTGAATAAGCTTCAGAAGTGATTACAGCAAGATCGCTCCTAACAGGACTATAAACAATTGGATCTTCATCTAATGGTAAAGTACTCATAGATGGAAAAACTTCAACTATCAAGTTTTGTTTTTTTGCTTCTTTATAAACCTCTTCTGGTAGAACAGATTGGTAAATTGATGGATAATGTCCATTTTCCTTCAAGTATTCGATGAAGAGTGACATCGTTTTTTCTTTTACTTCTTTGATCCCGAATTCTTCAAAATCTTCTAAGGATAATGGATTATCAATATAATACTTGTTTCCAGTAAAGTCAAGTAGATTTTCAAACAATTGATCTTTATGGTGAGATTCAAAATCATTTAAGATTTTAATCTTGAAAGATTCAATAACTTTAAGGATTTCCCCTTCTCTAGTAGTTCCAGAATCTAAAATCTTCTTCAAGAACTTCAGAGGGAGGTTTAATTCATAAAGCAAAAGATCGTCTGGATTTTCTAGCTTTTTCAAAACATAGTCAATCAATTGATCTTGATAATAAGAAAATGGTTCTTTTAAGTTTAGATCCTTATCAAAAATAAACTTTGAAACTGTTAGGTAGTTCGTCCCTAAGTTTAATGTTGCATAGTTTATATCATCATCTTGGGATGAAAATGGTTCCAAATGAAACCAATAATTTTCTAATTGTTCATCTTCAGACAGAAAATCAATTGGGGTAACTCTAAACTCAGCATAGTAATAATCAAGTGGCATCAAACTATTTTCACTAATAGCTTCAAAAAGATCCAGATACCAACTTTCAAATTGAGAGTTTATTTTAGCTTTTAAACTTTCTGATGCTAACGCCAAAAAATCAGATTGATTTAAATCAAACTTGTTTTTTAGCCATTTTTTTATTTCAAAATCATTGAAAGATACTACTGTAAAGTAGGATAGTAAGTCATTGTCGAATGGAAGATTTGTTCGAATCTCGTATAGATCTGTTGCCATTTTAACAACAATATCCCCGGTAAACCGGTTCCAATATGCAAATCCAAAGATGCTTTGATTTTCTAATTTATCTAGATTTTCTTCATAGAAATCAAAAATCTTTTTAGTAACTTCAAGAATAAATTGATCATCTTTTATTAATTCAGTTAGTTTTTTCAAGTCTGAATTAAATGAAGGTACATTATTCTTACCTTTTCTGTTTTCTTTTGATAATTCAATCATTTTTTCCTTCTTTCTTCAGTTTATAAAAATAACTGATTTTATTTAATTATAAAAAATAAAAACGAGCTTCTTTTAGCTCGTTTAAAATAATGGAAGAACTAACCTCCTTATTCTCTCTTTATCCTCTGGATGCAGTTTCTTTAACAAAGAAATTAACTCAGAAAGAGTAAGACCACTATCACCTAAAAGTTCTTGTAGGATGTCCTCGTCTGATAAGAAAGATAATGGTATTCTGTTTTCCATAAAATCAAAGAATGTAAAAACTACAGGATTTAAAACATTCTTCAAAAAACTTTCATGCCACAATCCCATCTTCATTTTGATTAGATTTGCAAACTCAACTGCTGGATTTTCAGAAGAGAATTTTTTTATAATCATAGAAAATTCAAAGAATGATAGACCAGGAGCTTGGATATCGAATTCGAAAAGTAATAGATCACCTGGAACTTTCGTTCTTGAAAACATTAGTTGGTTTGTTGATCTCTTGATAATAAGAAAAGTTTTATTTTCTTTTTTACCAACAAAATCAATAAATTCTGATAAATAAGATTCTAAACTAAAAATAATAGTTCGAAAGTTTTCATTTTTTAATATCGCTATAAGTACAGCGACATCTCCAGTAACATAGTTTCCGCCATCATCTACAATATCCTTGTTCATAGAGATTTTTGATAATTTCTGATTACTTGAAAGTTTTGGATCTCCATAGCATTGGAATAAATCCATAAATAAATTAAAAAATGAAGTCACTTCCATATAATTGAAATCTTGTTTATTTTCTATATCTTGTTTATCAATACAGCTTTTGAAATAATTAACAGTATTAACAAAATTAATTTCGTTGTCTTTTTGCTTTTTCACTCGAAAAAGAAACTTTCTGAAATTCTGGAAGTATTCTGGTTCTGTTTCTTTCACTCCATTATACAATTTTTTTAGAGGTATCAAAATGGATTTATTCCAACTATCATCTTTGTTATTTAAGATTTCATGAAATCTACCAACAAAGCTATCAAAAGAATCTCCATTGTCAAATAAGATTTTTTTAGCAGTTTCCGAATTAAATTCTTCAACTATTTTTGAGATTCCTGAAATTAATTCAGAACGTTCATCGTTCCTTTTATTTAAGAATTGCTTCATAATTCCTTCTTTCTAACCGGTAACCGGTTTTATTTTAATTATAAGAATAGACTTAGTATAAAACTTCTCTTATAAAAACTTCTCAAAATAAAACGGCTTTTTACATCCCTTCAATTCAGGAACTAAATCTTCCAAGTACAGTCCCGGTTTGACGAAGTAAACCTCTTCACCAGTTTCAGATAATCTTTTTACTTTATCAGCTAAAGAATCCATGTCATTTTTCAAAACTTTATCAAACCATTTAAAACCGGATCTTTTAATTACTCTATTCTTATATTCTTCTAGATTTTCCGAATTATTTACATCCGGTAAAACATGAGTAACTTTTAGTCCAAGATTTTGTAACTCAGAAAGGAATCTATCGTCGTCTGTTACAAAAATAGCTTTGTAATTGTTGGCATCGTGAATTAGTTTCAAGTTTTTTGCACAATTTTCAAAGAATGATTTTTGGTTTTCTTTTGAGAGACCGATGGTTGCTCTACTTTCATAAACCTCATAATCAAAAAAGATTTCTTTGTTGTTTTGAGTTAAAGTTGTTTTTCCTAAAGCTGGGAATGCGGAAATAATTTTAGTCATTTGATGAACCTCTGATTATTTTTTTTTATTGTAAACAAATTATAAGTCAAATTAATACAATAAAAAATGGGAATAAAAAAGAATGAGATTTCAAATCTCACTCTTTTTTTATCTAAATTAATGGAGAATTATAGAATGAACGCCCGTCCATTCCAAACAGTCGTGCAGACCAATCATCTTCAGGAGTTTGTTGTAGAGCTGTATGCATCATAATCATTTTAGCATCAAAGATGTCAACCATGTGTACAACTTCAGCTTCCATAATTTGAGGAAGTACAGGGCTACCCCATTCACGTTTTCCGTGATGACTTAGAACAACATGTCTAAGAATTGTAACGTCATCCTTGCTTACCGGGATTCCCAATTCAACAGCAGCTTGAACAATTTCACCATCAATTAAATTGATGTGTCCAATCAATTTACCTTGAGTTGTGTACTCAGTTTCTTCTACTCCACTCAATTCAATAACCTTTGCTAAGTCATGTAGCATAATGCCAGCAAACATTAGCTCTTTATTAAGTTGAGGATAAAGATCTCCAACAGAATCAGCAAGCTTAACCATACTTACAGTGTGGAAGCAGAGTCCGCCTTCAAATGCATGGTGGTTTGATTTTGCTGCTGGATACTGATAAAACTTATCTTCATGCTTTTGATACAAGAAAGATACAATGTTTCGCCAGATGTTATTAGTGATCCCTGCTTTAACTGTATCAAGATGTTCTTTAATTTCTTTAACATCAAAAGCAGGTTTGATTTTAAACTCTTCTGGATCAGTTGGTTCATCCCCTTCTGGAAGACGTAGGGAAAGTTTTTCCAATTGAGGTGTTCCATTATAAGATGAACGTGTTCCTGCAACAAAAGAAACTACTCCAGAATGATATTGTTCAATATCCTTTGAAGTTGCTCCCCAAAGTTTACCACCGATTTCTCCGGTTTTGTCTTGGAATACAAAATCTAGGTATTCTTTACCATTTTTTGCAGTTTTAACTGCTGCTGTTTTGATCAAGTAGAATCCTTCAAAGTATTCTCCTTCTTTCATTTCAATAATTTTAGACATAGTTTAGCCTTCTTTCTTTTTTATCTTAGTTATATAATAGAAACTTAAAATTATAAAAAAGCATTAGAAAATCTAATGCTTTTTAAACTTCAATAGTTTCAAGTTCATTGATAACAAACTCTAAATGAGAACGAAGTCGATCGCTGAGAGGAACAAATGATAAAGAGAGAACTTTTTTAACCTCATCTTTAACAAATTGAGTTGTGACAGCTTTCTCTTTTAGAACTTTCTCTACATAATCATATCCATTTTTATCAAGCCCTTTTATACTAGCAAGATTTTTATACAAGGGACAATAGACCAATTTTTTATGGAAAGTCCCTGAAATTGAAACTGCCATTTCAAAATCTTTCAAACAAGAAAAACTCTCAACCAAAAAATTATTTTCTTTAAAGCGAAAATAACTGTCGCTATTTAAAGTTTCATAATAAATTGCAGCTTTTGATCTATTTTCGTAAAGGAAATCATTCATTTTTTTAGATAAAAAGTTTCTTGCAACTTCCTGCTCTTCTGAATCTAATTGATCTCCAATCATTTTATATGGATCTTTGTCAACTTTACAATAAGCTTTAAACAATGATTTTTCGAGTGACATAAAATAATTTTCGACATTATCATAAAAGATTTCCATTGGCTCCTTGAACAATTTCAGTGCTGGGAGTTCCGGGTTTGCATCTTTCACCTTTTGAATAAATTGAACTATTTTATTTTGAATTTCAATTCCCTCGTTTTTGTTTTTTAGTTTTTCAATAACTAATTCGACAAATTGATTCTTCATTAAATCGTATGGATGGTTTAACTCAAGGTTGTTATTAACGACCAGGAATTTACCATTTCCGATAGGAAAGTTATTATAGCGGTCAGATGAAAGATCATTACTGATGATAGAATTTTCGCCATTATAAAATAATTCAGTTCTTTCCCAAAAACAATCATTTTGGATTGAGACTGGTAACAAATCAATAGGATAACGTTCCCCACGTTTGATTTTGTTAAAGTAAAAATCCCAATCGTTTGAACTAGAAGCCTTTAAGATAGCCTTTTGATCCTTCAAAAGTTTGGAAACAACTTTTTTACTTAAAAATTCTTTGAATATTGATGGATTATCTTTTAGAATTTTAAATGATGCAAAATGGATTTCTTCTCCAACTTCTTTGGAAAGTTGATTGATAAGAGAACGTTCTCTACGCAATTCAACTGAATTTGATACAAGCAATGGGAACCACGAAAGAAAATCTCTAGGATGAGGGCTTTTCTCCAACTTTTTCGGATGATCTAAATTGAATTCAACCTTTAATTGGTTATCAAATCGATTCCAAAAAATAATAAAGAAAGTTCCATCAACTTGTTGATATCTTGTGTTTTCTAATTTTAAAAATTCGTCAACAAGAGCATCTGATAAACTTCCGTTCTTAACCAAATCTAAAACTTTACTCATGTCATTATTAAATGACAAGCTGTTACTATTTGTTTTTATCATTTTTTACCTTCTTTCTTTTTCTGTTACAGAAAATCTTTTTGTTAATTATAAAAAACAGGATATCAATATCCTGTTTTAATCGATTGTATTCATGTTCAGAACAAACTCCAAGTGTTCTTTGAAGCGAGAACTAAATTCAACAAACTTAGATTTTAGAAGTAATTCAATTTCTGATTTAACAACTTTTGTTGTTTTTACATCGTTTGATTTAATTAATCCTTCAATAAAATTAAGTTCTTGAATCAAATCATTTTCGTTATGCCAAAAGTGTTCAATTGAACCTAGTTGCACTAAGATTGGACTATACAAGATGGTTCTATCAGTAATTTTTAGCGCATCCTGTAGTAATTTACTACACTTGAATGATTCTACAATTGAGAAATTATTTTGAATTGAATAATCCACGAAGGTTTTATAAAGAGATGGTCTTAAAATCTCGTTGTAAAGAGTTGGTCTACTTGCATTTTCTTTTAAGAACCCAAGTACTTTATCTAACATGATTTCTCGTGCGACCTTCTTTTCCTCGGCATCAAATTGATCCCCAATTAAATCTTCAAATTGATTAGAAAATAATTTTGGTTCATTATAGTTCTTAAAAAGATAAGAGTGTAATTTACTTATGTAAAGGTCTAGATTCTTTTCTAATAACTGAAACTTATCCGGACCTTTATACAAACCATTTTTATCTTGACTTTGAATAAAAATAGAAAGCTTTTCTTCTGTAGTTACATGATTTTTTTCTGGATTTTCAATTGCTTGACTTGCAAGTCTCAAAAGTAAATCAATTGCTTTAGTGTATGGCTCTTTGACAATTACCTCTCCATTGTCTTTGAATTCGACCACCAAGTTTGTTACTCTTGTTGTATAATAGTTACCATTAACATTAAAAGTCGATGGGACATAGGAGATATAATTAGCTCCATCATTGAAAAGTTCTGTTTGAGACCAGAACTTTTTATATTGTAATTCTTCTGGGTAAACATCAATAGGATACAATTCGCCTCGACCAGATTTGTTTAGGAAGAATTCCCAATTATTTGATGAGGATGCTGATAACATCTCTTTCTGATCTCGAGCAAGCTTTGTTTTAATTTTCTTTTTGATTACCTCAATTAAGCTAATTTTATTTTCCTTAATTAGCTCAACAGTGACACAAGAACTTTTTGCACCAAAGACTTTAGAAACTGCAGCTGAAGAAAAAAATTCTGAAAGATTAGTTGCAAAAATTGGAAACCACGAAAGAAAATCTCGACTATTATGAGGGATATCTTCCAGCTGTTTATTTTTATAACTTGAATAACTTTTTTTAATTTCTCCAGTAAATCTATTCCAAAAAACCACTACAAATCCGCCATCAGAATGATACCTATTCTGATACAAATCTAGAAGAAATTCATAAGTTTTTTCGGCTAACAAATCTTCCTTTGATAGTTCCAGGAGTCTTTTAAAATCATTCTGAAACGATAGTTTGTTTTCGTCTTCTGTCTCTTTAATTTTTAGCATAATTTTCCTTCTTTCTTACCGGTTACCGGTTTTATTTTAATTATAAAAAAAAGACTTTTATTAAGTCTTTTTTTAGTCTATTGTATCCATAGATAGGACAAAGTTCAAGTGCTCTAATTCATCAGAATTAAAATCAAGAAATGGTGAATCAATTATTTTTCGTATTGATTCTTTCACATAATTTGTAGTTTTGATACCATTATTTTTTAGAAACTCATTCACTTCTTTCATTTCTCGGCATTCATAAGGGTCCTGTGGAAAAATTAAACCACTGCTTAATGGTGAATAAACAACATTATTATTGTTGTTAATTGCTGAAAATAACGAACTTTCAGAAAGGAATGATTCCACTAGATTGTTTGACTTCTTAAACTTCAGATAATGTTCTCCTTCGAGAAATTCTGAGTATGGTGCGGGCTTATAACAATTTTCTTTTAGAAAAGAGAAAACTTTATCTTCAATGATTTCAAAAGCCTTTCCTTTTTCTGATGGAGTAAAATTGTCACCTACAATTTTAAAAGTATAAAACAAATCTTCATCAGTCTTCAAACTTTTTGGTTTGAAAAGTTTTGCTTCTAGAATCTTCAAATAATAATCCATATTGGATTCTATCATTTCTAACCTTTTAGGAACTTGTTTTTGAAAATCAAAATCTTTTGAGGAGACATTAGATAAAAACAGTTCTATTTTTTTCTTTTGATGTCCAGATGTTGGTTTGTTTTTCAAAAAATTCAGTGATTCTTCTATCAATTCATCTTCAAAAAAATTGTAAGGATAAATAAGTTTGAATTCTTTAGATAATATTGTAGATTCAACGTCATCCAAAGCTGAGAAACAATCTGCAATTATAGATCTAAAATCAAAGAAAACACCATCAAGGTCTCTAAAATTAAACATCTTTAAGTTTGACCAAAAATGTTCGAATCTGATATGGGTAGGATAAAAATCAATAGGATACTTATATCCAGTTTTAATTGTTCTATCCATAAAGTACTGATAATCATTTTCTTGTTTTGCTGAAAAAATTGAATGGTATTCTTTGATGAGGTTCTTAGAAATAAACTTATTGAAAAACTCTTGTAATTCTTTTTTATTACTCTCTAAAAACTTCAAATCAAATGGAACTTTTTCTTTTTTATTCTTAGTAAGATCCTTATTTCTTTTCATTTTTTTAGTTGAATAATAAAAAATAGGAATCCAAGAAACAAAATCAAATTGTTTTAAGTCGGTATCTATACTAGAATAGTTATTTTTCGAAAATAAAACTTGAAAAGTTTGATTAAATCTATTCCAATAGATTATAAAAAACTCATCGGATTTAAAATTATCCATTTCAAATTGTTTTACAGCCCTTAAAAACTCCTCTGTAACAGATTCAGAAAACTTCTCTGTCTTTGACAGTTTAAGCAGCTCAGAAAAATCGTCAATAAATGACAGCTTTGCTTTTTTTGCTCCAATCATAAAAAAACCTTCTTTCTAGTTTTTATTAAATTATAAAACAAAAGGTTTTCTTAGGATAACTTAAAAGAATATCTCTAACAGATTATTTTATAATTAAATAAAACAAGCCTTAAAGTAGGCAGAAAGAAGGAAACATAATGATTCGAACAACAAGTAATACAATAGAAAATAACTCTGAATTATTTCAAAAGCTGACAAACTTATTGGAAAAAGAACTATTGAAAACCACAGCTAAAAAAAGATGTGATTATCAAATAATTTTCAATATCTTTGATCAATTTCAATTTGTTGAAACTGATTGGTCGATCTCTGAATTGGTAAATAGCACTCAGTACATGAATCAATTTAAAAGTGAATTTTTTTACTCTTACTTTTTGAGCCGGTCTGATTATGAAAACTTCGGGGTAGAACAATTTAAAAATCTCGCCTCTGAAATAGTTACAGAATTGTTTGCAAAAAAGATAGAGTCTCTACCCTTAGAAAGTAATAAAAGTTTTAAACCGGATCTATTAGATTTTCGGGAGATGGTAGATGAGGTTCTTACTTGCGAAAAACTTTTTTATCGAAGTTTACTAAAGATTCAAGGACTAATCAGTTATGGTTCGTATGAGTATGGGATTGTTCAATTGCAGCTGGCAAACTATAAAATGACTTTAGATAGGATTTTGTATAGTGATTTCACTTTAAAAGTTAAAGCAAAAGCTTTTTTCCAATTTCATTTAATCGAAAATAGGTTTAAGTTGAAATCTGGGGAGTTTATCTAGTAATTTTAATTTCAAATCTATGAGAGATTCGTAAAAGAATCTCTTTTTTTATAATTAAAATAAAACCGGATTCCGGTTAGAAAGAAGGTTCTTAAATTGTTTAAGAAAACTAATTCAAATTATAAAGTGAAAGCTTTAAACCGACTACAAGAAATTGCTTCATCTGAAAGTAAATCAATGGCTGTTGTAAATGAACTAATTTCAGATTGGGAAAAAGTTTCTTACCATTTTAATTATTCTGGCGCTCCTGTAATTGCAAAAGAAGATGTGGCATCGGAAGACTTTTCTTCTTTTGTTCAGAAAGTTAGCAGTTCTTATAAATCTTTTTTAGATTCAAAAAATGCTGATAAACTTTCAGAAGAGTTGTTTGGCTATAAAATCCCAATGGATAAAACTAACAAAAAGGTTGCAGATTTAGGAAGTTTTAATCGGGCACTAACTCAACTGTTTCGCTATAAATCTCATGCTTTTTATCTGGATGGAGTTTCAAAAAATTCCTATACCAAAATTCATCAAACTTTTGCAGCTCCAGAATCAGAAGAAAAATCAATGGTTAATTCGCTTATTCAAATTGCAAGGCGTAATAACCTGGAAGAAGATCGTGAAAAATTAGAACAATTAATGTACTATAGAAAAAACAAATCTTATCGATTTACAATTGATGTCTATTACGACTTGATTAATCAAAAAATCAAAGCTTTATTTACTTCTATTATTCGTAATGATTCTCAATTGTATCACGAGTCTGAAAAGTTATTAACTTTTAAAGTTGAAACTCTTCCAAATGGTAAGGTTTCTCCGTTTTTAAAAGCTATTCTAACAGAAGATGAGGACAAAATTAAAAAGTTTATGGCGGATCAACTTCAAAAATCTGCATCTAGTTTATACTCTAAATTATCTACTAGATTTTTAGACTTGAATAGTACAACCGTTCATGAGTTTGAAGAAGCTGTTAGGAAGGTTGATTTTTCTGAAATTAAAAGTTTGTTTGCAAATCTTGCAGAACAAGATAAACAGACGGCTAAATCTATTCTAATAGAATTAGCATTAAAATAATAAAAAAGGTGATATAAAATCACCTTTTTTAAATTGTTTCCATTTCTAAGACAAACTTTAAGTGTTCCAGTTCGTCGTTAGAAAAAATAACAAATGGAGATTCAATTAGGTTTTTGATACCTTTTTGAACTTCTTTAGTTGTTTTTATATTGTATTGTTTTACATAACCTTCAATTTTTGAAAACCATACCATTGAAGGTAGTGAAATGAAACGTAGATTTGAATCCATTGGAGAGTAAACAAGATTAGATCTCCTATGTGCTTCTAAATAAATAGATGATTTAAAATAAAAGGCTTCAACCAAATAATCATTTTCTGTAAATTCTTCATACAATTCCTTGAATACAAACGAACTATAACGAGCCGGTCTGTTCTGATTCTTTTTCAAAAAATCAAAAACTTTATTCTTGACAATAGACCTAGCCTTGATTATTTCATCAAAAGAAAATTGAGAGCCAACAAGGGTGAATGGATCCATTTCTTTTGTTTGATGTTGAATATCACCTTCCTTATTTTCAAAAAGTTCATAATGCATTTTGGTAAGATAATCGTCAACTCCTTCTTCAAGAATTTGGAAATTATCCTTTATATAGGATGTAATTTTACTCTCATCATCTACTAATTTTTCCAAAAACTTGATCAAATCAGAACGGTAATTTCCATCTAAACCAGGTTCATTAAGTAAGGAAACAGTTTTATTAATGAATTCTTGTTCGAAAACATTAAATGGATGCTTTAATTTGTTTTCAGAATCAAAAATTAAATTATAAATTGAGAAATAATTTTTCTTTGTAGTTACTTTAGATATAAAATAAGAGTCTATAAACTTGCAAAACGGTTTAAGCCTAGACCATAAAGTTTCAAATCTAACTTCTTCGGAATACAAATCCAGTGGGTATTGATAAGCTACATTATCAACTTTTTTAAAGAAATAATTGTAGTCGTCTTTTTGTTTTGCTTCAAAAATAATCTTTTGTTCTTTTAATAAGTTTGAAGAAATCATTTTTTTTAAGAATTCAGAAAATTGTGATTTTAAATCTTCCAAATCATTTTTATCCTTGACAGATTCCAAGTTTATACCAACTTTTGATTCAAAGGTTTTAAGATTATTTAGTTTTTTAATAGTTGTACTCCATAATGGGAACCATGAAATCATATCATGCCATTCAAAATCACGTTCTTCCACGATTAAATAACTTGTATTTTCAATAGAAACTGTTTTGATTTCCCCACTGAATCTATTCCAGTAAAGGACTAATAAATAATCATCTCTATGTGGGAAATAGACCTGTCTTTTGTGGAGAATTGTTTCGCATAGGGAAGTTACAAAACTCTCTGCAACAGATTCAGAAAACTTATTATCATTCTGAATCAATTCAAGAAGTTTATTAAAATCCTTATTAAAGCTACTCGAATCTTCCTTTTTAATTGTCTTCATAATTTATCCTTCTTTCTTAGCAATTAGCCGGTTTGTTTAATTATAAAAAACAAGACTGTAAAAGTCTTGTTTTCAATCGATTGTATTCATTGATAAGACAAATCGTAAGTGATCTTTTTCTTCTTCAGAAAAGTTTACAAACTGAGATTGTAAAAGAGTTGAAATAAAATCTTTTACTGCTTGAGAGGTTTTGATGTTGTTACTTTTAAGAATCTCTTCGCCTTTATGGAAGTCTTTATCATCAGAAAACGAAAAGTTTAATTTTCCATAAATTGGAGAATAAACAATTGATTTAGTACCATAAAAAGCTATGTTATCTGATAAGAATTGGGAATGGCTGTAAGAGCTGGTAATAGTTAGATTGTTATTATTTAAATAAGCCAATACATTATTAAGATTACTACTTATTAAAAATTCAAAATAACAAGCTGACCGGTCTTTATTAGCTGCAAACCATTTTTGTATCATTTGATAGATGTCATACTTTGTTTTTCTTCTTAATTCATCATCAATAGTAGATGGAATTGCGAATGATGGAAACTTTAATGGTTCTGAGTTGTTATTAAAAAGTTTTTTCTCTACTTTTTGTAAGTAACCCTTTGTATTCTCAATTGCATCCGAACAAGGATTTGAAATCAATTCTTTAATTTTTTGATTATCATCTTCGGTTCCCTCATTGAGAATAAAATCAATTAGTTTGGATCTAAGAAAATAATCAATATCAAAGTTTTCCAATTCCTCTAGAACTCTATTAATTAAATAATTTCTAAAAAATCTAAAATCATTTTTTAATCTAAAATCATCATTAAGCACTAAACTTTCTAATGAATAAGGAGTGTTATTCACTGCCAAGTCGTCCCAGATCTTTGTGTAATTCGAAAAATTAAAAAGATCTGTTTGTGACCAAAAAAGTTCAAACTGTTTTTCCTCTGGTAAAAGGTCAATAGGATAGAAATTACCATTATTAAACTCTTTGAAAGCCCAATCCCAATCACCGGTTTCAATAGATTCAAACCTTTTCTTTTGAGTATTGGTAAATCTTTCAATAATTTTATCTACTAAAACTTTGGAAATCTCTTTTCTAAAACTCTCCATTAGTTTTTTATTTTTGGTTTTTGGAATGTTATCAAAAAACTCTTCTTTATAAAGCCTTTTATCAATAATCAAAATTGTAAAATAACTAATGTAATTATTGAACATAGTATCAGAAATTGATAAATAATTTCTTTGAATTTTTTTCAAATTAAATTGATTATGGAATCGATTCCAATAGATGTAAACGATTTGATTATTTACATTATTTGAACAGTGAAAGTCAATAAACGCATCTGAAACAAGTGAAGAAAACTTCTTTCCCTTTAATAGTTTAAGGAGTCGGTTCAAATCATAGTTAAAACCAAATTCCTCTGTTAATTTTTTCATGGTAAAACCTTCTTTCTTTTTTTATTATTTTTTTAATTATAAAACAAGAGCCATAAAAGGCTCTTGTTTTTTTATCACCAAGCTTCATCCAACTCCAAGAAGAGATCTAAGAATTCTTTATCTTTCTTAGAAAATCTGAGCATCTTAGTAGATTTTAATAGTTTGATTTCTTCTTTGATTTCTTTGGTTGTTAGAACTCCAAAAGATTTGAAGAGTTCTCTTGTCTCATCAATGCAGTATTGTTCTTCATTCCAATGGAAACTATATCCACAGAAAGGAGACAGAATGACCGGTTTGTCTACAACTTTAGAAACTGTTTTCAGATAATTCTGGATCAATTCATAACCTTCTACTAGAAGGTTTTGTTTCCTTGCTTCTTCATAAACAAAAAGAGGTAGCCGGTAAAAATAATCCAATGGAACTCCTTGGTTTTCTTTTAAGAAGCATATAAACTTATCCAGAACTTCTTTTTTTACATCACTAAAATCACAAAAACGAGAACTCATCTCATAATCTATAGGATCGTAGTCATAAGTTTCCAAATCTAGATATGATTTCAATTTTTTCAAACCTTCATCCAAAAACTTACCAGTATAAAAGTTTTTAAAAATAACCAACGAACGTTCAATTTTTTCGGCTGTATACGAATCAATCAAATCATAATGATTATCCAAGAAAGAAATTGCCTCCTTCTTCAACTCGAAAAGTGCATCTTCATCCTTTATCAATTCCAGAGAATAGTCAACAATTTGTTCAATGTAATTATTGAATGGACTCATCAATTTTTCTTTTTGAAAGATTGATGGAATTGAAATTGCAGTGATTGTATCTTTTCCATTTTCTAATTTTCTTGAAACCGGAATTTGTAAAACTTTAGATTTGAAAACTGTAGGTCTATAGTCTGAGCTGAATGGCAAACTACGTTTCCAAAAAAGATTATATTGTTGTTCTGGACTTAGAAAATCAATTGGAAAAGTTTCTTGATCATTAAACTTCTCAACCGCATCGTCACTAAAATCATCTAATTCTATTGATTCGAAAACTATTTTATACAATTCTGAAATTGATTCAGATAGCAAGTTTTTTAATTCCTCACGAAGAAGATTTCTTACTTTTCCTATGTTGTTATAGAATAAAAAACTTGGAATTATCTCGTTGAAATCAGAAAATTCTAGATTATTTTGTGATGAATAATTTAATAATTCCATCAAATTGTTTTTGAATAACACTTCTAAGTTATTAGATTTCAAAGTTAGAAGATGAAAATTAGAAAATAAATCATGATCAAAAAGAAATGGATTATGTCTATTGTCTGGAACTACGATTCCAATTGTTTTATTCTTGAATCTATTCCAGAAGAATAGATACTTTTTAGAACCTTTAATTTTCTTATTTTCTTCGTTGTTCAAAGTAAAAACAATGCTGGATATAAGACTGTTAATAAAGGCATCTTCTTTACTTAATTTATTAAGCCGTTTTAAATCCTCGACAAAGTTTGGATTCTTGCTTTTAAAGTTTTTATTTAACACTTAAACCTTCTTTCTACCGGGTTATCCCTATCCCGGTTTTATTTTAATTATAACTATGCTCTTTATCAATTAAAGTAGAGGGTGCTCTCCTTTATAATGAGCTCTAATTTCAGAGAGAACTTCTGGGTGGATTTGATTTGTGATGCTTTTTATTAATTCAAATTCCAACATAAATTCTTTGAGGTTTGGTTTATTTTTATTTTTGTTTGAAGTAGACTCATTATAATACCATTCTTTTAAATAATCAAAAAATGAGATAAGAGAATCCATAATAAGTGGTTTTGTGGAAATAATGAAGTCAATTGAGGTTTGGTTTAAGATAACTGGCATTAAGGATTCGTGAAACAAGTTTTGAATTTTATAATTTGTACTATTATCTCTATAAATCATGTTATGGAACCAGTTACCAGACAAATCTTCTTTTAGCTCATCCAATTTATCGGTCAGATAAAGTTTAAAAAAGGTAGTTTTGACGAATTCATCTAAGGATGATTTTAGTTTTTGGTTTGAAGTATGATAAATGATAGAATCAATAAGATTTACTAAGACTGCTTTTTGTTTTAAGTTTTGATTTGGTGAATTTAATAGTTCAATTAGATAATCATCAATTTGATTTTTATAAAGGTCGAATGGTTCTTGAATAACTAATTTTCCTTCTTTTGTGTCAAAAGCATAAATGAAAGGTTCGGGAATGACAACTTCATGCTTTATAAATAATAATTTAATTTCATCGACTTCATAACTGTAAAGAGGAACTTTTTGTATCATGAATGACTCCGACTCAATTCTTTGAAATAAACTTATTTTACTCCAAAACAGTTCAAATTGCTTTTCTTTGGATAGCACATCTAATGGAGTTAATAAGCCACAAGCCTCTCTTTCAAAGAGAGCATTGTAATTATCAGAAACCAAAATCTCAACATAAACTTCTGATAGTTTTTGAATCTCCATTAATAAAGCATCAGAGATGTACTTCTTTAAGTTATCTCTATTTACAGTACGTCTAAAAAATCCAATTTTGATTATTTCGTTTCTTTTTAAAAACTCAATAAACGACGCATCATCATCAAGGATTATGCTAAAAATTCCAAAGTGTGAAAACAAATCAGCTCCAAACATTCCAAGGTCGTAACCCTCTTCGCTTTCAACGCAAACCAAATCATCAGTAAATCGGTTCCAAGAAATAACAATATAACGACTCCTTCTTTTTTCTAGCAAATCAACAAAAAATGGATAAACCAACTCTGTAACTTTTTCAGCGAGGCTAGGCTCCTTTAACAATTCCAGGAGGCGGTTAAAATCTTTATTAAATGAAGGAGTGTTGTCTTTATTGATTCCGGGATTTATCATTTTTATACCTTTTTCTAAATCTCTTATTTTTTTGTTTCTCTTAATTTTTAAAATTATTATATCACAAAAAAAGAAAGATTTCTAGTAAATCTTTCTTTTTATTGGTTATGAACAAAAAGTTTTGGAAACTATTTCTTTAATTCTATCCCCGTCTTCTTTATCAATTTGTTTAACTAATTGAACAATATCAGCGAATCCAATTCCCCCATATAAAAGTTCATTCTGTATAGCACTATCTGAAATTAAGAACAGTGGAACTTTGTTTTCTAAGTAAGAAAATAACATTAAATTATCTAGATCTAAGATGTAATCTTGTAAAACTTTATGCCAGTTGTCCATTCTTTTTTTAACCCATTTAAATTCTTCTTCCTTGCTGTTTTTAGAAAATAACTTAATAAGTCCATCAGAAAAGAATAATGAATTAAATGCATTTTTAAAATCAAAAATAAGTAAGTTGCCCGGGATCGCTTTTTGAACAAAACAAAATTCTTCTTTTTTAGCTTCAAAGATCAATTTTGATTTTGATTCATCGCTTGAAACGAAATTATCCCATTCTTCAAGATATTCTTCTAATTTTAGAACAATTTCTTGAAACCATTTATTACTTACTAATTTTTTAATGTCATCCTTTTCAAGGATTGTATCAATTTCATAATTTTCAAAACGGTCTACATTGTTTAAAACCTTTGTTAGAAGTTTTTTTCTTTCCTTTGGCGAGGTATCAGCATCAACCCCAAACAAATCATTAAATTGAAGAGCGAAAGATTTTACGATAGTTTTATCAAATCTAGTTTCAAACGTGCCAGATTTTTCCGAAAAGATAATTCTACTTAGAGCTTCTACTGTTTCTCTTAAAGAATTAAAGTTTTCTATTTCTGTTGTGTCATTTTTTTCAAGAATATCCCTGAAACTATTAAAGTGGTCTGGTATCTCAGATTGGAAACCATCAAATAATTTTTTCAAAGGATTTGTAATAGATTTTTCCCATTCTTCACCTTTATACAAAATTGTATAAAACTTTTTAGAGAAACTATTAAAATCTGACTCTCCTAGTTTCATTGCTTGAAGCTCATCCATTGAAAACGAATCGACCTTTTTTGCAATTCTAGAAAACAATTCAAATTGTTCATTATTACCACAATTTAATTCTTTCAAAATCAAAACCTTCTTTCTTTATAATTTATTTTAATTATAGGTTTAAAGAAGAATTGTGGTTCTTGGTTTTCTATGTTATAATTAAAATAAAAAAAGAAAGAAGGTTTTACAATGAAAAAATTAGAAACAGAGAAGAAGTTAGATTTCCTTTCAGATTGGAAAAAACTGCTTGAATTGTCAAAGGATAGAAGTTTTATTATCTCTTTGATTGAAAAATTAAAAACCACTCCAAGTGAGATCCTTGAAAAAGACCAAAATGCAAAGTTTGCAATTTTTTGGAACCGGTTTAATAATGATTTAGTTATTAGATTTAATTTTCTTGGACAAAAAGATTTAGAATCCTTTAATGCTGACTTTGATTTTATTTCTTGGTTTCCGGTTTTTGCTGGTAGGTTTATAAATGAGAAAAACTTCAAGAATATAAAAATCCTTTCTTCAGAAATTACAGAAGAAATAATTACTAAAACTCAAAAAGAAGTGTTTTCATTCTTATCAGTACTTCAGTCAGTAATTTTAGATTATAAAACAACTGGTGATCTTTATAATTTATCTATTTTTACAGATATGAATAAATTGACTTTACCAATTGATTTACTAAGTAGAGAAGATCTTTTTAGTGAATTCTTGAGGTTTACAGAGATTTTTAAGAAAAATTCTTTAGGATACTTTGTTGGAAGATCAATCCAACCTCTTAATTCAAAAATTAGTGACAGATTAATCTTGGATAAAAAAGGTGAGCTTCTTTTTCCTTATTCACTAATTGAAGATGAAATTGTTTCATTGACTATCGGTTTTTTGTCTAAAAATAATGACCACGAGTCTTTAAAGGGGAAACATAAACTTTCTGCACTCGACTTTGTTTGTAAAAGAAAGGAACACTATCCTGAATTAATTCCAGAATGGATTGCGAATTCAAGTCAAAATGATTTAGAGATGAAAGTGATTTTCCAGGCTTTAGAGTTATCATTATTCGAATCAAAAATTGACTTATCTAGTTATTTGAATGAACTGCTTGAGTTTTACTTAAAAGGGAAAACAGAATCTGATATTGAATTGGTTGTTGAAAAGATTTTAAACTTTTTAAAGGCAAGAAGAAAAAGACCGGCTCAATATAAGAAGATTTTACCTGAATGGATTTATCAAAAAACTTATGAGAATAATTTTTTATTAGTAGAAGATTTTGATGTTTCGGAATTAGATTCTCCTTTGTTAAAGGATCGAGAATTGATTCTTTATTCTCCTTTTAGTCAGGGATTTACTTATCGTTTAAATCTGATGGATCAGAAAGAAAAAGTTAAACTGCGATTTTTCCTTGTTAAAAACAATGTCAAACTTCATTCTAAAGCTAAAAAGAAAATAGAACAACTTTTGTATACTAAAACTGCTAATAAAAAGTTAACCAAAAGTTCAAGATTTTTTTTGGAAAAGATTTTAGAGCTTGAAGTTCAAATCTAATAGAAAGAGAGAAGTCAACAAATGATTGACCTAAAAAACAATAAGAAATTGTCATTTTCTTCTGATTTATCAGAATTAATTTCTCTTGTAAATGATGATAATTTCTTGAACGAAACCTTGGATTTAGTTATTAAAAGTATTAGAGAAGATCGTGAATTCACTTTGTTCTGGAATAGATTTAATAAAACTGTTAAAGTTCATTTCGTTCAAAGAGAAGTCGAAATTGAAACAGTAAACCAAAATGATTTTGTCTCATGGATACCAATCACTCCTTATTTTAAAGAAGTAGCGAGAGCCAACTTCCTTGAGCTATCAAAGGATAAACAAGCTCAACTTGAATTGTTAAAGAATAAAATTACTTCTTTTCTTTTAGTGGTTCAGGAGGCTGCTCTTACTATAAGTAATGAAGTTTCAAACACTTATCCAGAATTGAAATCTTTTTATGATTTTTACCGGGGTGGGTATTGTCTTCCGATTGATTTATTAAATGAAAAAGCTAGACGAACTGAGATTTATAAATTCTGTATGGTTTTGTCCCCATACAATGAAGGGACTTTAAATGATTTGTTATATCCAGAATTTTTAGCATTCCAGGATAATAAGAAGATAAAAGAACTTTTATTTGATTCAAATCTTAACTTGTTTGATTTTTATCAGCCCTTCGAATCAGAGATTTTTAGTTTTTTAATTGAAAAGTTTGATTTATTTAAGGAAGAATTTGAGGCAGATGATGGATTTCTTTCTCTAAGCCTATTATCTTTTGTAAAACTATTCAAATTATTCTCGTATAATTTTGATAAGGTAGAATTTTTAGAGAATAAGTTTTCTAGTTATGAAGAGTTCCACAATTTGTTTATTGGTACTATTTCAAACTTGCTTTTTAGAATGCATTACGATGAATTTTTTATTTGTTCTCCTAAAGTATTTGATTTAAAAAGATACGGCTTATCAGAAGAATTGATTAATGAAATTAAATTATCCCTAGCTGAAACAATCAGAGATAGATTGCAGACCGAGCCGTTTGCCTTATCTGGTTTAATTAATTTAAGGGAAATAATGTCAGACGATCTATATTCATTCTTAAGATTTGAATCTGAACTTATTATTTTAGAATCGTTTACAACTAAAAGAACTTTAGAAACTATGCGCAAGGAAGTTCTATATTCTCCTTTTGCTTTAACAGATTTTAAGGATTTTAAATTAGGATTTATTGCTGAATTAAAAGACGAATCTTTCACCGCTGAACTAGAAACAGAGTTGATTGCAAACTCTGCTTTAACAACTAAAGAAGTGAAGGGTGTGGCTAGATACCTGTTAGAGAACCATAAATCGATAACCGGTTTTGATTTTAATGAAAGTTATCTTGATCACCTGAAGTTCGTTTTAGAATTAGATGAAATTAATTGAGATTAATTTTTAAATAAAAAAAAGGAATAATAATTCATTATTCCTTTTTTATTTAGTCTATGGTATCCATAGAAAGAACAAATTCCAGATGAGATTTAACAGTCGGTGAAAGTTTTAGAGTTTTAATCTTTAAGACTGTCTCAATTGTTTCTTTTACTTCTTTAGTAGTCTTAGAATTTGTTTTAATCAGCATATCCTCTATATCAGTTAAAGGAAAGCTAATATAATATTCACCCGCAGATACGATTGATAAATCAGCTCTTATAGGACTGTAGACAACCGGTCCATCAAATGATTCTTCACATGAGTTTGAGTTACGCTTAACTGTTTCAACTAACAAGTTTTTTTCTTTTGCTTTTTGATAAATAATTTCAGGAAGATTTGAAACATAATCCGCTGGACTAGAACCATTCTCTTCTAGAAATTCTATGTAACAATTGATGATTTTTTCTTGTACTTTATCGATTCCGAATACTTCAGTAGGTAAAACAAGTGGGGTATTCATTACCTGAAAAACATGATTAAAATAAGTTTCATAATACAGAGACTTTCCAAGAACTTCTTTTATCGTTTCTTGATAGATGTTTGTTAATTTTTCTTCAAATAAAGATAATTCTTCTAAAATCTGATTACTTCTATCCGATCCAGATTTTACAACTTTATCTAAAAATCTAAGGGATGCATTAAACATTGATAAATTGTAATCAGAGTCACAATCTTTTAATTGATTGATAGAATAATCAATTAATTTATTCTCATAATAACAGAACGGTTCTTTTAAGCTGAAGTTCTCATTTAGAATAAATCTAGAAACAGTGACGCCCTGTCTTGAAAAGAGAGGTAAAAAAGCTCTTGTACCCCCATCATCTTCTCTAAACAAATCAAAGGAATCCCAAAAACTTAAAAACTGATCTTCATCAGATAGAAAATCTAAGGGAACCATAATCCAATCCGAAAATAATTTTTCTAGTTCTAAGAAGATATCCCCATCTTCATCTGAATCAGAATAGCCTGATAATATCAAAGGATACCACGATTGAAAAGTTTTATCAATTCCAGTATCTCCCATTTCTAAGATTTCATCTATAAGATTGCCATTATTCTCATTTTCTACTCCACAGCTATGGATAATCGTTCCCCAACATTCCAAAAGAAAAGCCCTTATTGAAACAACTGTAAAATGAGATAAAAGATCATTGTCAAAAGGATAACTGTTGTAAACGCAATCTTTTTTTACTGTTACCAGTTCATTGTTGAATCGATTCCAATAAATAATTAGACAATCAAAATCGTCTGCATTTATTTCAGGATTGTTTACAATCCATTCAATTATTTTTTTGGCAACTTTTTCACGAAAACCTTTATCTAAAATAAGACTCTGAAAAGTTTTTGAATCCTCACTAAAGCTTGGATTTTTAAAGTTTGGGTGATTGGTTTTGTTAATCATTGATAAACCTTCTTTCTTTATTTTTTATTAATTATAAAAGAACTTTATGGGACTGTATTATAATTAAGATAAAAATAATAGTTTAGAAAGAAGGTGCTAGAATTGATTAATTCTGAAAACCAAAAACTAGTTAAATCGGATTTTTTAAATCATGTTATTGAAGAACTCAAAAACTTTTCAATTAATAGCTTTTATCAAGGAGATTTTTTCTTGGGAGAGTTGTTAACTGAAAAGACAGTTGATGAATTCGATCAAAAATTAAATGATTTTTTATTCCACGATAATTTATTTGCAGACGCACAAAAACTTTATTTGGAAAAATTAAAGTTGAAATCCGAAAATGATTTACCAAAGTTTTTGAAATCTAAAAAAGATTTTATCAAAAACGCATCTGTAGCTTTAACTTTTCTTAATTCTAAGATTAATGGACTACCCACCCCTCAATTTGAAAAAGAGCAACAACTTCTGGAACTTTCAAAGTTTATTGAATCTGAAGGAGATGAACAATTTCTGAAAGAATTGTTTTCTAAATTAGAGAAAAGTCTTGATATGGATTTTAGATTGGCTACAAAACTTTATTATGATTGGGAAATGAAAAAGTTTAGGCTAATTGATTTAGACCATTACGATTCAAGAGTTTATAAAGGAAACCAAATTAAACTGGTTAATTTGTCTATCACAGTAATAAATTCACCAAAGTCTCCAGAACGATTTGATGTAGTTATTCCAAAAACTTTTCTAACTCTTTTAAACTTTGAAGATGAAAATTCTAAATTAATTTTTTTGTTAAAAAAATTAGTAGAAGAGTGGATTGACAGACTTAAAGATTTTATCTTTAATCAGTTAGAAGATAGATTTTATTCTAAATCTATAATCGAATTGATTCAAGATGGATATCCAATCATTTTATTAAATGATGAGTTTCTTTCTTCGAGGGCAGATGGATTTATGAAATCTCTCCCAGTTTTAAATGGGTTTTCTTCCACAGAAGAAAAAAAGATTGTTAGATCGGTTATATTAACTTATGTTGATAAAACGTTAAATCTAGAATAAAAATGAAAGCTGAATAAGTTTAGTGCTTGTTCAGTTTTTATAATTTAATAAAAAAGAAAGAAGGTATGAAATGAAAACTTTAAAACCTGGTCCTAGAACTGAAATCTTGGCTGATATTGCTAAAGCAGCCAAGGAACTCAAAGAAGATGATTTTTCCGAACTAATTAAATCAATTCAAACTTCTAAGAAAAACTTAGAGGATTTATCTGAAAAAATTGATTGGGAACAAAAGGTATTGAAGCCCATCCTTTCTGTTTTTGATACAGATAAAGTTCCAGAAAATCTTGCTAATTTTGAATCTTTTTTAAATCATCAAAAGATGAATTCTAGAATCAAAGATTTGATGTCATTTATTTTTTATGGCGATGTCGATTTAGAAAGGATTCCCGAGTATCCAGAGTTTGTTTATCAAAACCTAAAAGATCTTTTCCTAGCTGAGAAGCAAGAAGATTTGTTAAATCCTCCTTTGACTCTTCCAGTAGAGATTGAAGATTCATTTAAATTATGGACTCAATATTATTCAAAGAATGATTTGGATACAGATGCGATTATTGCAAGAAATAATTTTTTCAACTCAATTCTTATGAACAAGAAACTTTGTGAGTTGATTAAGTACTTGGATTATATCATGTTCGTCGATTTTGATAAGATTGTTGTCTTTGATTTACTTTATTCTTTTAAGAATAAAACCATAACTTTAAAAAATCACATGAGAAATGAAAGTGTTCTGGAAAAGAATTATTTGTGCCTTGAGACGATCAACTTTACTATTTTTAATAAGGAATGTGATTTGGATGAGTTTTTAAAACTTTTTTATTTGGATGAAAACGATTTGTTCCCTCATCTATTAAAATTAATTCAAGATAAAATCTCTAATTGGATTGTAAATCTTACTAAAAAAATGGAAGAAGATGATCTTCCTCGAGATTTATCAATGTTTTATTCTGATAGAATCAGAACAGAATTTTATTCGACTGACAAGCTAATCAAAATGATTAAGTATGATCAATTATTTCAACATCTTTATATTAGAAACCCCTCTGAAACAGAAAAAGAACGCATTGCTTCTTTGATTGTTTCAGTATTAGAAAATAATTAAAATGAAAGGCTAACTGTAACCGGTTAGTCTTTTTATAATTAAAATAAAAAAATCCAAGTATTATTGGATAGAAAAAGAAGGTATTAGTTATGACAAAAAATAATTTTAAATCAGATTCTAATAGTTTTATAGATTATTGGTCTAATAAGGTAAACAACTTTTCAGAAAAAGAATTTTTGTCTTTAATTAATGAAGATAAAACATTGATGAATAGAATACAACTATTCAAGGATTATTTTGGAGAGAATGGCGAAAAACGCTGGTCTGAAATAATTAAAGAATTCAAGGCTGCTTTTCCTGGATCAGAAGTTCCAAAATTCTTGGAGAGTAAAAGGGGATTTTTGTTAGATAAGAAAAAATTATCTGATATTAAAGCAAAAGTTGAATTTTTACTATACGATTATACTTCTGAACTCTATCGTGGTTTTATGGATGTTGATAATAATGAAAAAAGATTTGAAATAATAGAGTCTGTGATTTCAATCATCAATTTTTTTGAAGTTGATAATTTGGAATCTAAATCTGACAAATCTATAACTTTTGAATCCTTTAGTCAACTTGATGACTTATCTCAAGCTATTCTTCTGATTAAATTAAAAGATGGGATTGTAAACAAACTATACTTTAATTTTTTAAAGAAGATTTATAACGAACTCTTTCCTATGGACTTAAGTTTTACTATTTCGCTTAGTATCAACCGGGAAACAAATGAGTTTTGTTTGTTCGATCAAAACTCTTATAAAGAAACCGGAAAAACAAATCCGAAAGTTGCAGAATTAAAATTAAATCTTATTCAACTTTATAATAAACTTCCTGATGTTTTTGAAACTATTGTGGAAAACCCAACTTTCTTAAATAATAATTATTTGTTTTTAGGAATAAAAAACAAGTTAAATGAATGGTTGGAAAGGATTGATCAGACTTTAAAAGCTAACGATCTAAACTTAAACGTTTTCATACTCAACATGGGAACTCACGGAGTTCCAATATCTGTTTTCTCTGATGAGGTTTTGAGAAAATTATTGATTAATTGTAATTTTTATTCGTTGGAAGTTTTGTCTCGTTATGCTTCCGATTCTGAAATTGATAAAGTTGTATCTATCGTTTCTGATATTGTTAAAGGGTAGCTGTTAAGCACCCTTTTTCTTTATAATTAAAATAAAAAATGACAATAGTCAAGAAAGAAGGTAAACTATGAAAAAAATGGATGGAAATCCAACCAACAAAACTAAACAATCTTTTCGGAGTGATTTTGAAAAATTACTTAAATTAATTAACGAGGAATCGTTTATAGATGATGTTTATTCTAGTCTAACACACACTCTGAATGTTAAAGCTGGGATGAGATCTCTTAGTTCATTTCGAATGTCTCTTTTTTCTGGAGTTATTTATTGGAATCGACTTTCTGGTGAAATTACAACTTTTCTAGTTAATAATAACACTATTGAATCAAGAACTACAGGAACAGACTATCTGTCACACATCCCGGTTCTTCGATTTACAGATTCCTTATTCCAAGAGTCTAGACTTTTAAAGGAGTATGAGCAAGAGCCTACTTCAGTTAATGCAGTCCTTGATAAACCGGAAAAGTTCAAGCTGTTTTTATCTAAGAAAATTAAAACTAGAATGACTTCATTCTATAAAAAGTATCTCAGTGCAGAGTTGTCTGGAGATTATAAGGAAATTCTTTCTTATTATTCTAAAGGTGAAGTTTATCCGATTGATTTGTTTCCAATAGAAAAACAAATTAAACTTTTTTGGAATTCAACTGAATTGTTTTCTTATCTTAGTGGAGGAACAGTCTCTTCTTATTATAAAATCAATCCAGAACTATTACCATCAAATTACAAGATTTCAGTAAACAATATTCTGTTTGAAGATTTAAGACAGAATAAACTCTTTGATCATTACGAACAATTTTCTGATTTGATTTTCGAAGTTATATTAACTAGATTAAAACAGGATGAACCAATTGCATCTGCGTGCTTAAAAATAGTTCTAGATTTTTCAAAACAATATGAAGCTAAAAATCCTGAAACTGTAAAAGCACTGCTTCCCGACAAAACAATTTTTGAAGCTATTCTAGAAAAACAAATTGAAGATCAGCGAGCCGTATTATTCGGAGGATTAAGATTCTTTTATACTGCTCCACAATGTTTGCTAGATGAAACTGCAACTTCTGAAGAGGTTAAACTGCTTCAGAAATCAATGATTGAATTGGTTAAAAACTCTGGTACACTTTTATGTGCTAATTATTCTAGTAGACTAGAAAGATCAATGTATGATTTGTTGTTAGAGGAAGGTGTTGTTCTTGTTGAGGCGTTTGAGTCAGGAACTCAATTAAAAGCTAGAGTATTAGATTATGGACATTATCCGCTTGTTTATTCTCCGATTTCATTTGTCGAGTATTCTTCTTATAGTTTGACCGTTCATAGGTTTCCAGCTAATGAAGATTTATTCGCTGAATATAAAGAAATCGAAGACGATTTACAATCCATTAATGCAAAAACAACAAAATCAACCAAAGAGATTTGTAATTTCTTTTTGAAGTTTAATTCTGCTCAACTTAGAGAAGCAGAAATCAAACACTTGGAGTTTGTTTTATCCATGGACACTATTGATTAAATCAAGACCGGTTGGTCTTGATTTTTTATAATTAAATAAAAATCTAGTAATTTCTAGATAGAAAGAAGGCTTATCAAATGATTGATTTAACAAATCAAATGGATAACAAAACTTTACCAAACTTCAGAAAGGATTTTGAATCACTCCTTGAACTAATAAAGGAAGATAAGTTTGCTCTGAAATTGGTAGAGAAGATTGATCCATTCATGCTTGAATTGTCCCAGGATAAAAATTACAAAATCTTCACCTTTTGGAACCGGTTTGATGGAAGTTTTAAAATTGTTGGTAGTCCCACTCTAGAGAGCAAAGATTTGAAGAGCTTTGATCATGATGCTCTGTCATGGTTTCCAATTTTAGTTCTAAAACGATCTTTTTTGTCAGAAAGAAAACTTTGTGAACTATTAGGGTTGAAGAAAAATAAAATGGTTACTTATGGAGATTTATTTCCAGATAACAGAAAAATCTTTGCTTCTTTTTTAAAAGAAAAAATTCAATATCTTTTAATTTCAGACTATAAGAATTACTCTAATTCATTAGTTACAAAAGATTACAGTTACTTTTATTCGAGGTGGAAACAATACCATGGTTTCCCTATTGATGTTTTACCTAAAGATAAACAATTTATAGAATTTTGGCAGAATACAGAATTATTCAAAGATGACACCGATGTTTGGCTAGAAGATGTAATTTTTTCAAAGTCTTTGAATGGATTTTTGTACCGGGATATGATCGAAGATAAAGGAATACTTTTTAGTGATATGGAAACTTTCACTTTTAGATGTCATTATGAAAGGTTTTTACCGAAATTGATTGATTTTACTTTTGATTTATTAAATGACATGAACTACAAGGTGTTTAATAAACTCAAACTCTTAAGGTTTTTGTCTAACTTCCAAAGTGAATTCCCGGAAAAGATTTCTGGCGATTACACGGATAAAGGAATTTTTAAAAAAATTCTTTTTTATGATATGCAAAAACTTGAAAAAGTTATCTATGGTGGGTATATTAGCGCTCAGCTCTATCGACAAAGCTTTGTTTATAAAAGTTTTGAAAGTGATGAGATCTCGGAAGATTTTAAATTGGAAGAAATAAGAAAAGCTTTGATTGGAATAATTAAAAAAGACTATCCAGCTCCACACTATGAAGTTTTGCAGCAAGAAGATGAATTATTGCAAATTATTTTAGATGAAGGTTTGATTACAACTGATTGCTTTTTTAGCATTGATACTTTAATTCGAAGGGCTTCAGTTATCAAACTACCAATTGTTTATTGCCCAATGTTTATTAACGATAACGGACAGATTTCAACAATGGTAAGTTTCAGAACAAACGATATAAGTTTATCTTCAAAACCATTTGATAGTATTGAAAAAGTTCTGATTCAATCGAAAGCCAAAACTTCTGAAAAAGTTAAAGGAATGGTAAAAAGTTTTCTAGATTCACCATTTAACTTCCTTTCTCAAGCAGAAAAAGATCACTTCAATTTTGTTTTATCCATGGAAACGATTGAATAAAAAAGAGACTCTATTAAGAGCTCTTTTTTTGTTTATGATAGATTGTTGTTTTCTTTGACAGTTTCAGAGAGGAGTCGCAAAACTTTTTCTTTATCTGATTCGTCTTTCAGAGAATGGTAAAGTTCGATTACTTTTTTCATTTGAGTTTTTGCGAGCCAACCTTTAATGTTATCATCTAATAACACAGCAAAAGGAACCTTTCCATTAAGATAGTCTAATGGTCCTTTATTTTGAAAGTCTAAAACATCTGAAGTTAACTTATTATAACCACGTTCCAATGAATCTTTTATTTCTTCAAAAAGGAACAGTTCTTTATCTGTAGCTTTTTTAAAATTAATAATTCGTTTGTTTAATGACCCTGTATTTTTTGTCTTACCAAACTTTATTGGTGGAAACTTAATTCCATACAATTCATTCAATAAATTACCATTTGAATTCTCAACAAAAACAAAATCATTTTTTTCGATAGAAAAAACAGGCTGAAATTCTACAAAGTTAACATCATCGGGAAGGGCGAACATTGTAAAATCAATAATAGCATCAAGAATTAATTGATTTCCATTTTGAATAAAATTAAACGTTCTGTTTTTATCTACTGGCTTATCAAATTCACATAACATACTAATAATTGATTGGATTCTACTTACTAGCCAATCTTTTCCTCTTTTATTAGATTGAGTTAATAGATCTCGTAAATCAATAGAATAACGCTTTAAATCTTTAATATAATCAATAACTTTGTTGGATTTTAGTAGTGATTCATTTGATTCAAGCCAATCTGGGATTTTTTGAGATGATGTAAAGTACTTATAAAAGATTTGAGCCGTTTTAATTCGAGATTCATCTGTCATGCCAAAAGTTTTAATATCTCTATTTTGTAAGGCTCCTAATAAAGTATCTGATTCTATCAATGCATCTCCACGTGGACGCAACAGTTTCGCAGATTTTACGTTTTCAACAGAAAACTCTTCGATAGCTTTCCCAATAGAATCATAAACTTTTTGTTCATCTTTTTTATCTATTTTTAGCATAAAATTCCTTCTTTCTTTGCCAGTTAAAGATTGGCAATTTTTCTTTAATTATATCAGTTGGGATTGATTATTCTGAAAACAAAAAAGAAAAGAGTTTTTTAATCTTTTCTTTTTATTTATTTATTCAATTTAGAAACTATTCAATTTCTTTTTCAAAATCATCAAATAATTTTAAAATCGAATCTTTGATTCTAGAACGACCTTCTTTTGTTTCCTGAGAGTAATAGAATTGCAATAAATCTCTTCCGATGCTATAAGTCAAACTAAATTCTAGTTGTTTATCTGAGACTAAATCTACTGGGATTCGCTGATTTTTTAATTCTTTGATGATATCATCATCTGATAAAAGCAATGCATTGTTTAGATAAACAATCCAATTTTCTAATTTATTTTTGAAAACTGAAAGAAGAGCCTCAATAGATGTTTTTCCGGCTTGTAGTTCATTAAATAATTTTTTTAAATCATCTGTAATGTTAGGCATAAAAGGATCATTATTTTTAACGTTTACATTAAAGCCAAAAAAGACATCTCCAACCGGAGTGCAGTAATCATCAGAAAACTTTCTTAAATCAGTTAATGAATAAAAAGTCTTTTTGTTTAAGCTATAAGAGATGCTAAAATTAAAAGATTGTACTGATCCAATCAAATTATTTACAGATGTCAGGTATTCAATTAGAACTTCATTTTCTTTTAATAAATTAACAAAATAATAGACTCTATCTGGATAAGAATGAAGTTCTTCATTCTTAACAAATGCTTTATCAAAAGCCTCTCTAATTGAAACAGGCAATTTCTTGCTGTTACTAACAAAGAAAACTCCTCTTAGACTTTGCATAATCAGATCATTATCAATTCTTGATGGACTAATTCCATCAATATCTTGCACCAGATACTTATTTAGAATAACAAAACATTCTAATACATCAGAATCAATAAGTAAACTATATTGAGATGTTAATTTAGTTGGGATTTTTGGAGTATTAGAAAATAAAGTTTGATAATTTTTTACAACTTTAGATCTCCAAAATTCTTTAGAAAACATCTCTTCCTTAAACTGATCAAGGAATGGTAAAATCTTTTCTAGAAAAAGAATTTCTTCTGATAGTTGAACGTCCTCTAATTTTTCCAAATCATCCATAGAGAAGTTTCTAACAATGCTTGTTAATTCATCCAATAAAACAGTTGAATTATTGTGTGTTTCAGGAGTGATCATCAATTAACCTTCTTTCTAACCGGTTTTCGGTTTTTTTTATAGTTATACGAATAATCTAATCAATCAAAGTTTTGGAACTATAATTGAATTAGTAAAAGCTATTATAAAAGCTGGAGGGTATAAGTTGAAAACTAAGAATAATAAATTGAAAAAACTCGCAACTGTAGCAATTGCAGGGGTGTTTGCCTTAAGCTTGTCCGGGGCAAGTGGCTTTGCAGAAACATCAGAAACAACTACCGCTCCACAAATTGCGACTAATCAAGGTTTGTCTGAAGGAGGTGCTTCTCAAGGCTCAAACTCTGGAACAGGTTCAGCAAGTGGTGGAAGTTCTGGAACTGGTACAGGGCGTGTAAAATCTGATGCTAATTCAGAGGGGAATAAAGCTGGTGCGGCTTTTTCATCTAATAATAAAGCATACAGAAATAAAATTAGTGGTGATACTGGAAGTGTTGTCAATAACATAAGCAACCAGGTAAAAGATGCAGCTAATCAAGCGGCTGGACAACATGAATCTTCAACCGGTCTAGAAGTTAATAATATTCAAGAACGTGTTTCTAGACTATTGGATGATGCTGGTACTGGTATAATCGGTCTTGGAGTTAAAGCTCTTTACTATACAAGCTTTTCAGCAATCGTTGTTGGATTGATCATGACTGTCGTTAGCTTCTTCTTTAAAGCTATCAAAGCTACTAAGTGGATCGGAACTTTCATTTTTGGTATGATTATTTATGGTATTATCACTCAAGTGTTGGGTATAAGTTTGTTAGATAATCCATTAAGTGAAATTATCTTCTATCTTCTACATGGTTAATACAAAAAAGATGGATATCCATCTTTTTTTAGATTTATTTAAGATTTCTTTTGTTTCTTCAAAATGCTATATAATAGAATAAAATAACTAAGGAAGCGCTCATTGCGTATGGTGAATTATTTATGTTTGGTTCAATTAAAACTACAGCTTTTAGTTTTGTTAAAACAAACTTCGATAAAGTTGTCATGTTAATGATCCCTTATTTTGTGTTGGCACTTTGTTCTGGCTACTTGTCATTGATGAATTCTAATTCTCATTCAGCTGGATACACCTACACTTATAATGCAACATCAACATTGAATTATTCTGGATTTAATGGAATCCTATCGTTCTTCTTGTCAATCGTAACTTGTATAGCTATAGCTCAGATTTACAGAGCAATTTACAAAGGTGATTATTCAAAACTTTCTCTAGCTGGCTCAGTAGATGGATTTCTCCCATTGATTCCTGCATTTTTAATCTATAGCATCTTCTTAGGATTGTTAATTTATATGATAGTTCTTATTGGGGCACTATTAGTGTTTACAATGCTCTTCTATCCATTCCTAATTTTTGTATTACTTGCTGTATTAATTGGGATTGTTTATTTGACTGTAAGATTATCACTTAGTGAAATGATTTTATCTGATTTGATTCTAGATTTTTCTGGAAATTATTCTGATAAAAAAGATCTTAATTTGCTTCAAAAAGTTCTGTTCTCACTTCAAGAATCTTGGAGATTAACAAGAGGACAATTCTGGTTCCTTATTGTTCTTGGATTAAGTTTGATTGGGTGGTACTTCTTAGTCATTATTAGTGCAGGTTTGGCAATTGTTTTTGTGGGACCTTACTTTATGGCAATTAATGCAACATTGTACAAACACCTAATTGATTCTTACAAAGAATAAAATAAAAAAAGCAATTTAACTATTGCTTTTTTTTATTCATAGTGATACAATAATAATGAGAATTTAAATTGTTATAAAATTACATGAATGAGGTTTTTTATTATGGATTTATCAATTTTGCTTATATTGGTGCTAATCGGATTCGCTCAGCTTGTTATAGGAGTTGCTCTTTTTTACATCGGTTTGGAAATAATCGTTGGCATTCCTTTGCGTATAATTTTGTTCATTACTGAAACAATTACAGGAGAGGTGAGCAATCACAAAAAGAAAAAAATGGAACGATATGATACTCAAGACGATCTGAGCCGGGTTGAAGTAAAAAGAAAAAACAACTATGTTAAAGTTGAAAGTCTTCGATTACATGATGATGAAGGGCGAGACACACTTCATAAATTAATGGACAAGAGTTCTTATCCATTTGACGATACTTTTTTGCCAGACGAAGATTCAATTCGTCGTTCTATGAGACCATATTAAAAAAGAGCGTGAAGCTCTTTTTTTATACAATTTCTTCTGGCATAGATAGAACAAAGTTAAGATGTTCTCTCATCCTTTTTGAAAGCTTTAAACTTTTAAATCCTAGGATTTGTTCAACTTCTTCCTTGATTTGTTTTGTTGTTGAAAAATTATGTTGAGATAATTCTTTTTCTAAATAATCAAGTCTAGAATCATTAGAATAATCGGCTTTACCTCTTAACAAAGTAAGCTGTGAATCAAATGGAGAATAAAGGAACTTGTTTCTGGAGCATGCACGATCATAGCTCACATCGGATCCACTTTTATAAGCCTTAATAATTGGAATTCCCGACTTATAAATTAATTGATCAATATTGTATTCTACAATTTTAGTCATTTCTGAATTAACAATTCTACCTTTATTTTTTTCGAAAAATTCCAAAATTAAAGATTCTGATTTGTTGGTAAAGGATTCATCAGTGTAGTTTTGTAGAAAAAGAAATAATCTAAACAATTCATTTTCTTTTTCATAATCAAAAAACAATTTATTTTCTAGGTTTTTTAAGTATATCTCTGTAACTTTAGAAACAATAAGTCCTTCATCTTTAATTTGTTTTTTAATTTCTTCTGGCAAGATTTCAAAATTAGCATGAAAATGTTTCCATAAAAAGATGAGTCTCTCTTCAATTTTGATTTTATTGAAAAAATCAAACATTTTATCAAAAATAAAATCTTTATAAGGATGATGAATGGACTTTAATTTTAATGTAGCCTTGTCAAAAAGAAAATTGTCACAATTGGAGGCGTTGTCATAGATTTCATTCCCAACAAGTTTAGAACTTTCCCAACTGAAATTGGAAGAATCTGTTCCGTTAAACGGGCTCATACCAATCCAAAAAACAAGAAACAGTGTATCCTCATTTATCAAGTCAATTGGATAACCAAACCCATCCTCCCATTGTTTAGAAAAGAATTGTGGCAATCTTGCAGATTGACCTTCAGAAGTTGTGACGTATTCAAAGTATTCTTTATAATCCTTTAAAAGTTTTTTACTTATTACAGATTTTAAAAACTTTAAAAACTTTTCAGGTTCAGCCTCAACTTCTTCTTTAGTTACAGGACGACTTTCCTTGATTTGATAAAGTTTCATTAAACGATTTGATTCGAAGAATGTTCTGTCTTCATAACTAATAATCGGAAAGTATGACATCAAATCATACCCGTCAGTAGATGTTGAAAGTGATCTCACCTTGGAATTCCATTCCTTGGACTTAAAAAGAACCAATTCACCACTGAATCTGTTCCAGTAGATGCCTTTAACAAACTCGCTATCTCCAATAGTTAAATCAACATTGTAATTTTCCAAGATTAATTTCATTACAGATTTTGCGAAGCTGTTTGTTTTAGAAACGTTTAGTAATTTATTAAAGTCTTCTAAAAATTGTGATTTTTCAGAAGATTTTTCTTTTGTAAGCATAGATTTCCCTTCTTTCTTTACCGGCTCCCGGTTTTATTTTAATTATAAAAAAAGATAATGGATTCCATTATCTTTCATCTGGTAATTTTACCATTCCACAAACTCTTTGAGTTTTAGGATCCCAGTTTAAAGCACTTGATAAGTCAATGTTTTTTGAGTCAAAAGTAACTTCAAAGTTTTCATTTCTTAATTTGTTTATCAGTGCCGGGATAAGTGGTCTTGTTTTAATCAGTTCTCCCCAAGATGTTGTGTTAAATGGATTAAACAATGATTTAAAATCATGAAAAATAATGTTCCCATTACTATCACGAGTAAAAGTTGGGCTATAAACAACAAAAGGAATCACAATTTCTTTTTCAATTTCAGTAGTTTTTGAGTCTGAAAATTGCGCTCTTTTTGAAACTTCTCTAAAGATTGCCTTTAGTTTGCCTGTGTTATTCTTATCTGTTGAATCTAATTCTAAAAATAACCGACCAAAGGGTAACTCCCCTTCTGTGAGCAAATCAAAAAGGAAAATTAAGTAGGATAGAGAATCCGAACTTTCAGCTTTCAAACAGAGTTCACCAGACAGTTGATCCAATACATTCTTGTTTAAATCTACCATTTTGAGACCTTCTTTCTTTTTTATTTAGTTATAGAAAATAAAGAGGTACTATTTTGTACCTCTTTTAATTCTTGAGAAAATCATCAAGTAACTTGCAAAAACGTTCTTTCTCTGATTCCGTATGAATTCTAGAGTATGCAGACTTCAATGAACTGGTTTTCGTTTTTGACATCCAGTCAATTACATCCGCATCTGAAGTAACAAAAGAAAATGGAACCTTCCCTGAAACAAAATCAGTCATTTTTGAATTATCCAAAGCTCCAATTTCAAGCTGTTTAACATAGAACTTGTTTAGTTCTTTTTTTAACATCTCGACAAGAAATGAATCTTTATCTTTCGCTTCCATATAACCTTTGAGATTTTTGGAGAGATAATTTTTCTTGTTTGATTCTGAGAAAGTCAATGTGGAAACTTTTATAAACTTCGCCTTTAAATCTTTCTTAGATAAGAATAATTTGTTCTGTTTTGGATCGTAATAGAGATTTAATTGTAATTTTACTGCAGAAACCTCATTCATTGTTTTAACAAAATTAAACAATTTAAGATTTTCAAAAAGTTTTTGAACAAAAACTCCTCTAGATGGGTTATCATCATACTCGTAATAAAATAAAGCATCTGATACTTCTTTGGGTAAAGATGATGATCTAGAAGATCTTACATTAAACAAAGCCAATATAGTGCTTTTAATATAAGCATTTGGGAATCGACTGTTAACAACAACATTATATAAATCCAACAAGTCAGTAAAAAGTTCAGATCGTTTCAAACTCTCTCTACTTTCAAACTCTTTTAAAATTGATGTTTTGTTAGTTAATTCCATCCATGGCTTAACAACATTATCATCCCAAAAAGTTTTAGAATTAAGTGTTTTCAATTTTTGTTCAATTTCACTCAAAAGATCTTTAAGTTTGATGCCGGTTTCAAATTCTTTTAGTTCATTCAAACTTTCTTTATCAAATCCGGACATCAAGTCTAAAACTAAACCATTAACAAAATTACTTCTTTCGCTAGGTTTATTGGTTATCTTTTTCATTGATTAACCTTCTTTCTTTTTTTATTAAATTATAGAAGTGACAAAATTATTTATAATTAATTAAAAAGATAAAATAGAAAGAAGGAACAGTTATGATCACCCCTGAAACTAATCAAGTAAAATCCAAATTCTTTGAGAATTTAAGTCGGTTGGTTTATGGTCTAACCCCGGAAGATTTTTTCTCTATAAAAACAAATAAGGGAAAAGTTAAGGGAACGATTTTAGATTACCTTAAAGTCTTTGATAGACAATTTGTGGATCCAGCAACAAAAGAGCCGAGAGAACAGGAAAAAATCTTAAGAAAAAACTTTTATAGTTTTGATGTTGAGCTTTTTTACATAAGTGAGACAGATGAATTAAAAGTATTAGATTTTGGTAAAAGAACAACAAAGCCACCATCATTAACTAAGTTTAAATTAACTTCGGCTATAACTGATACAAAAACTTTGAAAGAGTATCTATCTATCAAGGAACAAGAAAAAAGATTTCTTTTTGTTTTTGATAAAATAAAAAATAAAGCAATTAAAACACTTGAGTTTTGGCTTTCTATAGAGTTAGAAGAATCAAAAAGGTTTTTAGCAGTTTTGTCTAATAAGCTTCCAATAGAGTTTATTAGCAATAAAGAGCTAGAATTAATTTTCACCAATTATTATAATAAATTAGATAAATCTCAATTTGAATTTTTATTTGAAACTTTAATGGAAGTTACTAATTCTAAATCTGAAGCTAATAGAATTGAAAAAATCTATAAAGCTGTATTAAAAAAGGAAAAGAGTATTGACAACTACTAATACTCTTTTTTTATAATTAAAATAAAATAAGATGGACTGAATCCATGTAGAAAGAAGGAATTTAATTGTGAAAATTATTAAAAAAGAAACTTGCACAAGCCATGCTCGGAAATTGGAAAGACTTTTTGAGATTGTGAACAATCTTAAAATCTCTGATTTTTCAAGCCTTAATAAAAAAGTTATTTTTGATTCAATGACTTTGGACCACCAACTTTACAGAAAAAGAACAAGTCATAATGAAGTTGTTAAGAATTACAATTCTAAAAAAATTCAGATCATTTTCAATTTGGAAACAGAAGAGTTTGAATTTGCTGGTCATGGATTCCAGTCTCCGAATCCAAAAGTAGAGGAATCGATTTCTCCTCGTTTTGATTTTACTAAATTGGAAACCACACATGAAAGAGTTTTGCTACTAACTTATGATTTGGAAAGTCTCATTTCAAAATTGTCTCCTGATGAATTAGATGAAATCTTTTTCAAAGATAAACTTAAACAACATTCGAGAGATTACTTAGAACGAAGAACTTTAGGTTTCAAGAATAAAAAAGGATTTGATAAACTTTTGGAATTGATTATTCAAAAAATCAAAAGAATTTATAAAAGAAATTATTTGGGATTTATGAAGGGGAAAGTTTGTGAAAGTATCCCTTCATACTTTTCTGATTTTCAAATGGAACAATTTGCAATTATGACTAATATTGTTTCTGAACAATATACTCAACCAGAATTACTGGTTGATAATTTGCCATTTTACTTGTTTGTAGAACAACATAAAGAGTTGGAAGTTTTAAAAGAATTTCTAGAGAACAAGATTTTTGATTCTATTGAAGCTGATATCAATCCAGAATTCTCACCTGCCGGAAATTGTTATTTAACAAGAAGATTGTTTATTCAGTTATTTTCTGTTGCAGGACCGCAAAGATCTTTTGAATTTTTGAAGGATAAACTTGATTATTTTTACAACAATCTAACAGAACTTAATTTTAATGAATCTAAAAAAACATTAGAATCATTGTATAACGCATCTCAATTTTTTTATGACTCTGTATCCGGTTTCAATGGGAAGAATTTTGGAGAACTTTATCAATTTATGGCAGATAAGCTTCAACAGTTACAGGGGTTTAAGGCTCAAGGAAATAATTGTTTTATTTTCAACTCCATTAATTTTGATAATTTCATTGAAAACACACCAAAACCAACAGAAGTTTTAATTTATTACAATGGATATAACCGTGATTTTAGTGATTTCGAATTAAAACAGTTGTTGTGCCGTGGTTATAATGTGAAAGTTCGACTCTTTAAGGATGATCAATTTAACTTTGATACTGTAATTGAAAGTCTCATTGATTTACATGATTTTATGAAAAGTAACAATAAAATTGATTATAAACTTCTTTTATGTAAAGCTGAATTAAACTCAATCAAGTTGTTAGAATTTTTAATTTCTGTTGATAATATCTCAGAAGCTAAAGATGCAATTGATTTTTTTGAAAATAGCACTTATTAAAAAAGCTCTTTATTGAGCTTTTTTCTTTTTAAGAAGATCAATAGTTCTTTTATAATTAAAATAAAACCGGTAACCGGTAAAGAAAGAAGGAATTATGAAACAATTTAAGAATGACGGTAACGAGCTTACCACAGCTAAAAAAATGGAGAACCTATTCAAATGGTCTCAAGAATTAAGCACCAAAGCATTTTCAAAGAATCAAAAAAGAATGATTCATGATGTAATGACGTTGTGTCAAAGTTTATATCGCAAGCAAAGCAGAGGAAAAGTTGTTCCAAAAGCAAAAGAGTTTAAATCTAGAACAATTGAGATCATTTATAATCTCGCAGAGGATCGAATGGAATTCGTTTGTCCCGACGCTTCTTTCAGTTTAAAAACGGAGCCTTTCCCGGTTGTCCGTTTCGAGCCAAAGAAGATAGATACTCAAATTGAACGAGTTTTTTTACTCCGTATTAATTTGGAAACACTCACTCAACGAATGTCAGATGAAGAAATCAATGAGATTTTTATCAATAAAGAGTTTACACAAAAACGACCATACGAAGAAAGACGAATTCTAGCTTTTAAAAATAAAGCAGGATTTGAAAAGTTTTTGGGTTTAATTGTTGACAAAATCAAACGTTCTTTTAAGACTACTTATTTATCTTTCATGAAAAATAATTATTCTGAAAATCTACCTTTATACTTTTCTGAAACTCAATTAGAAAAGTTTGAAAATCTATTCCTAGAAAGGGATTCAGCTGTTAGCTATTACTTTTCAAGCAGCCTGAATGATAGAGAAGGTATCGTTTTTGTTTCAAGTAAACTCTTGTATCAATTCATTGAGGAACATAGTGTTTTATTAAAATCACTCGAAGATTTTGTAAATCATTACGTCTATGATTCTATGTCAGTTTATTCAAAAAACGACGACAACCAAAAAGACACTGTTCCAATTAAAGCTATTAAACAGCACATGGTTAATCAGCTCTTCTCAACTCTTGGACCAACACCCGGTCTGGAAGAGTTAAAGAGAATTTTGGAACCTCACTTTGACAATTTAAGTGATAATAACATCACTGGACTTCGTGATAGTTTAAAATCAATATTCAACTCAGTTGTTTATTTAGCTAAAATTGATAAGAGTTTTAGTTGTAATCAATTTAAAGAATTCTTTGATTTCTTTAATGAAAAAACAAAACTATTGGAATCATTTAAAAGTAAAAAAAGATCATCTTTTCTAAATGAAATTGATATCGATGCATTTATTGATAATAATACTATTCCATCTTATACAGTAGGATTATCAACAAGTTCATTCTGGCAAAACAGACTTGCACGTCTTTTGAATAATGGCTATAATGTTAAGTTTTCTCTTTTTTCAACAAACGATCGAGCTTTGAGAGAAGTATTTAATGACCTTTTAACTCTAAAACACACAATGCGGAATGAAGAAAAAGAAAATAGTATAGGAACCGTAACTATTTACAAAGATGACCTGTCAGTTATTCTAAGTTTGAAGCACCTATGGCTTGAAAAAGAGTCTGACATAAAAGACGCCCTAGAATACATTAAAAAGTTTGCTATTTTAGAATAGCTTAAAAAGCTCTTTTTTGAGCTTTTTTTTGCTTTACAATAAGATAGATAAGAATAAAGGTTTAGGTAAAAATGAGCAATAAAAATAAAAAACTTATATTGGGGGCTATTATTTCAATTGTTATCTTTGGTGTTGCTGTAAATTCCATACAATTTGTAATTAATAATAGAGAAAAGGATTCGGTCCAAGATGTTAGATCTAATCCATTCAACAAAAAAGATAAAAAGGATGCAAGAAACCATAATTTTTGGGACCATTTTAGAGTGAATTGGTTTTAGAGAAAAGATACAATAGTTTTAGCGCTCTTAAATGAGTAATTTATAAGAAAAATAAAGTCGTTATAAGTTGATAAAAACAATAAAGATTAAATCGAAAAGTTTGCTATTTTAGAATAGTTTTAAAAGCTCTTTTTTGAGCTTTTTTTGATTTATAATAAGATAGATAAGAATAAAAAATGAGGACAAGCCATTGGATAATAAAAAGAAAAAAATTATATTGGGAGCTCTTATCTCTGCCGTTATTCTTGGTGGAGTTGCAACATCAGCATACTTTGTTATGAATAAGGATAATGGTGAGGATGTATCCCAAGAAGTTAGATTTAACAATTCAGGAAACAAGGATGCAAAACTTGTAGAAAGCAAGGACGGTTCAACTTCTTCAAACTCTTCAAGCACAGATAATAAAAAATCTGACGACAAGAAAGACAAAAAGGATGAGAAGGACAAAGATAAGGATAAAGAACAAAGCTCCAGTTCTACAACCTCCTCAAACAGTCGAAGAGATGAGCGTAGAGACTCTGTACCTATTACAGAAAGTCGTTTAAATAATACGCAAGAGGCTGGATCTCGTCCAATCGCACCTATTAGTGTGGTACGTGATTTGGTTTCTAGACCAAATAGTAGTCGTTCTGGAAGTAACAGTATTACTTCTGCTGCCGGATCAAAACCAATTGGAACTAATGCCGCAGTTTCTAAGATTCAAGATGAAGAGTCTAAGAGATTAGCAGAATTGGAAAAACGTAATGAAGAAGAACGTCAAGCTAGGCTTGCCCAAGCTCAAAGAGTTAGAGATCAAGATACTAGCAATACTGCAACACCTTCAGCACCAATTGCTCCAACCCCTGCACCAACTCCAGAGCCAGAACCAACTCCTGCACCAGCAGAAACACCAGCTCCTGCACCAACACCAGCACCCGAAACTCCTACACCAACTCCAGCTCCATCAGCTCCTGTAGAAGTTCCAGCAACACCAACTCCAACCCCTGCACCAACACCAGCTCCTACACCAACGCCTTCACCAGCTCCAGGTACAGAAAAACCTTCTGAAACTAAACCAGCAGATGAAGATAAAAAACCAGATGCTAAACCTGCAGAGGATAAAACTAAGATCCCGGACGGAGAAGAACAAAACGTTGCTCTAACTATTACTACTCAAGAAGAGTTGGACAACTACTTGAAGAGAACTGGTACTGATTTGGCAGGAGATAAAATCATCTTCGATTTGAAAGAATCAATTAAGTTCCCAACTAAGACCTTCAAGGTTCAACGAAGTGAAGCTGTATGGAGCTTCAAGGGTAATGGAAAAGCTTATACAATTGATTTAGGTGGATCAACCTTTGTTCAAGGTATTGGTGGAGATTTCTACTGGTTAGGTACCGGAGCTCATGGAGATGAGAAACAATCTACTGTAATCAAGAATGGTCACTTCTATGGAAGTGTGACGACTGAAACAAGAGCAGATGGTTGGATTAAAGACCCAGAAATTCCAAAAGAAAAACACCCATCAATTTTCAACAAAGGTATGCGATATGGTTATGGAATGTTTTCAACTTACCTATTGAAAGCTTCATACCTAACCTTTAAAGATTTGGACTTTAACAATACACATCACGAAGACGCTCACATCTTTGATCTATCTGGTTCTGACCACATAAGAATCGAAAATAATGTGTTTGCTGGATATGGTGGTAGAGAATTTACGGATGCTGAAATCGCAAAACGTTTCTCTAAAAACCCACATTCAGTATACGCTGAAGCAATTCAGATTGATTCAGCAATTAATGGAACCTTTGGAGACATGATTAGAAAAGGCACTATTCTTGATGGTATTCCGCTTGATGGGACTCCAACAAGTCACTTAACAGTTGAAAATAATGCATTTACAACTTATACCGGTGTAGATGGAGAAGGTATTATTACTGGTGACACAAGTCGAAAAGTTGTTCGTAATTACTCTGCTGGCGTTGGAAGTCATACTAGAGGAAAAGAAAATTACCACGATATCGCTATCAGAAATAATCGATTCGAGAATACTAGCGACTTCAAGGATAACGGACACGATCAAAGACATCTAGCTTATCCAATTCATTTGGATGGAGTTAGTGATATTGAAAAGAACCGCATCTTCGTAGTTGGTAATAGTTTCTCAGGAATCAATCCAAAACTAGATTCTGGAGTGGTCATTAATAATCGTGTTGGTTTCACTGCCATTATGACGGGGGCTTCGACAGAAGCTGAAAATCAACCAAAGAATAATGATGAAGCTGAAAAGATGAGAGAAGAAGCATTGAAGAAGACTGAAACTCCTAAAGAAACTCCAACTCCTTCAACAATTCCAGAAAAACCTGCTGGAGCTGAAACAAAACCAGGGGGAGCTACAACTACTACACCAACTCCAGTAGCGGATAAACCTGCTGAAACTAAGCCAGCGGAGGCTAAACCAGATACTAATAAAAAGTTTCCAGCTGATAAGGCGAAAGAAGCCTTTGAAGCTTGGACTGCTGATAAAAAAATCACTGGAAAAGAAAAAGAGCTCTTAGCCTTTGAAATCCAGAAAGAGTCTGGTTGGAAAACTGATGCTTCGAATAAGGTGGGAAGTCTAGAGTTTTACGGATTGCTTGCGACGGATAAAGCACTTCTTTCAGAAGAAGCTTTGACAAATCCATACAAACAATTAGATGAATTCTACAATCTCTTTGTGAAACCTAATCATAATAGCATCCTATCTACCTTCATGAAAATCTTGGTTGGACCAAACTCAAGCACTGAAATTAAGAAAATAGTTACAGATGCAGGTGGAATCGATGCATACCTTGCAAATTCAACCCTTTCTGATACTGATAAAGCAGAAGTTAAAAAACTTTACGAAGCTTATTAATAAACAAAAAAGGAACCGGTTCGGTTCCTTTTTGTAGTTAACGATTTTAACTGCTAACCCAGCTACGCTTCACTGTTTGCTGCCACAATTTGTGACTTTAAGATGATTACGACATCTTGCGTCTTAAGTTTTCATGATTTTAAACTTAATACCGGATACGGCTTTTTAATTTTGTATTGGGAATCCTGTTTGCTCAGGATGATTCTTTAATGAATGCAGATACCGAAAGAAAGTATTAAAAGTATCTTCCCTTATTGATAAATCTATTATAGCATGCCCGGGATCCGATGTCAACAGTTTTTTGAAAACTTTTTCAAAAAAATAAATCAACGCTTTCAAGCTTTACAATTTAATGTTTTTTTGATAAAATAGTAACATAAAAATAAACTGAAAGGTAAGTAATTTATGGCAAAACAAGTATCAAGAAACTGGAGTATTGTCCCTACTGGATCTCATAAAGGAGCTGGCGAAAACAAAAATAAGAACCTCCCGGATGATAGCGGTTATATCACGTTCACTTCAAGTCTTGGCTTCCTTTATAAACAAAAGGAAAATGCTGCAAAGAAGAAGAAACCTAATAGCTATCTTCTCGGAGTATTATCATGTGGCGAAGGGTTCGACAGTGTTAAAAAACGATTAAACTTTTATGGGTTGTTTGGTAAGGCTTCTCAAAATAGTCCATCTAAATCTTTTAAATTAGATGAACTGACTAAATTGTTCCTGTTTGGGGGAAAGGTTACAACTTTCCAATCTAACAGATTGAATGAATTCATGGCTGCAATTGAAAGAAGTTTAGGAGACGAAAAAGCAACAGCTAAAAACCATCGAAATTCTTCTAAGTTTGAAGAGGCTTTGAAACGAGCAGAGTTTACTCAAATCATTGTTCAAGCCAAGTTTGACTCTCAATACTTTTCAATTTCAGAAGATGATGAAACAATTGGCTCTCTATCATTGGGGTATGTGGTTTTTGGAACTGGTAAGAAACCAATGATTGCAAATCTAGATCCATCTGATTCAGATGATTTAGTAGAACTCACCATTGAAGATGAAACAGTTAAAGGCGACCCAATTGAAAGAGGTGCAGTTTCATTCAGTGCTACTCGTTCGTACTTAAAGAACTACAATGGTAGTGAGTATGCAAATCTTCGAATGTATAAAAAGGATGATCAATCATTCTGGGCTGTAACTCTTGGCTCGTTTGAAACTTCATCTCTTACTGCTGATTTCTTCAAGTCTTTTGACCAGGAAACGATTGATAAAATCAAAGAATGTGATTATGTTAAGTTTTCTGGAATTCTTAAAAGTGACTTAGATATTGATAGAATTTTAAACGTTGATTCTGTTGGCGATGCAGTAGTTGTTGTTACTGGAACAATTTCAGTGGATGAGGACGATAAAAGTCTTCGATTCCATGAAAGTGAGCCTAATTCAGAGGGCAAGACATTCAAGAGTGCAATCTTCAAAGTTAGACAAACTACAATTTACACACAAAAACTTCTGTAGTTTTTTGGGAGGTAAATCTTGAAACGATTTTGGATTAAACTGGGAATTATTCTTACTTTAATCATTGCTATTGTTGGCGGAAACTATTGGGCTTATAAAGTTGGGTGGTGGGAAAAGAAATTATCCACCACTTCAATTCCCTTTGAAATTCTAAGGAGCAAAGAGTCTCAATCTTTAGCCGGGATGGCTGTAAAAGCAGAAGGAAACCGGTCTGCTGAAAAAGTTAAAGAAGAATTAAAACCATTTACTGATTTATTTTCAGTAGAGAAAATAAAAAGACCTGCAATTGATAAAGCTGGGTTTAGCTCTGAATCATTAGCTAAAATGGAGAAGATTTTAGACCCGATTTATGGTGTTGATTATCAATTTGTTGGAAAAGCTAGTGTTAGTGGTTGGATTCAAACTAATAAAGGTTGGAATCCTATCTTAACATTATCAATTTATAATGATACCTCTTATATAAATAATTATTCGATGGAACTTTATAAAGGTGATTCCGGTTGGGAAATTGGTGAGATTATTTCGGCAACTCAAGATTTGTTTGCCTACCCGGAATTGGATAATTCATTTAATTTTTCTTATATTGATTTATCAATTTCTCAAGATGAGAAGTTTATGAAAAATAAACTTTGGGAATCTTACACTTCTTCATTAGATCCAGAGGTTCTCAATTTATTAAAAGGAAACTATCCGAACTTGATTAGTAAAGTTGTTTATTTTGAATACTCCACGACTGTAAAAAGTTACAGAAGTTTCAATACTCCTACTGGAATTAAGCAAGTAGTGAGGGAACAACTTTTAGATAACGTTAATAGCCCTCTTTTTGATTTAAAAATTGCATCTTAAAAGAATTGTTGTTCTAGCAATTCTTTTTTTATAATTAAAATAAAAATAGACCGGTATAACCGGAAGAAAGAAGGAATTTGTATGGAACTCTATGAAGTGTTCGATTTAAAAGATGTTATTGATCAGTATTCAGGATCAGTAACAGACCTAAACGAATGGTCAAAAAGTGGTGCTTCACCGGAAGCACTCAAAGCGATCAAAAAAGCTGCGCTATCAGTTATGGATGGTGCACGCATTGTTCTCGCAAATGAGAATGTTTTTTATAGCGCATTTGCTATGAGCATTCATTTGCATGTTTCCTGGGATCTACAAGCTCCCATGGCGGTTAATGTTACCCAAGATGGATTGTTAACAATCCAAAACTTGTACGTCAACCCATTTTGGTTGATTTACAAACTTGGTGACAAAAACAACGGACAGTTTGTCCGAACAGACATCTATGAAGATGTTGTGGCTATCTATTTCCACGAACTAAACCATCTTCTTTATGAGCATCCATCACGCTATCGTGATCGTATGCAAAGTGGTTTGGGTCGAGTGGTTAACATTGCAACCGACACTCAAATCAACCAAGAGCGTCGTATTGCAAATAATAAAACCTTGTCAGAGTATGGAATTACTCTGGAAGGTGTCCGCAAAGGATATGATTTGCCAAACCTAATGGCTAATAAAGATTCTGAGTATTATTACGAAGAACTTTATAAAAAGTTAAAGTCTGGTCAATGTAGAACTTGCGGACAGCAAAAGCCGCAAAATCAACAGAACCAGCAAAATGGTCAAAGCCAGAACGGTCAGAATGGTCAAAACGGTCAAAACGGTCAAAACGGTCAAAACGGTCAAAACGGTCAAAACGGTCAAAATGGTCAGAATGGTCAAAACGGTCAGAATGGTCAAAACGGTCAAAACGGTCAAAACGGTCAGAATGGTCAAAACGGTCAGAATGGTCAGAATGGTCAAAACGGTCAAAATGGTCAGAATGGTCAAAACGGTCAAAATGGTCATGGTCATAGTGGTTCATGTTGCCCATCTTGCGGTCAGCCAATGAATGGTAATGCAACTGGTGATGCAATGGGAGCAAACGGATCTCACAAAGTTTGGGGAGAGATCCCAGAGAACACTGCTGAAGGTGAGATTGCAGATGAAATGGCTTCTCATGAGTCTATGAAGAATATCGTTAAACGAATTCTTGACAGCCCAGATTTGCGAAAACAACTTTCTAATGAAAAGCTTCGTGGTATCCTTCCAGGACATCTTTATGATGAACTTATCGAAGGTAAAGCTGTAAAAGGGAAACTTCCAATTTCAGCGGTAATTCGAAAAGGTACTGGTAAATTGCGTAATGGATCTAAACGAACTTATACTCGTTTCAATCCTCGCCAAGGTAACCGTGTTGACATTCTCCGTGGGAAAAAAGAATTGCACAATAAAAACATTCACTGTTTTATTGATAATTCTGGCTCTATGGGTCCTACTGAGATTGAATATGGAGTTACAGAAGTAGCTGCAGTTGCAAGTTCAATCCGAGCAAACCTGTCAATCATTCCGTTTGATACAGTTGTTTATTACAACAACAAACAAGAAGTTGACAAGTTTGGAAAATTCGCTTTTATTCCAACAGGACGAGGTGGAACATCGTTCCAACCAGTCTTTGATTATCTTAAGGAACAAAATGCAAACAATGATAATGATGTAATCGTTATTATCACTGATGGATACGGGGAGTCTCGTATCGAAAATTACGGACTTCGAAACGTAATTTGGATTCTTGTGGAAGAAAATCGAAACACTTTGAGTGTTAGCCCGCAATTCTTGCGTGGTCACGAAGTTGCTTGGTTAGAAGATGATGCCAAGTATAAACTCCACAAGTTGGATAAAGAAGCCGGACTATAAAAAAAAGAGATAGTTTTTACTATCTCTTTTTAATATCGTTCCATAGAATAGTTTTTAATCTTTCCGTTTTTATAAACGAACAAATCAACCCCCCTACTATCAACTATATCTCCACTTCGATTGACAAAGATGCGACGTCTTTCTCTGTTTAAGATTTGGACCTTACTTTTATCAACAACAAACATCTCAACAACTTTGTCATTCATAGAAAATAATAGTGCAGTTTCAACGGGAGAATTTTCAAGCAATTCCTGTAATTCTGAAACAGAAAGACCAATCAAGTCTGGTCTAGTATCAGAGGTTGGTTTTAATTCAGCTTCAGTTGCTATATAGGGCAACTCTGTCAAAGTTTGAAGCCTACCATCTTTCTTAATTAAAGAAAAACTGATATCGTTTGATTCTACATTAACTTGATTAACATAAAAATCATGTCCAAAATGGAGACGCTCTCCTTCATCTGAATAAGCAGAAACTTCAAAAGGTCTCTCTGACCAAAGTGATCGTTTTTCTTGGGCTAGATTATTAGCCCATAAAAGTCCTACGATTACAAGATAAGCTAAAGACATGATTACCCAAAAGAACAGATCAACATGAGCTAAACCGGACAAGCTTAAACACCCCTTTCTTCCTTAACAGTTTTAATAATTTTTCTAATTCTGTCTGGGTTAAATCCATAACTAAACTCTCCTTTAAACTCAATAATTGGAGCTGCGGAAAAACCTTTTGATTTGATCATTTCAGCATCTTCAGGAGATTCAGAAAGGTTGATTTCTTTGAAATCAATACCGTTTTTTTCAAACTGTTTCTTTACCATTTTACAACCCGAACAACCATTACTTGTATAAACAATTAATTCTGACAATTTAACTACCTCGACTTTTTTTATTTTATTTTATCATTTATTTTTATTCTTGTCAACAAAAACAACAGCCCGGGTTGAGGTTCCCAGACTGTGTATGAATGCAACAAATTAACTTGTTACTAGAAAGAATTTCATATTATTATTTTTTTTATTTCTTCAGTAGCTTTTCCGATAGCTACATTATTACTACGTGGTTACTTAGGGGTATAACCAAACCCTAACTAGCACATTGGTATCACCTTCTTTCAATTCAGGATCCTGAACTTTTTTATTAATTATAGACTTTTCATTGCAATTATGTTAAAATAAAAGATGATGATTATAATTAGAATAAAAAACAAACTAAGAAAGAAGGAATTAAAATGGTAAGTGAAAAAATAATTGTAAAAAGAAAGGTTTGGGCAAAAGACGATAACTCGCTTTTTATCTATTCTGTTGAACCACTTTTTCCAATGGATACAATTTTAGAAAAGCACAAAATCTATAAAAGTTATTCAGTATTCTCTGAGTTTCAGCTTTTTGAAGGTGAAGAAATCAAAGTTGAGCTTTCTAAAAAATCTAGCAAAAATGGAGATCAATTTTGGATCGATTCTGTTACACAAGAATTTCCTCAAACTCCAGAAGCTCAATGGCGATTTATTGAAAACATTGCTCGTTCGATTAATGTTGTTCGATTAATTCAACACTTAGAAGAGTCTGGATTCATTGATAGAGCGACTTGTCCGATTAACAAGATTTTATCGGTTCATGTTAGTAGTTTAAATGAAGATGTTCCTAATGATTTTGCTGTAAATTATCTCGATGATAATTCTAGTTATATAAACAAAGATAAGTTTATTAAACTTTATAACTCATTGAATAACTCTCAAAATTATGCTGTTTTTTGTGAAGAATTGGAAGAAAGTAGTAAAGCTTTTACTCAGATTCAAGCAGAAAAACTTATTGCTACAATTGGAACTCCAGAAAGAACAGCAGAAATGATTCGGAAAAGTCTATTCAAGGTTCTTGATTATAACATTGAGGGTATCGGATTCAAAACTATGGATTCTGTTCGTGAAAAACTTTACAAACTATATCCTACAAATCCAGTTTATCAACCGGATTCAGAAAACAGAGTTCGATATGGAGCTTTTGATGTTTTGAAATCATTTATCGAGAAATCTGGTAATACCATGGTTGATTTGAATACTTTCTACTCTGAAACAGTCCAAGGACTGGGGCTTCCAAAAGACAAGATTGAAAAACTTGTCGAAGAATCTCGCATCGAAGATATTGAAATGATTATGCTTGCAGATCGAAGTGAGCTTCTATCTTGGAAGGTTGTTGTTATTGATTCATTGGTAACTACTGCAGACTATTGGAATGCAGAACTTCGGATCTATCGAAAAATCGTCAACTCTAAGAATGACAAATCTTTATTGATGAATAATTTTGAAGAAAAGCTTGATCAATACCTGAGTAAAACAGATTATGAACCAAGCGATGAACAACGACAGTTTTTCACTTCAATGAATGAGAATAAGGTTTCGATGATTGTTGGTCCCGGAGGAACTGGTAAGACCAGAACTGTAGCTGAAGCAATTCAGTTTCTTAATGAATCAGGTTTTAAAGTTCAACTACTTGCTCCAACTGGTAAAGCAGCGCAGAACCTGAGTAGCTATGCTGGTTATCCAGCAACAACAATTCATAAAGCTTATAAAATTGGAGTTTCTGCAAAAGGTCGATTAGAACTTCCAACTGATAAAGATAACCCGGATGTTATCTTCATTGATGAATTTTCTATGGTTGATTCAATTCTTTTATCTGAGTTGTTCAAAAGAACTTCTCAATATTATAAAACAAGATTTGTTGTTGTCGGTGATGAATCACAGTTACCATCTGTATCTCCCGGAAATCTACTTCATGTATTCATTCGTGAAAAACTAACATCACTAACCCGATTGACAAAAAGCTTCCGTCTGAAACTGACAGAGGGGGGAATTTCCCAACTTTCAACAGAATTCAGAGAAGGGCGATTTAGTCTAACCAATAATGATGATCAAGTTTTCACCATTTCAAAAGACCTAGTAGCACAAAACCTAGAAGATGAAGTTTCTATCTTATCTCGAGTTCTTGGAGCTTATAAGGTAATGCTAAAAAACAATGTTGATATAAAAGACATTATGGTTCTAACTCCGGCAAACAAAGGAATTCTTGGGCAATTAAATCTTAATAATAGGATTCAAGAATTAATCCGAGATTTCTATGAAAAAGATTTGTTTGATTTCTACTTAGAAACAAAACAATTTGGTGAAATTGTTAGATTTTATAAGGATGATTTTGTAATCTTCAAAAACAATAGAAGTTTCCCGACTGCGGATAGTGCTATCCACAATGCAGAAGAATTTACTGAAGAAGAACTATCAGAAGTTTACCAAAATAATGGTGATATTGGTAAGATTATTGATATCAGTGGAAATGGTGTATTGATTGAAAACATTATAACTGGAGAAGTTGTTTTGGTTTTTGCTGATCAAGTTTCAGAAGAACTTGGTTTAGGATATGCCTATACAATCCATAAGAGCCAAGGTTCAGAAAGCAAGTATGGTATCATGGTTGTCTCTGGCAAACATTACTATCAAGCAAATAGTAATCTACTATATACCGGGATCACTCGCTTCAAAGAACGCTGTTATTTGTTTGCATCATTCAAAACTTTAAGAAATAAAGTCAAGATTTTTGAAAATAAAAAACGATCTACCCTATTGGATTTCTTTGTTGAAAAAGATAAAGAAAAAGATGTTGTGTTTTAAAAAATAAAAAGAGAGTAAAACTCTCTTTTCTTTTTGTTCAATTTTACTCAGATAAACTCAACCTATACTCTAGATCATCGATTTTATAATCTTTTTCAGAGATAGCCTCTTCTAATTCTGAGATCTTAGATTCATAATTTTTTTCTAAAGAAGCAAGATCCTCCTCAAATTGAGATTGTAACTCTTCTTTTTCTTTATAAACTTCAGATTCTATCAACTCATCCGAATTTTCTTTAATCTCTGAAAGTAGTGCAGATTCATAACCACATAGACCAGAAGAATCAATTAGTTGATAAACTTGATTCAACTTTTCTGTATTGCGGTCAAAGGTAAATCCGGCAACTCTTAGATGTTCGATTACTTCATTATACTGCCAAGGTTCGGCAGAAAATAAATGATCAAATAAATCAGAATTACCACCTTTGTTAAAACCGGAAACAATTTTTAATTCACATAAAATTGAACCAATTCTAACATACTTTTCAGTTAAATCCAAATCATAACATAAGTTTACTTTATTAGCGTAACAATCTATTAATTCGTTTGGAGTTAGTACAACTGAAAAATTAATAGGTTTTCCAAAACTATTTTTAAAGCTGTGAAACCACAATTCATGAGTCTTCTTTTTATACAATTTGTCTATATTGACAGAAAGAACTGACTCAAGATTTGATTGTTTAAAACTAGAACAAACATCTTGGATAAGTTCAGGAGATTTAAGTTCCAGTAAGGATTCAATGATTCTAGAATAATAATGAATCTCATCTGGGTTTAACTTTGATAAAAAACCAATCAATGAAACATCTTTAGATGATAGAATATTGATGATTTCATCAATATCATCTTTTGTTTGAGATAAATAATGTAGAAACAAAGCTGGGTAAGTGCTATCTCCGCAATCAATCTTTTTTATAGATAGTTGGCAGAGTAGAAGCCCGATTTTAGTATCAATTCTAAAATAAGATTTTTTAGCACGAGATTTGACGACTGACATCTCCCAATCGTTTGGATTTTTATCATACTTTCTTAAAACCGCTAAGAATTCATTATTGAAGAGTCTATTCTCTAACAGACTTAAATTAATTTCTTTAACTAAATCTCCGAAGCTATGAACTTTATGATAAAAATCAACGTTTAATTCTAAGACATTATCATCATCTCCGATTAACAACCCATTTGTTAAATTCTTTAGATTCTTAATTTTTGATCGGATAATTAATTTTTCATAATCGAAATCAAAAAACAAACCGTATGAATTAGGTTCTCCATTAAGTTTCATCTCATTAAGTTGACTTTCTAAGAGCAAAAATTCCTCTTTCAATTCATCTAGCATTGCCTTGTCACTAATAATGCCTTTGACAATCAAATTACATTCTTGAACAAAAACAGCAATTGGATCTTCTGAATTAAAATAAGATACCTTTTTAAAACCATTAAACATAATTTCCTTCTTTCTTTCCCAATTAAAGGGGAATCTTTTTTCTTTAATTATAACAGTCGAATAATAAAAAAAGAAAGGCAAAAGCCAATCTTTCTTTTATTGTTCCAGGTAATTTAGAAGTTGTTTTTGGAAGCCCCAATCTAATTCTGAAAGTTTTTTCTTCAAACGTTTTAAACTTTCAGGATTATTTTGAAAGTATTCCTTTAATTCTAAAGCTCTTTCTTCTAAAAGTTCATTTCGAACCGAATCTTCTGCTAAAAACATTGAAAAAGAGTATGCATTCTTTTTTTCTTTTTTATTAGGAGATATTAGATAATCAGTCATCAAAGAAATCTTGTGATTCGCTAATTCTTTCAAACTATGAAAAACATGCATGTTTGACAGTTGATAATCTACACTGTTCAAACTTATATAGCGAGTTGCAAATAATAAGTCAAATCTGTAAGTTTGTGTAACAGTGATCTGATTAGTGAAAGTATCTAAATAAACATTATCAGAAGAAGTGTAACTGAAAACGTCTTTATGAACAGATTTTTCTTCTGGAAATGAGATTTCATCTTCTACCAATTCCTTAAGCCGAACAAAATCTTTCATGGTTTCAGACTGTTCTTTTTTTCTCTGAATAATCATCTCAACCACCCATTCTAGGTTCTATGGCAATAAAGAACACCACTACGCTCTGGAGCTGTTTCAGGGCTGTTTTTCCCATTGTAATACTTCAAAGCTTTTCCGCCACGATCCAACCATTCTAATAAATTAGGGTTGTAATCATCAATAAGAACGTCTGAAGCTGTTAAAGGGTGTCCGATAAATCGTTCGGCATAATCAACCTTAGATTCATCATCTGGAACAGTTATAAGTTTGCAGTCTTCAAATCCGTGCTCATCTAACCATTTACGTTTTTCAATCGAAGCATAATCAGTTAAATCTCCCGGCTGAATACCATTATAAGTTCCAACTTTAGGAACTTTACTAAGAAAGACAAATGAGTTTTGACCAACACGTTTAATCTCTCTTCTTAAAAAACTTGAAAAATTATGATCTAATTTTAGTTTCCCAAAATAATCTTTTTCAAGAAAGTTTGGAGTTTGCCCCAAGTAATCTTTTTTAACATGTCGAGCAATAACTCCATCCATATCGATAAAGTACATAATTGCACCTTCTTTCTACCTATAAAGGATTTTTTTATTAATTATAAAAAAACAATAAAAAATAAAGGGAATATTCTATTAATTTTTTATTATTTGTTATTGAAGATAATTAAAAAAAGCCAACAAATAATGTGGCTTTTAAAAGTTTCTAGAAACTAACCATGATAGATAATCACAGTCATAGTTAAAGTCAGATGCTTTGAAAAGGTCAGTACTACAACCATCCAAGCATACCGACAGTGTAATTCCGTTTACAAAAACGAAACGGATTACACTAATAAGTGTACTGATATTATCAGTATCAATAACTAAATCCAAATGAATATCGACATCTGGATTTAATCCATCGTCTGGAAATACTGGTTTTCCAGTATTGGTATCAAGCTTTACGCTTGATAACTTAATAGTTTTTGTCATAATTTCACCTTCTTTCTAATAGCAGGCAAACCACGCTGGGTAGCCTGAATCATTGAATACATCGTCCTTTGTGAACAAAGGGTCTTTGATGTAACTTTTTGTCGTTACATCAAAATGGAATAAGTTTAACAAAATTCCATTCTTGAAAGCAACTCTGATAGTTGCAGTAAGGGCTGGTGTAAACCCTGTAATGTACAGGTTAAGGGTATCCCCAGCTTTAACATCAAGACGGTTCAAACCGTCCACAGCCAAATCTCTTAGAGATTTGGGATCCAACGTTAAGGTTGAATCTGTGAAGATGTAATCCGTTACATCTTTGATGTCGTGGCGTCCAACCACAAGCCCAACATTTAGTGTTTTATTATCTGTCATTATGTTTTCCTTCTTTCTGCAGCTGTACTGCTTTTTTATTTTAATTATATAAAAAATTAATCAATTTAAATTAAAAAATAAGATTTTAATTCTGGAATCAACAGAGAAGCATTCCCCATTGAAACAACCAATAAGCGGTCATTGTCAAGAAGCGTCCCGTCTGGAAGTAATCCAGACTGAATAATTTTCATCATCATACGCTGCTCATCTTGAGCTAAAGCTGAAAGTTCGTCGATTACAATTATGAACTTCTTGCCATTGTTTTCCTTATCATCAAAGAATGCTTTTGCTTTCTTTAACTCTGGGATGAGAGCTTGTTGTAAGGGCTCCACGCTCTTTTTGTCAATGTAAGGAACAACAAGTGACTCGCATTGCATTCTTGACCCGTCAATTACGGTATAAAATTGCTCTACATTATTAGGTGTATAAGCTTCTTCGAGAAGTTCTCGAATACTTTGTAAAACAATTGCAGTCTGACCAATCCCCGGTTCTCCCAAAATCAACATAGGTTCTGTAGTTTGGAAGTGATTTGGAATGATGCGTTCTGAAATGCTTTTCATTGAGTTTTTATAAGTAGACATAATTTTTCCTTCTTTCTGCAACTAAGTTGCTTTTTTATTTCAATTATATAAAAATGAATCTATTTTAAATTAAAAAATAAGATCTTAACGATCTTATTTTCATTTTGATAATTTCAAAACTTTATTAAGTTTAGAATTGATTTCATTTAATGTTTCTATCAAAACTTTATTGATGGAAATCGACTTGTTTGATAATCCGGAGATTATAGCTTCATCTTTAAGGAAGAAATCTACTGGGACTTGTTTATTAGTAGAATAACTATTAACCTCAAAAATTATACCAGGCGTATCTACAAACTGATCTGCTATCGAAATCCAAAACTTAAAGAATTCTAGAGTATCGTTTAATTCCACGTTTAAATTGATAGGTCCATTTTCTTCCTCTCTGAATTTTAATAAAAACTCAAGTGTTTTAACAACTGCATTCCTTAAGGAGTTTAAGTCTTCTTTTTTTGCAATGTCAAACTTATAAAGATATGGAATGATTCCCGGAGAATGAATTTTATTTTCTTTTTCTAACAAATAATTTAATTCATTGTAAATCTTTTTATTTAAAAGACTATCTAAGTCGTAACAATCTTCATCAATTATGCATCGTTTGAAAAACCAGAACGTTGTATAAGCTGTCCATGTTGTTGAGTGTCCTGGATAATCGAAAAACAAAAAATCTTCAATCATAGAAGCAACAATAATTGCATCTTTATCATTAAAATAACTAAGTCGAACCTTATCTGCAATTTTAACGAAATTATCTTCAAAAAATCTTATTCCTATAGACTTGAAGAAGATAGAAGACGGAATTAGAAAATGATTTGAATTCCATTTCATTTCAACATCCCCATTGACTGTCATTTTTTCAACTTTCCCGAACAAAGATTCTGCTAACCGAGAAGAATTAAAAAGGATAGACTTTTTATTTGGATTCTCTGTTAATAATAAAGGAAATAACTCGTCTAGATTATCACTGTTATCCAACAAAATAGATTTAATGCAATCCACAAGTTCTTCTTTAAGTTTTACCTCTGGAACATCAGATACCGACAACTCTTTTTTTATAAGCTTAATAAACTCATTTTTGACTTCATCTGGTTTAGAAGTTTCTTGAATAACGTTATCAACCTTAAAAATTAATTCATCCCAAGCATTTAATCCGAACAATGAATCAGAAAAATTAATTTGTTTCTTCCCTCTTTGATTTTCAGCTCTAGAATAAACTTTGATAATTTTATTTTCGAAATCAAAACCAAGTAGAAGATTATCTATGTTCATTTGTTGATGTTTTTCAACTCTATAAAACCAGTCGTCTCTCAAGTTTCTATCATGAGAATAATAACACGATTCAAATCCATTGGTAGTCAACATTACAGAATCATAAACCCAAGAATCCCGGATCAAAGACTCCATAATTTGATAAAAATAGTTCATAAATAATGTTTTGTTTTCACTCTTCTTTTTCAAATCAAGCATTTTAACCTTCTTTCTTTAACAGTTCAAGCTGTTAGTTTATTTTAATTATAATAGGAAAATTAAAAAAGTGGGATATTAAAATCCCACTTTTTATTATTTGATGCCTCGGAACTGTTCTTGGAAGTCCAAGATCACAGATACGACATTATAGTCTCCACCTTTCATCAACAACTTATTGTCCAGCAAAATTGAAGCGTTGCTTCCTTTTGTGGATTTGTTGTTTTGAATATAGTGCGCAATCGATTTTCCAGTTTCAACTGGAAGATTACCTTCACGAATAAGTTGAGACAATTTGAGAACGTTGTTGTCTTTTTTGTAGTTCACGGGAGATGAATCTTCCAATGATTTCATCAAAAGATAATAGCGTTCAAATGGTTCCATATCACGGAACTTGCTCAACATTTTCTCATCAAGTTGAGAATCCTTATCTTCTCCGAACAACTCTTTAACTGAAATCAGTTTGTCAAGCTGCTCGAGTGTAGAAGCAAGTGTAGTTCCAACCTTGCTACCAACATAAGAATTGACAGCAATTTGGTCCCACTTAACTTTGTGCCCCTCTTCTTGCATTTCCTCTACTTCATAGAGATATTGAGACAACTTGAACCCGCTACGGTTAATCAAATAGCGGACATCTTCTTTGTCTTTTACATTATAAAGCTCTGGAAGCTTCATAAGTGCAGACAATAGATATGGGTGAAGACGAGTCTTACCTTTTTCGTTCATCTCAGCTCCCCATTTGAGCCATGATCGCAAATCTGCATCCACAAAGTATGTGGCACAGCGAGTGATTACCGCTGATTCAATATCATGGGTAGGTGAGTCGCTTTCTTCGAAGCCTGGAATCGAACGTGGTGGATTCCCCATAGAGACAACCCACAGACGTTCATTTGGCAAGAACGTTCCGTCTGGAAGAAGTCCAGACTGGATAAAGTTCATAATGGTCCGTTGGTCATCTTGTGTGAAAGATGACAATTCATCGATTACGATGACAAACTTTTTCCCATCGTTTTCTTCCTTTTCAAAGAAAGCTTTTGCTTTCTTGAACTCCGGAATAACGTCTCGCTGCAAACGGTCAACATGCTCGTTATCGATATAAGGGATAACGAGTGACTCAGACGGCATTCCTGAACCGTCAATAATAGTGTAAAATTGTTTTACATCAAATTCACCTTTTTTAGGTGCATAAGCCTCTTCGAGAAGTGCTCGAATGCTCTGTAATACAATTTCAGTTTTACCAATCCCGGGTTCTCCCAGGATCAAGACTGGTTCTGTAGTTCGGAAGTGAACTGGCAAGATGCGTTCAGCGATTCTTTCCATGCTAATTTTGTCGATACTCATAATAAGTTTACCTTCTTTCTTTGCCCATCTTTGGGGCGACTTTTTTGATTAATTATATAGAAAAAAATAATCAAAGAAAAAAATCACACAACTTATGTGCGATTTTTTATAATCATTTAATCTTCAAAGTATCCGACCTTATCCGAATCGTATACTCCAAGAAGGATTGGATTCCCAACCCCATCTGTAACAAAAACAGCAGCTGAGTCTGAAAAACTAATAATGTAAAGAGAGTCACTTTCAACTTCTTTTTCTAGGATTGCAGAAAATGATGTTGCGAGATCGTACTCCATTTCAGACAGATTAATATTGACCAATGTTTCAAACTGAGTCATAAATAATTTTTCACCAAAGGTTTTATAGATGATAACAATTCCATCATCTTCTCCTTTTATCAAAGCATCCAAACCATTCGTTTCCAACAACTGAGCAAAATCTTTTTCTGCATCAGAAATCAAAACCTCTGAATCAATTTCAGTTTCAACTTCTTGACCACAAGGAGAAACAATCTCATCTGTTACAGTTTCAGAATTATCTGTTACAATTTCAGAATCGACCTCAATAGCTTTAATTGCTAAAGGAAGTGTAGCTGTAACAGCTTTATCATCTTCAGTAACAATAAAATCAACTAATGCCTGTTTCAATTCTGTTGGGTATCGAGTTTCTATTAATTCTTCAAGCAAAGTTTTGAGATCTGTTTTTAGCTTATCAGATAAATTACCAATAATGGACAGTTTGACACAACCACACTCTGACTCTTCAAGATTAATGGTCTCAACTCCATTAAACTTTTCAAGATCCTGAACAATTTTATTAAAAATTGTAGACACTAATTCCATTTCAGATTCCCAAATAACAAATTCTTTGCCATTTTCAATTTTTTCAGAATGAACTTCATCATAGATTTCCTGAATTTTTTGTAATGTAGAAGGGTGAACCTCAACGTTAAACAATTCATTGAAGTTTAGAAGAAACATCATTTTATTCAATGATTCTTGATGTTCCATTACAAGTGGGTGCTCTGCATGCTCTGACAAAAGATGTTTTATTGTTTCAATAAGTTCAAGTTTGTTTTTCAATTTTTAAATCCTCACTAAATTAAAGTTCTTCGACACGACTAACTCCATCAACCCCTTGTTCAACATAGAATACGTGCTCTACAAGGTTTGGGAGGAATTCCCGTTCATGTGTAATTATAATACTAGGTTTTGCTAAGTAATCAGTTAGAATGGAGATTGCTTCCGCAGTGCTTTCCGCATGCCCCCCTGATACAGCTCCAGTAGGTTCGTCCATAACAACAAGTGCAGCATTGTCCGAGCTTGTCAATCTCGAAACAGTTACAAAGAAAGCAAGAGATAACACTTCTTTCAATCCACCGCCCTCATTATCCAAGCTAATCATTTCGTTTTGCATACCAATACGTTTGATAACATAAACTTCAGTTGAGGGAGTTCCACCACGTATTGTTGTTTTTAATTTTACAGAATAACTGTCTCCAAAAACAATTTTCAAAACCTCGGATACAGCTTCTTCTAAAATAGCTTCACCTTTTTCTCGAGCTTCTGTGCTTGTATGTTCTAAAAGTTCTCGAGCCAAAGTAACATTATAAGATTCTTTTTGCAATCCTTCGATTTTATCGTTTTTTTCTGACAATTGAGATTTAAACAGATCCAATTCTGCTTTTTTAGTTGTAAAAAATGATTCTAAATCTTCCATTCTATTCTTTAGATTCAGATTTTGCATCAGCACCTCCGTTTGTTTCATTATAAAGATATGGTTTTTTGAAGGACTCTTGGATAAAAGTTTTCCAGAGCTCTGAATCTTTTCCACTTCCTGCCATAGTTATCGAATTAGTATCAATTGCAAGATAAGATGGTACACCTTTTGCATTGAAGTAAAATTCCGCAATCCCTAAAAGGTCAGGTTGTGAGCTTGTTTTAGGATTATCAGATAGAGTTACAATACTATACAAACCACTATCCAATCCAGTATCCTTTGTAAATTGGGAAACTTTTTCTTTGTCTTCTGCAGGGAAGATGATAATAGGTCTCACTCCAGATTCAAATTGCGTTTCTAATAAAGTTTTAGAAAATTCTTTACTCTTATCTCCGGTGTTCAATATCACAACCACACTTTTATTGTTCAAGAGGATTTTATTACCTCCTGTATCAGTCAAAGTAGTTGCTGGAATAACTTTACCAATCAAAGTAACTGCGTAATCTCTTGCTGAATCATTTCCAGAAAAGATTTTAGTTAGTCGCTCTTGTCCGGTTTCATTATATAATTTCAAAATCTCGGAAGAACTTAATTCACTAAGTTGATCATTTGTTAATCGTTTTTTTAACTCGATAACTTCTTGATCTGCAATCTTGTCAATGTTTTCAATTTTTGATTTTAAATCTCCACCAGAACTTTCATTGTTAAAAAGATTTGATGGAAACAACATTGAAATAGAAAATAATAACAGTAAACCGGGAACTAAAAAAAGTAACCATTTGTTATTCTTGATTTTTTCTAGAATTTTTTTCATTTAATAACTTCCTTACTTAATTCTTTGTAATTAGATTTTATCAAAAAAAATCAAATAAGTCAATCCTTAAAACGAAAATTAAAAAAGCAGAAGATTTACTTCTGCTTTTTTATTAGAATGGCAAGTCACTTTCATCCAAAGCCATATCCATTGGCTGTTGTTGTGGTTGTGTTTGACCGTAAGATGTTTGACCTTGTTCTTTTTGTGATTTTGCTTCACTTTGTGAAACAATGTAACCAAAATTGAATGGGTCAACAGCTAGTTCCAAGTAGCTCACGGTTTCTTTTTTATCGTTAACATAACTTTTCGGTGTCAAAGTACCCTGAACAAGAGTGATTTTTGCACCCTTTTCTAGACTCGCAGCCAGCTGGTCATATCGACCGCCTGGCTTAGCGAAGCTAACTACTTTAACCGGAACACCATATTGTGTTTCAGTTAGTGTCATACCATTCAAGGCATGGCTCAAACGACTTTTCGTGAAGTCGTCAAGAGCTAGATTAGATGGAAACGACATTGCGACGTTTCCGCTCTTGGTTGGGTTGATATTCAAATCATTATTTACCATCAAATTGGTGATGGTAACTGTAGCAGATGGCATCCCATCTGTACGCTGAATACGTGAAATACACTTCACATTGCAATATTGTTTTTCTTTTGTTGACATAAAAGAACCTTCTTTCTATCCCTTTTTGGGAATCTTTTTTATTTTTCTAATTATATAATAATAGGATTTTTTAAAATAAAAAAGAGAGATAAACTCTCTTTTAATTTTGTGTTAAAGTTGGTTTTGTAGTCTCAACAAACAGAGTTTTATTACCATCTGTCCAGATTTTCAAGTAAGATGTAGGTTTACCAAGAGTGTTTAAACTATTGATCGTTTCATCTAACTCCTTCATTAAATCTGTTGTTGGTTGATTGGTTTTGTTAGCTGTTGTTATTTTTTCTTTAATAGTTACAATTTTAGCTTCCAATTCTGAAACTTTAACAGTGTTCTCTGAATCTGCTTCAGAGCGAGCCCGGTCAACTTTTTGTTTTAGGGACTCTTTTTCTTGTTCTGCTTGTCGGTTTAACAGTTCAGAATATTGCTCACTAACAGAAGTTCTTAATTCTGAAAGTTTATCAGATAGTTCTTTTCTCTTGCTCGCACGTTTAACTTGACCAATCTGAGATTCGATTTCTGCAAGTTTGGTTTGGAATGATTCATACTGATCAACAGAATTGAATGTTGTAACATCGATTTTAGAAAGCGAACTTTCTGCAGTGTATTCACGAGAATCTTCTTCTTCTTGGCTCAAACCATAATAAACTCGATAATCAAGATTTGCAACACGATTTTGATTTTCTTCTTTTGATTTTTCTTCTTTAGCTTTTGCAGTTTCTAAGAACTTAGTAGCAGTAACAGAATCTTCATTGTTAACCGTCTCTTGACTAGAAAAAGTAATCAAATCTCCGTCCTTATTTACTGTGTCCGGTTTAACAAAATCTATTGGTGTTTTCCCTGTCAATAATGCATCGTTAATAACACGACTAACACGCTTCGCTTCTTTTTGTTCTTCTTGCCCCAGCATTCTAGGATTATCAGCACCAACCCAAACAGCAACAGAGTAGTAATGATTTACTGATGCAAAATAAACATCACGATAATGGTCTGTTGTTCCGGTTTTACCAGCTTGATAATTTCTTGGATAGTTATCAGATAAAGCTCTTGCCTCTGTAACGGTATAACCATTACCAGAAGTTTTCATAACATCTAACATTGCGTATGATGCTTCTTTTGAATAAACTTTTTTACCATTATGAGGATTTTGATAGATTACAGATTCATCATAAGCAGAAGTTATTTTTTCAACGTTTGATGGTTGATAGAAAACACCATTATTAGCAAAACTTGAATAAGCGGCTGCCATTTCGGTTGTTGTTGCTCCATAGGTAAAACCACCGATTGCAATAATATTATTATTATCATACGGATGCAAAGAATGGAATTCCATTGCTGCAAGTTTGTCTGTTACTTTGTTAATGTCAGTCATTAATGATGCTTTAAGTGCTGTCGTATTCATAGACCAGTTCACCGCTTCTCGAACAGTATAAGCAGTTCCGCTATAGATATTGCGGGCGTTATTTACCGTAGGATATTGAGGAACTTTAGTATCTGTTAGCAAACTTTGAGGGAGCAAGTTTCCTGTTTCAAATGCAGGAGCGTATGCAATAATCGGTTTAGAAGTTGAACCCGGTTGACGGAAAAGCTGGTAACCACGATTCAAATAATCATTGTCATTTCCTCGACCACCAATAATAGCTGTGACATTATGAGTTTGGTTGTCTATAACAGTTACAGAGGTTTGCAAATCATACTTTCCAGTATCAGGATTGATGTCTGTGTATCCAGAAAGTTGTGCATAAACCTTTTGTTCCAAATCTTTTTGCAAATCCATATTGATAGATGTGTAGATATTGTATCCACCAGATGTTAACTGATCCAATTTTTCTTGAATTATGTCATTATAAGAATTGTGATAAGTTTTGAAATCCTCATCAGATTCAAACTTGTACTTCAATTGAAAACCATCAGCAACTGCAAGATTTTCAGCAGCACGATTCATTGCATAAGAAATAGCATAGTTGTCAGTGTACTCTTTTTGGTTAGTTAATGTACCAATAGAAAGAGTCGTTTTTTCATCTAATGCTTTTTGATATTGCTCTTCTGTAATAACTTTATTTCTATAAAGTTTAAACAAAACCTCTTTGACTTTTTTATCAGAATTTTCTGGATTATTAACTGGGTCATATAATGTTGGATTGTTTGTCAAACCAATAATTACAGCAACTTCACGAACAGATAAGTCTTTCTGGTCCTTATTGAAGTAATACTTTGCAGCCATCCCAACACCGTTTGCTCCATGACCAAAATAAACGTAGTTCAGATAGCTTGTCAGAATTTCATCCTTAGAAAACTTCTTCTCTAACTCTTGAGCAATAACCATTTCACTAGTTTTACGGTTGACTGTTTGAGCTGAGTTTTTAAGAATTTTATTCTTAACTAATTGTTGGGTAATTGTAGATCCACCTTGTAGATCACCACCTTTTAGATAAGTCCCAACAGCACGTAACAATGCCCACGGGTCAACACCATGGTGCTGAGAAAATCGTTCATCTTCAGTTGCCGGGAATCCTTTGAACAAGACCTCATTAAAATCTTCTGTTTTTATTTGGTAATCTGCAGCAGTGTTTAATCTTTTTATTTCTTTTCCTTGATAATCATAAATAATTGTAGGTTTATCTGATCTCAAAGAGTTAGAATCTAATCCTTCTGCAACCTGATAACCGTAGTTAACAGATTCTTTAACTTGTTGTCCGTACTTGTCCCAAACTACTTTAGAACCAACGCCACCCCCTACTAAAATAACAAGTAATAACCAAAACCAAAAACGCTTATAAAATGGTCTTTTTTTAGCCTTTCTGATTCGTCCTTTTTGTGAATCTTTGGATTTTATTTTATCCTTGCGTTTTAAAAACACCTAATCACTCCTATCTAAGAGCTTCTCGAAGTGAATTCAGTCCATTTTCTGAAACCTGAACATCATCCTGATTCCCCAAACCAATAGAAAATCCATTTGAACGAATTCTATTTGTTTCTAAATTAAAACTACTAAAAACACTTCCATGATTTCCAGCTCTATTTCGTTTATATTCAACATTAGCCAACTCTTTAACAGATGGTTCACCATTTGATGAAAGTTCTGTAGAATAAACAACTACTTTTCCGCCACCAACGCCAACAAACTTCTTGCCTGCAAGAGTTGAGTCTGAAATGATTCTCTCTATAACAAGAAGTTGTGTTTCTGAAACCTGTTTCAAATCCGAATTACTCTTAGTAAAAGAATAAGTTGTTCCGATTTTAGCTTCTTCTAAACTCTTCTTTTCCTTTTCTTTTTTTTCTTGAATTTCAGTTTTCGATTTCTTTTCAATTTCGGTTTGCATCTTAGTCAATTTTTCTTCTACAGATGATTTAACATCCTCAAAACTAATTTTATCAACTAACCCTTTAACCGTATAATACTGTCCTGGATTTGTTGAAGACATCTTAGAAGCCTCTGAATCAACATAAGTAGCGTAATTCATTTTATCTAAGATCTCGTTTGCTTCCTTGAAAACCCGGTTTCTAACTTCTACATTATTTATTCCACCAGCTTTCTCTATCAAACCTTTGATTTCATCTATATTAAGATCAGCAAGTTTTGTTTTCTCGCTGTAAGTTTTAATGTTATCCTGTAATCCGGTTTGAAGTTTCGCTTGTTCCAAAAGAGTATCAACTTTTAGTTTTAAAGATTTCTTTTTATTAGGATCTCTAATTGATTCAACATCTTTTAGAATTGATTCAACTTCAGATGTTGTAACATTATCTTTGATTGAGTTTGTATAACTGTTTTCAATTAAATCGTTTGTTCTCTTTTCAACAGCGGAAACTCGTAATTGATCAAAGTATGGAACTCCCAATGTTACGAAAGAACCGGATAATATAAGACCGGAAACTACTGCTCCGGCTATAACTAATTTCTTTTGTCTATGGGTTAACACCTATCTTTTCCTCTCTCTGATTAAGCCCACTTATTCTTCTTAAATTCTCCACGGAGGAATAAGTATAATTCGCCAGCAATAATACAGTCATTCAAAGAATTGTGTGATGAAAGATTTGCTATTTCTTCTGGAAGAAATCTTTTCTTGAGTTTTTCAAGCTTGTATTCTCCTGCTCCAAGATCAGGATACAATTCTTTAATCATTGCCATTGTATCTGCATACTCAACTTTAGGCAATTTCTTTCCAATTTTTTCTAACTCAGCGATGATAATGTTCAAGTCAAACTTCAAGTTTTGACCTACTAATTGTTCGCCATTATAAAAATCTGAAATAAAACTATCCCAAACTTCTTTAAAAGTTTCAGCATTATCCACATCTTCTTGTTTAATTCCAGTAAGGTCAGTTGTAAACAAGCTGATTTTATTGCCATTAGAAGGTTTAACAAACTTATCAAATGATTTAACCTGTTTGCCTTTTTGGTACAATACGGCAGAAAACTGAATGATGCTATCCTTGGTTGAATTCAAACCGGTTGTTTCAACATCCAGACTAATAAAGGTATCATCAAAACCATCGATTTTTTGATTGTAAAGTTTAGAATCTTTTTCTTTATTCTTCTCAGAAGAGAATGTTTTGATTGCTGATTTTGTTGTCATCCAAAAAGATGCATCCTCAATAACGAAGTCTTTTTGAACTCTATTAGCAAAAACTAAAAAGATAGATAGCCATTCAACATAAGAATGATTTGAGCTAAACTCTTTTGTTCTTAATTTGAAGGTTAGATCCTCTAATGTCTCATGTTGTGCAATTGTTTTGTTTGTTTTTCCAAGTGCTTTTTTTAACAATGTTGTATCAATTGTTAATTTGTCACCTGATTTAATTACATGGATATAGAAATCCGGGTTAGTTGAAGAAGTAAGTTTATAATCCATAAATTATTCCTTTCTATTTCTAATCTAGATTATAACATAAAATTAAAAGATTATCAAATCAATTAATACAACTCGCCAAACAACCATTTTTTAAAAGGATTGTAGCTTAGATCTTGTACCTCTGTTTTTAAGAAAGCTCTAACTTCTTTTCTGTTTATTCTATTGGAACTACCTTTAAGATTTCTTAAAAGAAACTCACCAAAACCATTATTATCTATCAATAAATCATACAAATCATACAAGCTTTTTTTTCTATCCAATTTTGAGTATAAAATCGCAAAAAATACCTTTCTGATTCTATACAACTTATCTTTAGGAATCAGAGAAAGAGCATCCTTTTCCTTTAATAGTTCAAGAAAGCTTTCCCATCCTTCTTCCAAAAGAAATTCATTTGTGTTTTTTGAGTTCATTACAATTTTCTCCTTGCTTTTTCTTCTATTTTAAGTTAAAATAGAAGAAAGAAAATAAATAGAGGTTTTACTTATGAGAACAAAACGATCAAGACGACGCCAAGCAACAAAAAGAGTTATTCTAAAAAGAGAAAAACTTATGGAACAACTCTTTCCAGGTTGGGACGAAAGACCTTCAGGACATAAACTTTCAAAATTGTCACTAGCTTGTGAGTGTTCTGCTTGTACTTGTGCTCGCTATTATGGTAAACGTCAAAAACGAGAGCTGGAAGAAAGAATTTCAGATGATCGTATGCGTGATGGTCTAGAAGAATTGGAGGAACAGAATAAAACTTATTTTATTTGATTTAACTAAAAAAGGAGTTTAAACTCCTTTTTTTTAATTACTCACAAAGTATGGCGTTACTGTTTGTCCAAACTTCACTTTAACTTCTCCAGGGAGGACGTATAATGCAGTCGCTCCTTCTATTGTTTTACCAACATCTGCTTCAGTTGTGATTTGAATACCTTTGTTCACTCTATCAATAACAGATTGATCCATAGCTCCTCCAAAGAAAACAGCAGCTTCTGGAGTGAAAGCAGTACCATCTTCCTTGAATTGCTCTACCTTAACAACTTTATCAAATAATGAGTTTACTTTTATGCCAGCTTTTTTAGGGGTAAACTTGTAATCAATAACCATACTAGTACCTTTTTCCTGACTGGCAAAAACAACGGTTGTGTTCTTATAAAACTTTATTTGACCAATTTCAAGAATACCGTTTTCAGTTTCAATTGTATTATCAATTTTATTTAAGGTGTTCTTTGGCGGTTCAAACTTTTGAACTCTTTCAATGCTTTTTAAGTTGAAGAAGAAGTCTTCTACTGGGTTGTTTGATGAAACTTTAACATAGACAGCATATAGAGCAATAATTGCAATAACCATAATTTGTATAGTTTTAATAACTTTACCAATTGATTTTAAGAATTCCAACTAAACTCACCTGCCTTTTCAAATCCATCTACAGCCTCTTTAGGAAGAAGATCCTTTTTAAAATCATAAACTTTAGTCAAATCACAAAATTCTGTGATTCTTTTTTTACCAGTTATATCACAAGACAACATTGTCAACATTGGTGTGCCCGGTGTATGATTGTTCTCAGAAGATTTCCATCTATCCTGATCCAAAATCTGAGTTTCTGCTTCATCAACCAATTTAACATCCATAATAGTATACTCATAAACTTTATTTAAATCAGTGAGATAAACTTTCTGTCCGGGCTGACCATAATAATAAACACCTGAAAACAATGCCCAATCACTCTTAGGAACATGGTGTCCAACTAGAACATAATTTCCTTTTCCAAGTTCCTGGTCAGGGTTTGTTGTACCAACAGATAAGTTTAGCTGATACTTATCTAAACCAGCAACCACTGTACTAGCAACTTTTGCCTCTGGTTGTGTAACCAATGCAATGGGTTTTGCTTGATAATTACTAAACTTCGCAGACAGTGCATCCACCACATTGGCAGATGAAACCTGATCCCAGTTATAATTTGCGGATCTAGACTCTTCTTTTCGTTCACTCTCAGAAACTTTAGTAACTACAGCAGTTTTTGACGACTCTTTAGCAACTGCAGCGGTTATCCGGTCTCCGAAAATAACGAAAAGGGAGCCAATTAAGATCCCCAATAGGAAAAGCTGTTCGAAGCTACCTATTAAAAATCTTTTCAAAATTAGTTCCCCCTTTCCGATTATTTATCTTGTTTACGAGCTTTAAGTTTTGCCAATTGAGTCAATCCCAAACCAGCAGCACTTAGACCAGCAAAACCAAGACCTACAGTTTCAAAACCTGCTTCTGGAAGTTTTTCTTCTTTTTTAGGTTCCTCTTTAGGTTCCTCTTTTTTAGGTTCTGGTTTCTTTTCTTCTTTGTTCAAAACAGTTGTCTCTTTGTCTGATTGTTTTTCATTTTTGCCGTTATCAGTCAAAGCTTGATCGTTTTTGCTAACTGTTTTATCCTTGTCGCCTTCTTTACCAGCAGTCAATTCTGTTTGTGGTCTAGCCTCATCGTCTTCAGCAAAAACAGAAGTGATTGGTGATACTGCAGCAGACAAAGAAAGGATTGCAATAGATGAAAAGATTATTTTTTTAAGCTTGTGCATCTAGCACCTCCAATGCTTTCGAAAGTTTAGAGTAGGCTATAAAAGCTTTCTCATTACTTATTATAGATTATTTTTTTTTATAATTAGATAAAAAAGAATCTATGTATGAAAGAAGGTAATAAAAAAAATGAAAACAAATTATGAATTCAGAGGGGAGTTGTTTAACAGATCATTTCCAGAAAAACAATATCCAATTATTGATTTTTCTTGTCTGACAAAAGGAATGGGAAAAGGACGTTCAAAGTTTAATGATGGACCAATTGTCCATATTGATGAGATGAACTTCAGCATTTTTGACTTTCTATACGAGTTGGACGATGTAGCCCCTTCAAAAGAAAAAATTGAAAATTGGGTTGCTGAAAAAACTTCATTTAAAGACGAACCGGGAATTTACTATATCAATACCGGTCTTCGTCGTGCTGTGTTGACTACAAAATCTGTAACAGCTTCAGTGGCGAAAGTCTTGTTTGAATTAATTCATGCAACCAATGAGAGTGACTTGTTCTTAAAACGAACAGCTAGAAGTCAAACCCTATCATTTCAGGTTATCAAGTATGAACGAAGTTATGCAACTGCAGCTTTTTATGCTGGATTGTATAATGTTATGATTCCCAGCGCTCTCCTTTCGGAGAACACTCCAAACTATCGTTCATATCCAGGTTATCGAAATGGTTTGAAAATTGGTGGTAATTGGCAAACATTATTGATCGAAGATTTATTGGATGATGGTGTTCGACCAGATGGCTTTGTCAGTTCAAGGGAGTTGAAATTGTGGCGAGATAAAACTTTTAAAGCTAAAAAGGTTATTTCTTCAGAGGAATTTAAAAGTTTGCTGACAAAAAAAATAGATGAAAACTCATAATAAAAAAGATAGAACTATTATCTGTTCTATCTTTTTATTTTTAATCATCGAATTCTGGCAATATAAAGTCTTTAATTTTTTCATTTTTTCGAATAGGTCGCAATAGATCTTCATAATTAGAAACTTTATTGCTTTTAAAAATTACATCAAGAACAACCGGGTTGCTATATTCATCATATTGACCTTCTAATTCACAACAATCTCTAATCGTAAGTGAATTAATATTCGTTTGTAGGAATTCTACTAATTTATCAATAAAACCATTTATAATATCGTCTCGAATAAGAAGTCCATGCAGTACAAAATTACTTAAATTAAAACAATTATAACCACAATAGATTAATGAGTTCATTTTTTGAAATAACAAATCTTGACTTTTTTTAGAGTCGTTAAGAAATAAAAATGGAATCACTTCTGTTGCAACATTGCGAGTATAGCTAACACTTAATAGATCACCTTCTTTTGATAGAAGAAGTATTGAGATTGATGTTATTAATGAATCAATAAAATCATAAGAATCTAATAATGATTTTTCTTTTGATTTAAAATCTTTTTCATCTTTAAGGATGCAGAAAAAATCTGAAATTAAAAAAGATAAAACTTGTGGATTTTCGAATTTATCGAAATCTGCAGAAATTAAAGAAATGAAGAAAACTTTTTCATCAAAGCTTAACTTTTTAAACAACAATATAGTTCTTTCGTGTAAAGATGATGGTAAATCTAAATCAGGGTGAAAAGAAGTGTACTTATCATTAGAATAAAATGCTTTATTAAAATAAAGTTTATTGCCACTAATTTTTTTAACAATTTCTAACAATAAATTATTACAATCAATTTCTGAAGATAAATAATTTGTTATTGTTTTACTGATTGTTTTAGGACAATCTAAAACTTTGAACACCTCTCTATAATAACCTTTATTTGACATTAAACTTGTAAATCGCTCGATATCCCAATCTAAGACCGTAGAAGATTCAGTCTCTTCATTAGATTTTAAAAAGTATTCTAATAAATAACTATTTTCGATTTTTCGAAAGATTGATTCTACAAAACTGATTTTAAACTTAAATGGAGTAAAACCATAAAAGTAATTATCCAAAGTCAAACCATCTGGAGATGAGAAAAATTCAGTAGTTTCATCAAGTATTTTAGATAATGACATCAAACCACTCCCACCTAAAACCGATTCCGCTTTTAAATAAATTGGAATAATAAGATCACCTGAATTCAAATCAATATAAGGTTTTGTTTTGTCATGTTTTATCAAAATTACTTTATCTTTTGAAATAAATAAAGTCCCAGAATAAAAGTATCTTCTATCAAATTGATGTTTAAAATTGAGTTCTTTAAACTTTGAGGAAGATTCTTTAGACAAAGAAATAACCTCTAATTTTTCCAATTCTAAATCAACTCCAATTTCTTTTATTCTTTCGATAGCCAACTTAATTTGTTCAAAAATAAAAATAATTGGGTTTACGCCAGTTTTCTTAAGAGTTTTAATCATTTTTCACTAACCTTCTTTCTAAATAATTACTCTTTTGATTTAATTATAACAATAAAAAAGGGAGGATACGTTTCTCCCTTTTATTTCCCTTGCTTTTGACGACCACGAGCCAACTGTTCAGAAAGTTTAGCTCGACGCTCTTCCGAAATAACTCTCTTCACTGTTGGAAGAGGTTTCACTTTATCAGTGTCCAGCACCCCTTCAACAGCAACAAGATTCCCCTCATTATTTACTTCTCTCCAAGAAGAGAAAGTATCAGAAGGAAGGATGAATTCTTCAAACCTCTTGGCATGATGAGGAACGGTGCTATAAAAACGCCATGTTCCACTATCACGATCAAAGGAAATAACAGTTTCCTGTTCTTCCAGCGAATAAGGTGTCTGTTGAACTTTTGTCTTTAGTTTTTGTTCTGTCATAACGACCTTCTTTCTCGAGCTTATGCTCTTTTTTGTTTTAGTTATAAAAGAAAAAAGTAAGAAAAATCTTACTTTTTAAATTAATATAAAAACTTACAATCACAAGCATTGACAATAGGTTGCATCAAATCAATAAAATCAATGTTATCCAAATTAAAAAGAACAGAATTCCAAATAACATCTCTAGTAATGTCTGTATGCTCAACTTGTGCATTGTCTAATAAATTCATTGGGTTTTTATTCAATAACTCTATTAATTTTTTGTCAAAATTCAATTCTAAATCTTCACGCAAAATTAAAGTGATAATTATATCATTTTTAATGGCAACAACTCGATCTTTATAAGCAAACCACTTCTCTAATTGTTTCAGGAAGGTTTGCTTATACTCCTCATTGTAAGGATTAAAGAATACATAACTAAACAATTTTTCAATCTTTTGACCTTCGAAGGTAATAATTGATTGGTGGTCGTTTTGATCTGATGCAATCAAAGCAGAAACCATTTCTGAAGCTAAAATAATAAGTCCAGTTTCTTCTACTAATTTTTTATTAGTTTTAAAAACTGAATCCCAAAGTTTGCATACTAATAATGCCAAACCTTGAGGGGATCTAAATCTATAAACTTGACCTTCAAGATTTTTTAGAGTTTTAATTTGATAATCATAGCCCATGGATTCGAACATAAACGTTAAAAGTTCGTAATTTTTATAAAAAGGCAATGAAAGTTCATCAGGACCAAAAGATTCAGCTTCTAAGAAAGAACATTCGTTAACTTTTTTTAAGAAAGAATCCATCAATTCGTCTTCTGAAAAAAATCTTTTAGCGAATTGCGTATCCATCTCGAAACTATAAGATAAGACATCCACTGGTAATTTGAGATCATTTTGTAAAGTTTCTAACAAGTAACTTCTATTGATTCTTTCCAGGTATGGTTTAATAAAACTTTCATTTTTCAAACATGCATTTGCAAATCCTGAAATTAAATAAGATAGGTGAAAATCACTTAAAGAGCTAAAGAATTTTAGATTTTCTTCTAGTAGTTTCAGAATTGTTTCTTCATTCTTGTTCAATACCAGATGGTGGTTTACTAGAATTGGCACAGCAACTTTGATTCTATCAGAAAAATAAGTAGCATCTTCTACAAAATAAAAATTGTTATCAAAATCTAATAACATCAGACCCACAAAGGTTGCAGTATCCTTATTGCGGTCCTTGATTGGAATCATACGGTCTGTAACAAGCAAAGGGAGTCTGACCGGTTTATTTTCCAAAATTGGATCTATGTTTTTCAGTGCTTCCAAAATCAATTTTGTATCTTCATGAATAATGGAAATTGGAGAATTATTGCTTTTTATATTAAGCATAAAAACCTTCTTTCTACCGGAATACCGGTTTGTTTTTATTAATTATAAGAAAAAAGCAAGATTTGAAATCTTGCTAAAGTTTTTAATTATTGGGAGACTTTGAATCCGTTGACAATTGGAAAAAATAAATCATAGTCTGTGACCTCTCCTACATTAGGATCATTCCAGATTTTATCTTCCAAATAAGAACCATTATTTGAATAAAAATTATACAATTCATTTTTATCATTCAAGTTTAACAATTCAACGAGTTTCTTATCAAGATTAAGACCAAAATCTTTTCTGAGAAGCAAACTAATAAGGAATGGATTTTGTAAATTAATAGCTCTCGCCTTTAATTCAAATCTCTTCTCTAACTGTTTCAGGAATAATTCTTTAAACTTAACCGTACCAGGATCTAAAAAGATGTAGCTGAACAATTTTTTGACTGTTGTTCGATTGTAGAATATACTTGCTTTTTTATCTCCAATATCGTTTACAATAATAGCTGCAGCAATTTCAGTAGCCAAAATAATAAGTTTATTCTCATTTTTTAGTTTGATAGATGGAGTAAAATCTGTTCTGTCCCACAAGGAAGAAACAAATAAAGCAAATGCATGCTGAGCTTTAAAATCATTTACTTTATCAATCAAAGAAATTAGAGTTTTTGTTTTGAACTCTGTAGACATTGCATCAAACATCAAAATTAGTGATTGATAATTTGATTTAAATGGCATGGATGGCTCTAATGGTCCAAACTTGATATAGCTAAGTTCATAGCAAGATTTAATTTTTTGTTGAAAAGAATCAAATAACTCTTTTTGCAGGAAGTACGATCGAGGTATTGACTTTATTGAAAAATTATCAGTTATAACAATATTGGAAGAAGCTAATTCATCTTGCAAGTTTTCCAACAAGTAAGATCGTCCAACTCGTTTTAGATAAACCTCAACAAATGAATCACCAATTCCAGCACTGTAAAGACCGGAAATCAAATAAGTTAGATACTGTCCATCTAGGTTGTTAAAAAATTGAAGATTCTGCGCTAGTAAACAATAAATTGATTCTTTTTCTTTGTTTAAGAAGAAATCAAAACCTCCAAAAATTGGAATAGCTAATTTCACCCCATTAATCTTACCAGCCAAATCTACTATGTTTTGTGCAAAATAAAAACTATCACTAAAATCTAAGACCATTATTCCGAAAAAGATAGATTTGGTTTTATAAAGAGATAGATTATCAAAATCCTCCTCTTTAATTGTTAAAGGTAATTTAACTTTTTCTTCTTTAGAATCTATATTCTTATTTGCTAACAGATCTAAGATAAGTTCTGTATCTTCATGAAGTACAGATAGTGGCGATTTACCTACTGTTTTGTTAATCATTTAATTTAACCTTCTTTCTACCGGTTTATCCCGATTTTTATTTAATTATAAAATGGTAGGCTCATTCTCCCCTACCATTTTATCTTCCTTCTAATTCTTTAAACGAAACAATCTTTTGGATTAATTCTGAAACTTTTTTATTAAGAGAATCATAATAGAAACTCTTCCAGATATAGTCTTTTTGTCTATCATGAAAAACAAACTCATTAGGGCGACAAATCCCCAGTTTTGGATTATCTTTTGCTGCTTGAATAATTTTTTCATCAAGATTAAGTTTAAGATCTTCTCTTAAAAGTAATGTTAAAACAACATTATTATTAAGGTAAACAATTCTTTCTTCAGATGATGAAAACCATTTTTCCAATTCTTTAACAAAAGTATTTTTGTTTTCTGGGTAATCTGTTTGGAAGAAGATGTAACTAAATAAACTTTCAAAATAATGAGAACTATTTTCGAATTTTGAAGCCACATGTAAATCATCCTTTTTAGATGAAATAAGTGCTGAAATAGTTTCAGAAGCTAGAACAACTAAATCAGTATCAGAAGGTTGGTCAGACAAGTCTGTCCATCTCCACAGTTTACAAATTGTCACTGCCAAAGATTGAGGAGATTCGAAATTATAAACTAAACCTTTCAAGGTTTTCAAAGCTTTTATTTTATTGATATTATTCAATTTATTGAATAAGTTCAAAATCTCAACATCCTTCGGGTTTTCTCTTTCATCACCATATCCAAAAATTCTAAATTCCCCAGAAAAATACAACGTACTTAATGATGAGGATTCTAAAATTAAGTCATTAAAAGTTTCTAAAAGCTCATCTTGGGTGAATCCTAATCTGTAATTTTCAGATGGAACTTCTAGTCTATCGTATAAAACATAGTAATTTGTATTCGCAAGTTTTTTAGTGAGAATTTCTAATAGATAACTTTTAGCAATACGCTTAAAGTATTCATCTAAAAACTTATCGGATTTAATTCCAGATTTAATCAAAGCTGATAATAAAATCGATGAATGAAACTTATCTAATGAATTAAAAAACTTTAGATTCTCCTCTAACAATTTAAGGAGTGTTTCACTTGTCTTATTCAATAACAGCTTGTGATTTACTAGAATTGGAACAGCAACTTTTAAAGTTTCTGGATTAGAAACAGTTTTGTCAAAATAAAAGTTGTCGTTCTGATCTAAAAACATAACTCCAACAAAAGTTGCTTTATCTGTTTCAGAATCTTTTGGACTTACTCCGAATTCTGTAACTACAAAAGGAAGAATTACTTTTTCCTTGTTAGGGTTCCGCTTTGCTTTATTCAATGCTCCAAGAATTAATTTTGTATCTTTATGCAAGATAGAAAGTGGGGAACCATTGTGTACACAATTAATCATTGTTAACCTTCTTTCTTTGACTTAAATAGTCAATGTTATTTTGTTTAATTATAATTGAAGGAATCTTTATCTTATTTTAAATGAGATAAAATTACTAGAACAATTACAGAATTGATAATAAGAAAGGTTAAATAATTCAATCCAATTAAAACATTGTGAATGGGTGTTGGAATCAAATAAGAACCATCTTTTTCAAACTTTGGATTTTTGATTGCCATTGACATTGGAATCAATATAAACGCAAAGAAAACAACTACAGCTTGTACTTGTATAAGTGTGTAAGTCTTACTTAATAAAAAGATTAATAGTGACAAAAAGTTATAAATAAAAACAGACAAACTTGTTATTTCTTTTTTTAATAAAGCTTTCATTATAAAAAACCTTCCTGGTAAAAAGATAAAGAATTCATCAACTTTGAATTGCTTTAATTAGATTCGTGAATAAAAATAAAATTGTTTTCATGTTGATCAAAAAGAATAATACAAAAATTAAAATCATTAAAAAATTATGAATATTATTTGGAATTACAGGAACATTATCTATTTGTGATTTTGGATTTATTATCAATAAAACAATGCAAAAAAATAAAAGTATAAGAAAAGAAAATAAGCCAGCTTGTTTTTGAGGATATCCATCCAATGTAGACAGTAAAAAGTTTAATAAAACTATAAAGTCATAAATGAAAACAAATAATGCTAGAATTTTTTTAATTTTCAAAACTGAAAACCTCAATCAATAAAATCATTAAAATAATTTTACCATAAAAAAAATAAAAAATCAAAAAGGAGTCAAACTATGACTCCTTTCCTTTTTTATTTCATTCCTACAATTTCAAAGAATTGTTTCTTTACTGCATTCCATCGGATTAGCACAACAACTGATACGAAAATAATGCAATAAACAACATTAACATTGAATCCATAATGAGCTGCGGTACTCAAGCCGATAAAAGGTGCTGCCAATTGAAAGATTTGGCATAATTTAACAATTAAATCATTATCTTTCAGCTTTAGAAATTCTGGGGTTACCGTACCGATATAGATATTAACATAAGTGATACTATATCCAATCAAAGCAAACTTCAAAGCATAATCTTGTGATCCAAGATCAACACCAAACAATTCCAAAATCATATAAATGATTCCAAAGATAAACGCTGATTGCCCAAAACGGATAGCGTTACGCTTTAATACTTGTAAAAAATTCATAAGTTCCTTCTTTCCACCGGTTTGACCGGTTAATTTTTTATTAATTATATAGAAAAAAAGATTAGTGCATAAAATGCTCTAACCTTTTTTAATTTCTTCCGCAATAGAATCAACCTTATCTAAGTTGTTTTCAATTTTTTCATAGATAGAATCGACTTCTTTTTTAAGATCTTCTAATTCTGAATCCAAGTTCTCTGGATCAATCCCAAGACCTCGAATTTCTTCAATTGTTGCAGCTAGATTTTGTTCTAATTGCTCTTTAGAAGCACTAGAACGAATAACCTTACCTTTTGCATCTTCGTAACGTTCTTTTAATTCTTTTAATTTGTTGTTTTCCAATTTTTATACCAACCTTTCGATTAATTATTCAATCCGACACCAAAAATCTTACAATCTCCAATTTGAATAAATTGCTTTTCTTCTTCTAGTACCAATTCATCATTTATCGATTCAAGGGATTTATTTAGATTTTTAAGTTCTTTATTTTTATTAGATAAATCAAGATTTAGTTTATCTAAATTAGTTTTTAAATCCAACAGTTTTACAAATCGTTCTGAAAGTTTTTCAAGCTCAATCAAATCAACAGAAGTTTGTGTTAATAATGGAACAGCTAGATCGTCCATCTTCTTAAGCAAATCTAATAACAGTCTATCGTTTTTGTAATTATCTAATTTGTCTTCCATTTTTTCGATGATAGAAATCTTTTCTTCTAGAAGTTTTAGATCAACTCCAACTTCTTTAACTGTTTCAGAATTGGAAAGAATCATATCATCTTTTTGGATCCCCAAACGTATTCCTTCCACTTTGTTTTTTAGACGCATTCCATTTTCTAAAATTGTAGATTTTTTCTCTAAACCTCCAATTAGTTTTTGAGAGTCCTCAACAAATGGTTTTGATTTTAAAAAATGATTGATCTTATCTAGCTTAGAGTTATCTTCTTTTACTCTAGAATTTACTGATGTTAATCTTTCTAAAATCGAACCTTTTTCAACTAGCTGAGTTATTAAGTCCGATGTTTCTGTGATAACTGGAGAAGCTCCGGAAAGGAATCTGGTTAGAATTGAATTAGTTTTTTTAGCATTATTGAAGCTTTCTTTTAATGATTCGCCCTTTTCTAATTTCCCTTCCAAGATTAGAAGTTTTTCTTTATCATTCTTAATTTGTTCAAGGAGGGTTCTAGCTTCTTCTACAGAAGAAAGTGACTCAACTTGTTTTTCTAAATCTTTTACTTCAGTTTGAAAATGACTGATTGATGTATTCAATGAGCGACGCTTACCTTCTAATTCCTTAATTGCGCCAAGAAGATATTGTGCCCCATACAAACTACCAACAAGTTTAGCTCGTTGTTTTTCTTTAAATCCCAAAAAGAAATCAGGTTCTTTTTGTTTTCTAAAGTTCAAACTTACTTTATCACCTTCATCTAAGTACAAATAATTAAAACCAAAAAGTCTTTGGATCTCTTCTAAAGCAGATGTGTTTGTTTCTGTTTCAGTTCCATCTGGATAACGGATAATCCAACCATTTTTCTCTGTTTTTCTAGTTCCGACTTTATTCTTTTTAACTTCAACAACCCGGGTTACTGACAAACCATCTACACGAACTAATGTAACCTCACATCGTTTTACATCCTTTGCTCTCCGGATAAACCCAACAGCATTACCCTCATTTTCTAAAGCAAAGTACAAAGCTCTAGCAATAGACGATTTCCCGTTAGATGATTCCCCAATAAAAACATAAGGTACACCATCTTCGGTTATATTGATAATAGTATCTAAATGAGCTTCAAAGTTTTTCAATCTAATTTGTTTGATTCTATAATCTTGATTTTCATCGATAGGTTGAACAACTCTAAGTTTTGACTCTACCCCTTCTGTAACTTTTAAAGCAAGTTCAACAACTTCTTTTGGAACCTCATCATTTTTCCCAATTAGTTCAATTAGTCCAGAAACTTCACTTCCTTTGATTGGGTCAATTTTTTCAACTACTTTTTTAACTGCATTTATTTGATTTTCAGCACTTGTTTTTGATTCTTTTACTGATAAATCAAACAAATCTCTAGATCTAGGGCAGTCAAGTTTTAAATCTTTTACATAGATGGATCCATCTTCGGCTATATGGATTAAAGAACCATACAGGTCACGATCTAATTCTGTTACAGCAGCACTTTGTTGAGCTAACGCACCAGGATTTCCGAAAATCTTTCCGTCTTTTTCAATCCATCCAAAACCGTGGTGGATATGACCAGCAATGGTAAGGTCAGCCTTTGTTTTTTTATAAACTTTATCAATTGGTAGCCAATTAACCTCTGGACCAAGAGTAGTATTATAAAGTGCTTCATGAATCAAGAATAGATCCGTATCGCCCTTTTTCTCTTTCAGTACAAAATTATTAACATCCTTCAATAAATGAAGATCGTATGGCAACCCTGAAATTACAACAGAGCGCCCGCCTTTAGTTTTAACCGTGAAACTGTTTTCTTTATCAACTAAGTTCATAAATCCAATAGAAGACATAAAACCTAATGTTGTTCTAGGTAAAGTTTTTAGACTTCCACCAAACAATTCATGGTTTCCTACTGTACCAACTAAAGGAATGTAGTCTAATACAGCATCAGCGAATTCATCCTTTGTTAATTTACCAGCTTCGTAATCTTCACGTGCCTTTTTAAACGAAGAAAATCCCCACTCTTCCAAAATTGCTTGAACAAAATCATCTGGAAGTCGTGGTTTATCTAAGAAATCTCCTGGTTGAATAATTACACGAACATTATGTTCTTTTGCTAATCTCCTGATTTCTCTAACTTTCTTCTTTTCTGTTTCAGAAAAATCGTCAATCCGGTTTGCCGGTTTTTTATATTGATAATGTTTATCTCCGAAGTATAAAAGGTTAACACCGTTTTCTAAATAATCTTTTGGAAATGGTTTGCCTAACTCTAACACCCTCTACCTCCATTTTATTTTTTATTTTACTATATAGATAATTTTAACAAAATTAATAAAGATTGTCAATAAAAAAATAGACCGGTAATGGTCTATTTTAATAATTGATTGTAGTTTTATTGTTTGTTTTAGAAATAGTAAACTTAATACCAATTTCTTGCAACATAGATTTAAGTGTTTCGATGTATTCTTCATCATAAGATTTATCTCCACTATTCCATTCATTAAAAATAGAAATAGCATCTCCACTAGAATCAACGTTGAAGGCTTTGTTTAAGTATTCTCGTTGATTATTCAATGCATTGATAACAATAGTGTTTAATTTATTATCATCATCTGCATTGATTTGTTCTAAGTATGAAGTTCTTTCTTCATTAATCTTATTCAAAGATTCTTTAAACTTGGCAAGATCTTGTGTCTTACTATAGTCAACACTTGCTGAACGCCATTCTTCAGCAATCCTACCTTTTGCTTCTTGAGCATTTACAGCTGGTTGGATTGAGGCTTTAAAAACAGAACGATTGTTCTTGTCAGCTTGTGCAATTTGTGGATCTGATGATTTCCCTGGTGTGTTACCACCTTTTCCTTTTCCTAAGAATAAAAATCCTAGAATTAACAAAACAATAAGTACCAACACTGCTACCGAAACACCAATAATTTTCTTTTTATCACTAAAGATTTCTTGGATCCCAGAGAACCCACGTCCTTGTATAACAGGTTCTTTTTGTTCAGGATCATATCCACCACCGGCATTTAATTTTCTAATTTCTTCTTCTAAATCAACACCTTCTACCACTTCATCAATTGAGTTTTTATCGTTGTTTTCCATGTTACCCCCTAACCAACAATTTTGTTGTAAAGTTCTAGATTTATAGTTCTTTTTTCTAATACAGCTTCTTTAGTTTCAGAAATGATTCTGAAATTGGATTTGGTTTCAATTACTGTTACAGCATCAGTAGACTTAGAGAACAATGACTCTACAATCTTTTCATCGTTCTTGTTCAAAGAAATAATAAAATTATTAGCTCCAACATTGCCCTTTTTTTCACCAAAGTTAACAGTGCTATAATCTAACTCTCCGATCACAGTTACACTTTTATCGACTAGAGAGACTATTAAGAGTTCGCTTTCTGTTAAAAAGCTTTTTTTCAATTTCTTCTTTTCAATCTTTAAGATTTTTATTAGACTCTTTAAGTCCGAATTAGATAATTCAATCTTATTGATTGCATCTATTACAACTTCATCTTCTTCTACAGGTAAAGCAAAAATAGGTAAACCCGACACCTGGAAGAAGGTGTCAGACATTGATTCTAACTCAAATTCATCTTTCTTATCAACCAGTGAGATGATTGAAACAAAATCAGGAAGATTAAATCTGACAACGCTTAAACCTGACAATGAAGTTCCAGTGATTTCATCAAATCCAGATAAAATAACAGAACCTGTTGTTAATACTATTTTAGCTTCTTGCGGTGCGGTCAGTTTAAACTCTAAATAACCACTCTTTGTTAAAGTTTTTCCTAAACTTTTAAAAAGATCTTTGAAAATTAAGTTTAGATTTTTATCTGACATTGTATACCTCTAACTGCTATTAACTAGATGTTTTCTCTTTTAATTCATTTAGCTTCGTTTTGTAAATTGGTTCAATAATTTCCGGAACTAGAATTCCAAGTCTACCAAGCAAAGCTAAAGCAATAATTCGATTTGCTAGAAAAGTTATATAGTCTTCCTTACTAATTTCAGCACCAGAAGATGCACGACTCTCAATTTTTTTCATTGAGTAAACTACAGTATCCATTGCTGTTTTTAATTCAGTAATGGAATCTGTCCAGCCCAAAAGTGTGTCGTTAATAACATCTTGAACATCATCCTTGAATACAGAATTTTCTTTATTATTAAGAACCTGTCGTTTGGCAACGGTAAACCATTTAACTTCTGGAATATCGCTTTCACCCCAAAGATTTGAAAAATACTTGTTTTCAGAACTACTTAGTTTAATCTTACTTTCAATTCCATTAAAAAGCTCTGAAACTTCTCTATCCATACGTTCACCACTAATTCTTGCTAAATCTTGATTATTAGACATACTTTACCTCGGTTCATAGTTTTTATTCTCATTAATTTTATCACAACTTTGTGATCTAGTCAATAGTTTTTTACAAAAAAAACACTTTACTTTTGACCGAAAAATTGGTAAAATAATAGGTAAGAATAATTAAATTATAAGAAGGTAGAAAGAGGTTATAAAATTATGTTATTAGAATTGAAAAATCTAAATGATAGCTTTTATCAAGGGATTTTAAAAGACAACATTTTAAGTTTTGATGGAAAAGAAGTAGTCGTAGATGAAGAACTAATCAAACAACTAAGAAAAGGTTTGGAATATCCTGTCCTTTATCGTGGTGATAACAAAATTGAAGTCATCGAGTTCGTTGAACTCAGAGGGAAGAGTGATTATTCAATCAAAGACTCTGTTGCAAAAATCAAGGGAATTATTTCAAAATCAGAAGTTGGTGCTGGACTAAATGACCATGGTGTAGCTTTTGGATTGTATGACTTCAATCAAGGTATGATTTCTCAAGGGAAGAAACCAATCAATGGTTCTGAGATTTATATTCAAGAATCTCAAGATCAGTATTACCACCTTGTTTTGATTGCAAAAAATAAAGAAGGTTATAAAACCTTATCTCGAATTTTAACTCAATCAGCAAGCAATCAGAATAACCAAGAAGAAAAAACTGATTTAACTCGCCCTTTTTTAACACTAGATGAGTTGACATCTTTTCCGGGAGAAAACTTATTAGTTTTATCAGCTTATGAAGATGGAACTATTGATTTTGGTACACCAGAATCTGACCAAAAACTTGAAACTATTGTTTCTTGGATTGGTCAAGATGATTTTTATTTAGAGGTGCAAGACCAAAGTGAAATCTCTGAACAATTAAACTATCGAATTGAAAGCCTTGCTAAACAAAAAGGTTTAAAACTTGTAGCAACAAATGATTATCACTACTTAGAACCAGAAGATCGTGAAGCGATGGAAGTCATTCAAGCAATTGGGCTAAAAAAAGAAAAAGATAAATCATGGTTCTTGACTGGTGAAAACCGATTCTTCCATAAATCAGAAGACGGTCGAAAATTAAACTTACCAATTGAAGCAATTCACAACACAATTGAAATCTTCAATAAAATTGAAACTTATAACCTTGAAGTAAAAGAAAACTTCAATCCTCGTTTTGAGATCCCTAAACAGTTTGGTTCAGAAAAAGAATACTTCACTACTTTAACTCAAAAAGGATTGGAGCGTCGTTTACCAGACGGTATTCCTGCAGATTATCAAGAACGATTAGACTATGAACTTTCAATTATTGACCAAATGGGATTCAATGGTTACTTTTTGATCGTTGCTGATTTTATCAACTACGGGAAACGAAACTATTCTTTCTATGATGATGAAACTGTAGCGAGATGGAAAAAGTTTCTAGCTAAGAGCGGATATAGCCCTAGCCCAATCAATTTTGGACCAGCTCGTGGTTCTTGTGCTGGTAGTTTAGTTGCCTATGCTTTAGCAATTACAGAAATTGACCCAATGAAGTATGGATTGCTATTTGAGCGATTCTTAAACCCTGAACGTGTTTCAATGCCGGATATTGACACAGATATTCCGGACAAACATCGAAAAGAAGTTATTGATTATGTAAAAGATTTCTATAATGTTGATGAAGAGATTACAGAAAGTCGAGTTGCTGGTATTGCTGTTTTTGGTACTTATAAATTAAAAGCGCTACTTCGAGCTCTTCCATCTGCTTTTGCTGATAAACGTTCAGCTATCAAGATTTCAGAACAATTGTTGGACTTAGTTGTCGGTGAACCCACATTGACAGAATATCTTGAACAGCCAGAAGTACAAGCTTTGCGAGAAAGCAGTCTTGTAGTTGATAAAGTATTGAGTATTGCTCCTAAACTATTAGATTTAGTTGCAAACTTATCTCAACATGCTGCAGGATACGTTATCGCCCCTGAAGCAGTAACAGATTTTCTTCCAACTTATTTTGTTAAAGGAGAACAGCTTACTGCTTATACTCACGTGGAAGACAATGGTCTACTAAAAATGGACTTCTTGGGATTGACAGCTTGTTCTGTTATTCAAACTGCATTAGATACAATTCGAGAACAAACCGGAAAAGAATTGACAGTTAGTTCTATTTTGGAGACTGCAACAACAGACCTTAATGTTTTTAAAACTCTAGCTTCTGGAGGTACGAAAAACCTCTTCCAGCTTGGTAGCGATGGTATGAGTAATGTAATCACTCGATGCCTTTCAGATGTTTTTGAAGACGGGGCAGAAGAAAAAGCGAAAAGTGGAGATTTATTCTCTCGCATCATTGCCGGTATTTCAATCTACCGTCCAGGACCTATGGCATTTATTGATGAGTTTATTGATAATGCTTTGCATCCGGAAAAAATCAAGTATGTTGTTCCTGAAATGGCAGACTTATTGAGAACATCTTATGGATTGCTAATCTATCAAGAGTCAATTATGAGTTTGTTACAAACTGTTGGAGGATTTACTCTTGGTGGAGCAGACTTGGCTCGTCGTGCCATTGGAAAGAAAAAGTTCGAAGAACTTAAAGCTCTTAAGAAGACATTCATTTTCGGAGATGGAGACCAGATCCCTGGTGGTATTGCAAAAACCGGACGAACTGAAGAAGAGTTAGAAGAATTGTGGAATGACGTTGAAGCTTTTGCATCTTATGGATTTAATAAAAGTCATGCCGCAGGCTATTCATTGATTGCGATTACAGAAGCGTGGCTCTTCACTTATTACCCTGATTTCTTTGCGGCTAGTGATTTGAATTATGTCGGAGGAAATCAAAAAATAAAAGAGCGTGATAACTTAGCGCAAATGATTGCATTCTACAAAAAACAGAATGTGAAAATTATGGGTGTAGATGTTAACGTGTCTGGTGATAGCTTTATCCCGAATAATGGCTCTGTATACTTTGGACTTAATAAAGTGTCAATGGTGGCTAGTGCAGCTCCGTCTATTGCACACGAACGCAAGCAGAATGGACAATTTACTAGTCTATACAATTTCTTGTCTCGAATGCAAAGAAACTTAGATGATGTTAATACTGATGGTATTAATAAATCACAAATCCGTTCTTTAATTCTTTCAGGAGGATTTGATTCCTTCGGTTATACAAGAAAATCATTGCTTCTTAAATTGGAAGAATTGTCAGCTTTAGCTAAATCCTTGAAATCAAATCCTAATATTATTTTCGATAAAGTAGAAGAAGATGTCTTCAAAGCATGGATTGCTGATGATGGAGAAGAACTTGACTTCCAAGAGCTACTTGCAGAAGAAAAACGTGTTACAACTTTTTATACAAGTGGACACCCTACTGATCCATTTAAAGCAGAGTCAGAAACTGTTGATGACTTTATTAAACTTGAAGATTTTAACAAATCAGAAGATGGTGAGTTTTATCTATTGGGAGTCATCACGAACTTCAGAAAAATCACCACTAAAAAAGGTGATCCAATGGCTTTTGTTACATTGGAAGACGATTCTGACACAACAGAGCTAGTTATGTTTTCTGATACATTCCGTTCTTATGGTCGCTATCTTGAAAAAGGTTCTGTTGTAAACTTAATGGTTGACCTATCCTTTAATAATAACAGAAGAACAGCAAAAATCACTTCAATTAAGAGAGCTAATGAATTATCTCTAAAAATGGAAGTTGACCATCTACAAGTTCTTCTTCCAAACAACAAAGAAAAAGCATTTGAAACTCTTAATAAAATTATGGAGTTGTCTTTTGACCCTATAAATAAAGGGGCTGAAAAAGTTCAATTGTCATACGTTTTCAATGGAAACGAATACTTTGGAACAAAAAATAGAAGTGACTTACTAATTCCATTTACCCTAACATTCTTGAATGGACTTAAAGATCTAGTAAGTAAAGAAGCTGTTAATTTGGTTTGGAGAGGTCGAATGAATAGAAAAGACCAAAAATTAAATCTTGATAAAATTGTAGAAAATGGAGATTTCAATCTTGTTTTCTAACTGATGAGGGGGTCGATGAAAAAGAAATCAAAACAGTTAGAAGTTAGAAAGCCGAGCTATGAGGTTCGGCTCGCTTCTAATGTTTACTTTATTTTAATATTGGCGTTTTATAGTATGATTGGTATTGTAAGCCTGGGTGCCTTAATATTGCTATGCGGTATTATTGCATTTAAAACCAACAATATGAGTCTATTGACGCAAATAAAAACTATAGCTCCAACTATATTGGTTATTATGATTATTATGTTTATAATTTTGTATCCAATAAAGAATACAATAGAGCCAGAAACACAGTTTGAAAAAGATGCATTCTTAGTTGCATTGAAGAGAATTGGATTAAAATCAACCTGCGAAATAGAAAGATATGAAGGTGTAATTCTTCGAATAAAAAGAGAAGGTTTTCATTTTTCATCTTCTGAAATAGATCGCCATAGACTGTACTTAAAATTAGAAAATGGTCAAGTAGTAGATTATTCTATCTCTTTAGATGAAGATAGAAGCTTTATTAAAGCTGGACAAAAAATCAAATTAAGAAATTCTAATTTGAAGTTACCTATTTCGGGCTGGTGCTCTGACCATCTTTCTATTTCTGTTATTGATGAAACCGGGAAAACCTTTTATAAGTTTGAAAGTTTTGAACCGTTTAATAACAAAATAAAATTAAAAGGAAGGAAGATAATTGGTTAAAAAAATTAACAAAAAGAAAATTAAAGAAATTGTTCAAGTAGAGTCAACAAAAGTTGACCTAGGAGAAAACTTTTTAGAAGATGCAATAATCTATGGGACGTATGTTGCAACTGATCGAGCACTGCCTGACATAAGAGATGGTTTAAAACCGGTTGCACGTAGAATTTTATATACAATGCTTAGATCCGGCAATACTTCCGATAAAAGTTTTAGAAAGTCAGCTTTGCAGGTTGGAAAGGTTATGGGTGAATTACACCCTCATGGTGATGTTTCAATTTATGAGACAATGATAAAAATGAGTCAATATTGGAACTCTTGGTTTCAGCTTGTTTCAATAAAAGGTAATAATGGTAATCTCTCTGGAGATGGTGCAGCAGCACAACGTTATACAGAAACTCGTTTAAACCTTTGGTCTGAAAAGATTTTTAGTTTATTTAATAAAAATTCTGTAGATTTTACTGACAACTATGATAATACTCTACAAGAACCTAAAGTTTTACCAGCACTAATACCTTTGCTTTTAATTAACGGGACTTTTGGAATATCCGTTGGATTTATCAGTTCAATTCCTCAACACAACCCAATACAAGCTATCGAATCTTATCTCTTATTCTGTAAGAAGAAAAAAGTTACTATTGATGAACTAATTGATAGGTTGGAAGGTCCTGATTTTGTTACAGGGGGTGAGGTTTTCGAATTCAGCAATATGAGAGGTTTTTATGAGAATGGTGGCGAATACACTATGCGAGTGCGTGGTAAAACAAGAATAGAAGGTGATTCTGTTATCATTTATGAAATCCCAACAACACTAGCTGGTGGTATCATCTCATACTCGAATGATTTGCAAGACAAAATTGCTGACGGTTCTTTAACTCTAGCAGCCAAAGTTAATGATTATACAAACTCAAAAGGTGTCTATATAGAAGTTCAAGCCAAGGATGGAGTTGATCCAAAAGAATTAGAAAAAGAACTTTATGCAAAAACAGCCTTACAAGGTTCCAGAGCATTACGATTCAATGTTATTGAAGATGAAATTCCAACAGTTACCAACTTGATGGATTATTTTGAAAGTATTCACAATTTTGGATTGGATGTCATAACTCGTTACAATACCGGAGAAAAAGAAAAACTAAATGAAAAAGCTGAAATCTTAGAGGGGTTGATTCAGGTATTAAATCTAATAGATCCGGTTATAGATTTGATTCGTTCATCATCAAACCGTACTGAAGCTATGAAAGTTCTTATGACCGGCAATCTTAATGGAGTTAAGCTAAAAACCAAAAAAAACGAGACAATTGTTTCTAAGTTCAAGTTTTCAGAATTACAAGCCAATGCAATTTTAGATACAAAGCTTTCTAAACTATCTAAACTTTCTGGAGTTGAATTAGAGAGTGATTTGGAAAAACTCAATAAGGAAATTGCAAAACTTGATAAAATAATATCCGACCCAAACAAGGAACTGATTAAAATCTTAAATGGGTGGTTAAAAGAACTCAAAGCGGATCCGTACTTTTCTAGAAAAACAACTGTAACAGATTCAGAAAAGATAACTTTTAAACCGGTTGTAATAAAAAGAAAAACATCATTAGTTGTTAGTCAATTAGGTTATGTGCGAGCACTTAAGCCTGAAACTGCTTTAACAGTTGAAGATGGGATAAAGATTTTAGATCTAGATTCAGACTTGGAAATTGGATGGTTTTCAAGTGATGGGAACTTCAATAAAGTTCTGGTTGATTCTCTGGGGAGTCATAATCTTAGAGATAAAGGATTAAGTTTATCTGCAACTCTGAAATTATCTCCAGGTGTGTACCCAATAAATAATCCAGGTTCTGGAATTGTTTTAGACGATAAAAAAGAAGAAATTGTTTTCGTTACCGAATTAGGAAAAGTTAAGACTGTTGATAAGTCTGAGTTTGATTTGAATCGTAAAAAAATTCAAGGAACAAAACTTGGGACTGATGACTCTTTATTGTTTGCATCGTTGATCAATCAATCTAACAAGTCATCTCAATTTTTGGTTCTAACTACTAACAAAGGTGAAATTAAAAAAGTTTCTCTTAAATCTTTACCTAAGATGAGTAGACCATCTAAAGGAGTACAAGTTGGGAGTTTATTAAAAGGTGATAGGATTTCATCTGTACAACTTGTATCTGATAATGATTATGTTTCTATTGGAGGAAAAGATTTAAAAGTTTCAGAATTAGAAACTAGTCAATTGTCTACAAGATTTAAAAAAATCAAAACAGAATAGAAAAACAAAAAGGTTGGTTTCTCCATCCTTTTTGTTTTTTATTGCTAAATAGCAAAAAAACTTTTATAACTAAAATAAAAAATAACTAAGAAAGAAGGTTACTATATGGAAGTAAAAAGCAAAGCTTTATATTACCTTGAACAATTAAAGATTCCCTTTACTGTAAGAGGAAGAGAAGCGTACCTAAATGATTATGATTCTTTGAAAATTAGTTTGGACAACAAGCATTTAGATAGTTGGAAACGATATTCGACTGGAGAAAGTGGAAAATCTGGAAAAGATTTAATTACATACCTACTAAAGGTTGGAATTATTTCAAAAGATGATGCACTAATTGTTCTTGGCTCTGCTCCAACTAATCAAGGAACTGCCAAATCTTCAACAACTACAGTGGGTTCGCAAACTTTATCTGTTCAAGTTGAAGATGTTAAACCATTTGATTCTACGAATCAGGTTTATGACCCTAAAGCATGGAACTTGAAACGTTATTTGATTGAAAAAAGAAAGATCAATCAAATTGTAGTTGATGCTCTTATTAAGAAACATAAGATTATCGAGGACGGTAGAGGTTCTATTCGATTCTTGTGGTATGACCACTTTGGTAACAATACAGGTGCTGAAGTTGTTTCTACTGGAAAAGAAAAGCTTCGTTATATTGTTTCTGGCTCAAAAGGTTTATTTTATCAGGTAAGCCGAGACATTGAAAAAATTAACCAAGCGGAACGAATTATCTTATTCGAAGCTCCTATTGATATGATTAGTTACTTAGAGCTAATTGGATACGAAAAGCAAGACGGTGTCCAACTGCCAGAATTTCACCCTAAAACCGCTTTTATTTCAATGAGTGGAAGTGTTACAAAAATTAATGAGATTTTAAAAAACCTCGCCTATCATTGGGGAGTTAATTTCAATAAAGTTAAATTGGTTGTAGCAACTGATGCTGATAAAGCAGGGGATGAAGTTTATGATGCTGTATGCAAAAAGTATCCTGAAGCAATTCGAGAAAGAGTAGTCAGTCGTTCTGAACCTCTAAAAGATTGGAACGATTTACTTGTAGCTATTAAAGAAGGGCGGTATTATTAATGACTAGTTCAGATAATATGATTTCTAAAGATTTGAGGAATAACCCAAATCTTTACACAATCAAACGCTTATTCCCGAAAGATGCTGCAAAAGATTTAGCTCTTATTTTGTTCGAGAGTGACACAAGTGAAAAAGACCCCGACTTCTTCTATAAAGGTGGTTTGAAAGCGGGAAAACCAAAGATTACTGGTAAAAACTCTCATGAGATCATTTTACAATATTGGAACTATGATATTGCACTACAATTCACCCGGTCTGAAATTGTAAAAACGGATCAATATGGTTTATATTGTTATGAAAAGTATGCTCATTGGAAGTATGCAGAATGTAACTATAGAAAAACTGTTGAAATTAGAGAGACTGTTATTCAAAACAATAAAAACCAATGGCGTATGGCTCCGATGCATGCTTATTCAGAATTTGTTAGAATTGCCCGTATGAGAGGAATAAGTGATAAAGCTAGAGCTGAAATGATTGCAGAACTTGGAAATAATATTGTTAGTAATATCAATTATCAAACTGCACGTAATGACTTGATTGAATACATCCTGTTTGAAGTTAAGCAAGAAGTTTTCCCAACCCTTGTTGAGATTAAGGGGGTGGATTTCTTCTATAATGGTGTTCCTTATGATCAGAAAGTTACTTTTGGTCTTGGTGCATTCGAACGCAAGTTTGATTCTCAGGAAGAAGCTTTTGATGCTGCAAAGAAAAACCCAAAACTAGTTTTGGAAACTCTATTCAAGGATCAGGACTTCTCCCGATTTAATAGTTCTAATACAATGAATAGATTATTATTTTCTTTAACAGATTTGCGAGTTACTCACGAAGAAATTAAACTTGCAATTAAAAAACTTGATTTATCATCTCCATTTGAATTAGATGTTTCCTTTTCTAATAAGCAAATGAATCAAAAGGTTCAATGCGAAATGAAATCATTTTTCTGTCAAATCTAAGAATCAAAAAAAAGACTGTAAATTACAGTCTTTTTATTTTTCAATTTGAAGCCGTTCAAAATCATCTGGGTTTGTTTTAAGCTTTTTCTCGATAAATAAGCTGTACAAACGACCGAATTCTTCTTTGCTAATAATTGGTCGTAGATTTTTCATTAGATTTTGTGGGCTTATTGTATAAGAGGGTAAATCATCCGAGATAATCAAGTATAGTGATAGAGTTGATGCAAATTGATCGAAGTATTCTTTAAATCTTCCAGAAGGGAAAAACTCATTTAGTCGTCCATCTAGAATCATTTTAGCAATATTGAGTCTATAATCTTTTGGTGATAATGCAAGAGCACTAAATAAGCTCATCAAATCACTGTAGATTGAAAAAGTTTTTAATGTGTTTTTTGCAGTTCGATTTAAACTCATCGGGAACAGTTCAGAGAAAGAAATAATTTCTTCTTTAGCTTCTTCAATTGCAAACTTTTCATGATAAACTACACCCGGTCTTAGAGCTTTAATAATGATCATTGTTTGGGAAATAATAGAGTTTCTTCCAATTAGATACAATTGATCATTTGCAAGATCTAAAACAACAAACTCTCGCTCTTCTTCATCAACGATAATTTCTTTTCCAAGAGATGAAAAGAATGAATCTGTAATCAATTTTCTTAAATCATTTATTTCAAACTTTTTTTGAATTGTTTTAGAATCTAATTCTGTTGTTATCATTGCTATTAGTCATTTCCTTTCATAAGCTTTGAATATCCCCTAATTGTTAGAGAGTCTATATAATTGTCAACACTTCCAGTCGGTAACCAAACTGAAAGAATTTCTTTATTATCTAACAACAATTTAATAAATTCTTCTACCTGGTCCTCATCAAGCTCTTTGATAAAACTAGGGTCTGAAATTGCGATATGCATAATTCTGCTTTGAATTATATAACGTTCAGAGACCTTTAAACTTGAGTTAACACAATCCTTTAACAATTCAAGACATTGCTGTGCTCCGAACAGTTTCAGGAAGTTTGTAGGATAAATAAAAGTTACAATTTTTGACATCAATTCAAATTCTTTGCTTTGAACTCTATAAGATTTTAGTCCATCTGAGATGCTGGATTTGATCCAGGCGAAGAAATCGTCTGTATCCCCAAAAGTATTCTTAACCTTTTTGTCAAAAGGAGTTTTAACAACCTTGGAGTCAATTAACAATTCATACCTTTCCGGGGCAGAATCTCTTAAGATTGACAAGGTGATTCCTTGAGCTTCTAGATGTTCTGGATTCTGTTGTAATTTTGGCAAACGATCCGTTATTTTTTTCATAAAAGCAGCACGTCCTTCTTGCCAATCATAACGTCCAAGCATTAAGTCTTCAAATCCAATCTTATCATCGATTTCACCTGCTGGAGCTGACCAGATTTTATCTTCCCGACTGTTATAGTATAAGACAGCATCGACAAGTGAATTTTTATCCAAGAATTCTTCACTCATCCTAATTAATTTATTAACCCAATATCTTTCCATGAGTTATTCCTCCGAAGTTTGTAAGCTTTCTAATAATACTATTGTAACATAATTTTTATTATAGAACAAGACTAAAAAAAAGTATTATAAGTTTAAAAAGATTTTATCAATAACAAAAAAGTACAAAAGTTTACTTTTGTACTTTTTATTATTAATTCGAGGCATTAGAAAATGGATCTAATGTTTCTAGCTCAAGAACTACATCTTCTTCTTCACGAATTCTTTCGTGATTGAAAAGTTCGTCTTTAAAAAAACGAGTCAAAAGCACGCCACTTGTAACTTTATCTGTTTTACCTTTTTTGATTTTTAGATTTTCTTTTTTATAAGGGAATTCCTTCTTGAATTCTTTATCCCCCACTGTAACAGTTAAAGTCAAGATATCCCCTTCTTTCAGAATTGAAGGTTGGAGTTCCGAATCTGAATCTTTAAGTTTAAGGGTGGTGGCTGTAACTCCTTCAGAGGGAATAATAACCGTCTGTTCGTCTTTTATTTTAGTTGTTTTTATCAAACTTTCCGGATCTCGAGGTGTATAGATAAAAATAATTGTGATTGTAAGCAAACCAGCCATAACGATAGCTCCAACCAGCGATAGTGCTCCTATATCTAGTGATAAATGATCATTAAGACTAGAAGCTAAGTAACGAGCGATAATAACAAAAGAAACAATAAAAATAATGATGCCAAGAATACCAAAAAGACTGTGAAAACTTCTTATTATCTGTTCTTTTTCAAATCCATAAAATAAATTAAACTTTTCAATCAACCAAATCCAAAAATTAAACATTCTAAAACCTCTTTGTTTTTTATAATAAAAATTATACTAAAAAAGTTAATAATTGTCAAGGTGAGAAAATAAAAAGCACAAAAGTTTATTTGTACTTTTTATTATTAATTTTCAGAATTGTAGAATGGATCAGCGGTCTCAATTTCAAGAATTATATCCTCTTCTTCACGAATTCTTTCATGATTGAAAAGTTCATCTTTAAATGAGCGAGTCACTAAAACTCCACTATTAACTTTTCCACTTTTTCCTTTTTTTATTTTTAGATTTTCTTTTTTATACGGAAAATCTTTCTTAAATTGTTCACCACCAGCTGTAACAGTTAAAGTTAAAATCTCTCCATCTTTAAGAGTTGAAGGATGGATTTTTTCATCGGAATCTTTAAGTTTAAGAGAAGCCTCTGTGACTCCTTCAGAGGGGATTATGACTGTTTGCACTTCTTTTATTTGAGTTGTTTTTATCAAACTTTCCGGATCCCTGGGTATATAGATGTGAGTGATTATAGAAACAATAATGGAAGAAACAAAATAAGATACAAATACAGAGCATATTAGCGAACCTAACAATGAATCGTTAGGATCGTCGCTAGATCTAAAAAGTTTATAAAAAATGATAACAGAAACAATAAAAACAAAAATTAAAACAAATTCAAAAAGATTATAAAAACTACTCTCTATCTGTTTTGGTTCGAATCCATAAAACAGATCAAACTTTTCAATCAACCAAATCCAAAAATTAAACATTCTAAAAGATTCCTTTATTTCTTTTGATAATAAACAATTTTATCAAAAAAGTTAACAGATGTCAAGTTTTTCTATAATTAACAAAAAACTAGCTTAGCTAGAGAAAGAAGGAAATTATGAAAAAAAATCTTCAATTAGCTTTAGGACTATTACTTCTTTTTGTTATGTTCTTTTCTTTTTACAAAGCTGTAAGCGGAGACCATGAAAAAAAGAACAATTCAATAAAAAATGAATTGATTGCTGAAGTTAATAAAAATCTAAATCACACAAAAAAATCAATTTTTGGTGCAAAATCCAAATTCTTAATTCTTGGAGATCCAGCATCAGAGTATGATAATGAGTATTCTTATTATGATATAGATGGATCTATCAAAAAATCAGAATTTGAGAAGTTTGATTTGAATAAATTGACTTATGACAAAGAAGTCAATGAAACCATGCTAAAAGCATGGTCAGATCTCCAAAAAGATACGATCGAAAAAACAATGTCAGAATTGGATAAGAAAAGAGATGAGGAAAAAGCAAATCTTTTATCTACTTATCGAAAAAGCTCAGCAGAAGATAAAGTTGGAATGGCACAGCATAATAAATCATTCCAGTTTAATTTGCTAAAAAACAATTATCCATCTGGCAATAATACTCAATGGTTTACATTACCAACAACCAAAGTTAGAATTTACTATAACAAAAATAGTAAAAATGATATTGATTTGGTGGCACAGATTATTGATACTTTATTAGAAAAAGTAGACAGTAATAAATTGTACGATACAATTAGTTTCATTAATGTTCAAACTGCAAATCAGTTTGATATTGAGGACGTACAATATTCCGGAGATGTAAAACTTGTTCTAATTGATAATAAATTAGAGTGGAGAAAATTGTTTGACATAAAAGATGAAAAACGATTCTCCGATGCTCTTGAATTTTATTCGAATGATTTGAATAAGATCAATGATAAAAAATAAGAAAAAGAGTGAAATCCACTCTTTTCTTTTTATTTAATAATTCCTACCAAAAGATTACTCAAGCTTGAAATAGAATTTTTAAAATCATCTGATAATTTAAAATTGCCAGAATCTACTAACAGCTTGACTTGTTTGAGGCTTGCGACCGAAAACTTAAAGTGTTGATCATCAAAATCTAAAATAGATTTATTCAAAACAAAGTTAACCTTTTCTTCTTTTATTTCAGAAGTAAATCTTTCTCCAATTTTAGTCAACCCTTTAATAACAAAAGAATCAAAAATTGATGTAACATAGAATGTTTTGATAGATTCATCATTTTTTACAAGCAAGTCAACTAACTGACAAGAATAATCATTAGAAGATACAGATTCAAAATCTGACAGATGATGTCGGTTAGTTTGTGAAAACGATATAATGCTACTCAAGTTGTAACCATTTCCCCACGTTGTTGCAAATTCTTTTTTTAGGTAATAAACAAATAAAGTTTTTAAATTATCACCAAAATAAAGACCACTAGAGAAACACTCAGAGAATGTATTCATTGTTTTTTTGAAAAATCTTAGGTTGTTATCTAAGATCTTTTTATAATCTTCGTTCTTTATCATGTATCCAGCAAGTTTATTATAGAACTTCATTAGTTTTTCTACATCATCCGAGACAACTGGATTAAGTTGCAGATTATAAAGAATCTTAGATGAGTGATTTTCAATGAGATCTTTTCTGATTCTGGAGAAGCCACAAAAGCTACTTTCACTAAGATTAGTACGTCTGTAATAAAGATGATCCCTTTCATTCTTTATAAATCCAGATGTTCTAGAAAGCCAATTTTTAATCGAATCTTTTGATTTGTCCAAAAAAACAACTTCTGGTTCTTCAAGTAATAACATTAGAGGATAAATTGGTAAATGACCAGCGTTAAGTAGATAAATCCCAATTTCTTTACCTAATTCAGCAGAGTCTCCCGGAGACAATTTAGGATCAGCGTTGAATCCATTTCGATTCAAGATTTTAAAGCTTTTATCCACCAATGGTTTCGAAAGAAACTCGAATCCCGAAGTAGATAGATCAATAAACGTATCAACCCATGCCCATGTTCCAATTAGTTTTGGATTATTGCCAGAATTGAATACAAAAGTTATTTTTTTGGATTCCAACTGAAGAAGAATACCAATGATTTCATGGTTTTTCAATAAAGTATTAAATTCAGATCGATAGTTTACATCTTGAAAACCTGAATCTGAATTAGTACAATAATAGCGCCATTCATCCCCTCGAGAAAGACTTTCAATTGATAATCTTACTCTTTCTGCAAAATCAGATCTGATAGAATTTTTTTTGAACATAAATAAAACCTTCTTTCTTAGAGTTTATCAAACTCTATTTTTTTATTAATTATAAAAACAAGACAATCTGAGTAAATCAATTGTCCTGTTTTTCATTTTTCTAATTTAACTTTAAATTGTTTTCAATAATTCCTCTCTAAAGAAATCCTTTTTACCAGTTGAAGACAAGTTAGTTTCAAGTTCTTTCATTGTACGATATTGATTATCTAAGAATCGTTCAAAGTTTTTAGCGCATAAATTAAGGTCAACAGTTTTTCTATCATCCTTAACATGTTGAAGAAGAAATGCAGAGTACAAGTCTCGTTGTACTTTGAAATTATCTACTGTTTTAGTTCTAGCAGATAGAGGTACTTTAATGTACTCTCCAGTTGTATGGTCTAGCTGACTAGCTTTGACGGATTTTGTATCTGCAACAATGAAGGTTTTTCCTTCCCTTTCCGCAGCCTCTTTAATCAGAGAGATAAGAAGTCCTGGGGCACGATTTCCAATTGTTTTACCGAATCTCTTCTTGCTAATAAATCGTCCAGTAGTTTCATTAATTTTAGTTTCTTTAGAACGACGTGCTAAACCGGAAAAGTTCATTTCTTCTACAACAAATCTATCTCCATAAGAAACAATTTTTTTCGCTAAAGTTCGGTGAGCCAGTTTTCGACTTAAAGCTTCTTTACGCTTCAATTCAGAAAGTCTTGTGCGATCCTTGATATAACGAGGACTGAATGTCCATAATTTTTTACCTTTTTTAATTGTACCATCTTCATTGTAATTATCTGGGTTCGTAGCTCGTCTTTTTCTATCCAAGGATCTGCTTAATCTAGCAATTTTAGTTTCTCTATAATGACGATTTTTATCCGGAAATAATTCCTCTAATTCGGTTTGAACATCGGAACTCACTGCAACAGTTGAAGTACCAATATCAATACCAACAGAACCACGTCCACCTTCTAATTTAGAGGTTGGTGGATTTCCATCCATTACTGCTTGTAAGTAATAACGAAATGAACCTTCAAATTCTTTTCGAATTAATTGCCAATACAACAATTTATTTTTGAATACTTCTTTTTCAAAATCATCATTTGTGAAATTAATTTTAATTTTGATAAGAGTATCTTTTTTTCTTTTCATACCAAATAACAATGTATCATCTATTACGCAGATGCCTTTATTAAGTCTTGAAGCCACTAAACTGTCCATTCGTTCAGAGAAGTTTATTCTGTTAGCTCCATTTGCAAACTTCATTTTAGAAAATGCATTCCAAGCTCTAAAACCAATAACGATACAAAGATCAGAGTAAAGATAGTCTTCCAACATTAAAACTTTTCTTGCTTCTTTTGTGATTTTACTAGCAGAAAACTTCCCTTGAAGATCATAGATAGAATCCAATTCTTTTAATACCGCATTGCGTTCTGCACCTTTAGGAAGTTTATAAGCTTTTTTATATAAAGGATCTTTTTTTAATTTATTAAATCTTTTTAAAAGTTCTTTTAGAGTAAAATTATAAACAGCTCGACTTTGATTGAAGCGTTTATTAAGTTGTTCTTTTTCTTGATTTGTTGGTTTAAGACCAACAGTATAAACAAAAACCATTGTTTTTTAATACCTTCTTTTCATTTTTTAATAAATCTATTATATCAAAAACAACCAGTTGGTTCAAGCTTTTTTAACAAAAAATTACAGTTTTTTAAACTGTAATTTTATTTCTGTTTATAGCTTGGATCGAAAAGTCGAATCAAGTTTTTCAGATGGTTTTCTGGGTTGGATTTGAATCTTGCATTTTGTTTTGAAAAGTAAAACAGATTTGGATACAAAGAATCTTCAAAGTCAACACGATTTGCAAAATTAAGTTTATTATTATTGGCTAAAAGAATCTCAATTTCTAGATTTTGGTTTTTAATCTCTTTCACAATTCTGCGAATAATAAAGTCATTGAAAGTGTCTTTTTTATCACTTCCAGAAGCTAGAGAGTTTGGACCTTCGATAATGATTCGTTTAATCTTTAATTCTTTTAATTGAGAAATCAATTTATTTACTAAACTTGTAACCTCTTTGCTAGACTGCTGTTTTTTACCTTTTGGAACACTTTGGATGCGAGGTTCCTCTTTGGGTTTTCCACTAACTAATCGTGTCATTTCTTGAATACGTTTAATCTCTTTAGATTCAATAATTCGAGGATTATTTTCATCTTCAACCAAGAATAAAACCTTCCCTTCATTAGACAAAGGAACTACTGAAGCAGTTTTAGCACCCGGTTTAATTGTAATAACTTTAGTAGCAGTATTCTTTGGGTGAGCTTTATAAAAATCTAAGAAGATTTCCCCTTGGATATCAAACAATTCTTTTGATTCGAATGCAGGCAATCCAATTCTAACCTTGTTCCCCTGTTCTTTTAAAATCTCAATTGGCAAAGGTTTTTGTTCAACACTTTTAGATTTTTCTTCTTTTTTTTCAGACTTCTCTCCATCTTTTTGTTCTGTTTCTGTTTCAAGATTATTTGAATCTGACTTAAAATCTTCAACCTTAGTCAAATCCACCTCTTCTGTTTTTGTTTCAGAATCTTTTTCCTCTTTGAAAGTTGAAGAATAGTGAAGACCCACTTTTACAGTTTCAGATGGTTTATTATTTTCTGGATTAGAATTAGGGTTATCAGATTTAACTTCTAATGATTTTGGTAAAGGTGCATAATCCGGGGTTGCTTGTAAGACAACCGGTTGCCCAACTGCCATCATTTGAGCGATTAAACTTTCTTCTAGACTAAGTTCTTTTGTTTTTTCAGGTATCAAGACAACCTCAAGTTTTGGCTCTTTTACAACATTAAATTCAGATGCTAATACTTCGTCTTCGATTGAAACTTCAATAGAACGAATCAATCCTGAAGCTCCTTCAGACACAACTTTTTCTTCTTTAATTCCAGGAACGATTGTCTCTTTTCTTTCTAGAGGAATCTCTACCTGACTTACATTGACCGAGATTTTTTCATCAATAGCTGAAATCTTTCCATTGTTTTCAATTTTATCACTTAATAAAATTAAGCCACGTTTTAATTTAACTTTAGATTCTACAAACTCAGAAATAAGTTTAATTAGATTTCTTTTTTCTTCATCTGATAATTTTGATTTTGATAATTCAATTTGTAATGATTTTTCTAATAACTCTTTCAAATTATTCATTTCAAATCCTCTCTCAATAGAAATAATTAATAAAACCATTATATCAAAAGATAGAATTTTAGTCAATAGAAAAAAAGAGATTTAAAAATCTCTTTTTAGTAACCTCCGTAACTGTAAGTCCCCCACTTTTTCAACAATTCTCGAACATTCCCACCAAATCGACCATATACTTGTTGTCTAAGGAAAACTTGATGAGATTCTGGGGTATCGAAACCTGCATATCCAGCACCAGTTTGACCAAACCCTGCACCCTCAATTCGATGAATAACATTGACAGCTTCTTCTACTGAAAGTTGATCAATATAAGCGTCAAGACCGGTTGCCTGGTGATAATAAGCTCCATTTGAGTGGTTTGGAATACTTAGAAGTAAATTAATAACATTCTGAGATGCTGCAGTATGTCTTTCAATTAGTAAGCCATCACTTCCAAATGAAGGAGTTCCACTATCAGCTCGAGCCTTTTCCTCCTGCTCTGCTTTTTCTTGAGCTTTTTTCTGTTCAAGCTCTTTTACCTTGGCTTCTAGTTCTTCATTTTCTTTTTTTAACTTTTCTTCTTCATCACTTAAAGTTTTTAGTTTTTCCTCTGCCAAACCTTTTTCTTGATTCTGAGAATCAAGTTCAGTTTTTAATTTGTTGTGTTCACCCTTTAAAGTTTCCAGTTCTAACTGTTTAACTCCAAAACGGTTAATTTCACTTTTTAGTTCAGGATGCTCTGGGTTAACTCCACCCTCTCGAATAGTTTTTACAATTTCTTCGCTTTCCTGTTCGGCATGAGCAACAACATTATTATTGTAAATTGCAGTTCCCAACATAGATACACCTAATAGTGAGGTGGCGATAACTTTTTTAGATTTCATAAACCCTCCGTTTTATTTTCCTTTTTTTACTAGTTTACTCTAAGAGTTTAACAAAGTTTTTTTACGATTTTGTTACTGAATTCTTACTATTCTTTTACTTTGGCTTCCAGCTCTTCTTTTTTCTTTTTCAGATCTTCAATATTCTTCTCTTTTTCAGAGATGTTTTTATTAACCTCTTCTTTTTTAGTTTTAGCTTCTTCAATTTCTTTATCTGAAACAGCATTATCTTTCAAATCTTTAATCTCAGAATCAAGTGCTTTTGATTTTTCAATAATGGTAGTTTTTGCTTCATTTACCTTGCTTTCTTCTATCTTTTTAGAAAAGAATGTAAAAGCAGCCAATGCAAGACAAAGCACAACAATCGGAAGTGAAGTTAAAATCTTATAAAAAATTGTTTTTTCTTCTTTTTGATTTTTATTCATTATTTTAATACCTCTATTAATTTTTCTTTTATGATTGAATGATCAATTAATTCACGCAACTCTTCCGGGGCTTCACCCCAGAAAACGATTTTTCCAATCTCATCTTTCATTGCAATTAATACAGCTTCATGAAAATTAGGATTTCTTTTTAGAATAACTTTATTAATTTCAGTAGTATCGATAACATCTGGAATAAAATCAGGATCCCACTGGATTACTAAAAGAGTTCCAGAATCTTTCTTTTTGCTACTATTTATTTTTTCAATCAATTCATGAATCATTGATTTATCCACATCACTAATCTTCTCTCCATTAAAATCCTTTAAGAATCCTAAACGGACAAGACCTAAAATAACGTCTTCTAAATCAATTGAGTATGGAACAGTGTCAAAGTTAGATTTCCCGGATTCATTTGTAAACCAGTGACTATTTTTTATCCTCGATCCAATATAAGATTCTGAGTATCCCATTAATTCAGCAACTTCTTTGATTGAATACTGTTCTTTATTTAGAGAAGAGATGTCAATAGACCTGTTTCTAAATCCAGACCAGACAAACTGTGGTTTGGAATTTTTTTGATAAAATGCTTCATCTGGTAAAGTAGGGATAAGTTTTTCTTTGATAAATTGAGTGAGCTTAACAACAGATTGGTACTCTGACTCCGAAAGGCGAATTAGTGGGATGTTATTTTCTTTTGCCCACAAATCTTTCAATTTATCCATTTCTTGTAGACGTTCTGAAAAAAGCCAATTCTGTACAGTTTCATGCTGCGTACCATCAAACTCTATAAGGCAAATGAGTTCTTCTATTTCCGATTCTAATTTAAAAATTCCGAAATCAAACCGTCCTCCGAAGTCAGTCGGAATCTCTGTTCTATATCGAACTCCATGGTTTTCAAAAATCTGTTGAATTAAAACAGTATATGCCGATCTAATCATTAAAATTACCTCTTAATTATTACCATTTCATTTTATAAAATAAAAAACTAGATAATTCATTCTAACAAAAAAAGTTATTTTTTTCAAGAAAAAAGGACTCATTTTTAAATAAGTCCTTTTTTTACCATTTTTCTAAATAATTTTTCTCGTTCGATTTCTCGGTTCAAATCTTCAATTAGTTCATCTTTTTGATAAGCTATATAATAGCCAATAAAAACTAGTCCTTCATTATCAATAGGATTGATAATAAGTTTAGCTTCATTCAAACTAACATAAAGTTCATAACCGAACTCCCCATCAAATGAGGGAATAGATTCTTCATCTTTTAAAATCTGAGAAAGAACACGTTCTAACTCTGTCATTTTAGTCCAAACCTTTCTATTGATCCAGGAACATACCGCTCCAAAACAAGGAGAGATGCGTTGTAGTCAGCTTCTGCAAGACCTGATAGTTCACCTTTATCCACTGAAACAATCTGAGAAAGGATGTCTTCTGGAATAAATTGAGAAAAGATCAATTCAATAGGGATTGCAGGATAAAATTGCGAATCCAATATTGTGATTTTAAACCCAATCATAGACATAAATGAAATTATTGAGTTCTTTGCAAACAAGAAATCAAAATAGTCAGGATCCGCCCCTAAACTGTTAAGGATTACATCAGAAAAGTATCTCACAACACCTTCCAAAAAAATCCCGTAGCTTTTGATATTATTAGAAGAATCAAAAACAAAAGTTGATCCGACAGATTCAAGATTTACTTCCATTTTTTTAACTAACTCTTTTTTCAAATTATTAGAACAAATAAAAACATCGAGCACGGGAATCGATAAGACTTCATAATCATCATCGATTAATGGATAGATTTGAGACAGCTCACCGTCAAAACAGATACCCATTTCATTTAGAGAATTAGAAAAACTAATTTTTTGAGCCTTTTTCATTTTCATTAAAAAGCTATTAGACAAAAAACTTTTTTCTGTTAAAAGTTTTTCTATCATGTGTAGAAATTCATTTTCATTATTTTTAATCATATAATATCCTTCTTTCAACCGAAAAAATCGGTTACTTTTTATTTTAATTATAATAAATAGAATCAGCGTATTGCCGATTCTATTTTTTCTTTTTCTTAAAAAGATGAATCTGATAACGGTTCATCGTTTTAAAGTTTTCGTTTACCAAATTGTGAACAATATAAGGATTTAGTTCACGTTTTGGTACCTGATCAATACTTTCATATTGGTCAATTGAGTGAATTGATCTGTCATATCGAAGATTAACCCCGAGTTCATCCAATTCATTTCGTAGGTCAGATAATTTACCTGAACTTTTAAACTTACCAAAAACCAAACTCCATTGGTCTGTATGAATAACTACTTTATTCATTTCGATGCCGTTAGTTTTGGCATCCTCAACCGCTAATCGAATAGCTCGAATTTCTGCATCTGTAGAGGAATATCCTTTGCTTCGAGGATAGCGTCGATACTCTTCTTTTGTTGGCATCCCGTAAGTTTTTCTAAGGAATGCTGCGACCGCAACACCCTTTTTAAGTCCACCATCTGTATAGTAGTGGACAATTTGTTTTTGTTCTTGTTCTGTTTTTGTCATAATAGTAATTCCTTCTTTCTCCTAGCCACAGCTAGATTTTTTACTTAATTATACAAAAAAAGAGATAGATTTATAAAACAAATCTATCTCTTGGCTCTTGTAAGCATAACTAGAGAAAACCCAATAAAAGCAACAGTTCCAGCAATAAACTTGATTATCTGCACAGCAACTGTAAGTTCATCGCTTTTGAAAAGAAAATCTTGCCATGGTAGAGCTATAAGTAACGGAAAATAAATAAGTCCAACTAAAACTAAAATAATTTTAACTAATTTAACTTTCATAACGAACCTCAAACTTTGAAATTAACTGATAATTTCTTTTTATTTTTATTCTTAGGTTTAATGATTTCATCATCTGAAACAATTAAAAATTCTGGATAATGGACCTGTAGCAGTAACAGAACGGCAGGTTCACCTGACGGACCTTTTTGTTGTGTATCAACAATTACTGATGCAGCTCCAATAATAGTTCTTTCTCTTTCTCGGAAGATTCTAACAACTTCATTTGCAATAGTTTTATTATTATCTGGTATGATTATATCAATCATTGTTGCGATAGGTTTATTTTTAATGATTTCTTTTGGAATTTTAAAAGTATCGAAGAAGCTCTCAAGCTCTTCTCGATCAGCTAAAGTTATGCCAGCTCTAATAACTCCAGGAATTGAATCAGCTGAAATTGTTCTAGGAGGGATAGTACCCTGAAAGAACATGTTAGTTGGTTTTGTTGAAATAATAGGCATAATGTAATCCCCTTTTCTCGTTTTTTAAGTCGATTATATCACATAAAGAATAAAAAGTCAATTTAAAATTGTTTTTTATTCAAAAAACGAACTATAACTGATACAGAATAATAATTCTATTTATACCTCATTTATTGAGAGAAGACAAACTAAACATTAATTTTATTAATTTTATACTTTAATTTTAACTACTATAAAAAAACAATTTCTACACAAGAACAAGTCTTTACCAACTGGTAAGCTGTTACAATCAATTAAGCTCCTTAGCTTTTTGACACTTGTCATGATCTGCATACTCCTTAGTATCACGTTTTCTTAAAAGTACTTAGAAAGTAGACAAACTGCTCGCTCCTTAGCGACAAAACTTAATATTGCATTGACTTGCACACTTACTAACTGAGATTCTGCTTTAAAGTAGACACGGTTGTAGCGTTAAAAATTATTTATTATAAATAATTTTAGCTTAACAGATAAAAACTATTTTTTAATAAAAAAAGTTTTTAGGTAAACACTAACAAAACGTATAGAAAATAAAAGTTTTGTTCTTGTATCATCTTTTATAAGATGACAAAGCAACACTTTGTTTTTCGACGGTTGTTACTGTTGAAGTTTGTTTAGTTCGTCATGTTACGAATTGCAAACAACTAACACTACAAAATAACGTAGTTATTTTGACTCCTCTAACTCAGAAGTTGAATTACACTTGCACTCCCACTTAGTAAGTAGGTGCTGCCAGCGGATGTTAGATTCGCTAGTCCTTGTGGGGTTTCCCCGCACCCCTCCGATGATCTGAGCTCTCACAGGGCTTGGTAGGAGGTGGTGGACTACTCGAGTCTAATACGCTCGAGACCCCGTTCGGGGTGTGATTCTAACGTTTCCGTTGGTACGCCTGCTTACTTTGTAGAGTAGCTTGTGTAAACAACTGTCTGAGTTCAGAGGAGACCTGAACCAGAAGGTGTTTATGCCTGTCGGCTTGCAAGGTTGGAAAAGTACCTCCGATGGTAAGATACGTGGTTCAAACGTGTTAGATTTGACCATCCGGTCAAACTATTAAAGGATCCCAATTGGATCCTTTTTTGTTTGAATTAAAAAAGTGGTCTTTCGACCACGCCCATTCTAGACGATACCGGGGTTGCAATCCAGCATCTTATACAATTTCAGATTAATAAATCACCTCTGATATTGTTTAAGAGTGGGTTTCCGCCACTAAGAGAGACATTGGTAATTACCTTTGTACTGTCAAAGATTGTACTTCCACAATAAACAATAACAGAAAATAAAATAAAAATTGAAATAACTAATCATTAAGGATTCGAACCTTGGATGATCAATAAAACAATTTTAAATTGTTCTATAAAACTATTATATAGAAATTATTTGAAAAAGTAAAGTAAAAAAGGTTCATTAATTAGAACCTTTTTTAATTTTTTATTATCGATTGCTTCTTAGAATTCTTACGATTACATCAAGCAACCAAGAAAAGAAGCTCTTTGCCTGATCAAACTCTTCTGGAACAATTCCAGAAGCCAAATCATCTGAACCATTTTGAGAAGTTTTTACTTCTTCGACTGAAGACTTTTTTTCTTTTTTATCTTCTCCCTTCTTAGTTGCTACACCGGTTTTATAATCGATATCCCAACCTGGATAGATATTGTGGATCGTAACACTTGTGAAATCAGCATCTTCATCCACTTGTTTATCAATTCCTTCTTGATCAGAATCAGGAAGTTTGATTTTAATAGTATTACCTTTCATATCAACACCACGAAACTTAAGAGTATTACTTACTGGGTATTGATCAGTATCGTTCTTATAGTTTGCAGTTACAAAGTATTCAATTACATAGTTTGGATGCAAGTATAACCAGTTATCCAACGCATTCTTATTTGAAGTTTTCATTCCACCTTCAAAATAAGTTTGCAATTTTTGATTGGAATAAGATGTTTGACCGACAATATTAATACCAAGATTTGATGGATGTCCAGCAAATTGATTTCCGACTAAATGACCTCTATCCCAAAGGTAAATAGGTTTCTCTCCTTTCGGAGCAAGATTTTGTTGATACCATTTTCCTTTTAGATTTTGCGGTTCTTCTGGCTTACCAACTCGTTTTCCCTCTTGATACTTGTCATTACCAATGAAGTATGATCGATATGGACGACCGGATTTATCTAACTCGCTATAGAGTAGATTTTTCTTCTCTTTCTTGAAGTTTTCTAAGTTAACCTCAGAAATAGAGTTTTTCATAACTGTATCAGCTTTGACAGTTAAAGGGAATTGGTAAAAAACCAACAATGCGACAATGATTGAAATTAATTTTAATAGTTTATTTTTCATTTCACCACTTCTTTCTTTTTTTTATTTTAGTTATAGAAATTGATAACTTAAAAATTCTCTATAATTATAAAAAAATAATGCTGGTACAATCCAGCTAGAAAGAAGGTGTTAGATGATTGAAAACAAAGAGCGGGATCAAGCTTTAATTTGTTTGGATTCTTTTATAAGAAAACATAATCAGATAACAGATGAAGATTTGGATTTTTTGTTTTCGACAGCCAAAACAGAAAATGAAAACAACTTCAAAGAAGTTATTGAAAATAATTATCAATTCATTTTAGAATCTTTTAAAAAAGATTTAGAAGATTTTATGGATGAATTTTGTGAGATTAGACTTTCAGATTTTGAAAGTATTGACGAAGCTCGCAGTTTTATTTCTAGTTCTAAGATTTATAAACTTTTAAAACAGTTTTCTCTAAAAACGTTTATCGAATGTAGAAAGACTGGGTTCAAATCAGGGATCAGAACTTTAACTGATGGGGGTAAAACTGAGTTTTTCAAGCAATCTTTTATTTATAAGTTTAATAAACTTATGGATGAGATACGAGCACTTCCAGTTTATGCCGGGAATGGTCGAATTATGATCTTTGAGGCTTTAGACGGATGGATGAAAAATAACTCTCTTCGTGATCTACTTCATAAAATAACTAAGTTTGTGAATGCAGTTGAGATGCTATACTCAAAGCAAAGTTTTAATTTTGAAGTTTATTTTAATCCAAAAGAAGAGAAGTTTGCATTTGGGTATGGGAAGATGTTTGATTCTGTCTATATTGGTTCTTTCTCTATTGGAATAACAAACGGCAAGACAAATCGCTTTCAAAAAAAATGGTTGAATAACAAAGTTGATTTGAACAATATCGTAAGAAACGAATTGAAAAGTTTTCTTATGAGAAAGTACAAGTTCATCTCAACAGTTCTGTCTGAAAATAATCTGAAGTGGGAACAGATTATAAATCAAAAAATTCCACTTTGTGTTATAAGCGAATCAAAGCTTTCTGTTTTAACAAAAGATTTTGAATCGCAAACACTATCAGGTTTGCTATCACTAGCAAATGAAAATTCGCCAGAACAGTTCGAAAAGATTTTAAATCTAATAAGATTAAAAGCTCAAGAAAAGTTTGAACTTTCAGCACAATACAAAAAATAAATTAATAAATAAAGAAAGGGGGTTCCGAAATGGAACTTCGTAAAACTAAAATTGATCATCTTATTAAAGATGGATTGCTTACTGAAACCAAAACAGAACAATTTGTTCGTTTTTGGGATGCTATGACAACTGGAATTGCAAAATTCAGTTATGTTAAGAAAGATGGATCAACTCGTTATGCAATGGGAACAGTCAACCCGGATGTAGTAAAAGACGATCTTGGGGATGATTATGAATACTTCAAAGAAGTATTCCCTCTTGAAAAATTGGGCGAAGATGAAATCTCTATGTTTGGAAATCAAAACTTCCCAAACACATTCCACTATATCGATTTAAGCAGTGGGGAGGGCTCGATTCGCCAGTTCACCATTGAGACTCTTGATTTTCCAGAGAATCAAGAAGAAGGTGGTGACGAATGATTTCGTTGAGAGCTCTAGCTAAAGAGGAACAAATTCCAAAACAATTCCTCCTTCATCTGCATAAGACGGGGAGATTGTCATTCCATGGATTCCCAAAAAAGATTGAAAAATCTAAGTGGGAACATTATAAAATGGAAGTTGGAAACTTCGAAAAGAAAAAAGGACTTCTTTGGCAGCAATTTAAAAAGTAAGAGTAGGTTACTCTTACTTTTTTTATAATTAAAATAAAACCGCTAACCGGTAAAGAAAGAAGGAATTATGGATCAAAGTAATTATTTGAATCGATTAAGATTATTATTCGATAAAAAATTAGAACAAGAACCAAAAGAATTAAAAAAGTCAATTAGAAAAATAATGTCTAAAGCAATTTCAGATGCAGTGGCTAAAACCCTGGATTATTCAAAGTTTAATCAAAAGTTTCATGATTTAGATAAACGCTTCATCGAATCTGGCAACTTTGTTCAGCATCAGATTTTACGTCAGCACGTTTTCTTCAACTCGATTTGTTGGGACGAAAAAAATGATAAAGTTCATTTTGATATTGATTTATTTCAAGAGGAAATCAACCTTACTGAAATTGTTTCAGGAAAGCTCACAAAAGAGCTTTATCTAGAATTTGATGTTCATAATTGGAATAACTTTTTTAAGTCCTTCAAAACGAAAGAAGAGTTTGAAAACTTTGAAGATTTCACATTATCAATTGTAATCGATTTCAAACCGTATAGTTTTGATTTATTTTTGAATACAGAAACATTAGAATTTGAATCTAATCCTATTCCAGCTAATACGGTATCGTTGGGAGCAGACATAACAATTTCTAAAGAATCTAAAAAAATCAATATAATGAAAAATGAACAAGCTTTAAACTTCGGTATCAAAGCACAATTTTTAATGGTTTATTCAAACAAATTAAAAATCGACAGCTATGTACAATCACTTTTTGATAGACTTCCAGAAGTTTTTGAAAACTCTCTTACAAGAGAAGAACATGACTTTCAAACTATTCAAGAGAATTTCAAAAAACTATTGGATCCAAAATCTAAAACTATTGCTGGCTTTGACCCTGTGATTCTACTTTCCGGATTTATCTTTTCTGGATACAAGCCTCCATTTTTGATGGACGAGAATGACCTAGATAATTTAAAAGATTTATTTAGGTATAATGATCCCGATGTTATTTTTCAATTTATTGTTTTATTCAGTAAAGTTTCTAAAAAATCTATGTTCAAATAAAAAAAGATCTCTTCGTAGATCTTTTTTTATTCTTCAAAAAGATTCCCAGCAGTAAACCAATCAACCAGATTATCAAACTCTAATTTTAAAAAAGTTGGATAAATTCTAAATTGATAATACTTCAGAATGTTTGTACTATGTAAGACTTCATTTCTCAATTCTTTATAAATCAAATCCAACCCAAGCTCTGAAAGATCTTCTGAAAAATCTATTTTCACAAGAGACGCAATCATAACATAAGAAACAAATGAAATAAAAAACGAGAAGAACACGTTCAACCATGGAACCGGTTCAACGCCAATAAAATTAAAGGTATTAGAATATGGGAACAAAATCTCCACCATTACAAAGAAAATAAGAAAAACAATTAATTCTTTTATTGAATAATTATTATTCGCTTTGTAAAAACGTTTTAAAACCTTTTTGTTGCTTCGGTTTTTATCAAGAAACTCAAGTAAAGTCATTTTAAGAACTTCATTTCTTGATAATTTCGATAACCGTTCAAAGTACCATTGGTTATCTTCATTTGGGGGTATAGCCATAAAAACCTCCTAACCAAACTTAATAATCTTTGACAATTGAGAAGATAACTCAATAAGGGCATCAGTGCTCGGAGTTTTATTCCCTGAAACACTATAAAGTTTTGAAACCATCCTTAAATAATCATAGAGGAACACTCTCCCGACTTGATCAACTGAAGCTTCTAAGTCTCCTGGATTTATTTCAGAAATAATCTTATCACTTAAAAAGTTAAAGTGGAGTGCATTACTAGCTTTTTCATACAAATTAGTCAATAAAAACAAATCGGTATCAGACTCCCGAGTTCTAGAAATTAAATCTCTAAAACTCGGGCTATAAGGTTTACTGAAACGTTTTGCTACTTGCTCTGGAAAAGCAGGATTTAGCCAATCGTATTCATTTTTTAACTGGTGTATCTTGCTTGCATTCTTATACTTTTCTTCAACTTTCATCGACTCAAAAACTGAACCGGAACTAAGAATACCATAATCTTTAAATCTTGAAATTAATTCCTGAAAAACCTTTATATCAGAATTTTGAATTATGGTTTGAGATAACACTCTAAAAACAACTGCAACTTCAAATAATGAACGCCATGATGTAACTAAAAGATCTGGATTTCCTGATGCTTGCTTCGAAGCTTTTATAAGGTCAGAAAAGCGAACAATAAACTTATTCAGAATGTAATTTAACTCAGAATTTTTAGCTACATTATCATTAGCAACTTTAATTGATTCAGCCCATTCATAAATTGAAACCGTTTTGAGTAATTCAACTTCTGAGCTGTTTAGATTTGGATCATTAGATTTAAGTTTATCTAATAACAAACTATCAAAAGTTTGCCCCCATAACGGAATCATCAATATAAATCTCCTCCCTAAGAAAACAAGATTGACCTAATGCTTTTTGTAAACCAAAAAGACATCAGGGTGAAGTTCCTCTAAATCGAACTTGTAATCTTTTGCTTTCCATTGTTTTTTTCTACGTGTTGATTTCCACCCAGTTGATTTTCTTTTTTTGTTTCTGGATAAATCAATAGATTCAACATCTCGTTTTTTTAGTTTTTTAGCATCTCTATGTAGACCTTTTATTCTAAACTCTTCACAAAATGATTTTAGTGATTCAAACTCTTTCAACTCCGAATGACGTACTGCAATTTTATAGAGTTTGTTCGTGTTGCCATTTGTTGAATGTTTTCTTCTGCCATGGTAATGATTATTAACGTTTTTAGCTTTGTTTAGATTTTCAATAGATTTTTTAAATTCTGATAAATCGTTGCTTTTTTCAGTGTTGATTTTTTGAGCAACAATCTCTGTTTTATCTAAAGGAGTCCATTCCCCCTTTACTTGTTTCAGAATCATTAACTTAAATCTATTCCCAGAAACCCCAACATCTCTAGAAGAAAATAATAGATTAAAAAAATCTACATCAGTCAAAACAATATCGCTATACAAGTGCTTTATACTTGGAGACAACATCAAAACAAACTGAGTATGAATCTTTGAATGCAGTACTTCTTCCCAACCATAGCGAATAGATTCTATTTCCCTGATAGGTGAGTGGTTAGAGATATGGGTAGTTTTTTTATCTTGAAATCCGGAGATTGAACTTATCTCTCTGATAGAATCAAAAAAAACATCCTCAGAAATCAAAGCCGAAATAAAATCACCTTGCTTCAATTCCAAACTACCAAGCATACTGCAATCAAAATCTTTGAGATTTATCTGATTTTTCGGTAGCAAGTTAAAATCTTTTTGCTTTGCTCCGATAACAAGTAAATCCATAAAAAACCTCCAAAAATTGTGCCAATAAAAAACCACAAGAAAAAACTAAAACTGTAAAACCTAAGACTAGTATAAATCATTTTTTCTTTCTTGTCAACATAAAAATTAAAACAAAATAAAAACAAGATTCTAAAAGTATTAAACGAGTAGTTCGCTATCGCTCACTACTGTTTCGCACTAAAGTGCTCAACAAAATTATTTTTAAAAAAATACTTGACAGATGTTTTTTATTGTGTTAAACTCATTATCATGGGGGTAGGGGGGAAGGGTTTGAATTATTCAAACTCTAAAAGAACTTAATAATTATCACTGTTATAGATAGTTTGAATAGTAATATTCAAACTATAAAAGTATTATAATGAATAACTATTATAGTTTGAATACTAGTATTCAAACTATAGAACAGAATAATAATTCTTGATTAGTAAATAGTATCTGAGGATGTCGCTTCGCTCCTTTATTTTTATATTAGTATTAATATTATTTATAATGTATTAATATTAATAATTATTATTAATTAATATTAATTCTAATGTATAAATAGTATTATCTATTATGCAACCACAGAGGGACCACCTCCGTTGCACGTAGTGCATAAGGATGTCGTTAGACATCCGAGATAGGTGTGTTTTTATTTTAGAGTTTGAATACCTAAAAGCATTACTTAGAGTTTG